>Ga0222715_10000595_pt1 | contig 36090 bp, 34 predicted proteins | sample C33_9DmetaG_FD_165056 | JGI IMG/M metagenome (GOLD analysis project Ga0222715, IMG submission 165056) | Estuarine water microbial communities from San Francisco Bay, California, United States - C33_9D | ecosystem: Environmental > Aquatic > Marine > Unclassified | place: USA: California...
AATTTGAGTTTTCACTTTCAAAACTTTTATCAATATGGGTTTTAAAAAAACTAACCTCTTCGTTTTTAAATGAATTAATTATAAAATTTTGAACCGGCCAAAACGTTTTCTCTGGAAAAGAATCTGTTCCTAAACCGTCCTGATTTGTAACCATAACTAGTTTAAAATCCAATTCTTCACTTATTTTATTTAAATACTTAAAAACCCCAGGAAAAAAAGATAACTTATCAAAACTATCTAATTGTTTATCAATCTTGGGCTCCTCAACTAAAGTACCGTCTCTATCTATAAATAGAATTTTTTTCATAATTCGTTAAGTGTTTTAATTAAACTTTTATTTTCATTTTCTGTTCCGATAGTAATTCTCAAACAATTTTGACATAAATACTGATTCGATCTGTTTCTAACTATTATGTCTTTTTTTATTAATTGACTATATCTCAAATCAGCATTATCAACCTTAACAAGAAGAAAATTTGCATCAGATTTGTATATTTTTTCAACAAATTCGAGCCTTTCTAAACAGCTTACTAATAACTTTCTTTCCTTTAATACAAGTTCAATATTCGTTTTAATCTCATCGCTATTATTTAACTGTTCTAGAGCTTTTCTTTCTGTTAATACATTTATATTGTACGGTGGTTTTATTTTATTTAAATAATTAATAATTTTTTCATTTGAAAAACCCATACCAAGTCTAATTCCAGCCATCCCATAAGCTTTAGACATAGTTTGAGTGATTATCAGATTATTATTATCCTCTATTAAGCTAATTAACGACTGTTTAGAAGAGAAATCTATATAAGCTTCATCAATTACAACAATCCCTTTAAAACTTTTAATTAAACCTGTTAAATCATTTATATCAAATGAATTTCCTGTAGGGTTATTAGGCGAACACAAAAACAAAACCTTGGTGGTTTCTGAACTTAATTTTAGGATTTCCTTTTTATCAATTGAAAAATCAATTTTTAAAGGGATTTCAACATTCTCTACACCATTGGTCTTAGCAATAACATCATACATTCCGTAAGTTGGTGGAAGAGTAATAATTTTATCCTTGTTTGGATTGCAAAAAACTCTGACAATTAAATCAAGAATTTCATCAGTTCCATTTCCAAATATTATTTGATTTTTATCAACATTTTTAAGCTTTGTAATAACCTTTTTTAATTGAATATGTTTATTGTCTGGATATCTATTAATTCCATTATCAAAAGGAGATTCGTTTGCATCTAAATAAATTAATTTCTTATCATTTTCCTTATTAAAATCATCTCTTGCAGACGAATAAGAGGACATGCTTTTTATGTTATCTCTAACTAGAGTGTCTATATTCATTTTAACTTATTAAATCTTTAACTCTAATTGATACTGCGTTTTTGTGAGCTTGTAACCCTTCGGCCTCAGCCATAGTTTCAACTGTTTTTGAAATATTCAATAAACCATCTTTAGATATTTTTTGAAATGTTATTGTTTTTAAAAAACTATCTAAATTTACTCCACTGTATTGTTTAGCATTTCCGTTAGTTGGAAGTGTATGATTAGTTCCAGAAGCGTAATCGCCAGCACTTTCAGGAGTGTAATTTCCAATAAAAACTGAACCAGCACTTCTTATGTTATCAATAAAAAAAGATTCATTTTCAACATTAATTATGTAATGCTCTGGAGCATATTGATTTATAAATTCAACTGCCTCAAATTTATTTTCAAAAAATAAAAATTTTGAATTTGAAATCGATTTATCGATAAAACCCTTTCTATCTAAATTTTCAATCTGATCACTGATACATTTTTCAACTTCATTTATTAAGGATTTTGAAAGACTTACAAGTATGACTTGACTATCAGGACCGTGTTCAGCTTGAGACAATAAGTCAGAAGCTATATACTTAGGATTAGCATTCTTATCAGCTAAAACTAGTAATTCACTTGGCCCAGCAGGCATATCAATTGCAGTGTTAAAGTTTATAGATTTTAATTTTGCATAGGTAACGTACTGATTACCTGGACCAAATATCTTATTAACTTTAGGAACAGACTCAGTACCAATACTCATTGCTGCTATTGATTGTGCTCCACCAACACAAATAACTTTGTTTACTTTACAAAGTTTAGCACAGTACAAAATAGCAGGGTGAAGTTCACCGTTATCATTTGGGGGAGAGCAAAGAACTATATTTTCACAATTAGCTATCATAGCTGGAATTGCCAACATTAATACAGAAGAGAATAAAGGAGCTGTGCCCCCTGGAATATACAAACCAACATTCTCTATAGCTCTTTTTTCTTGCCAACAAATCACTCCAGTTGTTGTTTCAATTTTTGTAGAATTAAAAACCTGATTATTATGAAATCTATAAATGTTGTTAAAAGCAACATTTATAGATTTTTTTAAATCCTTATCTATATTATTTTCTGAATTATTAATTTTTTGAGAGCTAACTATTAAATTATTCAATTTAACGTTGTCGAATTTTTTTGTGTATTCTATTAAAGATTTATCACCATATAATTCAACATTTGTAAAAATTTCCTCTACAACATCTTTTACAGAATCAAGACTGTATAATGGTCTTTTTACAAGAGATGACCAAGTATTCTTTTCTGGATTGTAAACTTTATTCATTATAAAACCATTTTTTCAATTGGACATACTAAAATATCTTCAGCACCAGCATCTTTAATTTTGTCTATTACATCCCAAAAAGTGTTTTCGTTTATAACAGAATGTAATGAACTCCAACCTTCTTTATTTAAAGGAAGAACCGTTGGACTTTTTAAAACTGGAAGTATTTTTGAGATAGCGTTTATTTTATCATTAGGTGCATTTAAAAGAATATACTTGGATTCCTTAGCTTTTAAAACAGCTCTAATTCTAAACAAAAACTTTTCTAATATGTACTTGTTAGATTCTAAAACTTTTTTATTTCCAGCTAAAACAGCTTGTGACTCGTGTATTACAAACACTTCCTTTAAGTTATTTTTATAAAGTGTACTTCCGCTTGAGACTATATCGCATATTGCGTCTGAAAGTCCAATATTTGGAGCTATTTCAACTGAACCGTTTATTACGTGAATATCCGCAGTAATATTATTATTCTTTAAAAACTTTTTAAGAGTATTAGGATAAGATGTTGCGATTTTTAAATTATTTAGATAAGATACTGATTCAAACATAACATCTTTAGGAACAGCAATAGAAACTTTACATTTTGAAAACCCAAGATTTTCAATAACATCGATATCAAAATCTTTTTCAATTAGTAAGTTTTCACCAATTATTGCCAAATCAACTACTCCATCGTTAATGTATTTAGGAATATCACTATTTCTTAAAAAATAAACTTCAATAGGGAAGTTTCTTGATGATGCCTTCAACTGATCTTTATAATTATCAATTTTAATTCCACATCTGTTTAAAAGATTTAGAGACTCTGTATTAAGTCTGCCAGATTTTTGAATTGCGATTTTAAGTTTTTTCATTTATTCAATTTTTATAAAAAAAAACCCGTTTGAGTTAACAAACGGGCTTGTATAATAATATAACAATATCATCACATCACTCGTTTGAGGATATTTAAATGATGATTATTGTTACGGATTAATTTCATTTTTTTAATTAAGATTGCAAATATTATAAAAAATTTATTGATTTCCTAAAATTATTGGCAATCCATCTTTACCACTACCAATTACTATAACTTTAGAGTTCGCAGACTCAGAAAGTTTTACAGTAGCTTCAATACCTTTATCTCTTAAGATATTAGTTGTTAAAGAAGAGTTTAATATTCTGTTTGCATCAGCTTTACCTTTAGCATCAATTCTTACTTTTTCAGCTTCTTTTCTTGCTGATTCAAGTCTAAATTCATATTCAAGCGACTGTTGTTCTTGACTTAACTTTCTTTCAATTGCTTGTTTAATAGTCTGAGGAAGTGTAACATCTCTTACAAGAACAGCATTAATTTGAACATGTTGAGATTCTACTCCATCTTTTAATTCATCATATATTTCACTTTGTATAGCATCTCTTTTTGTTGAATATAACTGTTCAGGTGTATATCTACCTACAACACTTCTTGCTACAGCTCTAATTGATGGAACTATTACAATATCTAAGTAATTAGATCCTTTTGTTTTATGTAACAAACCTAACTCAGAAGCTACAGGCTGGTATAAAACAGAAACATCAAGAGAAATTTCAAGTCCATTAGAGGAAAGAACTTGCATTTGACTTTCAAAAACTTCTTGTTGTTTAACATTGTACAAGTAAACTGAGTTCCATGGAGCTATTATATGAAATCCCTCACCTAAAGGTGGTTCGTCGACAACAGTACCTTCTCCAAATGTTCTAAAAAGAACACCAGCTTCACCATATCCAATATTAACAGCAGATTTCATTATACCAATTATTGTAAACATTACTAAAAGGACTACCGGTAACCCAATTTTATTTAATTTTTCCATTTTTAATTATTTAATTTTAATTTAATTTTTATGTTAACATTCCACCATCAACATTAATTACTTGGCCAGTAATAAATGTTGAAAGATCAGAAGCCAAAAATAAACAAAGATTTGCAACATCTTCGGGTGTTCCTCCTCTTTTTAAAGGAATTCCACTAATCCATTGATTTACAATGTCTTCATTTAGCTTATCTGTCATTTCAGTTTGAATAAATCCTGGTGCTATAACATTAGATCTTATATTTCTAGACCCTAATTCTAAAGCAATAGACTTAGAAAAACCAATAATTCCAGCTTTTGAAGCAGCATAATTTGATTGACCAGCATTACCTTTTACTCCAACTATTGAGCTAATATTAATTATGCTTCCTTTTTTATTTTTAAGAAAAGTTCTTTGAACTGCTTTCACCATATTAAAAACTGACTTTAGATTCACTTCAATAACTTTATCAAAATCCTCTTCTCCCATTCTCATTAATAAATTATCCTTAGTGATACCTGCATTGTTAATTAAAACATCAATCGTTTCAAAATCTAAAAGAACTTGATCGATTAAATTTTGAGAACCTTCATAACTTGCAGCGTCACTTTGATAAGCCTTACATTTTACGTTTAGTTTTAAAATCTCATCAGTTAAAGCAATTGCTGAATCAACAGATCGAGAATATGTAAACGCTATATTAGCTCCGTGATTTGCTAGTACAATAGCTATTCCTCTTCCAATACCTCTACTAGCGCCTGTAATAACAACTGTTTTATTTTCTAACAATCTCATTATGCAAATTTATACTATTAAGATAACACTTCAGAAACTTTTTTTCCAATTTCAGCAGGAGAATCTATGACATAGATTCCACATTCTTTCATTACTTTCTTTTTCGCCTCAGCAGTATCTTCAGTTCCTCCAACAATTGCACCAGCATGACCCATTGTTCTACCTTTTGGAGCAGTTTCACCAGCAATAAAACCAATAATTGGTTTTTTATTTCCATTTTTAGCAACCCATCTTGCAGCGTCTGTCTCTAACTGGCCACCTATTTCACCAATCATGACAATACAATCTGTATCATCATCATTCATGAATAATTCAATAGCATCTTTAGTAGTTGTACCAATAATTGGATCTCCACCAATACCAACAGCAGTTGAAATTCCAAACCCTTGTTTTACAATTTGATCTGCAGCTTCATAAGTTAATGTTCCAGATTTTGATACTAATCCAACTCTACCTTTTTTAAATACAAAACCAGGCATAATACCAACTTTTGCTTCTTCAGGTGTTATAACTCCAGGACAATTAGGTCCAATTAATATACATTCTTTACTTTTTAAATATTGATTCACTTTGGTCATATCTAAAACTGGAATACCCTCAGTTATTGCAATTATTGTTTCAATACCAGCATCAGCAGCCTCCATAATTGCATCGGCTGCATAACTTGCAGGCACAAATATAATTGAAGTATTAGCTCCAACATTTTCAACAGCTTCTGCTACGGTGTTAAATACTGGTTTATCTAAATGAATTTGACCTCCCTTTCCAGGTGTTACACCTGCGACAACATTAGTTCCATAGTCTATCATTTGTTCTGCATGAAATGTGCCTTCACTTCCAGTGAAACCCTGAACTACAATTCTAGAGTTGTTATTTACTATTATACTCATATAATTTTTTAATTTTTTACTCTTTCTAAATAAGAACCTTTTTCAGAATCAATTTTTACTTTATCTCCCTCATTTATAAATAATGGAACATTTATTTTAGCTCCTGTTTCAAGAATTGCAGGCTTAGTTGCATTGGTTGCTGTATTTCCTTTAACACCTGGTTCAGTTGAAGAAACTTCAAGTATTATACTTTGAGGCATTTCAACGGAAAGCGTTGAACCATCTTCAGTATTTGTTAAGACGGTAACGATTTCTCCTTCTTTTAAAAAATCTGGAGAATCTAATTGGATTTCTTGAACAGTGATTTGATTATAGTCATCAACATTCATAAAGTGATAAGTTTCAGAATCTTTGTATAAATATTGGAATTTGTTAGTTTCTACCCTTACATCATCAATTTTATGACCAGCTGAAAAAGTATTATCTATTACTTTTCCATTTGTTACACTCTTTAGTTTTGTTCTTACAAATGCTGGACCTTTTCCAGGCTTAACATGTAAAAACTCAACGATTTTATAAATATCATTATTGTATTTTATACAAAGCCCTTTTCTAATATCTGATGATGTTGCCATAAATTAATTTTGAAAATATCCTTTCATTATTCCTCTTTGAGAATTTTTAATAAACTGTATTATTTCATCTCTCTCTTTTGTTGCTTCCATTTCAGCCTCCATAATGCTTACTGCTTGACTGTTATTATATTTTTTTTGGTACAGTGTTCTATAAATTGCTTGTATTTGCATTATAACATCATTACTAAAACCCCTTCTTCTTAACCCAACAGAATTAATACCAACATAAGAAATAGGTTCTCTAGCAGCTTTTACGTAAGGTGGTATATCTTTTCTAACTAGAGATCCACCTGCAACAAAAGCATGATTTCCAATAGAACAAAATTGATGTATAGCTACCATTCCAGCTAGTATAACATGATCCCCAACTGTTACGTGTCCTGCTAAAGTAGAATTATTTGAAAAAATACAATTATTTCCAATAAAGCAATCGTGTGCAACATGAGAATACGCCATTATTAAACAGTTTTTACCAATTTTTGTTTTATTTCTGTCACTAGTTCCTCGATTAATAGTAACACACTCTCTCAAGGTTGTGTTATCACCAATAACTGCTGTAGTATCTTCTCCTTTAAATTTTAAATCTTGAGGAACAGCAGAAATGACAGAACCTGGAAAAATAGAAACATTTTTTCCAATTCTAGCACCGCTCATGATCGTTACATTTGATCCTATCCATGTACCCTCACCAATTACTACATCTTTGTCTATTGAAGTAAATGGTTCTATAACAACATTTTTAGCAATTTTTGCGCCTGGGTGTATATCTGAAAGTGGTTGATACATTATGCTTCAGTTTTTTTAATCATTTTAGCCAATAACTCTGCTTCACTTGTTAATTTTCCATCAACAAATGCTTGACCCTTCATGTGAAGAATCCCTCTTCGAACAGGTGACAACAACTCTAATTTAAAAATTAAAGTATCTCCTGGAACAACTGGATGTTTAAATTTAGCATTATCTATCTTAGCAAAAAAAGTAAGATAGTTTTCTGGATCAGGAAAACTTTTTAAACATAAAACACCTCCAGCTTGTGCCATCGCTTCAATTTGTAAAACACCTGGCATAATTGGTTTTCCAGGAAAATGACCCTTAAAATAATCTTCATTCATTGTAACATTCTTTAATGCAATGATATGATTATCTGAAATTTCAATAATATTATCAATAAATAAAAAAGGAGGTCTGTGAGGTAAAATTTCCATTATTTGATTTACATCCATAAGAGGAGGTAATGATAAATCAATTTTAGGCACCATGTTTTTTTTTTCGTTTTTAATGATAGATGAAAGTTTTTTACCAAACATTGTATTTACATAATGACCAGGTTTATTCGCGATAACTTTTCCTTTAATTCTAGTACCAACAAGGGCAAGATCTCCAATAACATCTAATAATTTATGTCTAGCTGCTTCGTTAGGATAATGTAAGGTTAAGTTATCTAATATTCCATTAGGATTAACAGATATTTTATCTTTTTTAAATGCTTTTTTTAACTTATCCATAGTATCATCAGACAATTCTTTATCAACATAGACTATTGCATTATTTAAATCTCCTCCCTTAATCAAACCATTATCTACAAGCATTTCAATTTCATGTAAAAAACTAAAAGTTCTGGCTTTAGCAAAATTATCTTTGAATTCATTTAAATTTTTCATCGTCGCATTCTGAGTTCCTAAAATTTTAGTACCAAAATCAACCATTGCTGTAACTTCATAATTTTCAGCAGGCATTACAGTTATTTCACTTCCAGATTCTTCATCTAGATATGAAATAATTTCTTTAACAACATATTCATTTCTTTCTTTAGATTGTTCTTTGATTCCGGCTTTTATTAATGCTTCAACAAAATACTTTGAAGAACCGTCCATGATTGGTGGTTCAGAAGAATTTATTTCAATTAAAACATTATCAATTTGTAAACCTGTTAAAGCTGCCAAAACGTGTTCAGAAGTTTGTACTGTAACTCCTTTTTTTTCTAAGGTAGTTCCTCTTTTAGTACTAACAACATAATTAACATCAGCTTCTACGATAGGTTTTTCAGGAAGATCTGTCCTACAAAATGCATAGCCAAAGTCTTCATCTGCAGGTTTGAAAGTTAAACTAACTTCATTTCCAGAATGAATCCCTACACCTTTTAAAGTAATTGGTTTTGATATAGTTTGTTGTTTACTCATTCTTATTTTTAATAATATTGTCTAATTTATCTACAATCTTAGGAAGATTTTTAAAATGGACATAAGATTTGTTGTAATCTCTATATTTGAAAGCAGGATATCCCATTAACGAAATATCTGAACCAAAACTTCTAAGAACACCCGATTTAGCTTGAATCATTACTCTGTCACCAATTTTTAAATGTCCAGAAATCCCAACTTGACCACCAATCATACAATTGCATCCAATAGATGTTGAACCAGCAATTCCTACTAGAGCAGCAATAACAGTGTTACTTCCAATCGTAACATTGTGAGCAATTTGAACTAAATTATCAATTTTTACACCAGATGATATTTTTGTAGAACCTAATGTAGCTTTATCAATGGAAGTGTTAGAACCAATTTCAACATTATCCCCAATTTCAACATTTCCATTGTGATATACTTTTTTTTGTTTTCCATCATCAGTAATATTAAACCCAAATCCATCAGAGCCTATGACTGTTCCTGAGTGAATAATACAATTATTACCAAGGACTGAGTTACTGTATATTTTAACACCAGGGTGAATAATAGTATTATCACCAATTTTAACATTTTCTCCAATAAATACTTGAGAATGAATTTTTACATTTTTACCAATGATAGAATTTTTTTCACACACAGAAAAAGCTCCAAAATAAACATCATCATGATACTTTACCGTGTCATTAATTGAAGACATCTTGTGTATCCCCTTTCTTTCGACTTTATTTTCAGAAAATATACTTAATAATTTTGAAAAAGATTCATTCGGATCTTTAACTCTTATTAAAGTTTTTAATACAGGTTTTTCTAAGACAAAATCGTCTTTAATGATAATTATAGAAGAGTCAGTTGAATATAAGTATTTATTATACTTGGGATTACCTAAAAAGGATAGTGAACCCTTCTGACCATTTTCTATTTTAGATAAACAGTCAATCGAAATCTGATCATTTCCTTCGACATTACCATTTACTAAATCAGCTACCTGATATGCTTTAAACTTCATCGGTGCAAAAGTATGAAAATTAATTAATTTTGGATAAAGATGACGAAACTATAAACAAGAGTTATATTTTTGTATTATTAAAAATGTTAATTGGAAATAAATTATAAATTAACTGAGTTAAATAAAGCATGTGACTTTATATTAAATAATGTCAAAAATGAAATCATTTTAATTTCAGGTGATGTTGGTGCTGGAAAAACTACATTAATAAAAGAATATTGTAAGTTAATTGGAGTTAATGAAGTAGTCAACAGTCCTACTTACACTCTAATAAATGAATACCTATCTAAAAACGGTAATGTGGTTCATATGGATCTCTATAGAGTTAAAAATATAAATGAAATAAATGAATTAGGTTTGTTAGACTACTTCGAAAACAATTTAGTTATAATTGAATGGCCAGAAATTATACTTAAAATATTAGATTTAAATCATTCAATTCTAAAGATTACATATCTTAATAAAAATGAGCGAAAATTATCGATAAAAAATATTTAAAATGAGTTTTTTAAAACGTTTATACTTTTTTTTATTTGGACTATCCATAGGAATTATAATATTAGTTTTTATTTCGAATAAAAAAGATACAAGATTTAACTATATGCCAAATAAAAGAGTTTTAAATGATATTTATAAAAAAAAATGGATTTTTAAAGACTCTAATCAAATTATATCAAAAAATACTTTCTTAAAAAATTATGATGTTAATTTCTCGAAAAGTAATGTTAAACCTGATTCATGTAAAGTTTACTTTATTGAAAGTAAAAAATCTGAGTATAAAATAAGAAATTGTAAAAACAAAGCTTTTTTTGAAAAAACTAATTAGGATTTTAAATTAGATCTTCTATGTTTTTCATTCAATATTAATTGTAACTCCCTTCCTGTTTGACCTTGAACTGATGAATTTTCTTGAGCTCTTCTAATTAAATAAGGCATTAAATTCTTAACTGATCCAAATGGAAGTATTTTAAAAACATTGTAACCCCTTTTTGCTAAATTGAATGAAATGTTGTCACTCATTCCGTAAAGCTGACCAAACCATACACGAATATCATTTGGGTTTATATTTTTATATTTCATCATATCCATTACTTTAATTACTGAGTTTTCGTTATGTGAAGCACAAACAAAAGAAATTCTATTCAAATTATTGAAAACAAAATCTAAGCCTAAATTAAAGTTAACATCAGTATCTTCTTTGGTTTTACATATTGGTGACTCAACTCCATTAGATTTAGCAATCTGTCTTTCTTTTTCCATATACGCACCTCTAACCAACTTTAAACCAAAAACTACATTCCTATTGCTTTCGTTACTAATTAGCTCATCTAAAAAAGTTAATCTATCTTTTCTGTACATCTGAATAGTATTAAAGACTACAGGTTTAGAAAGATTAAATTTTCGCATCATTAAAATTGCTAAATCATCTATTGCTTTTTGAACTTCAACTTCTTCTGCATCGATTAAAATTTTAATGTTTTCCTCATATGCTTTCTGACAGACTTTTTCAAATCTAGAAATAACCTTTAACCATAATAAATCTTCATCTCTAGATAATGTGATATTTAATGAAATTTTTTTAAAAAGTTCTGTTGATCCTAAACAAGTAGGCTTAAATACAGCAAATGGTATTTCTTCTTTATTTCTTATAAAATCAATAATAGATATCTTTTTTTTCAAACATTCATCAAATTCATCTTCCGAATCAAAACCCTCTGTTGAAAAATCTAAGACAGAATAAACATTATTTTTAAATAATTTATTTATAACAGGCATACAATCTTCTTCATTAACTCCACCACAAAAATGATCAAATACAGTAGCTTTGATTAATGGAGTAACTGGAAGGTTAAATCTTAAGGCAAATTTTGTTAAAAAAGTTGATAATTTAACAATAGTTTTATTTCCAATAATTTTAAATAAAAAATAAGCTCTATTTAATTCAAAATTTGATTTTAAGGAAAAAGCTTCTTTTGTATCTGAAAAAATATTATTCAATTAATTTAAATTTAAATCTAATTTACATAGTTTTTTTTAAAAAAAAATATGTTATTTTGTAGTGTATGAATAAAGAAATTATATCAGGAAAATACTCTGTTTTATTTAAAAAAAGCGGTTTTTATTTTTTAAATAATCACATCAAAAAGACCAATTATTCAAAGATATTTATTCATGTTGACAACAATACTAAAGAATATTGTTTAGATTATTTTTTAAAACAGATTAATTTAGAAAAATTCGAATTAATTGAATCAAAAGATGGTGAAGAAAATAAAAATATTAAATCCTGTCTTAACCTTTGGGATTCAATTTCATCTTCTGGTGGCGACAGAAATAGTTTATTGATAAATCTTGGTGGTGGAGTAGTTACGGATATGGGTGGTTTTATAGCTAGTACATATAAAAGAGGAATACACTACGTTAATATTCCAACTACTTTATTATCAATGGTTGATGCATCTGTTGGCGGAAAAACTGGAGTTGATTTTGGAATTCTTAAAAATCAAATCGGAACATTTTATGACCCTCAAGCGGTAATAATTGATCCTGTATTCTTAAATACTCTTCCAGAGAATCAAATCCTGAGTGGATATTCAGAAATTTTTAAACATTCTCTTATTAGTAAAAATAAACTATTTAGGGAGTTAGTAAAATTGGATAAAACATCTTTTGATTTAAAAACTATTTATGAATCAGTTCAAATAAAAAATAATATTGTTTTGATTGATAAAAAAGAATCTAGAGAGAGAAAATCTTTAAATTTTGGCCATACGTTGGGTCATGCTATTGAATCTTACTTTTTAAATACTGATAAAAAGCTATTACATGGGGAAGCAATTTCAATAGGAATTATTTTGGCTACATATATTTCTCATAAATTATTTAATTTTCCAAAAAACGATTTAAAACTTATTAAGTCACATCTTGACAAGCTTTATGAGAAAATTGAAATAAGTGATAGCGACATTGAAAGTGTCCTTGAATTATTGAAACATGACAAAAAAAATAGTCATGGAAAAGTCAATTTTATCTTGATAAAAGAAATTGGCGAACCTGTTTATGATGTTCAAGTTTCAAATGAGCTTATAAGAAAATCCTTTGGATACTATTTAGGCTGAATTTCTACTAGCGTTAATATTACCAAATAATGATCTAGTTACCATCTTTTCATATAATTCTAACTTATCCTTTTCTAAATTTCCGTTTTCAATATCCTTAATTTTCCTTAAAGCATATTGTTGAATAGTAATTAGTGGAAGAACTATCTTTTCTCTAGTTTCAATCGATGCTTTATTTGCAGGCTCATTTTCCATTAAGGTTTCGAACCCAGATAATCTTAAAATTAATGTTTTTGAAAGCTTATATTCATCATAAATTAATGTCCAGAACTCTCCATACTCTGGATCATTTTTCATGTATGAGGTAAGTTTAAAAAAAGATTTTGTTAAACTCATCATACTATTTGAAATCAGAGTTCTAAAAAATGGTGAATTTTTATATAATTTCTTGATTTTAGAAAACTCTTTTTTATCGCTGTAATATTTTAATGCCGTTCCTACTCCGAAAAATCCTGGAACATTTTGTTTTAATTGACTCCAACTTCCTACAAAAGGAATAGCTCTTAATGATGAAAAGTCAAATTTAGAGTTAGTACTACCTCTTTTTGAAGGCCTACTGCCAATATTAGTTTTAGCATAATATTTAATGGTACTAACATGCTCTAAATATGGTACAAATTTAGGGTGACTTTTAAAATCACTGTAAGCCTTGTAACTTATGTTAGCTAATTTATCTAGGATTGCTTTATCTTCTTTAATTGAAATATTTTTAGAATCATTTAGAACCCTATTATGAAGTCCTGAACTAAGTAACTGTTCTAAATTATATTGACAAGATTGTATAGTTCCAAAATTAGAGCTAATTGTTTGTCCTTGAACAGTTAATTGTATCTCATCTGACTCCACAAAAGTTCCCATTGAAGAATAAAACTGATGGGTGTTACCACCACCTCTTGCTGGAGGACCACCTCTACCATCAAAAAATATCACCTTAACTCCATGTTTTCTAGAGATTGATGTTAAAGCTTCTTTTGCTTTTAAAATACTCCAATTAGCCATTAAGTAGCCGCCATCTTTTGTTCCGTCAGAAAATCCAAGCATTATGGTTTGCTGATTTTTTCTTTGTTCTAAGTGTTTTTTATAGATAGAGTTACTGTAAACTAAATCCATCACCACTGAGGCAACTTTCAAATCAGAAACAGTTTCAAAAAGCGGAACAATATCTACTGTTGGACTATCCCAATCACTCAATCTAAACATTGTAAAAACTTCTAAAATATTTAATGCAGACTGATTATTACTTATAATGTATCTATTACATGCTTTTTCCCCATTTTCTTTTTGTATTTCCTTCATTGCTCTTATTGAGCTCAAAGTTGATTTAGCTAAGTTATCATCAAATAAATCAGGAGATATATCACCTTTTATCTTAGATATTATTTTGATTTTTTTCAACTCATCTAGCTGTAAATAATTTTCAGGAAATAATTTGTTTAATTTTTGTTGTGAAATTTTAAAGATAGAATTGAAAGCACTACTATGTATCCTAGAATCTTGTCTAATATCAAGACTTGCAAAATGATATCCGAAAATCTTAACCTTATCAATTATATCCTGAAGTTCATCAAGAAATAAAGAATTATGTTCAGAAATCAGAATAATTTTAATTTCATTTAAACTATTTTTCAATTCATCTAAAGTAATTTTAGGAGCTTTGTTTTCATTAAAAATACTTCTATAAAGTCTATTTTCAATATCTATAACCTTAGATTCAATATTTTTAAAAGTTAGCCTTCTTCTTAAAGACCTTATATCTCTATAATAATTTTTTATAATATCACTTCTCAGTTTATTTGCAGTTTTAAGAGTAATTTTAGTGGTAACAAAAGGATTACCATCTCTGTCACCTCCAGGCCAGAATCCTAAGTTTATAATATCATTATCAAAATCATTACCGTCAAAAACATTAGTTTTAATGTATTTATAAATATTACTTATAGATTGATAAAAAACATTTTCCAGATACCAAGTCAAACTTACAGCTTCATCATATGGAGTTGGTTTTTTATTTTTAAAAAATGGAGTTTTTCCTAGTTGAGATAACAAAACTTTTATTTCAGCTAAATTATTTTTCTTAACTGCTTCAGTAAGATCAGTTATAATACCTAAAACAGATCCAGGGTAAAATTGAGTAGGATGGGCAGTTAAGACTGGTCTGATTTTAAAAGTAGACAAGTATTTTTTAAACTCAGTTTTTTTATTTTTTGATTCAACTTCTTCTTTCAAACTTCTTAAAGTTCCTCTTCCGTCAAGATTGTTGATTTGAGAAAAAGAAGCATCTTCAACAGCGTCAAATAACACTACTTGTCTTTCAATGTACTGGATGAAACGAAATAATAATGATGTCTGGTGAGAATCATTTGAATCGATAAAATATGTATTAAAAAATTCTTCAACAATTTCTGAAGGATTTTTATTGTTATTATATCCTTGAACACAAATTGCTTCAAACAAAGGGAGCATAACGCCAGTATTGGCAATGCTTTCGTAGGGTAAAGTTGAAAAAATGCTGTTATATAAGTTAAATCTTGAAAGAACTTTATCGTTAAATCTTTCTTTCTTTGTTAATTCTCTCACTAAACTTATTGTAATTCGTTAAAAATTCTGTGCATAAGTCTTTTCTTGTCATTAATACTTTCTTCAAGTGAGATCATAGTTTCAGTTCTTGAAACACCCTCGATATCATCAATAAGAAATATAATTTCCTTGGCGTGATCAGTACTTTTAGCACGAACTTTACAGAAAATATTAAATTTCCCTGTTGTAATGTGAGCAACTGTAACATAAGGGATAGACTCCAATTTTTGAAGGACAAATTTGGTTTGATGAGTCTTTTCTAGAAAAATACCTATGTATGAAATAAAAGTATAACCTAGTTTTTTATAGTCTAAAGTTAAAGATGAACCTTTTATTAAACCAGCATCTTCCATTTTTTTAACGCGAACATGGACAGTACCAGCGGATATGAGTAGTTTTTTAGCAATATCAGTAAATGCAGTACGAGTGTTATCAATTAAAAGATCTAATATTTGGTGATCAATTTCATCTAATTTAAATTTAGCCATTTTTATTGAATTTTAATTTATAGAAATGCAAATGTATTGAATTATTTTTATGTAAATAAAGAAATTAGTGAATATTTCGCAATTTATTAACATTCAAAATAATCTCATCTATAGAGCTTGATACAGATAAATCAAAAATATTATCTAAAGATTTAAAATCTAAAACCAAATGAGCAGAAATATCTGATAAAAACCCAATTTCATTTATTTCAGGTTTGAACTCTACTATTTTAGTATTCTCATTCAAAACTTCTTTAAACATAATTGTAAGGTTTGTTAGTTTAAATAAAGACTTAGTTTTGACTTTAATATTTTTAACTTTAATATCTCTTAATTGAGTTTTATTTTCAGGAATATTATAATAATTATTGTAATTCTGATATTGTTTTTTAACAATAGCCTTTAAAGTGTAAATTAAAGAAAAACACATGTATTTTCTAGAAACATCTCTGTTGTAATCATCTCCGAAATGTCCTGATTCAAATAATATAGTTGGTGTTTTAAGAGATTGAAAAGTGTCTCCAACACAATTTATATTAAAATCATCATTGTAGCGTCCAATATTCCCTGGAATTATTTTAGACATTTCAGTGAAAACATCAGATATTATAGCCATTGATTTTTTTCGAGATTTTGTTTCAGTTTTATTTTTATCAGCAGAGGGAGATAAAAAGGAAATAATCGATGAATCAAAATTATTTAATGAATAAATAGTTCTCTGATCATGAAGATTAAAGCAAAAATGAGGATTAAAGTCATCATAAATAGATCTTAAGAGTTTGCTTTCAGGTTGACTTAAGTTAACAGCGTCTCTGTTTAAATCAATATTATTATGGTTTTCTCTAGTGTATTTATATGCACCATCAGGATTTAAGATAGGCAAAACCTTTAAAGAAAAAGATTCTAACAGAGATGGTTCATTTTTTTTTAAATAAGAAAGACAATCAAATAATGCTTTAGTAGAAGTAGATTCATTACCATGCATTTGAGACCAAATTAAAATTTTTATGTCTCCTAAACCAAAAGAAAAGGAGTAAATAGGTCTATTCTCAACACTGTAGCCGGAAATTAAAGGAGAATAATTAGATAATAATTTAAAAATAGTATCATTTGTTAAATATCTTCCAAACAATTCAATCTCTTTAAAATTATTATACTCTTTTATATTTAGTTCCATATATAATTAGAAGCAAATTTAACAATAGTATTGATTACAATTGTAAACTACAACTTTAATTATTTAATGAAAAAAAAGCTTTTAAAATTCACAAATGTATCTATAAGTAATTATTTATAATATAACTAACTGTTTTTAAGAGTTATATGAATTTTATCTAAACAAAAGCTTTAATAAAATTGTTTATAAAATTATCTCTATCTCGTTTTTATTAGTTTATATTTTTATTTAAATTTACAAATGTATACATGGAGAATTTTGCTGAAAAACTAAAAACTATAATTATAAACGAAGGTCTAAGTGCGTCAAAATTTGCTCAAAAAATTGGCGTTCAAAGATCAAGTGTATCTCATGTTCTAAGTGGAAGAAATAAACCGAGTCTAGATTTTATTCTTAAAATACACAAGTCAATAAATAATATTGATTTAGACTGGTTACTTTCTAATAAATTAGAGAATAGCTCTTTAAACAATGATACTACACCCCACAATAATGAAACTTACCCAAATAAAATCATTGAAAAGAATTTTAGCCACGAACATCAAATTGATAGAATTGTGTTTTTTTTTAAAGACGGTTCATTTAAGACGTATAATAATTAATACATTTGCACACATGTATTTAAGGATTTTTATTTTTTCTTGTTTTGTATATTCATGTGATTTTCCAGAAAAAAATTGTCTTGAATTTCAAACAGGAACTTATGAATTTGAGTCTATTTCTGAAAATGGAGATACATTAAAAACAAAATTTATTAGAACTAAAGATTTAGAAATTGGATATTTTAATGGCTTAATAGATTCTAACTCTGTAAGTTGGGTTTCTGACTGTGAGTGTATATACAGAAAAGTTAATCCGAAATCGATAAGTGAAAAAAAAGCTGTCCAAATGAAGATTTTAAGCACCAATAAAGATTCGTATACGTTTGAATATTCATTCGTTGGTGATATTGAAAATAAACAGAGGGGCTACGTTAAAAAATTAAGTGATTAAAACTCTAATTCCGTTTGTCCGTCAACAACATTATTGTTGTTTGATTCAATAACAGCTTCATTCTCGTTAATTTCTTCAGAATCAACTTCTAATTCATTTAAAGTTGGTTTTTCCGGGGGTGTATACTCTATCGGTTCCAATTGATCAATGTTTATTATTTTATAAGAACTTAATTGATTGCCAATTGCTTTGATACCTTTTACTGAAATAACTTCTTCAATATTTTTTATTTCATTCCCTCTAACGTTTTTACCTGATTTTGAAAAAGTTATCTCTATTACTGGCTTCCACTCTGTCGAAATCATTTCTAATTGAATTTTTGATCCTTCAGGAATAAATTTTTGATCTGTGTTTTGAGAGCCTGCTAAAAATCTTTTTATAAAATAACGATCCCTAGTCATATTAAAATAAATTGCAGAAATTGGTTTTTCAGGAATCCATTTTTCCAAAGAAACCATATCCTCTGGAAAGTGCATATTAACATCAGGTTTAATTGTTTTTAATATCCCGTTTTGAAGAATAATAAGAAGTTTATCATCACTTTTAAATTCACCAAGTAATTCTCCTCTAGAATCTACATTAAGTCTTTGTACTGTTTCATCGAACCAAATTTTTCTAGGCTTTAAAGTTGACAATCCCTGTTCTTTAAATTCTATTTTATTAATAGAATATTTTGAAACAATATTTCCTTTAGATCCTCTTCCTTTAATAACTAAATCTGCAAAATCTAATTCCCATTTTATTTTTTTAATTGAGCCTGTTTGCCTTAATATAACATTCACAATTTCTGCTTCACCATTAGGATTTGAACTAAAATATAAAACTTTAGAGTCTTTAACCCCCCTTGTTAAATCATACATTTTATCACGTGTAATTCCTGTAACAAAAAATCTTTTTATATATGAAGTTCCTTTTTTACCGTCCCTATATATAACATTATAAACGGTTCTTTTATCCTTTCTTTTAAAAACTGCGGCGTGAATTATATTCTTAGAGACAAATTTCTTTTTATCAATTCGTGTCACCATCATCTTTCCATCCTCAGTAAAAACAATAATATCATCAATATCTGAACATTCCTGAATAAATTCATCTTTTCGAATTGAAGTTCCAATAAAACCTTCAATTCTATTAATGTAAAGTTTAGAATTTTTTACAACAACTTTTTTAGCATCTACATCGTCAAAAATTCTAATTTCTGTTTTTCTATTTCTGTTTTTTCCATATACTTTCTTTAAATTTTTAAAATATGTAATTGCAAAATCAGTTAAATTATTTAAATTAAATTTAATTTTATCCAATTCTTCTTCTATAGACTGAATCTTTAGTATCGCTTTTTCGATGTCAAATTTTGAAATTCTTTTAATTTTAATTTCAGTTAATCTTACAATGTCATCCTCCATAACATCTCTTTTCAAATGTTTTACGAAAGGTTTTAATCCATAGTCAATAGTTTTTATAACTCCTTCCCATGATTCTTCATCTTCAATTTTTCTGTATATTCTATTTTCTATAAAAATTCTCTCTAAAGAAGCGTAATGCCATTGATTTTCAAAATCAGATTTCTTATATTCTAATTCTAACCTAAGCAAGTCTTTTGTTCTTTCTGTTGATTTTCTTAAAATTTCAGAAACTCCGATAAAAAGAGGTCTATTGTTTTCAATTACGCATCCTAATGGAGATATTGAGGTTTCACAAGAAGAGAATGCGTATAAACCATCTATACTTTTGTCAGGAGAAACTCCATTTGGTAAATGAACCAGTATCTCAACTTCATTAGCAGTATTATCTTCAATTTTTTTGATTTTTATTTTTCCTTTGTCATTGGCTTTTAGAATAGAGTCTATTAATGAAGAAGTAGTGGTTGAAAAAGGGATTTGAGTTATCACTAAAGTATTTTTGTCTAACTGACTAATCTTAGCCCTAACTTTAATTCTCCCTCCTCTTAAACCATCATTATAATTACTTACATCCATAATTCCCGATGTTGGGAAATCAGGATAAAGGATAAATTTTTTGTCTTTCAAACATTTAATTGAAGCGTCAATTAATTCAATAAAATTATGAGGAAGAATTTTTGTTGATAATCCAACTGCAATACCCTCTCCACCCTGAGCAAGAAGTAATGGAAACTTGACAGGAAGATTAACTGGTTCTTTTCTTCTTCCATCATAAGAAAGTTGCCATTTAGTAATTTTAGAACTGAAGGAAACCTCATTTGCAAATTTTGATAACCTAGCTTCAATGTATCTTGAAGCTGCAGCTCTATCTCCAGTTAAAATATTCCCCCAATTTCCTTGTGTTTCAATCAACAAATCTTTCTGACCAATTTGGACCATAGCGTCTGAAATACTAGCATCTCCATGAGGATGATATTGCATTGTATGACCTACTATATTTGCTACTTTATTAAATCTCCCATCATCTAAATCTTTCATAGAATGAAGGATTCTTCTTTGAACAGGTTTAAAACCGTCTTCAATGGATGGCACTGCTCTTTCTAAGATTACATAAGAAGCGTAATCTAAAAACCAATCTTTGTACATTCCTGAAACTCTAACCAAAGAATCTTCGGAATTTTCAATATGGTCTAACTCTGAATTTTGATTTTCCTCTTCCATTTATGGTTCCACAGTATCTAATTCAACTTTTAAATTGTTAATTATAAAATCTTGTCTCTCAGGTGTGTTTTTACCCATATAAAAGGACAACAAATCTTCAATACTAAAATTATCGTCTAACATAACAGGATCCAACCTTATATCTTCACCTATGAAATATTTAAATTCATCCGGAGATATTTCACCGAGGCCTTTAAATCTAGTTATTTCTGATTTAACTCCTAATTTTTCAATAGCATCAGCTTTTTCTTTTTCTGAGTAACAATAAATTGTCTCTTTTTTATTTCTAACCCTAAACAAAGGAGTCTGTAAAATATACAAATGACCTTCTTTAATTAATTCTGGAAAAAATTGAAGAAAAAAAGTTATTAATAATAGTCTAATATGCATTCCATCAACATCGGCGTCTGTAGCTATTACAATATTATTATATCTTAAATACTCTATACTGTCTTCAATATTTAAAGCAGCTTGTAATAAATTGAACTCTTCATTTTCATAAACTATTTTTTTTGTCATAGAATATGAATTAAGTGGCTTTCCTCTTAAACTAAAAACAGCTTGCGAATTAACATTTCTTGATTTAGTTATGGATCCACTTGCAGAATCACCTTCAGTTATAAACAAAGTTGAGTCTAATCTATTTTCTTTATTCATATCACTAAGATGAACCCGGCAATCTCTTAATTTCTTATTATGAAGATTTGATTTCTTAGCCCTATCTCTTGCAAGTTTTCTTATTCCAGAAAGTTCCTTTCTTTCTTTTTCAGCTTGTACAATTTTTTTCTGAATTGATTCTGCTACAATAGGATTTTTATGTAAATAATTATCTAAGTTTTTTCCTATAAAATCATTAATATATGATCTAACTGTACCTAAATTACCACCCATTTCCGTTGAACCAAGCTTTGTTTTTGTTTGAGACTCAAAAACAGGCTCCATAACTTTTATACTTATGGCTGATATAATTGATTTTCTAATATCACTTGCATCGTAAGACTTTCCAAAAAACTCTCTGACGGTTTTTACAATTGATTCCCTAAATGCAGACTGATGTGTTCCTCCTTGAGTTGTGTGTTGTCCGTTTACAAAAGAAAAATATTCCTCACTGTACTGAATCTTACTGTGTGTGATCGCAACTTCAATGTCATTTCCTTTCAGATGAATTATGGGGTACAAAAGTTTTTCTAAATCATTATTATCTTCTAGCAAATCTCTTAACCCATTCTCTGATTTAAATTTTTCTCCATTAAAAACAATAGTTAGACCAGGATTTAAATAAACATAATATTTAAGCATCTTAGAAACGTATTCGTTTCTATACTTATAATTTTTAAAAATTGATGTATCAGGTATAAAATTAACCTTTGTTCCTTTTCTTTTTGTAGAAACTTCAATATCACTTTCTTCAATTAAATTACCTTGATTAAAAACTACATATTTTGAATTTCCATCTCTTATAGACTCTACTTTAAAATTAACAGACAAAGCATTTACTGCCTTAGTCCCTACTCCATTTAGCCCAACAGACTTTTTGAAGGCTCTTGTATCATACTTACCTCCAGTATTCATCTTAGAAACAACATCAACAACTTTTCCTAAAGGAATACCTCTTCCATAATCTCTAACAGTTACTCCATTGTTATTAATAAATATTTCTATTGTTTTTCCAGCACCCATAACGAACTCGTCAATGGAGTTATCTAGTACTTCTTTAAGTAAAATATAAATACCATCATCGGGTGATGACCCATTTCCTAATTTACCAATATACATTCCTGGACGCATTCTAATATGCTCCTTCCAGTCTAAAGATTTAATATTATCTTCTGTATAATTTGATGAATTTGACATGATTATGTTAAGAGGCTAATATAGCTCTTCAAAAAAAAATAAAAAATACTCAATTAATAAATTAATTAACAATGATTGAAGAAGTCTTGTTGAAATCTTTTATACATTAAATCTAAAATGCATTACATCACCATCTTTAACAATGTAATCTTTACCTTCAATTTTAAGCTTACCAGCTTCTTTAACTTTAATTTCAGAGCCATATTCATTATAATCTCTATATGAAATAACCTCTGCTCTAATAAAACCTTTTTCAAAGTCAGTATGAATTACACCTGCAGCTTGAGGAGCTGTCATTCCTTTACGAATTGTCCAAGCTCTGACTTCTTTTTTTCCAGCCGTAAAGTAAGTTTGTAAGTCAAGTAAGTCGTATGATTTTCTAATGAGTTTCGAAGAACCTGCTTCATTCAATCCAATATCTTCTAAAAATGCTTTTCTATCTTCAAAATTATCCAATTCATTAATATCTGCTTCAGTGGCTACAGCTAATATTAATAAATCAGAATTTTCATTTTTTATAGAATTCTTCACTTGATTAACATAATCGTTTCCATTTAATGCCGAACCTTCATCAACATTACAAACATATAAAACAGGTTTATTTGTTATCAAGTCTAATGTATCTGTAAACTCTTTTTCTTTTTCATTAAATTCAATACTTCTAACTGGGTTAAAAGATTGAATATGATTGATCATTTTTAAAAGAACTTCATTTTGAAAAATTGCATCTTTATTTCCAGTTTTAACCAATCTAGAAATTTTTTCTTTTAGTTTTTCTAGGGTTTCTAAATCTTTAAGCTGTAATTCTAAATCGATTATCTCTTTATCTCTTACAGGATTAATTGAACTCTCTACATGAACAATATTATTATCATCAAAACATCTTAAAACGTGTATTATAGCATCAGTTTCTCTGATATTTGCCAAAAACTGATTCCCTAAACCTTCTCCTTTGCTTGCTCCCTTGACAAGACCTGCTATATCAACTATTTCAACGTTAGCAGGTATTACTTTTTCTGGATCAACACATGATTCCAAGAAATTGAGTCTTTTATCAGGAACATTTATAATACCAATATTTGGTTCAATTGTACAAAATGGGAAATTTGCACTTTGTGCTTTTGTATTTGACAAACAATTAAAAAGGGTTGACTTTCCAACATTGGGTAACCCTACAATTCCTGCTTTCATTTATTAATCTTCTGGATGCATGAATTTTTGTTTAGATAACAAAAACTCTTCAGATTCAACATTTTTTTCATCAGGAACACAACAATCTACTGGACAAACTGCTGCACATTGAGGTTCTTCGTGAAAACCCTTACACTCTGTACATTTATCAGGTGAAATAAAATAAAATTCATCAGAAATTGGTTCCTGGTCACTTTCTGCGTTTACATTTTTACCACTAGGCAATACAACATCTCCAGTCAAACTTGTTCCATCGGCAAATTTCCATTCATATGCAGCTTCATAAATAGCAGTGTTTGGACACTCAGGTTCGCAAGCACCACAATTAATACATTCATCAGTAATTTTTATAGCCATTGTTTGATTATGAATCTTTAACTAGATTTGCGCAAAAATAGTACCAATAAAAATCACAGACAAGTTTGAACTCAAAATTAAAAGAAAGAATATTGGCTTTTTCTGATTTAGGAACTCTCTTTTATGAGAATTTTAACGAAAAAAAGGTAAAAACATTTCCTAAATGGAATTCTCTACTGGTGATAAAGTTAAACGAAGCCAATTTATTTAACCCTTGGTTTACATCTAAAAATCTAAAACTAACTTTAAAAAACTGGTCTGAACTATTAAATGAAAAAAAAATAGAAAATTGGATATCTAATTATAATTTTAAAAACGATCACAACAAAAAGATTGCCATCATAATGGCAGGGAATATACCAATTGTTGGTTTTCACGATTTACTTTGCGTTATGTTACTGAATTATAAATGTTTAGTAAAATTATCCTCTGATGATAAAATATTAATTCCATTTATTGTTGATTTTTTAATACAAAGATGTTCTCAATTTAAAAACCGGATTAAATTTGAAGAATACAAACTAAAAGATTTTGATGCAGTTATTGCAACAGGAAGTAATAGCTCACATAAATACTTTGAATACTATTTTAAAAAATATCCCAATTTACTTAGGAAAACAAGACATTCTGTGGCAATATTAGACGGAAACGAATCTGACAATGATCTATCATTACTTTCAGATGATATATTTAATTATTTTGGACTTGGCTGTAGAAGTGTATCAAAAGTCTTTGTCCCTAAAGGTTATGATTTAGATCTTTTATTTAACGCTTTTTTCAAGCATAAAGATGTTATAAACCATAATAAATATGTAAATAATTTTGATTATAATAAAGCAGTATTGTTAATGAGTGAAGAGAAATTTATTGAAAACGGATTTATAATTTTAAAAAAAGAATCTAAACTTGGTTCTCCAATAGGATGTTTGTATTACGAAGAATATGAAGAAATAAATGACATTTACAATACTATTGATAATATGAGTGAACATATTCAGTGTGTAGTTGGTAACTTTCACAATAATGAAAGAATAAATTTCGGATTTACTCAATGTCCTAAACTCAATGATTATTCAGACAAAATTGATACAATAGATTTTTTGTTAAAAATATGATGATATCTTAATTAAGGTATTATTTTTGCAAACCTATAAATTGTTAATTTGCACACTTTTTAAAATTTATGAAAAAACACAATTTTAGCGCAGGCCCTAGTATACTTCCGAAATCAGTTATTGAAAAATCTGCTAAAGGAATTTTGAATATTAATAATTCGAATTTATCTCTTATCGAAATTTCACATAGAAGTAAAGATTTTGTTGAGATAATGGATAATGCTACTTCTTTAGCTTTGGAGTTATTAAACCTTCAAAACAAAGGATATAAAGCTCTTTTTTTACAAGGTGGTGCTAGTATGCAATTTTTAATGACAGCATATAATCTACTTGAAAATAAGGCAGGTTATTTAAATACTGGAGTTTGGTCAACTAAAGCATTAAAAGAAGCTAAACTTTTTGGAGAAGCAGTTGAAATCGCTTCTTCTAAGGATAAAAATTTCAATTATATTCCTAAAGGATATTCTATTGATTCTGATTTAGATTATTTCCATATAACCACAAACAATACAATTTTCGGTACACAAATTAAAGAAATCCCCGACACTTCGGTTAATTTAGTCTGTGACATGTCATCAGATATATTTTCTAGAGACATTGATTTTTCAAAATTTGGACTTATTTACGCAGGAGCACAAAAAAATATGGGACCAGCTGGAACAACTTTGGTGATTATTAAAGAAGATATTTTAGGTAAAGTTTCTAGAGTAATTCCCTCTATGTTAGATTATAGAACACACATTGAAAAAGAAAGCATGTTTAATACCCCTCCTGTATTTGCTGTTTATACTTCTATGTTAACATTAGAATGGCTAAAGCAAAACGGTGGAATAAAATCAATCGAGAAAAAAAACATTCAGAAATCAAACTTCCTTTACAATGCGATTGATTCAAATGAACTTTTTTCTGGATTTGCAAAAAAAGAGGATAGAAGTTTAATGAATGTTACTTTCAACTTAACTAATCAGGAACATAAAGAACATTTTGATAAATTATGCAACGATGCAAATATTAATGGTGTAAATGGACATAGATCTGTTGGAGGATATAGAGCTTCTATTTATAATGCCTTAGACTTAAATTCTGTTAATGTTTTAATTGAAGTAATGAACGAATTAAAAAGAATAATATAAAAATGGTAAATATTTTAGCAAACGATGGTATTTCAAGTTCTGGAGTTGAATCTCTTAAAAAATCTGGTTTTAACATTATCACTACAAATGTTGCCCAAGAACAATTAGAGAATTATATCAATAAAGAAAATATAAGTGTATTACTTGTTAGAAGTGCTACAACAGTAAAAAAAGAACTCATTGACAAATGTCCTGGATTGAAAATTATTGGACGTGGAGGAGTCGGAATGGACAATATTGATGTTGATTACGCTCGATCAAAAAATATTCATGTAATAAATACTCCTGCAGCCTCTTCAGCTTCTGTTGCCGAATTAGTTTTTGCACATCTTTATGGTAGCGTAAGATTTTTACACGAATCTAACAGAGCTATGCCTCTTGAAGGAGATTCAAACTTTAAAAAATTAAAAAAAGAATATGCTAGAGGAGTTGAATTAAGAGGAAAAACAATCGGAATTATTGGATTTGGAAGAATTGGAAGAGAAACAGCAAAGATTGCTCTTGGAATAGGGATGAATGTTATTGCATATGATAAATTTTTAGAAAGTGCTGATGTCAAATTGGAATTTATGAATAACAAGACAATTGACTTTAATATCAAAATTTCAAAGTTTGATGACTTACTAAAGACTTCTGACTTTATCAGTCTTCATGTTCCAGCTCAAAAAAATTACGTAATTGATAAAAGTCAATTCAATAAAATGAAAAATGGAGTTGGAATAATAAATGCAGCAAGAGGAGGTGTAATAAATGAAGTTGAATTAGTTTCAGCAATTAAGTCTGGAAAAGTTTCATTTGCAGGATTAGATACCTTTGAAAACGAACCAGTGCCTGAAATTCAATTATTAATGAATCCTAAACTATCTTTAACTCCACATATTGGTGCTGCAACAAACGAAGCACAAGATAGAATTGGATTAGAATTAGCCGAACAAATTTCGAATCTTCTAAGTTAAATGATTGAAAGAATCAAAAAGAAATGGGGAATTGAAAACAACTTTCAAACTATTATAATTTTAATTGTTTTTGCAGTTACAGGTTCTGTTTCAGCATTATTTACTGGTCCGATCACAGAATACTTTAATATTACCACTGAATCATTTCACCCCATTGTATATTGGCCAATTAGATTTATTATAATATTTCCAATATATCAAATACTTCTAATTTGGTTTGGATTCGTTTTTGGGGTTTTAGTAAGTATTATTACATTTCAGAAAGACAGGTTTATATTTAATTTTTTCTTAAAAATGTCAATATTATTTTCAAAAAAATTATTCAAATTTCTTTCTTTTGGAATTTTGTTTAATGATTAAGTTAATTTTTCAAAAAAGGATTGCCTGATTGCATCAACTTTTTAATTTTTGGTTCAATAACTACCGAACAATAGGGTGCATTTTTATTTAAATTAAAATAATTATGATGGTAATCTTCAGCAATGTAAAAATCAGAAACTCTTTCTATAGTTGTAACTATTTCTTTATTTGTGCTGTTATTTAATTCTAATATGTAATTATTTAATATTTCAATTTCACTATCATCGTTTGTAAATACTGATGACCTATATTGAGTTCCTAAATCATTACCTTGTCTATTTAGAGTTGTAGGGTCGTGAGTTGAAAAAAATATATAAAGCAAATCTTTAAAAGAAATTTTAGAAGATTCATATTCAATTTTGATAATTTCAGCGTGTCCCGTGTAGCCTTCACAAACCTGTTCATAAGTGGGATTTTTAATTTCACCGCCCATGTAACCTGGAAATACGGAAATAACACCACTTATATTTTTAAAAACAGCTTCAGTACACCAAAAACAACCTCCTCCAAAAAAACATGTTTTAACCATATTTTAAAATTATTATTCATAATTAAAATTAGTTTAAATTTGTCTTTCTTTTATTACTCAATGAAAAAATATATCCTTTTTTTTACATTATTCGCTTATTCATTTAATTTTTCACAACAAAGAAAGGAGATCGAAACTAAAAGATTTGATTCTCCTCCTTTAATTGACGGAATTTTAAACGATTCTCAATGGATCAACTTGTCTCCTGCCAAAGATTTTGAAAGATGGATGCCTAATAATGGTTCCTCAGAAAAAGAAGGGTTTGAGAATTTAGTTTACATGGGATATGATGATGAGAATATATATTTTGCTGGAAAATTCAATAATCCTAATCCAATTCCAGTAGAATTCAGTCAACGAGACAATATATGGGATGTAAATGCAGAAACTTTTTTTCTATCAATTAATCCCTATGATGACAACATAAACTACCAAGGTTTTCAAGTTACTAGTGCTGGAACTTTAGGAGATACATATACATCTGAAGATATAACACCAGAGGACTGGGATTTTGATACTGTTTTTGAAGCCAAAGTTTCAATAAATGATGATAATTGGTCAATGGAAATGAAAATTCCATATAGTGCTTTGAGATTTCCATCCAATAACATTCAAGATTGGGCAATTAATTTTGGACGTAAAATTGTAGAAACTGGAGAGGTCTACACTTGGAATTTTGTAGATCAAATTAACAAGAAATATCCAGAGTCTATGGGAATCACCAGAGGCATAAAAGATATTTCACCCCCATTAAGACTTTTCTTCTTCCCCTATGCACAAACTTCAATTGATTTTAGTAAAGGTAATAGTCCAATTAGTACATATTCTGCGGGAATGGATGTTAAATATGGCATTAACAATAGCTTTACTTTAGATGCTACATTGATTCCTGATTTTGGTCAAGTTACTTTTGATAATAAAGAGCTAAATTTAAGTCCATTTGAACAAGAGTTTGATGAGAATCGTTCTTTTTTTACTGAAGGTGCATCACTTTTCAAAAAAGCAGATGGACTAGGCTTTCGAAGAGGAAGTTTTTTTTACAGTAGAAGAATTGGAGATAATATCAATTTTAACAAAAATGATTACATAAAAGAAGGTGAAACTTTAGTTAATTATGATGTTAAGCCTGAATTATTAAATTCAATTAAAGTCACAGGAACAACCAATTCAAAATTAAGTATTGGCTTTATTAATTCAATTACCAATAAGGCTTATGCAAGATTTAAAGACAATATTAGTGAAGAAACAAGGAAACAATTAATTTCTCCATTAACAAATTATAATGTTCTTCTTTTAAGCAAACAAGTACTTAATGATTATTCAACTATTTCAATTGCTAATACGAACGTTAACAGAGGAAAAGATTTTGATAATTCAAACAACACTGCCATAATAGTTGATCTATTTGATTCTAATAGAAAATATAACTTTAAAGCTGCATTGTATCAAAGTAATTCTAAATCATTTTCAAATACCAAAGGTTTTAGAGGTGGTATTGATATTAATGAAATTACAGGAAATTTTAGATTTGGTTTTGGATGGACTGGTGTTGATGCTCATTATTATCAAAATGATCTAGGTTATTACAACAATAGAAATGATCAAAGGCTTTTTTCAAGAATCAGATATCAAACTTTTACACCAACAAAAAAATTTGAAAAGATTAGTGGATACCTCGCTTTGAGTACTAGAAGTAGGTTTTATCCCAAAGTTCTAAAATCTAATGGTGGAAGGCTTGGGTTTAATTTTACTACAAAAAAACTACAAGAGCTTGAATTTGATATTGACTATACATCAGAATACAAAAACTTTGATGAACCACGTAATGAGGACACATTTATCATCGATCCTGCTGAGTATGAATATAGTTTTGCTTTCAAATCTGATGATAGAAAAAAAATTATTTATGGTTTTGATATTCAAAATTCATTTGCAGTTAATGAAGATTTCGATGAAAATAAAAGGGGATTTAAATATGGATTAGGGTTTTTATATAGATTAAATAACAAATTAAATTTTCAATATGAAATTAGTAACTCAAAAAACACAGATAATGTTGGATATATATTTTCTGAAGGAGAAGATATTTATTTTGGAAAAAGGGACGTAAAATCAATTGAAAATGATGTTTCAATAAATTATAATTTTGATTCCTATAGATCTATCAATATTAAGTTCAGACAATTTTGGAGTACAGCCAAATATAATGAAACCTTTTATTCATTAAATGATGAAGGAGAAAGGTATATTTCAAATAAAAGTATAAATGATTATGATCCTAACACTAATTTTAATTTATGGAATTTTGATTTAGGATTTAATTGGGAGTATGCCCCTGGCAGTAAGTTGACTTTACTTTATAGAAATAATATTTTCAATCAGGACAATTACTCTGGAATTTCTTATTACAGAAGTACAAAAGAATTATTTGAAAATCCAATAAATCATCAATTATCTCTTAGAATTAATTATTTTATTGATTATAACATATTTAAAAGAAAAACATAAAATGATTTCAATTAAGAATATTTCTAAAACTTACAATAAAAAAAAGGTTCTTAATAAGATAGATCTTGAAATTAATCAAGGTGAAATAGTTTCAATTGTTGGACCTTCAGGAGCCGGTAAAACAACTCTTTTAAATATTATGAGCACGTTAGATAAACCTGATGATAATATTAACTCCAAATTAACTATTGATAATATTGATGTTGTAAATCTAAATGATAATAAACTTTCTAAATTTAGAAATACCCAAATTGGATTTATATTCCAATTTCATGAACTTCTTCCTGAGTTTAGTGCAATCGAAAATGTCATAATTCCAGCGATTATCAAAGGAGATAATAAAAAAATCTCTACAATAAAAGCTAAGAAAATTCTAGATTCACTTGGCCTCTCAAAAGTTATTAATCAACAACCTTCTCAACTTTCTGGTGGAGAACAACAAAGAGTTGCTGTCGCTAGAGCTCTTATAAATAATCCTAAAATCATTTTTGCAGATGAACCTAGTGGAAATTTAGATTCAAAATCTTCTGAACTATTGCATAAATTATTTTTTGATTTAAGAAAAAAACACAACATTACTTTTGTTATTGTAACTCATAATAAAGATTTGTCAGACATGACAGATAGAAAACTAAATTTAGTTGATGGTAAATGGGCTTAGTAATTCTGAATTGAAAGTTTTTTTGAATGAAAAATATCTTGAATACAATCAAAAAGTTTTTATAGAATCTGACCCTATTCAGGTTCCTCATATGTTTTCAAAAAAAGAGGACATAGAAATTAGCTCTTTTTTAACTGCAACAATAGCATGGGGACAACGTAAAACAATTATTAAAAATGCATTCAAAATGATGGAGTTACTTGATAACTCACCTCATGAATTTGTTTTAAACTCAACTGAAAAAGAAATAAACAAATTATTTATTAAACACAGGACTTTTAATGAAATTGATTTTAGATATTTTATAAAAAAACTAAAAATTATTTATAAACAATATGATAATATTGAGATGATTTTTTATAATAATATTAAGAACAATAATTTACATAATTCAATTCACAAGTTCAGATCTTTATTTTTTGATTTTGATTTCCCTCAAAGAACAACAAAACATATTAGTGATCCTTTTAAGGGGTCTGCTTGTAAAAGAATCAATATGTTTTTGAGATGGATGATTAGAAATGATAAAAATGGAGTTGATTTTGGAATTTGGACAAAAATTTCTCCATCCCTACTCTCTTGCCCGCTTGATATTCATAGCGGAAGAGTAGCTAGAAAACTAGGGTTATTAAAAAGAAAACAAAATGATCATAAAGCTGTAATTGAACTAGATAAATTTCTTAGAAATTTAGATCCCTTGGATCCTGTTAAATATGATTTTTCATTATTTGGATTAGGGGTATTTGAAGGATTTTAAGAATAAATAATCAATAAATTCAAATCAATTCCTATATTTGCCACGCATTTTAAATTTAAATGCAATATTAAATAACTTGATTGCATGTCTATAATTCTTAAATCTGCAAAAGTTATAAATGCCGAAAGTAAATACAACGGTACTAAGCAAGATATTTTAATTTCTGAAGGTAAAATTGTAAAAATTGCTGAATCAATTATTGATAAACATGCTACTGTTATTAATGTTAAAAACCTTCATGTTTCTAATGGCTGGTTTGATAGTAGTGTATCTTTTGGAGAACCCGGATATGAGGAAAGAGAAACAATAGAAAATGGTTCTGTTGTAGCATCAAAAAGTGGATTCACAGATATTCTTTTAAATTCTAACACCAATCCGGTAGCTGACAATCAAACAGATATTTCATTTATAAAATTGAAGTCAAAAAATTCTATCTGTAATATCCATCCCCTTGGTGCATTAACTGTTTCCAGCAAATCAAAGAAGATGGCTGAACTTTTTGATATGAAAAATTCTGGTGCAGTAGGGTTTTATGATTATAAAAAATCGATTCAAAGTTCTAATTTGTTAAAAACTTCTTTATTATACTCACAATCCTTTAACTCAGTTGTTATGTCTTTTCCTTTTGATGAATCAATAGCAAAAAATGGTATAATTAACGAAGGAAAGATTAGTGTAAGTTATGGTATTAAAGGAATACCTAATTTTTCAGAGGAAATTCAAATTAATAGAGATCTTCATATTTTAGATTATACTGGAGGAAATTTACATATACCTACTATCTCCACTAAAAAATCATTAGATCTCATTAAAATAGCTAAATCAAAGGGTTTAAATGTTACATGTAGCGTAGCAATACACAATTTAATATTTAATGAAAACAAATTAAAAGACTTTGACACCAGATTCAAAGTCCTTCCCCCTTTAAGAACAGAAAAAGATAGGTTAGCTTTAATTGAAGGAGTTAAAAGTGGAGATATTGATCTTGTAACAAGTGATCATTGTCCAATAGATGTTGAAAATAAAAAAACAGATATTGATAATGCTTTATATGGAACTATAGGACTAGAATCCTTCTATGGAGCTTTACTATCATTGTTTAATCTGGAAGAATCAATTAACATATTGACAAAAGGAAGGAAAATATTTAATATTAAAGATGTTGAATTCAAGGAAGGTTCGACAGCTAATTTATCTTTGTTCACTATTTGTAAAGAATATATATTTTCCAAAGAACATATTTTCTCTAAATCAAAAAACAGTGCTTTTTTGGGATATAAAATGAAGGGAAAGCCTATTGGAATTATTAATTCTAATAAGACATATATTAATGAATAATTTACCTTTTTTTCACATTCACAGAAAATCTAATATTGAAAACACTCCCTCACCTCTAATAATCATGGTGCATGGCTATGGAAGCAATGAGCAAGATTTATTTTCTTTCTCAAGAGCTATTCCTGAAAAATTTACAATTATTTCTTTAAGAGGTGATTTAGAAATTCAAAACAATGGATATGCATGGTATAACATTTCTTTAGATTTTAATGGAAACAAAAATTACGATACCAAAAAAGCTATTGAATCACGAAATAAAATATTTAAATCAATTGAAATTTGTAAAGAAAAATACAATATTGATAATGATAATGTGACATTAATGGGCTTTAGTCAAGGCTCAATGCTAGTTAATGCTGTTGCTTTAACATACCCTAATCAAATAAGAAATGTTGTGTCTTTAAGTGGTGCATTTGATCCAAACATAATTAACTTATCAAATTCAGACTCATTAAGAAATTTATCCTTCTATGTTTCACACGGTTTAAATGATGAAATCCTTCCATTTGAGGTTTCAAAAGAAAGTTTAAAGATTTTAGAAGAAAACAACATCAATCATGTTTTTGAAGAATATCCCATTGGACATGGGGTCTCGCCAGAAAATTTTAAATCAATGTTGAGTTGGTTAATTGAAAAGACTAATTAATATCAATAGTCAATCCATCATAAGATAGAAAAACATTTTTTGGTAAATTTTTAGAAATTTCATTATGAAACCCAAGTAAATGACTTATATGAGTTAAATAAGTTTTTTTAGGTTGAATAATCTCTATTAAATTTAATGCTTCTTTTAAATTCAAATGAGAAAAATGCTCTTTAATTCTAATCGCATTTAAAACTAAAACATCTAAATCCTTTAACTTTTCTAATTCTTTATTACTGATTGTTTTTAAATCAGTTAAATATGCAAAATCATAGAATCTATATCCAAAAACTTGCAAGTTTGCATGAAAAAAAGAAATTGGAGTTATTTTAATTCTATTGATTCTAAAAGATTCGTTTTCAACTACAGTTCTAGAAGATACAGTTGGAGCACCTGGATATTTATCTATTTCATTAAATATATAATTAAATCTAATTGAAAGGTTTTTTAAAACTCTTTTGTGAGCATAGAGAGGAATAGAACCATCTCTAAAACAATAAGGTCTAATATCATCCAAACCAGCTGTATGATCAGCATGTTCGTGAGTAATTAGAATAGCATCGATTTTCTTACAGCCTGATTTAATCATTTGTTGTCTAAAATCCGGTCCACAGTCAATAATAAAAGTATTATTGTTTATCTCAATTTTTATAGATGATCTTAAACGTTTATCTTTCGAGTCTTCACTTAAACATACAGGGTGGTTACTTCCAATAAAAGGAATTCCTGTTGATGTTCCGGTACCCAAAAAAGTGACTTTCAAAAAATTTTTATTTAAAAATATATTTTTTAGTTGATAAACTTCTAACTTAGCAAATATATATTTATAAAAATATGTCTATTTCTTTAAAGGGAGATAAACCTTTCGAAAACATCCCCTCCATTAAAGCAAAAGCTTTAAGAATCAATCTGAATGAACATATTTATGGCACTTTTGCAGAAATAGGTGCTGGTCAAGAAGTTGCTAGACATTTCTTTAGATCTGGTGGAGCATCAGGAACAATTGCGAAAACAATGAGTGCTTACGATAAAGAATTTAGTGATGCAATTTATGGTGAAGAACACGATAATGGATATGTTTCCGAATCTAGACTAAAAAAAATGCTTTCTTATGAAATTAGCTTGTTGCAATCTAGAATGGACAGATCTAAACATCCTAATAAAATGTTTTTCACATATGCCAATACTGTTGCAACTATTGATTTTGCAAAAAAATATAGAGGACATGGATGGATGGGAATAAAGTTTCAGACTGATTCATTCGAAGATTACAGTGAAATTTTAATTCACGTAAGATTTAATTTATTTGAAGCTAGAGCTCAACAAGAAGCATTAGGATTAATGGGTTTAAATTTAATATACGGAGCATATTATAAACATGATGAACCTAAAAAACTTTTAAAATACTTATACGATCATATAGACCCTGGCGCTATAGAAATTGACACTGTTAATTTCTCCGGACCATTATTTAAAAATGTTGATAATCGTTTAATGAGTTTAGAACTTGTCAAAAATGGAATGACGGAAGCTGTCATGTTTGGACCTGACGGAAATAACATACTTCCGGCTAGAGTTTTATACAAAAAAAATATTTTAGCCATAAGAGGAAGCTTTAGACCTGTAACTAAAGTAAATGAAGACATGTACGATAAGTCAATTGAAATTATATCACATGAGAAGGGTTATAATGAAGATGAACATTTAACATTGTTTGAAATAACATTATCAAATTTAAAAATTTCAAATGGAGACGTCAATGAATTAGATTTTATTCATAGGGCTACTCTATTATGTTCATTAGGATTGAC
>Ga0222715_10000596_pt1 | contig 36000 bp, 48 predicted proteins | sample C33_9DmetaG_FD_165056 | JGI IMG/M metagenome (GOLD analysis project Ga0222715, IMG submission 165056) | Estuarine water microbial communities from San Francisco Bay, California, United States - C33_9D | ecosystem: Environmental > Aquatic > Marine > Unclassified | place: USA: California...
ATCCTGCGTGTACATCGTACCCAAATGGTGCTCCTCCTGCGGCGCCTGGATTAAACATCGCTACACCATTCATCCAAAAACCAATTGGTCCAGCTGGTGTTTTTGTTGGAGTAGGATTAGGATAATTGCGACCTGCATAATTTGGCCATGTCATATTAAAATTTTGAGAGCTTGGTATATTAGCGGCTTGCGGGTTTCCTCTACTATGGTAAGGTAATCCACTTGCTTGTAAACGAACTGTACCGTTACTAAATTCCCAAAAACTTGCTGTTCCACTTAATGAACTGCCAAGTCGAGCACCGCCTTGAGTTGCTAGTTCAGTAGCATCACTGTCTAAAGGAATGTCGCCAATGTATGTATTTTGATATTGAATCCATCCATCAGAGGCTTCTGCATCAACATTTGAAAATTCTTCTTGACGTGCAAATATTAGTGTTTCGCCGTGTTTATAATTCTTAACACCATCAATGCCTGGACCAACCAACGGATTTGCTAGTTGATTGCTGTTAATATAATCTCTTGTGCGTAAATTAATACTTTCAAAACTCTGCTCAACTGCATAGGTAACAGGGGTTTCTGCTTCACCAACACCAATCAACAATCTGTCAAATGTTGTTTCTTCACTTGGTGTAAATCTGTTGCTAGTAATTTCAAAGTTCTTGGATAGAATATTATCAAGTTGATAACGATCAACTTCAAAGTCAATATTGCCAAATCTAATATTGTTGCTTCTCAAACGATATGCAATAAGTTTACTCGCACCTGGTATTGTATATGCTAGTACTACTGCACGTTGGAAACCTAGTACACGTTTATCTTCTTGTACATCTAGCATCCACTGTGGGAACACACCTCTAGCACTGTAACCTAAATTATCAATAATACGCTTGTTCATGTTTTCAAATGTATTAGGATAAATCCACGGCTCAATTACATTGCCGTTTTCATCAATAAATGACTGCACATTGTCAACAGTTTGATTTAAAAAGAACTGACCACCTTGTGGAGATGGATGCGAATTTAACCTAACTCTTTCAGGCACAGTAGCATTTGATTTGTTTTTTGGATCGTTAATTTCTAGATATACAACTTCGTATATAACATTGTAGAATTCGTCAACAGCTCTAGCAGTTTTAATTGTACCAAACTCAATTTGTTTGTTAAAATGATTGCGTTCCATGGCCGCAACATACGATGCTAGTGTACTAGGCTCAATCCCAGCAAGTGCTAGGAATTTAATAGTTGTTGCTCTACCAAACCATGGATCATTTTTACGATAGATAAGTTCGTCTGGGAAGATATCTTGATTGTTAACAATATCAAGGAATGCCTGACGTTGTTGTTGTGTTGGCAATGCTTTGAGATATAAGTTTTCGTATGGTCTAGTGTATAGAGGATTAACACGTAAAGTAAATGTTTTTTTACTACTGGTTAGTTGATCAGCAGTAGTTGCAACAACAGTGAGTTGGTGCAAGTTATCAAAGTTTGTTTTTTTCTTATCAAATGTAGTTGTCCCGCCATCAAGTTGATAACCTCTAAAACTAGTTCTTCCGCTAATCAAACCATCGCTGAGAACTTTGAGACTTAAACCTTGTGGAATATCTAATGTAGTATCAGGATCTATAGAATAGATGAGTTGCTGTCCTCTTGCTGAACTAGCTTCAACTTTGAGCTGACTGACTTCGCCTGGAATAACACTGCCTAAGTCTGTTGGAGTAATCCAGGTAATGGTGTCTGTTAAACTTCCTAAAATAGTTAAACTGTACTGAATTGGAGCACTAACAAAACTAGGATCTTCTACTTTGTTTGCCGCAATAATAAATTCATAAGTTTTTGAATCTTCTATCTGCGGCTCAACATAACCATTAAGCCATCCGTTGTTGTCAATGGTTAATGTTGGAGGTAATTTGCTTTCAGATTGATCAAATAGACCTGTGTCAAATCCGCTACCAGTCGGAGTGGTATTTCCCAGCAATAGTATTGCAACATCAACAGCTAGTCGTCCACCACTAGGAACAAGTGCAGGGTCGGTTACTTGTACTTGTGTATCTGTAACGTTAACATTAAAGTCGACACCTTCTTCTAAGATGGTTACTGCTCCGCTCGCATCCTCATAGTATACAACATATCCGTCTGTTGAGTTTGAAAAGACATTGTGTGTACCGTCGGCACCGTCAGGATTGATATCAAACTGGCTGCCTTCAGGATAAGGTGTAGTATCTAAGTTAAAGTTCAGTGTTTGTCCATCTGTAGGGAAAAAGATTCTAGTTCTAGGATTGTTTAACGCTCTGCCAAGTTGTGGAGCAAATACATCTCCACGACCGTTGCGTTCGTCCTTCCAGCCAAACGTATCTGTACCTGCTTGCCCAAAACCACTACCATCTGCAAGTCTAAACTGAAACTCAATGGCGTCGCCTTCAAAGTCAATGGCATCAAACTTAAATGCAAAAAAGTTTTCTTGTCTTACTATAGGTAAGTTTTGTGGCGGCGTAGTAATAATAGGTACGTATCTGTTGTCAGCATCAACTGTTAATTCATTGTTGTCAACACTGATCCCTAAAGTTTGTTCTTCAAATCCAGTAATTAATGTGTGATCTTGGTCTGTGGTAAACAGGCCTTTTGCGGCAACACCTAGGTTGTAGGTTAGCGTGTCAATACTGTTTCCGTCGCTAACTTGTACAGTAAATGTGTACTTTCTGTTTTTACTACGTCCCAGAGTATCCCAACCTGCGGCATCATAATATGTAACACCCGATCCGCTGGCCGCATCGTAACCTGGAATAACATTATCATTTTCAACAGGCTCAATTTCAATATAACCAATAATTAAACCACTTTCATCCATTGTAATACCTGGAGGAAGTTGTCCACTTTGAATTTTCCAAACCAGTTTAGCATTAGGGTTAGGTTCTGTAGCACGTAGTTGATTGGAATAGTACGAACCGTCGAACACTGTACCTAAGTTGGTTGTTCTTGGCACAATACGCGGAGGAAATAGGTTTGTAACAGTAAGTTCAAAACTTCTGTCGGTGACAATGTTACTAGTAGTTGCTCTAGCACGTATACTAAATTTATATGTACGTGCTTCGTCAACTTCAATTGGATCTAACACAACAGGTACACCCTGAATAGATCCTGGTCTGCGAACAACTTGAATACCTGGTGGTAGTTCACCACTGATTACTTCAAATGTAATTAAATCATTTGTTGGATTGGTAGTTTCTAAAGGTATCTCAATGAATTCAAGTTCAGGAACAGTACCAATATTCCCGCCTTGTGTAATCCATTTATGTCGTGTAACAAGAGCCATTTAACTTCCTTAGAATGATGAGAATGCTGTTCTCACCCATGTGTTAGCTGTATGGCAGTAGTATAGATAATATGTTCCGCTATCTTCGCCAAACCTAATTTCACCTACTTCGCCGGTATCTGTAGAGCTTGCTGGTGCCGCGGCAGTAAAAAATTTCATTGTACCATCTTCTGTATAGATAGTAAAATAGTTAGGATTGCCAACAGTACCTGAGCCGCCGGATTGTCCAACTTGCCCTCTAGCCATTGATCCAAAACCAAATCGTCCTAGACGTCCGTTGATTTCACCGTTGCCTGCTCCTGTGTTTACGCAGAAAATACTGCCTGTATTAACGTTAACGTTCCCTGTAGTAAGAGTAACATTACCTGTAGCAACCGTAACTCCAGTATCAGCATTAATACTATCAACAGTTAGTAAACCACCAATGGTTGCAGAAGTATTAACAGCTAGAGTGGAGTTGCTGATTATACTATCAGCAATTAATTGGTTTGTTAATGTTATATCTGTTGCGTTTATAGCATTTGTAATTGTAGCACTATCGCCTACGATAGCACCAGAGGCAGTTACAGTAGTTCCATTTACATTTCCAGTTAGATCGCCTGTAACATTACCTGTAACATTACCTGTAACATTACCTGTAACGTCGCCAGTTAGATCTCCTGTAATTGTAGTTGCTGTTACAGTAGGTGATGTAATCGATGATGCAAAGTTAGCGGAGCCGCCAACACCAATACCACCAACAATAGTTAACGCACCTGTTGAACTGTTAGTGCTGTTCGTGCCGTCTGTAATAGTAGTTGCATTACTGATTGTACCACCGGTAAACACTGCATTAATATTAGCAACTTCTTGCGTGATTAACGTAGGTACAAGTGTAGTTTCGATTGTGTTAAAATTATCACGAACCTTTGAGAACGCATCACGAATGCTGTCCCCTGTGCCATCATTTGGCGAGGCTCCAATGTTGATTGTGTTTAATGTAGGCATGCTAATCTCTTTCCTCTATTATAGAGTATTTATCGAAAGAAATAACTTAGCTTGCAGAGAATGGTGTGTTGTTTCTATAAGGGGTCCACAAAAACTTGTTTTTAGCACCTTGTAATGCACGAGTTTCTATGTAATCTGTACTGGCTGTACCAGTTGTAGTATCGTGTATGTAATCTTCTCCGCTGGCTTTTTGATTAAGCCAATTTAATGCATCAGTTTGATTAAGGTCTGTTCGATTTTGTGCTAAAGTAGCTAGTACGCCTGCTACTTGCGGCGAAGCCATACTTGTACCAGACAACTTTTTTGTAAATTTTGTGTTATCTCTATCATCTACCCAGCGTGTTGTTGATGTGCCTGAGGTAGCTCTAGATCCAGCAATTGAACTATGTATATTTGTACCTGCGGCAAAAATATCAACTCTTGGGCCTCGTTCACTGCTAGTGGCAATTTGATTTTTTCCTGGATTACTTGGAGCAGGTTCAAAATATGTACTATCAATGTTACCTACACTAATAACTCCTGTCGTTGATCCTGGAGTGGATCCTCTGTGATAGTAATCGAGAACGTTACTAGAATTAAACCAGTAGTTGTCGTAGTCATCACCGCCGGGTATATCACATTTGTGTGCAAAGTTTCCTGCGGCGCCAACCATAATAATTCCATCAGCAATACAATCTTCAATGTCAGAATCAACACTAGTAACTCGTGTTGGATATAAAAACCCGCCAAATTCTGCCGAAAATGTAGCTGTTCGCATTCCTTTTGTTTGGTCTGCGCTAGTACCTGTCCAATTGGCTCCTCTGTATTGGCCACCTGCAACATCTGCATAAACACCTAGGAAACCCCAACTCATGTTTACTACTGTTGGGTTTGGCACGCCAGTTGAAGCATTGTTGCCTTTTGAATTATGCCAAGCACGTAGCATAGTTAAACTTGCTGATACACCAAATGCGGCAGTAGCGTCATCGAGTATTTTTAAACTGTACATGTTTGCTTCAGGCGCCCAACCGTTGCGGTTGCCTCCTGCAATACCTGCTACATGAGTTCCGTGTCCATCTAAATCTCTATGATAATTTACGTTTTGAGTAAAGGTGCCGGTAGTTCCGCTAATTGTTGGCCAATCAACAGTTTGATATCTTGATGTATTTCCTGTTAAACCCCAAAACTCTGGATGGTTTGGATCAATACCACTGTCGTGAATTACAAGGTCGACATGTTTTCCTGTTAATGTCATTGGAACAACATGCGAGGCTATTTCACCTTCGTTTAACCATGCATCAAACTCAAGACCAAGATTAGCAATACCTAAATTAGGATTACCTGAGTCTTGATATGCATGAGCAATCAAACCCCAATTGGCATTGATGTCTGAACTTGTTGCTGATCTACTTCCAAGCAATCCTAATCCTGACCGACTAGGGTTCCAGTCTGTTCTTTCGGCAAACCCTTGCAAAATAATGCCATTGTCTACTTTTGATCCATAACGCACATCTCTTACACGCTCATCACTTTTTAAAGTTTCTGCTTGAGCTTTTGTCATTATAAAATCAAAATTACTACGACTGTGTGGTTTTGCATCGTGTAGTACATAACCATTATCTAGCATTTCGTTAACAAACTGTTCTGCGTCAACACCTTTATTCAGTGTAACAACACATCTGTTTTCTTCGTCAGCCATTTAATGTTCCTTATGCAATATTAATTACGCCATTCATTGCACTGTGTACAGTACAATTATAGTGCAGGGTTGCGGGCGCATCCATTGGCACATTAAAAGTAATTGTTCCAGATTGTGTGGCATTATTTGTGACGCCATTTGAATACTGGCTACCAGTTCCTGTTGTGTTTGTTGTATTAATACTGAATGGATGACCTACTGCATTTACAACAAAATGATATGTAAATCCTTTGTATAAAGTTAATGTAGGGTTAGTGGTTGTTTGATAAAAACCATCGCCAGTAAATGAGTATGATGTTGAACCACTATTAACAATATTAAAGGTTATTGCTACTGCATTATCAACATAGTTCTTGGTAGCGGCATCTTGTGCATTGTTAGGATCTGTAACATTAATAATATTACTACTGCTGGCATTGATATCACCTGTGGCATTGAGTATAATGTCACTACCACTGGTTAAATTAGCAAAACCAAGACCGCCTGATCCTCCGTTAATGCTTGTTACAGTTAGTGTATTATTAATAGTAACAGCATCGTTAGTTGTAGCACCACGTGCGGTAACTGTTGCTAGTGTATCAGTTTCTGTTATTGTAACTGTTGCTGGCTCCCATACACTGTTTGCGTTGTCCCAAACAAGTGCTTGTCCATCTGTAGGAGCGACGCTAGATGTATCAACATCACTGAGTGCATCAATGCTGATAGAGTTGAGATCGCTAGCCACAACAGTATAGCCAGTTATATAACTACTTAAATCGGGCGGTGTATAACTAAATGCACCTGTTGTATTATTATATACAAGGTTTGCTGAACCGGCGGCATTAACAGTAACACTTAGATCTGTAAGCGCAATACCACCACCGCCTGTAACAGTAAGATCACCACTTCCTAGTATTGAACTACCGTTGATTGTTTTAATATTATTTCCACTAACTAATGTTGCTTGTGCATCGTTGATGCCGTATCCTGCCAGTGTAGTTGGTGTTCCGGTAAGTGAACTAAAAGCACCATCAAAAGAATCTGTGATGCCATATCCTGCCAGTGTAGTTGGTTTACCAGTTAAGTCTGCAAACGCTACAGTTGAGTTTTGTGCGGACCATGATGATCCGTTCCAGAGATATGTAATTCCACCTAATGTAGAAGTATCGTTTAGTGTTGGACTGTCTGGAAAGTTAAATGCCATTGATATCTGCTCCTATTATGCCGCTACTGATCCGCCGTTTAGACACCAACCAGTTCCATCCCAAACACAACTAAATGCGCCTGCAAAAACGCCGCCAATTGTGTCTAATCTCCAAGCATGTGCTGTTCTTAATTCTGTTGCGCCGTTACCTAGTGTTACTTTTGCGTTTGACACTATAATATCACTATATGTTGATGTAGTCACACCTGATTTATAAAACCAAAGTTCTTGTCCTACATAAGTGCCATTTCCTAGGGTATAGTCTACACCGCTTGTGATAAAGTGATTGCGTTTTGTAATATCAATAGCGCCGGTGATATTATTGGTTTCGTGTGAACTGGTTGAAATAGTCGAACTATTAAATCTTAGTTCGTCGCCGCTCCTACTAATTGGATATTCAATTGGATTTTGTGGATCGCTATCGTCAACAAACTTAATACTATTATCACTTACATATAAGTCACGGATTTTAAATTCAGCACTACCAATATCATATGTGTCATTGGTATCTGGAATAATGTGTGTGCTTAGGTTACCGTTTAAGTAAGTTGCTACATTGCTGTCGCCATAACTGGTGCCGCCTACGCCACCTGGGCTTGCATCAACCCATTGACTGCTAGTACCATCATTGTAGTAAACCTTAAGTCTACCTGCATCGCTTTCCCACCATAGATCGCCTACAGATGGTGAGGTTGGTGCGGTATCACTAATAGTTACATTGGCTCCGCCGCCACCGCTACTAATGTTTCCTGGTACCCATTTACCATTTGGATTATCCCAAATCAAACCTTGGCCATTTGTTGGTGGAGCTGATGTTGTGTCTACATCACTAAGGGCATTAATACTAATAGTATTCAAATTACTAGCTGTTACTGATGTTAAGTAACTGCTGAGGTCGGGTGGGGTATATGTAAACTCGCCTGTGATATTATTATATGAAAGTCCACCGCTGGCATTTGCTACTGCATCAGGCCCAACACTTAGGTCTCCTAGTGCGATAAAATTAGTAATACTTGCGGTTGTTGCATAACCAGTTAGATCTGGTGGAGTGTAACTAAACACCCCGGTTACGTTATTGTATGTTAATGCGGCTGTTCCAGCTGGCGCTGTTTGTACACTTAGATCTGTTAGTCCAATGTTTCCGCTTTGTGCTACCCAAGCATAGTCTGTGCCTGTCCAACTTAGTACTTCGTTGTTACCCGCTGTACCTGTGTTTAGATGTGTATCAACATCACTGTTAGCGTAGTGTGCTAAATCGCTGATTTGACTTTCAGTAATAGTTAATGCCGCTTGGTGTTGTGTAACACTACTTTCAGTGATGTTTACATCTGGAACATTTGCCCAGGTAACTGCACTTGTTAGATCATTTGTTTCTGTAAAGCTAGTTAAGAAACCAGTTAAATCTGGCGGAGTATATGTAAACACACCATTGGCATCATTGTATGTTAGTGTTCCTGTTCCTGCGGCCACAGCCTGTGTAACACTGAATGAATCCAGTGTAGCTGATGCAGGTGGGGTAAATGTAAACACACCTGTTGTATTATCGTATGCTAAACTGCCTGAGCCGCTAGCGGCAATAGTAATTGCGCTGATGTCAGTGAGTGCGATACCACTGCCTGCGCCACCACTTGCTGTGCCCCAACTTAGTGTGCCGGCACCGTTTGTACGTAAAAACTGTCCAGCGGCACCATCTGCCGGAGGCAATTCCCAAACAGTGTTTACGCTGTCTACGTTAACAGGTGCTTTGAACCCAATATAATTAGATCCATCGCCATCATAAAAACGTAATTCACTTGGATGAGTAAGTTCTACATGATCGCTAATTTGTAATGTTCTATCACTTGCAATGTGTAAGATTGCTGTTGATGAATTTGCGGCATCTTTGTCCATGGTAATCCATGGAGTGCTCATGCTAGTTTTGTAAATACCAAAATGTGATCGAGCATCAACGCCTGGGTTACTTCCTCTAGTAGAATCACCAGCAGACCAATTCCATGTTATTAATGCTTCGTCTCCTAGTTCAGTTGCTCCGCTATTAATAGTTTGTGTAACATCACCATAAGCAATAGCAATAGAACCGGTATTTGTGATATCTGCTTGATTACCAACATGTAACCAAACACCTGGGTTGTTGTTATTAATACCTGTAAAGTCACTGAGTACAATCTCGCCTGAGCCGTTTGCGTTGATAGTAATACCACCGTCTTGATTATCTACGCCAAGTGTGTTATTTGTAAATGTAAAGTTACCAACGGTGTTTGTAGATTCTACATCACCGGGTATCCACACACTGTTTGCATTATCCCAAACCAATGCCTGTCCGTCTGTAACTCCTGTGGTGTCTACATCACTTAACGCTGTAATGCTTGCCGCGGCAATTCTTGCATCTGCACGAACATCTGTGTAATATAAGTTTGTACCTTCTGCTAAATCTGTTGTTGTTTTATTTGCTAGACTTAGGTTAGCACCTACTTGTAGTGCAATACGTGCATCTGCTCTTGCATCTGTATAATATAAATTTGTACCTTCTGCAACATCTGTTGTTGACTTAGCGGCTAATCTAGTATCAAATCTTGTATCAGTGTAATATAAATTTGTACCTTCTGCAACATCTGTTGTGGACTTTGTTGCTAGGCGTGTGTCAAAATCTACGTTTGCTCTTGTTGTGGTATAGTATAGGTTACCGTTCTCAGCAATGTCGCCAGTGTCTAGTACAACAGCGCCTGTAGCACCATTGACGCTGGTTACGGCTTGTGCGGTTGCTGTAAAGCTGATGACACCTGTGTTTGCATCATATGCTAAATCGCCGCCAGCACTGATTGCGGCTCTCGCTCTAGCATCTGTATAGTATTTGTTTGTGCCTTCTGCAAGATCGTCTGTGTTATGATTGCTAATATCGCTTACTGTACCAGTTACATTACCAACTACTGCACCTGTGTGGGTACCTGCGGTATCACCAGTTACATTTCCTGTTACATTTCCTGTAACATTGCCGGTTAGTGTACCGGTAAATCCGCTGGCTGTGGATACACCTTTATTGAATTCCCAACGATCTGTTCCGCTTGCGTATGCTATTTGTGCGTCTGCGCCAGCAACGTGTAGGCCTGAACCGTTTGCACTGGCAGCATCTTGTGCGCCTTCTGCAACCGTAATCATTTTGTCAGCAACAGCAAGTGTGGTGCTGTTTACTGTGGTTGTTGTTCCATTAACTGTTAGGTCACCGCTGATAGTTAGATTATTAAATGTTCCGTCTGCGGTTGTATCTAGTCCAATAACACCCGAAGTGCTGTTGTAGGTTACACCTGTGCCTGCGCTAAGTGCCTGTCTTGCTCTAGCATCAGTGTAGTATAAATTGGCGCCTTCAGTTAGATCAGCTGTTGTCTTGGTTGCTAATCGTGTATCAAAATCTGCGTTTGCTCTTGTTGTGGTATAGTATAAGTTTGTACCTTCTGCAAGATCTGTTGTTGTCTTGTTTGCAAGGCTTAGGTTTGTGCCTGTAGCGGCGGCAACTCTAGCATCAGCTCTTGCGTCTGTGTAGTATAAGTTTGTTGATCCTTCAGCAAGTGCGTCTGTGTTGTGATTGCTAATATCGCTTACTTGACCAGTTACGTTACCAGTTACATTACCAGTTACATTACCAGTTACATCTCCAAGTAGATCACCTGTTACATTACCAGAAACATTACCAACTACTGCACCTGTGTGGGTACCTGTGGTATCACCAGTTACGTTACCAGTTACGTTACCAGTTACGTTACCAGTTACGTTGCCGGTATGTGTGCCTGTGGTATCACCTGTTAGTGGACCAGTGATAGCAGTAAATACGCCAGTGCTTGGAGTATTAGCACCTATAGCTGTACCGTCAATAGCACCGCCGTTAATGTCAACAGTTGTGAATGTTGATGTGCCACCTGAAGTAACATTACCTAATACATTACCTTGAAGTGTTCCAACAAGATCAAACGCGGCATTTTGTACAGTTGCTCCATTTAGATTTAATGTACCACTAAATGTGCTTGTTCCAGCAGAAGTAATGTTTCCAACAACATCGCCGTTGTGGATACCCGTGGTATTACCAGTTAGGTCTCCAGTTACATTACCTGTTAGGTTACCAGTTACATTACCTGTTAGGTTACCAGTTACATTGCCAGTTAGATCTCCAACAAAACCAACGGTGGCTGTGATTGTTCCACCGCTAAGGTTGCCACTGAGACTACCATTTATACTGGAAATTTGATTTTGTAAATTTGCAAATTCGTTATTGTGTTTTGTTTCTAGTGCAGAGATTTGTCCAATTATTGTACCAGCAAAATTAGCATCATCTTGTATTGCCGACGCGATTTCATTTAGTGTATCTAGTGCGGCTGGAGCACCATCAATCAAACTGTTTAGTGCATCTGCTACTTTGGTGTCAACTTCTGCCTCAGTTACTGCATTAACACTTGCAATAAGTCCATCTACATATCCTGTGCTTGCGGCACCAGAAATATCATTTACTGCTAAATCAATCGCCCCTGTTCGTCCTGCTACACTTGCTACTGGCGCAGAACTGACGACGACAAATTCACCGTTTTCTATTTGTGTAAAGTTAGCATTGATTTTGTCAAATGCTACTTTTAATGAGTCGCCGCTACCGGCCGCTGTACTAACTGATTCAAAAGGCATCTCTGGTTCATTCCTAAATTGGTATACTTATACACTATTTAGCAAGTTTAGAATGAACTTAACCGCAAGAGAAGCTAGATCCGCAACTACAACTGCTATTAGCATTAGGATTATCAATGCTAAAACTGTAGCCACCAAATTCTTCTACAAAATTAATGGTACTGCCTAATAGGTATAATTGACTCATGCGATCAACAATGATTTCAATACCATTGCTTTCAAACACATCGTCGTTGTCTGTTTTTTCTTCGTCAAGGTCAAATCCGTATTGAAATCCTTGACAACCGCCCCCGTTAATAAAAACACGTAATCTTGCTTGGGGTTTGTTTTGTTCAAGTTTTAATTCAGATATTCTCTGAACTCCAAGTTCGTTAATTTCAATCATTTTTCATTTGCTCTACTTGTTCTTTTGTCCAACGATTATTTGTCCAGTCCTGATCCTTAAACTTCAGTGGCTCTCGTTCTATATATAGTTTTTTAGGACACTGATATTCTTTATTTGTACTAACAAACTCTTTTGTACTATCTGTACATTGATAAAAACACATACGATCCAAGTCTTTGATAGCTTGAAACTGTATACTACAAGCCAATAATCCAGCCATTGCTAGTTCAATCATTATAGCCTTGCATTAATTACTGTCCAATCAAATATTTTCCAAAGATTTTGTACGTATGCTTTTCTGTTTCCTGGATAATCTCTAGCCCATGCATGTTCCCACATGTCAATAAGAACAACAATTCCGTCCATTGGAATTCTATGATTACGTATCTGTTTAATTTTCATATTTCTATTAACATACACCCAACCACTGCCGTATACTTTTTCGCATTCATCAATTAATGCATCGCGAAAATCTTTCATACTTCCATAGTGCCTATTAACTCTATCAAGTATAGCACCTGACGGACGATTTACTAGTCTACGTGGTCTAAATTGTTCAAACCATTTTTCATGCAGGTAGGCGCCTGCTTTGTTTCTTGAAACATTTACTCCTTGATTATACTTGTCAACATATCCTTTGTAGAGTTTGTTGTAGTGTGTATCAAGGGTGGCCTTAGATGTTATAGGAGCCAAGCCATAAGGAATTGAATAACGACTAGGTTTCCAGACGCTCATCTCAGGTCTACCAGCGGCTTCTACTAAATTAATGAGTTTTCTTACATCTTCGGTCATACCGTATTTATGATTACTTTGCACGGTATACGATTCGGCCCTTGGTTAAATCGTAAGGGCTTACTTCAACATCAACAATATCCCCTTCAAGGACTTTGATATTGTGTTGTCTGAGCTTGCCGCCCAGATATCCTAAAATAGTGTGATCTATATTATGACCTTCATCGTTTTCGGTCAAGTGTACTTTAAAAAGTGTGTTTGGAAGTGACTCCGTGACTTTACCACGGAACATCATCTTTTCATCTTTTGACATCGTTGTTTACTCTTATTCCTCCTTTGTTTACAAAGGCTTCTAACATGTTTTTATGCTTTGCTCTAAATAAATTTTTGCCTGAATAGTATATGTATTTTTCAAGGTTATCGTCGTTGACAATGTATATATCCAACGAACATTTGGTATGAGCTACTAGGTTTTGTCTAGCATCCGTTCCAGCCTCGTCGGGCACATGATCTGTTTCTGAAAACTCTTTAAATATCTTAGTAACTTCTGGACTATTAACCCAACTATAAACAATGGCTTTTGCATCTTTTTCAGAATCAACATTTCTAATTTTAATTCTGCGTTCGTACATATCAATTTCTTCGTTGTATGTAATTTTTGGTTTTAAGACATTAACCTTAAACTTGTCTTCAAACCATTGGTATTGATCTCGATATGCGCCCGCCAGATCTTCTTGTAGATCGTCAGGAACCTGATCACTAACCATAAGAAAACCATCTTTGTCTGTGTGCTGATTTCGTATTACGATTGTTTTTGACATATTGCCTGTATTTCGTCTGTTATTGAAGAATGAGTTTCGTTAGATAAGATAAACGAATCTTCTTGAATTCTTTCGTTGATTGCTTCAATCAACTCAGGTATGGTATTTCCTTGTGCTAAAAATCTATTGTGGGGCAAAAGATATGCGTAGAAAATTGAAGAAATTTTTTCAATCGTTACTACTGGTTGGCCTTTCTTGGCGAAGTCTTCTGGTAATATACTTTCAAAAGGTTGTCTGTATCTTTCGCGTTCGTTTGCAATTTGTCTATACGTTTCTAGTATATTAAACAATATTCGCTTAACAATACCCCATACAACCCAAGATAACACAAACCAAAAGGCAAAAGTAAGCCAGGTTTCTACCATAAAAATTCCTCTAGCTAAACGTTATTTACCTTATAAGTATATACAAGATCAACGAAAAGGTCAATGGAGTATTTTACCATAATGACAAAAAGACTAATAAAACTACAATATCAAAAACCATCAGATGTAGAATGGTGGGACACTTTTATTGCCAAATCTAACAACGACGAGCTTCAAAAATCGTTTGAGTTTTTTACAGATACTCTACACCCAAAAAATAAATTTCCATATATGCAAATGCTGTTAATGCCCATTGACTCAACTAACTCTAACAAACGAGATCAATATTGGCATATTCCTTCGTTGCCTGAGCCGGTGCCAAGTTTTCTCATGGACTGGTATAACACAGAAACCAGACGAATTATCACTAAGTATATTGCAGATGCTGAAGGTGTAAATAAAGAAACATATAACCAAAGTATCTTTTGGATTCAAAATTACAAACGAGACAACGACATAGAAATAACCTCTTTTGAAGTTGTAGAGAACTGCGATGTTCTTGACTGAATGTATAAATACAAATGATATATCATACTTTGTTAACAAACACGGAGTCTAGACTATGCCAAAAATGATTAAAATTACTCTATCCCGTCCTTCAACGGACGTCAATTGGGGTATTGCTGATGAAATGGGTCTTAGCGATGAGCTAATGACTTCGTATAACCTAATGCGTAGTAAAATTAACTACGATGCCGCTACCCCAGGCAGTTACACTTCACAATCAGTATTTAACTCCCCAGATGATTTACATATGGAACGTTATTATCTGTTTAATGACTATCCATCAAACAACGGCGGTACTACCCCTGCAAACCTAGCACAATGGTTTTGGAAAGCAAGAAGAGCCGCTGACAGCGAACACATTGGTGATGTTACTGTTAATTCAACTAATCCACTAACCAACGAAGCCATGTCTTACAAATATAATAAATTTCAAGAATGGATGCGTAATTGGAGAGCTAGTAACGGTATTAAACCAATCAGCTACGAAGAAGTAGATCACACTTTTCCAACTGAATAAGGAAACACAAGACTAAAATGTCTGATACTTTTTTATGTGCTAAATCAGGACGCATTATAGGTGCTGAACGAGCTTTAGGAGACGGTTTTGTTATAGATCCAGATTTCCTACCTTCATGCGATTGTCAAAATATATGTAAGATAAAAAAAGAGGAGTCGAATGACTCCTCTTTTCACGTAAACTCTAAGCCTGATTACTTAGACAGCTTCGCCTGATTGTGCTAGAGCACGATAACCTGCCGCAATAACACGACGGGTTGGTGTACCTAAACGATACTTCTGGGTAACACGACCCTTAGTATCTTTATGAGTGTTTAGGTAAATTGGATAACCCTTCATACGCAGTGCTGAAACAGTAGCACTTGGATTACCAACCTTAAATCGAGCACGGATCTGCTTGCCCGTTAGGCGCTCACCAGCGGTTAGCGCATCCAGGACCTTGTCCTGCTTAGTTAGAGTTACTTCTGACATAAAATGTCTCCTTCTTTTGATGTTTTGCTTTAGAGTGTTCCAAAGCAATAATACATTATACACTATCTAAACTGTTTGTCAACATCTTTTTTCACACAAATGAACCCTAGTTTGTCCAAATCTTCTATTATGGTTGGATCTAATTTGCCCTCTTCGCCGTTGCAATAAAAGTCCATGTAGTCATATTGTTCTTCACTAGCACTAAGCCTAGCCACTAGTTCGCCTGCATAACGCCAGCTACAACTCCATATCTCTTCTTTGAGCAACGGAATTGGATGCTTTGCAGTCCATTCCGTGTTACATAATGCACCATAGAGCTTGTTACGATAGTCATGGTCAACCCGGCACTTCTCTTGTATGCTCTTGCTCATCAACAGATGGTACTCAAGATCATTGGTGGTATCAAATTCCATATTCATACCTGTATAAATCAATGAAATTATTTGTTTAATTCTACAGAGCCGTTGTCCTTAACATCAAAGTTAATGGTATCTCCAAACTTGAGTTCCATTTGTGCGGAAATTTCGTGTGGGATAGTTAAAACAGTTTCGCCATCTGCATCCTCAACGAGATGAACAGTGTACGCACCGTCCGCAGTTTTGGCCACGTTTTCTTGAACGTAGGGCTCTACATTGGTCACATTTGCGATCTTAAAGCTACGCCAAGCCTGTGACTCCAAGGAATAAACACTTAGGTTTTCCATCTGCTTGGGAGACAGGGTTTTGGTTCCTTTTGGCTTTTCAGATTCTGGGATATAGCTTTCTACCAGTGTGCAGGGCATTACACGCTCTTCACCGTTGACTTTGGTAAAAGTAACAGTGTGTGTTCCAGAGCGCAAAAGGTCTTGTAGTTGTTCACGAGTGTAGTTCATTGTGTATTTCCTTTTTCTAAAATCCATTCAATTTGTTCATCTATTGCGTATCTAGCGCCTTCGATGTAATCCTTGTCTTCTTCGGACAAAACTGACCAGAACTTGCTGACTTGAGAAATCATGTTCTGAACTTCGTCGGGGTGTTTTAGATGGTAGTTGCCTTCCATCCAATGTTGCACAATATTCATACGAGTATTAATAATCTGTCGAATACTAGTACCCATTACAACTTCTCTCCCAGTTCAAATCCACGGAAGGTTTTAAATCTTGGGAACCTCAACGAATACGTTCCATCTTGGTTTTGGGTAACAGCATCTGCTCGGATTTCAACCATTTGTCCCACCACAGAATTCCTATTAGCCCAAATATCAATACGCATACTATCAGTAAGACCGGAACCGACATTAACGGTAATATTTTTCCCGTCGTCTTCTCCGTTGCAAACCAGAGCTCCAAGTCTTCCTTCGTTTTTTCCTGTTCCTTCTTCGACATCAATAACTTCCAATGAAACTTCAATAAACGGCTTTTGCTTTAGCCAAGCATGGCTACGCTTAGTTTCGTATACTGCATCAGGATCTTTGATCATAATACCTTCATAACCTTCGTTAATTGCACGAGTATTAATCTCACTAAACTGTTCCTGACCTTGTTCAGTATTTAAATCAATGGGCACATAACCTAAGATCTCTACGTTTGGCAGATTATCAGCAATGTGCTTGTACCAATTTTGCAGTGTTTGGCTACGCTCAAGTTGAGTATGCTTGCCTGTGCCACGTTTGAACTCTTCCAAACTCAAGATATCAAACAAATGTAGTACAGCATCGTTTGCTTCTACGTTGTCTTTTCTATGCACCTGCTTCATGAGATCTTGAAAACTAGAACTCATAACTTCTCCGTCTAGCACTGTAGGCACTGCAAACAATCGAGCAATACGACTTATTTGTTGTTTAATATGTTCAAAGTTGTGTAGCTCTTTGCCATTACGGCTGTATTGGTTAACGGTACCATCCGGATATACAATAGTAATAACACGTACCCCATCCAACTTAACTTCAACCAGTTTCTTACCTGCAACTTTCTTTTCGTGGTTAGCACCATCGTGTGCAAGTTGGCAAGAAAAGACCGGAACTTCGTATGCTCGGTTGATCTTTTTAACTACGTTGTTAATGGTCTTTTCGCTAACACCACACCGTAAGTCTTTGATGAGAATACGTCTATACCAACCATCCCATTCTTCAGCAGTTGCTTTCATACGCAAGAAGCCAATAGCACTCAGTGCGTCATTGCCGGTAAGCTCACGTTTTGCAAGTTTTTCAGCGGTATCCCAAAACGTTTGTGATTTGAGTCCGGAGCCACTAGCACCTGTTGGAACTTGCTTAACACCAAACGTAATCATGCTGTCTAGTGCCCAGCGAGCACCTGTAAAAAACTCTAGGTTGCCTGCTTCAGCTTCACGTTTGATGATTGCTTCTTTAGCAAGACGACTGTTGTCACTTTCTAGTTCTTGTGTAATCTGCCACGGGGTCATAATTTATCCTATAAACCAATTTTGAGTATAAAAATAATAGATCATCAGCCCAGTTGCTACTAGGGTGAATGTTGGTGCTCGAACAAGCATCATAACCGGAGCCATGATAATTGGAGCCGCAACAATACAACCAATAATAACCGCAAATGGGAATAAGGCACAAGCCGCAACAAAAATTAGAATATTTTCTGCGGGAATATCTGCAATCCATTCCATAATCTGTGTAAACTCCTAATCTTTTATTGTATACATAGTATAACAGATAGTTTTTAGATTGTCAACCGTTATTTGTATAACACAAATGGACCTTTTGTGTTGTAAAAATACAACACTTTTACTCATTAAGGTTAGTCTGATAAATAAACGTGTATACACCAATAAAGGAGACTCCTAAATGGCAAACTTTAAGTTAAAGTCTACATACATTGCTGAAGATGCTGTTCATTTTCCTAATAATATCACAGACCCTGCTATTCGTTCAATCATTGATGCTCGCAACGAACCTATTAGGGTTTTAATCCAGGCATTTGACAACAACGATAGTCCAAATACTGTTCCAGTGAGAATTCCAGCAGAACAGACTACACTTGACGACGGTCGGGTACAGTTGGTTAATGGTTGGACAGGATTTGAATCGCAAACTGAAGCAGTTACTTTTGCACAACATGCTGTTAAACAAGCCGCGGGCCAAGCCGATCTTGTAGCATATTGGATTGCTAATAACGTAAGATGTAAGATTGTAGTCACAGACGACAACGATAATGAAATTCAAGTGTTACAGGATAATACTCATCTAGACCGTCACACAGTTAACGGTTACATTGAAAACCCAGACGATCCATTTTTCGTCGAAGCGTAAAGAAATTGTTTATGCGGGGAATTGTACAAACCCGCATAAATAATACAGCAGGATCTTGCTATAAACTCCCCACATTTCAGATACTAGTCAACTCGTGATGTGGAATATAGATCCCGCATAATATGTACATATTAAGGAGAAAGTAAAATGACACAAGTTGAAACCCTAAAACTTACATGGGTTCTAGCGCACGTTCCTTACGATCTATTCCTTCGTTCAGCTAATGCTTTTTCAAAGGCAGTTAGTGAGAAGACAAACGGTCGTATTGAAGTCGAAGTCCTAGGTAAGAATGAGTGGCAGGACAAATACAACGGTGGCAAAGAAATTGGCAACCGTGGTTTCCTAAAGCTAATGGAAGAAGGCAAAATTGGCATGACACAGACCTATTCAACAGTACTAGGTCTACTAAATGACGATTTCTATTCACTAGATATGCCATTCCTATTTGAGAATCATGACCATGCGGCACGTGTTCTAGACGGTCCAGTAGGTGATTATCTACTAGACAGCCTAACAACAACAAGTGGTGCAAAAGGTCTAGCTTTCACATACTCAGGTGGTTATAAGATGATGGCTGTTAACAAAAACGTTCACAGCATTGCAGACCTAAAGGGTATGAAAGTACGTTGCGGTACAAGCCCAGTTTCCGAAGCAACATTCCGTGCAGTTGGTGCAGACACAGTGCCAATGGGCGTTGATGGTTTTGCTCAGTCAGTTGCAATGGGCGAGTGCGAAGGCGGTGAAAACGTGTTCCCACGTTATTTCCGTTCAGCAGTCAACACCGTTACAGACACAGTTGCTGATACAGAGCATGCATTGTTCCTAACAAGCATCGTAATCAGCAATAAGATTTGGGAATCACTAAGCGCAGAAGACCAAGCAATCCTAGCAGAATCTGCTAAGATCGCCGCAGTTGAAGAGCGTAAAGAATCTCTAATCGACGGTGCTGCCGCTAAGTCACGTGCTCAAGAAGAAGGTATCCAAGTTATTGAATGGGCACCTGAAGCAGTTGAAGAATTTAAAGCCGCTGTTAGCTCAGTTTACACTGAGTTTGATGGCTACTTCAGCCGTGACCTAGTTAGTGAAATTAAAGCACAACGCTAATCACTAGCTAATAGACAAAATAAAAGCCCGGGTTTTTGCCCGGGCTTTTTCTTGGAAAGTTTTAGAGTTACTTAAACCAACCTTTAACAGTACCAATGAGCTTGTCAAATGTACCTGGCTCGTCTGTTTTCCAGTAGTACTCATAAACGTTGTTAACGTGACTGTCTACTACCTTAACATCGTCTGCGGTAATACCTGAGTTCTTTGTATCACTGAATCCGTTAAATGCAATACCGTCTAAGAACTTGGTGTTCTTACCCGCATCTGCAACAGCCTTTGCCATTGCTGAATCTTCAGTGTTGGTATGAATCATCTGAATGATTGGAAGTGTTGGAACCTTTAGTCCTGGCAGAGCGGCACCAATAAAGTTTTTAGCGGCTGGATCGTAATCGTATACACATTCAATCTTGCCTTCTTTAAGTGGGCTGTTAACTACACCAGCACCAATAATTCCATAGTCAACATCACCTGCTAGTACAGCGGCTAGCACTGTCTTTGAACCTGAGTACGGAACACCGATCAACTTGCGCTTGCCACCATTTAAATCATCAAATAGACCTTTTGAAAGGATAACACTTGCAATACCAACTGTGGTATCTGTTTCACCAAATGTCTTGGTGCTACCTGGTAAACGACAGAACTTCAAATAGCTCTTGGTGATTAGTGAAGTGTTTTCTGCTGTGGCGTTGTAGTCACATCCAATACCTTTTGCAAGACTTGCAATACGCACGTCTGCGTTAAACACCATAACAGCGTTCTTTGTTGAGCTATACTTCTTGTCAGCGTCTGCACAACTTGAAGCCTGATAAAACTCAACGTTAAATTGATTCTGTTGCTTAAGAGCTTCTTCATAGCTTTTAGCAAAAACTGTAGCTGGGCTAGCTTTGTTACTAGGGTTAACTACTGTAATAGTATCCTTAGCAAATGCGGCTGTAGACACCAATGCCGCGGTTAACAACGCGGCAGTAAAAATAGATTTCTTCATGAAGTTTCCTTTGCTTAGAAATTGATTGCTACAAATTGCATTGTAGTCCAAATAAGTTTATCACCAAACATAGTTCCAAAAATAAACAGTATGGGATTAATTCTAAAGTATTTAAGCACAAAGCCAAAGGCAGTAAAAAAAAGTAATAGAATGGTATACAGCCATATGGGCGTTTCGTTTACACTCATATCTATTAGAACCATTGCACCAACGATTATGAATAAGAGATATGAACTCTTGCTGTATAAGAATCTAACTATTGCTACATAGGTGTCAATGAAACGTGTGCTGAGCAAGAAATAAAATACTGTAGCGATACCAGCAATCAGTATCACAACATCAAACACATTTAACTGCGGCACAAAATTACTGGCTTGTCCTACAAACTCTACAACGTCTACGTTCTTAACATCTAAGACTGTTGAAATAATCAGTGCGCTGGCTGTGATAGGCACTCCCATAGTAAAGAACGGCAACAGCATCATTACCACACCTGGGTTGTTTGCTGTTTCTGCTCCAACAATCTGTTGGAACCGTCCTTTCTTTTTGTGAGCATGATATGCTAGAGCTGATGCTGTTTCTGCGGCTGGTCCTGGTACTAGACCACTAAACAATCCAATCACCGTACTCTTGGCAATAGTCCACCAACTAGCAGTCTTATCACGACGTGCTTCAAAGTGTTCACGTGTGATGTGTTCTAATTTCACACGGTCCATTACCAAATCTGGTATCAACATCATGCTAGCAATCAACATAAAGAAGCTGGTGTTTTCAAAGAAGATTTGTATTTGATACCACCAAGGCGGAAGTGCAAAGTTATTCACAGGGCCTAAAAATGTTCCCAAGGCTAGTAGCAGTATTGCAATGACAGGTCTACGATCAGTGAACGCAAACAGTGCAATTACAATCGCAAACATACCAAGCACAAAGTTTACACTAGCCAGCATGTTACTGTAGTCACTTAACCAATGATATGCTAACCAAACAACACCTAGTGCTACCATACCAGCAAACAAACTACCTTTAGCCGTGTGGTAGAGTAGGTAGTTGCGTTCAGTTAAACTCATACCTTTGAGGCTATTGATGTAGACCAAGGCACTGGCTTCGCCTGGTATGCCCAAGGTAATGGTGCTAACACTACCAAAGAACTGACTACCAATAGCGGCAGTAGCCCAAAACACTAATAAGAGTTCAGGTGTCCATACAGGGTGCAGTGCATAAACAACAAACCCTGCAAAATATATAGGAAATACGGAAAACAGTCCTAGGGCTATTCCAACAACTAGCCCTAGGAGACCCACCATTGCTAGTTCTAACATCAATGGTATTTAAGCACTTGACGGTGAGGTCAAAAGAAAAGGGGGTGAATGAACACCCCCTTTTCCCAATGCAGGAGTAATGTTACTCCGTCACTGCCTCAGTAACGGTTGCTTCTTCAGCAACCTTAGCGGCCGCTTCGGCCCTCTCACGCAATGACGCCATGCTAGGTCCAGCAGTAACTCGCTTGCCTTTTGCACGGACCGCATTGTACTTGAGTACGGCATTATCGATGCACTCACGTACCAAAGACGAATCTTTAAATTCCGGACTCGTATATGCCTTAGTGGTCTTGAGGAACTTTACAGCCTCAGCCTTAGTGACCTCTTCTGGCATTTCAAAAAGCTCAATATCCGTATCAGTCTTAGCAAGGACCTTGACACGAGTAAAGTCGTTTGCAAAACGTACCTTATGACCATACGGGGTAAGAGCAACACCAACGATTTTATAAAGTTTATCAGTCATTTGATTCTCCAATCTGACTAGTTGAAATAAGTGGTTGCTTCATTGCAACGCACTAGGCTACGACACCACGTCGTATTCTGTTAGATGGCTACTTCGTAACTTCAGTTTGAACTGTACGTGCGCCATCTTGAATCTTTGCAACACCTTGGCTAACCATATTGGTTACACCGTCGATGCCCCAGGTTGCTAGTGCAATACCAACAACCACTCCAAGAACAAATCTTGTCATAAACAACCTCCCTGTGAATCCCCACAACATTCTGTTTCGACTTACTGGCTTACGGATTTTACCCATTTGCCTGCTTTCTTTAAATCATCTCCAGCGCCATCAATAGCGCCGCCAACTGTACCACAAGCGGTAACAGATACTAGTGCAACGATTGCAACTAAGGAAACAAAAAACTTCTTCATACTCATCACCTATTAAATAAAGTCTATGGCGTACTCATCCGTGTCGCCTATACGGTTTAGCTGAATAGCGCAGATCAAATCTGCATCATTGGCAAGGATCTTTTTAAGACGCAATGCTGACTCTTCATCAGCATCAAAAAACAACGTGCCACATGTAAAGTTAGGATACTCAACGTTGAGTCCTTCTGCTTCAACGGCTTCGTCAATCTTATTAAGAACAATACGTTCAAACGCCATTTTGTTTCTCCTTGTTTCTAACTATACACAGTATAACACATCTAACCAAAATGTCAACCGTTTTTTAAGTGGTGTAATGCTCGCCGGTGACAACGTTTACCATTTTAACACCAGCACCCATCGCCGCCCGAGCTTCGAAACGCTCTTCTGCAATCTGCTCCTGAGTGCGGTTGCTCTGGGCTTTAATGTACTCGGCCATAAAAGACTTGTTTTGTTCGCTACGAGCTTTGTTAGTGAGCTCAATGCTTTCAAAGCCAACGAAGCCAGCTTCAGCAAAGTCTGTTACCATATCTTCAAACGGCGTACGGTCGTTGCTTTTCCAGTACACAACACCATCTTTAACATAAGCGTCAGCAAAGTTCTCAGCCACCTTCTCAGCGGTGTATCCAGTGTATGTTTGGGTTTTTGTATCTCGACGCATTGTGTGCTCCTTGTTTCTAACTATACACACATTATAGCACATCTATCCTAAATGTCAACCAGAAAATGCATTTTGGTGGTAGATTTCTAACATTTTTTGGATGGCTTCCCGGACAAAATCAACAGACAAACCAAGTTGATCTGCAATTTTGTCCGGGTTTTTGCCGCCTGCATAGAGTTCAAAACACCGATTTTCTAGTTCACTCATTGGCCAACTCCATTGCACGAGTATGTAAAGTATGCCCTTTGATGCTCATTACATCTAATAGAGCCCTCTTTTCTGCCAAGTAGACCTTGGCAAAACCAGGATCGTTCAACACAATACTAGAGGTGTTGCTGATCAAATCTGCGGCTTTGACTATCTGAGCTTCTTTGCTAGCAGAAGCGGTGTGAGCCCTGTCCAACGACTTGCGAACAGCTCTATTCCCATCTTCTGGTTTGCTTATATCTGTGAGCTCGTCTACCAATGCTACCACCTCAATTGAAAAGACCTTGCTGAGATCCTCCAATGTGTATTTGGTGTCCTCAACAACATCGTGCAACAGTGCCGCTTGCAACATAGCATCAGTATGCTCTACACTGGACACTATTTCAGCAACCTCTATTGGATGCACTATGTAGGGATCTCCGGTGTACTTGCGCTTCTGATCACCATGAGCTATCACAGCAAACTTCAGTGCGGTCAAAACATTTTTGTTAGTGAACATAATTGTCTCTTAGAAAGGAAAGTTTGCAACACCAAAGCCATAACGATTATGACTTTTAATAAACCATTTCTCAACGACCGGGCCGTTTTCGTCTTCGTCGACTGCGATATAGATACGAGTCTTTAAAACCTTTGCATAGCGAAACCCAGAATCAATACCTGCACGTGGGGTAGTAACCCAAACCTTGTGTGGGAAGTCTTTTGCAAAGTCAACTGCATCGTTGTTTGCAGAGTACTCAAAATAGTTACTAGCATCAACTTCCTTAAAACTTCCAAGAATAGAGCCGTCTCCAGCATCTTTGTAAACTGAGGTATCTGCAAAAGCCATATCGTCATCTCCTTATTGTGTTTATACTATAACACATACTATCCAAAAGGTCAACCGTTTTTTACCATTTTTTGTAGCTAAATAATTTTAGCATTCACATGCTTAAAAAGTGGCCCATTCATCATGGGTTAAAAGATGGTTAACAGCGAAAGGAAAGTGCAATGCATATACAACATTGGATACTTGCTCGTTTTAGCCAACTGCGAAAGATTGCTAAACTCGAGCGTGTATTAACACATAGAACTTTAGCAACTCGCTAAAAATCAATCAGGATTTGGTAACATCAGCTCTTTTTTGGTGTTACCAATGCCTTTGGATAATTATCTCCTAGTCTAGCAGGAATCACAATTTCTAAATTACAATCCGAACAACATCTAGCATTTGGATTTTTATCTACCGGCATCGGATTATGGCTCTTTACAAAAGCCTCCAATTGATTGCAAAAACAACAACGAATTAATCTGTGACCGTGCATCATTCTTACATGCTCCAATATGCTTCTGAACTAGGGCTCATATAGCCGGGAGTATTAACACTCTCCATGTACTTCTTGCCCGTCATCATGTTGGTTTTCTCTACCTGCTTTTCGATCTTATCCTGGTAGTAGGTGAACTCAGCGATCGCATAATCAAACTCAGCACCTGGATTCTTCTTTGAATAACGTGTGAGGCCGGCTTTTGCCGCGGCCATTGTTGGGTAGCTACTCTTCTTCTGGTAGCTGTTCTTGCGATGGATTGTTAAAATTTGGGTGGTGTCTTTGCGGTAAATCACGTATGGCATCTAAGTTCTCCTATTTCCTAACTGTTATATACAGTATAGCATCACTATCCAAAATGTCAACCATTTTTTACCAAAAAGTGACATTTTTTACCAAAAAAAAGTGTTGCATTTCTACAACACTTTTAGGGGAACTAGTTAAATTGCCAATTTTCTGGCAGGGCTTCAAAATCTAAGCGGAATGTGTCCCTAGGGTAACCCATATACCGAAGATCCTTGATTTCTTCCATCATAGCGTGACCTGAGTAGTTCTCGTATCGGCGAGTTTCTACTAGCCTTTCACCTGCTTGGCAACGGCGGTCCTTTTTGTAGACGAGTAAGGTATAACCATACATTCTAGGATCTCCTTGGTGTTATTGTTCTTACAGTATAACACCAAAAATCTAGATGTCAACCTCTAAGGTATAGGTCTAAAATTTTTTGAGCGTAACGATCTATACTGTGATCTGTGAATCCGCTAAAGGGTTGACCTTTTTTCCAAGCACGTTTACGAGCTCTCCACTGATCTTTGGCTTTTTGCCACCAAGTTAGTTTACGTATATTGCCATAGTAGTTGATATAGCAGAGCTTGCCGTGATGCCTAAATCCTAACAGTGCTGGCGGAACCTTAGGAACCACATCATTGTTGTTGACAAAGCGCCAGTGCCCTACACCATTGTTGGCTTGAACCCAATTTGAGTTTCCAACACGAGGTGATCCAAATGTTATCAGCATAGGTTGTGCAACTGCACACATACGACTAGCACAGAGAGTAGCCATTGCTCCACCCAGGCTATGTCCTGTAATAAAAACATACTTGTCTTTTATTGGATAGTTTTCTACATGTTCCCAAAGTTTATTGAGCTCGTCGTAGAATCCGTCGTGTACCAAACCGTTGGTCTTGCTTTTATGCTTCCATGCTTTGAGATCTGCGGCGATGTCGTTAAACTCTGTGGGTTGTGTTCCGCGAAATGCGAATACCACATAGTCTTTGTTTTCAACAATATGACATTCAGCATCGTTGTGTTCAATATATAAATGTTTGTTGAATCCAAGCTTCTTAAATAATGGCTTGGCTGTTTTTTCGTCTAGATATGCCATGCGAGCACATTGCGCCATTACAGCCTGTTGGTAATTTGGATTATCCCAGTCTGTTATTTGCAGTGCCGAAATAGACTCCTTAATTGATAATATCTCCATAATACTCTCTTCCTCTTTTTATTATTATTTTGAGGCATTGTCTTCCTCTTTTGAAGTGTTGGTTTCCTCTTCGTTGTCTTTGCAAACTTCGTCCTTGCTGAACACATTTTTTAGTTTGCAGTCCTTGCCAACAACACCGCTTACAGCGTTATCAACTACTCCTTTTCCTGTTTGTCCTTCTACCGTTGCATCTAATACCCAGATTCCTGTTGATGTTATAATATCAATGGGTGTAAAAGTGCAACCCACTACTGACAAAGCCAATAGTGCCGTAGCAATATGTTTAATCATTTACCTTACTTCTTTTTACTTACTGCTACTAATCTTGTATCATAACCGTCTGGTGTTATATCAGCTAGTTCTTTTTTTAATTCTTTGTCTAAATTATCTCTTTCTTCTTGGCTGTTTGCTTTTCTCATCATTTCTAGATATTCGTCAATTATTTTTTGTCTCAAATTTTCATCCGAGTACACTAGCCCTCTTGGATCGTTTTCTGGATCATAAGCAAAAAACTTGTTGTTTTCTCTGTCCCAGGCATATACATGAATACCAGGTTGTTTGCTTAACTTTTGCCACAGTATCTCACTTCCTTTGCTCTGATTATCATCACTTACAATATCATAACCTTTTTTCACAGCATAAGCATATAGCGGAACAGCAAGTCCTTTGCCTTGTATTTCAGGATCAAATTGAACACTGCTGGTCCAAAAACCTTGATTTTTAGCCTGAGCAAAAGGAGAATCACGTTGTGTAAGTATTAACTCTCCCAGTGGTGCTTCGTCTTTCTTGATAACAAACACATGATCTCCACCATCTGCTTCACTTTCTATAGATTTGTGTATATTATAATCGCCTAGTTTGCCAACCTTTTTTAATAGTTCATCATTATGATTCCAGTAGCGAACTTTACCCTTTGGAAAACCAGTCATGGATTGAATTTCTTTAATTTTCTTTTTGCCTGCCTTCATATTAGCACACCAATGATACATTTTTCCACGTTCACCGCTGTACTTTTTAGCTTTGGCTCGAAGATCAGCCACACTTCCTTTACAACTTGCGCCGGCACGTTTAACACGCCCTGGACGACTTTTACCTTTTACCTTACCGTCGGCAAAGTTTTCTGCAAGGTTAGCAACCTCATCTGGAACCTTAAATGCCCACACAGTTGCTTGACCGTCTTGTGCCATCATAGCAGTAAGTCTTGTGTTACCGCCAATTAATTCTTTATAACCGTCGCTGTAAACAGCAACGATAGGCATTTCAATTATGCCTTTTTCAAGTTGTGCTAGAGCACGTCTTTGTTTGTTTGGATCTAATGATTTAAAACTATCTGGATCTGCGGCATCTGTATTGTTAATATCTTTAGCACTTTTAATAGTAAATTCTTTACCCTTCTTGGCAAGTTTAATCCATGCCGCTTTCCCAATCTTTTGAAACTCTGGATAGCGTTCTGCTTCTTCCCATTCACTATTAAAATTTGGTTCTACAAATTTTTTACCATCAGCAACGGTTTCTTCTACAGGTTCTTGCATATGCTGTTTGATATTTTTAACCGTGCGCTCGAACTTGTGATCCTTGTGCTTAAATCCAACGCCGCCAGCGGCTTCCCATTTAGCAATGTTTTGTCCAAAGTCGTCAATTAGTATGTTTGGAGTGCCATCTGATTGTGTAGCATATTTTTCTTTATCATGTGTTATGATAACACGACTTGGGGGGAATACTTTTAGATACTTTTCGATCCATTCTCTTTTGTGAGGTTCTGAATTGGGATCATCGGGCAATGGAGCACTTAGTATACTATAACTGCCTTTTAGTTTTTTAATAAGTCCTAATAGCTTACCAGCATTTGGAGCAGGAGGAATATTCAACCAAAAATCTTTTGTATCACGTATTTTTTGCAATGCCGCAGGAATGTCCTTGCTATCAATTTCTCTCCAGTCTTTGCCAACCAGTTTTTTCCAACTGCCAAAAAAGTCTGCAAGCACACCATCCATGTCTACAAACACTTGACTAGATTTTGATATGTCACTTAGTGCTTCTTCTAAGGTTTCAGTCTGACGTGGATAACGGATCATTGTTTCTCTAAAGCTAAAGTCTTTGTTGCGACCTTTGTTTGGTACAAAACCAAAACGCTTGTAGAACTTTTCAAGTCTACCTTTACTTCCACCAAACGCTGTATCAGGTGTTAGCGCAATCATCTTTCCTTCGCTGTCTGCGATGTCAACAAGACGTTGCATAACCTGTGTGCCAATACCAAACCCACGCTCTTCTTTAGGCAGTACTATTTTGCTGAGAATGTAACCTGCTTGTGTATCATACAAGTCTAGGTCTAAACCTGGAAACTCTGCTTCTAAATCTGTAGACACAGATTCGCCGAGCTTGCCCCATAGCTTAGAAGCCATGTGTTTCTTAAACAACTTGTCTCGGTACTTGCTTCTTTCCGTTAGACTGTATTCACTGAATCTCACTTAACTAACCCTTGCTCCTGCAATATTTCTCTATTCTTCATATGCTGTTCTTGAACTAGTTCTTTGTTTTGTCCGTGATATGCAACAGCATATCCTTCACGGATCATCAATTCGTTAATGGTAGTTTCTTGATCTCGCTTTGCATCATACACTTTGAACTTGCCAAGTATACGACCAAACTTACCTCTGGCGTCGTCGCCGTCACGGTCAACTATGGTCATAAGTGTTTGAGTTGAGCCTTTAGGTAAAAAGCTGGTTAAAAACTTCTTGCTTAATAGCCCAAACTTTTTCTCTTCTCGGTCTCGTGTTCTTGATTCTGGAGTATCAATTCCGTGCAAACGCACACGTTGGTTTGAAAGGATCACGTCAAATCCTAGATCAATATCTACGTCAACTGTGTCGCCATCTATAATTTTTATGATTTTTGCTCGATATTCATACATCTATACACTACCTCTGTTTGATAGTGTATTTATATAATACTAGAGTGTACCTACTAGACTAGTATAATCATAGTTTGCCATGATACCCCAACTTTGTGCCTGCCTTATATCGCTCGTATCTGCATCACGTACAACACGAAAAAAACTTGCGCCATTACGTAAATGAAACCTACTAACTGGGTCTTTGCGTGATTGCAAATACTTATTAACTTCGTCGTTGCTAGGCTTTTCGTCAAATACTTTTGTTAATGACGGAATAGGACTCATTGTTATAAAATGTTCAACTGTTGGAAATGCTTCTTTGATATAAGCAGCCGCACTCAGTATAAGCCAACCAGAACCATGTTTGGGAGATTCAATATGTGGGGTTTTAAAGACACTATAAAAAATAGCAAATTTATGGTTGTCTGAGGCTGGCGTACTGTAAAATATCTGATCCATGGTGTCAGGTAATGTTGCTGTAAAAGCTACACATAAAACATAGGTAGGATAATTATCTTCAATTTGAAAATAAATTTCTCTATCTTCAATACTGGTACGACGTTCATTCCATACTGTTGCTGGATGAACAGGATCAAATTTTAAGTTTTCTAGTAGGTCTCGATCAAAATCGGAATGGTTAGATCTGATTAGCATTTTATAGTTCTTCTGCAATACCTAAAAATTCAGCCAAAGCAAAGAACAGTGCGAGTAATACAACCGAACCTGTATATGCCCCAACTAAGCAACCTACTAAACGCAAGCCACTTTTAACAAGACTGATATAAAAATGTTTACGGCTTGGATCTACTGGTTCAGTCATCGTTTTGTAATCACTTCGTCTGCGAGGCCATAGTCAACTGATGCTTGGGCATCCATAAAGTTATCACGTTCCGTGTCACGAGCAATCTCTTCAAATGTTTTGCCCTTGCTGTTGTGGTTAACATAGATCTGTGTTAGATAACGCTTCATCTCAATGATCTCTTTGACTTGGATTTCCATGTCTGTGGCTTGACCTCTAGCACCACCACTAGGCTGGTGAATCATGTGACGAGCATGTGGGAGAATAAAACGCTTGCCAGCGGCACCGGAACTTGCCAGCAAACTGCCCATTGAACAGGCTTGCCCCATTACAACGGTACGTATATCACATTTAATATACTGCATCACATCATAGATAGCCATGCCTGCTGTAACACTGCCACCTGGACTATTGATGTAAAACAAAATTTCTGCGTCTGGGTCATCTGCTTCTAAAAACAAAAACTGTCCAACAAGTAGACTAGCAGTGTGTTCAGTAACTTCTGTATCTAGTAGTACAATTCTATCTTTGAGTAGGCGACTATATAGGTCGTAGCTACGTTCTCCATCACTGGTGCGTTCTAAAACAACAGGTACATAATTAGGCATCTTTATAACTCTCCGGTATTAATTCCCAAAGCTCGGGAAAGGTTTTTTGAAATGATTCGCCACGACTCTGGTCTAGCATTTGAACATGTTTCATAAACATATTAAAAGCGGTTCCAGGTAAAGTATCTAAACTTATATACTTCTTAACTTCATCAGGCAAACAATTTATATTTAGGTAGTCGGGATTAGTAACTAGTCCAACATATGGATGCGGAAGATTCATTTCATCGCACCATAGTTTAAAATCGTCTAAATCTAATGCATTATACACACTAATTGTATGACTTACACTTAACTTGATGTTATCTGTGCGATCTCTAAGCTCAATGAATCGTTGAATATTTTCTTTTACACCTTTCCATTTTGCAGGCCAACGAATATATTCAAACTTTTTTTCTACGCCGTCTAGACTTAATTGAATGTCTACTTCAGGAAAATGTTGCCATGCTTCTACTAATTTTGCAGGCCAAGTAGTGCAGTTTGTTGTATAATGTAGTGTGGGCAATTCAGCTCTTGTATCTATTAGGTGATCAAGAAAGTTTTGGTGTTCTGGTATATTATGAAGGAAAGGTTCTCCTCCAGGGATATCAATGTGAATTGCTGTTTCGCCGCAGTGTTTGAGATCTTGCATAAACTTAGCATCTTTATAAAATCTTTGATGTTTAAAATATGCTAAATCAAGTTTACGTGCTTCTTGAGCCCACCGACTACTACTATAACTTGAGCATGTACGACATGCAAGATTACAGGTATTTCCAAAAGCAACACTGAGTATTTTAATTGAATCCAAGTTGGGTTTTTGTTTTTTGAAATGATATTCCCAATCCATTTCTCGTTTGCTAGGTAACCCAAGCTCTTCATCACGCCAACAACGAGCACAACCCACTGGTTGCTCTCCTCTTTCAAATGCCTGACGTAATTCTTTTAATTCTGGACTATCCCAATAATCATCAAAGTTATTCGCAATAGAATTTTGATATTTACAACACGGTTTAAATTTTCCTTGAGGACTAATGTCAAGACCTACCCATGGATGATAACACATTTTCATATGTATATTTAAACACTCAATAGTGAGGTCAAAGAAAAACGGCGTCATGGTAAGGTAACGCCGTTTTTCAATGCAAAATTATTGTAGAGGAGTTAGCTTATTGAGTTTATCAGACTCTTGGTCCAACTCTTTAAACTCCTGCTCTCTCTTTGTTACCGCCTGCCCTGCAAGGTAATCACTTACCTTGTTTCGCTTGAGCTGATTAGCTTCTCCAATTGGAAGAGCTGTTAGCACATATGCACGATAACGTCCGTACTCAGGAATTAACTTGCTTTCAACTACTTCGGCACCAGTAATATCAACTGCTGGACAAATAGTCTTAATAGCAGTGGTATTTAGAGCATTGCTCTTGTTAGCAGAGTCGTTACGGAACACCTTAGTTTGACTCTTAACACGACCGCCGGCCGCCATACACAAGCCTTCCATAGCATTGGTACGTGCTACACCTAGCGCCATATTGAAGTCACCACTTGCGGCGGTACCACTTGCATAAACAACACTAGGTGTATTGTCTGGCAATTTGGTCATCCAATCTGGAGCCTCGCTTAGAACTTCTTTGACCGCTTCTTGTCTACGTTCACGCTCAAGTTCTGCTCTACGTTCAAATTTGTCAGTACTGCCACAGGCACCAAGCCCAAGACTCACAAGTACCAACGGAACTACAATCTTAAGATTCATAATCTTCTCCTTTGCTATTGTAGCATTATGCTGACTATAACACATAAGTTTCCATTAGTCAACCACTTCCCATCGATTTATGTACGGCTGATGGTTTCGCCCGTTCCAACAACGCTTACCTACAGATACTCCACTGTTAGTTTCGTCTATTTCTTGTAAGCATTGCGCTGGAAGAATTTTTGACCAAGAACATTGGTTTCTTAGATCAAACATAAGCCAACGAACTACAGCCTCTTGTGCTCGTGTTCGTACTGCTCTATGTCTTTCGTATGTACCATTCATATGCTGAAGTAGGTACGATAAAATGCCAGTCATAAAGACATCGTTTTTAAACACTTCCCACGGCGTGGGTAGTTGTGAGGATAACCAAACCAATTGTTGTTCTTTAACTCTACAATCATACCTAAATTCATTTAGGTCTTGGTATTCCATTCTATAGGTATCTGCTAATCCTGCGCCAGCACCTTGTGGCACAATCGCAAATACTATAAAAAATGCAAGTATAAACTTTTTCATTGTACACTACACTTTGCCTGAGTACGTTCAATTTGATGCATCAGTGTACGGTTATATAAAGATGTAGACGCACTAGAATCGCCAATTGGTTTATCTAATAGCTCATACCAATACTTCATATACAAATGAGCATTTCTACAATCAACATCGATCATGTTGACACTTGAATAATTAGGTTTATGATATGTAGCAGTACAGGCTCCTAGACTAACTAGAAGTGTTCCTGCTAGCAGTAGTTTTATACCAAGTTGGCGCATTTTTTACAGCCTCCGTTGCCATTTCTTCATTGACCTTGGCCTTACGTTGAACATACTTAACAGCCTGTTCTGTCTCCAGCTGACGAATGAAAATAGCTTCTGATGCTACATCATTAACATTTAATTTCTTAAACATTTTCTTCAATTTCTCGCTTTTCATATACTTCCTTGTTTTCAAATGCACCACGAAGATGCAGGTTAAGTTTATCAACAAAACGCTCTAAACTTTCAAGCTCATCATAGTTTAAAGTGTCGAGCTGTTTGCCAATTCTTCCATCGTCATCGTAACAACGAGTTAAGACACGCATAACAGTGTCTAGATGTTGGGTAACCATTTTAGCCTCCAAAGAACCAAATAAGCAATCCCGCGGCACAGATCCAAGGTGCATACTTCCAACCAATCTTAAATGCACCACTAAGAACGGCAATAACAATACCAACGGTAACACCAAAAATTACCAATCCCTGGATGGCGTCCCAGGCTAAGCCAAAATCACCCCCCATTGTATTTGCTCCAAAAGTCATTCCAAAATTCATTAACACATTCTTCAATTTCGGTAACGCTCATATGAGCAACTAAATTTGCATTAGCAACAGCAATCTTCATAGCTTCGCTGATGTGTTCGCTTTGTTTAACTGCGTCAGACACGATATCAAAAAACTTGTCTTCGCAGTCTAGAACGTAACTGGACATTCCCATTTGACTCTCCTTCTAATTATTATACTTCTAGTATAACACCATTTTACCAAAAGGTCAACCATTATTTACAAGTCGGTTCGAACAGTGAATTCATATTGGGCAATGCCCAATATGACAAAACGGGCCACATATACACTCTCGTTCCTTCCCGGCTTAAACTCTAACCTCACGTCTTTGGCTTCGTTAAGAACAACGGAAAACGTGTTATTTCTGCCGGTTTGAACTACAGTACCAACGACTGTTTTTCCGGTTTCTGTATTGGTGCAGTTGATTTCTTCACCTTCAAAGAACAATCCAGGAATTAGCACGACACCACCTCCAGCATGTTAGCAGGAACCTTCCAACGGCTTCCGCCAATTGACTGTTCAACAATCACAAACTTGCGATTGACTTTTTGAACAGTACCAGTAATGGTACCACCTGTGCGCGAGCTAGTAAACCTTACAATGTTACCTGCACGTATCTGGCGCACATTCTCACGAGTAAGCATTTGACGACGCATCTTAACGGCTTCAACAACCTCGTCCAACTGATCGTTAGTAAGGTTCTTGATGTCTGCTTTGATGCTTTCAACTACGTGGATCATGTCTGTGTGTCCTTGTGTTTGTTTAACTTATACACTATAATAGCATATCTACAGGGTTTGTCAACCATTTTTTTCAATATGGTTAGCAACCACGTGTATCACTGTTGAGATTTGGTTGTAATTCTGCTATTAGCTGGCGCTCCCTCTTGTGTGCTGGCGCCTTGCCACGTACTACTTCTAGTATCGTTACAGTAAACGTTTCGGCACCCTTTTTAAGCATAGATGCATATAGTTTCCATTCGCCTTTGTCAGGCTCGCTTCGCATGCGATACACATGCTTGTTAAAACGTACCTGAGCACTTCGATTAACAGTAGTCTGGGTCTTAGCAGTGACTCCAATGTAGAAGTCTTTGCCTGATTCCAGCTTGTAAATGATGTGATTGCGATCACTGCGTTTTTTTCTAAGCATACGTATATTATACACGAATCTACCCATTTGTCAACCATTTTTTTCTTCAACAAAATCAATGACTTAGCACCCCTGTTTTTTGCCTGTTTTTTGGTAAAAAACGGTTGACATTTTGGTTAGATATGCTATACTATGTGTATAGTTAGAAACAAGGAGCAAGAGATGACGGAACAGAAAGCAAAGGCTTGGATTGAAGAAGTAACCAAGGACTTCATGGAGATTGGTTACACCTACAACGCCGCAAACTCTCTTGCTTGGGCAAAGTTTCTTGAATTTGCGCCCAAAAAAGGTTGACGATAATAGCATTCGTGCTATTATACATTATAAGTTGAAATTGAGGAGCAAGCAAATGGAGCACATTATGCGAGCCAAGTTTGAGAACGGTTTTGCTATTTTCCAGGACGATACTGTGGTTTCCATGGAATCAGACTTTGGTAATGCCGCAGAGCTTGAGATGGTGCTCAGCGAGATGCATCCGGACAGCAAGTTTACTATCCGTGAATTCCGCAACTTTGGTGCAATCATCCTTTAAGGAGAGATACTATGCAAGTATTCGTCGTAGTAGAAATGTATTACGACGGCTGTAATGGCTGGGAGACTACTGTAAAGGCCTTTGCAGACAAAGACGAAGCAGAGTATCACGCTCTTGAACTACAAGAGGCGTTTGATGCTACCATTCCGCCTCGTCCCAAGAAC
>Ga0222715_10000597_pt1 | contig 35983 bp, 52 predicted proteins | sample C33_9DmetaG_FD_165056 | JGI IMG/M metagenome (GOLD analysis project Ga0222715, IMG submission 165056) | Estuarine water microbial communities from San Francisco Bay, California, United States - C33_9D | ecosystem: Environmental > Aquatic > Marine > Unclassified | place: USA: California...
GCAGTCGTGCCAGTGTCTTCGTAGAATGAGACGTCTCCGTTGTTAGCTATATCAAATCGCTTTGTGGCATTAGTCGACAGCCTAACAGATGATTGTCCTTGTATATTTAAGGTGCTGTTTATTGACTGCACTAAATGCTGTGAAGAATCCGTAGTATCTGTAAATATAATGGTAGGACTCGGCTCTGTAAGGTTTACATCGCCCTCTACAGTCAAACCATCTGCTGTGACAGTGCCTGTGACGTCTACGCTGCCTGTGAAATCACCAGTCCCAAAAGTAACATTGTCGTTAGGCTGAACAGCACTATCAGCTAATGCGCCTTGAGCTGTAGTAGCTTTGCCGTCTAGCTGCGTTTGGATAGCTGATGTTACACCGTCTACGTAGTTTAGTTCTGTAGTGGTGGCTGTAAGCCCATCTGTAATATTTAATTCAGAAGCTGTAGCAGTTACACCATCAAGGATATTTAGCTCTGCTGTGGTAGCTGTCACACCATCTAGAATGTTCAATTCAGTCGTTGTAGCTGTAATACCATCTAGGACATCTAGCTCTGTTGTTGTTACACCAGTAGCACGTAAGTCTTTAGCGTAGTTTAGGTCGTCTACAGAGCCTGTGAAGCCGTCTAGCTTGTTGATTTCTGCAGTCGTTGCAGTAACTCCATCAAGGATGTTGAGCTCCGCAGTAGAACCTGTATAGCCGTCAAGCTTGTTCAACTCTGCTGTAGACGCTGTAATGCCGTCTAACGTGTTTAATTCAATAGTTGTGGCTGTAAGACCGTCAAGAATATTAAGCTCTGTAGTAGAGCCTGTGAAGCCGTCTAGGCTGTTTAGTTCTGCTGCAGACGCAGTAATTTCCACTCCATCAATACGGAGCGTAGCTGCATCTAAATCTGTAGGGGAGGTTGATAGTTCAATGATTGTACCGTCAGACTGTTTAGTGAACAGACGCTTGTCTGCTAAGTTGACCGCTAATTCACCAACTGCTATATCGCCTGTAACAGGGATTGCAGAGGCTGTGGAACTTCTTTTGATTTGTATTGTTGTTGACATGTACTCTTCCTGTATTGGATGTGTATTTAGAATTATTTATAATAGAGGCTCGTTAGAACCCCTATGAAAATAACTCTAGGCTATTAAGCCGGTAAAGCAATAACTAAACCTGACTCTGGACGGTAAACGTCTAAGCCATAAAGTGTATCAGCAGTGTACAAGGTTGCTAAGAACTCTTGCTTATACTGAGTTTGTGAACGTACAGCCATTTGCTCGCATAATACGAACGCATCTTTGTGCATTAACAGACCGGCTTTAACACCAGTTTCCATGACAGGAGCGTTAGTAGAAACGTAAACGTCAATACCATACAACGTACCAATCTTACCAGTAGATACGCTACGTCCGTCTACAAAGTCTGCTGAGTTATAACGGTCAATACCACGAATCTCATTAACAGCAGAAGGTGGGATTACTAAACAACGACCGTCCATTGGAACGTTTTCGTCATCAAGTGCTTGGATAAGGTCACGGAAACCATTATCGTTGAAAGCACCAACATCAGCAGTACCGTCTGCATCGTATGCTTCAGCAGCGCCAGTAGTAGCGTTAAACTGATAAGCAGCAGAGTGAACCCAAGAAGAACCGTCACCGTCACCTAGTTTCTTACCTAGTGCAAACAAGTCTTGGTCAACTTTAAGACCTAATGCATAGCCTGCATCTTCTGTGTAGAAACGACGAAGTGAATCGAACGCTTGTACGTCTGTAATGTCTTCGATAAGACGTGAATACTCGAAGTGACTGTCGATAGTAATAATCAATTCATCATTGGTGTTTTGCTGAATAGTTACTGTATCGGCAGCAGTCTTAGCGTTAGCTGAACCACGAGTAGGTTTAGGGATATGCATCGTATCCCCTTTTTTGCCCTTCATAGGCATCTTTTGAACTAGGTTTGCTAGTACAAGAGATTTCTTATATGCAGCGATAACTTCATCACTCCACAATTCCAAATAGCATTACGGCTATTCCGACTATCGCATCACAAGACAGCTAATATAGCTTCCTGTGCCTGTTCACTTAGTCTGTGCGGGTCACGCTTCAATCGCTTCATCTCATCTTTAAGAACTTTTACAGCTTCTGCTGATAAACTACGTCCTTTAACGTGTGTTTCCATCCAAAGAGCTAACTTTGTTTGTTCACGTTTTACGATGACGTGATTCTTAATATTCCTTAAAAACGTACAGGCTCTATTATAGCCTGACGCATTCCAAGTTATAGAATCACTCCAATTAGGATTAGTTACTGTACGGTATTCTCTATTGCCTTTGTAGTTGTTACAAATAGTGTCCATAAGCTCTTCAGCTACTACACACATTGTAATTCTAACTCTAGGCTGAACATAGTAGGTGTCTCCACGTTTATTAACTACAACGTCTATACAGCCTTCTCCGTCTACTAATCCTGCGATATACTTCCAACTTAATCTCTTCATACTACCTCCGTAGTGAACTTAGTGATTGGTCTGTCGTGTTCCCTCTGGTTACTTTCGCTCCCAGTTATTCAGAACAGGTTTTACATCCCCAAATTATAGGCTAGGGATAAAGTGAGTTGCATTTGCTTTAGTAACTGTGTTACTGGTTGATGGTGTTAAGTTAGCCATTTTAAGTTTCCTTAGATATTATTAAAAGTTATTTGACTCGCCCTTCTGAATAGGCTTGTCTAATCTCGGCAGCTAAACTCTGATAACGTTCAGGGTCTTTTGCCATTAGTTCTACAATGTCTGCACGTCTGTAGATTTTCTTTCTGCTTGGTTCGCCAGAGCCTTTAGTGTTGCCTGTTGAGCCTGATTTAACAGACTGTCTGCGAGCGTTTGTCTCGGTCTGAACAGCGGAATTAACCATCTCCTGTCGTTCTTTCCAAGATGTGAACAACTCATCAGCGCTGTCATAATCATAAGCATCAGCCTGACGTAGCAGTTGAGAGCGAACCTTTGACTTACCTACCCATTCAATAAACTTAGCATCAGATACAATATTAGTGAAATCTGGATGGTTAGCCTTTAGTTGTGCAACAGTGTTTTGTTGCGCTAGGTGGTTTGCCATTTGTCTGCTTTGTTGTACTGATGGATGGTTCTCTAGCATTCTTGAGATAGCTTGTTTTGGATTCTCAAAGAAGTCTAAATCGTCAAGGTCATCTTCAGCCTGTACAGGGGCTTGTTTTTGTTGTTGTGCAATAGTTTGTGTCTGTATGAAGTTATCAACGACTTTACGTAGCTCACCTACTTCAGAAGATTGCTTGCCTAAGAGCTTTTCAGCGTTCTGGTGCATAGCAACAATATCTTTAACATCCTTACCTTTGTACTTCTCTGGTAAGTCATCTTCGACTTCTGGTTCTTGCTCAGGTGCTGCATAGTCTTCGTAGCCTCTTGATTCCGGTTGTTCCTCTACAGGAGCTTCATCAAAGGTTTCAAAGGTTTCTTCGTTGTAGTCTTCTGGACGACTATTTTCATTTGCCATTATTGTATTCTCCGTACTTTAATAGTATTGTGGAAAGTTAAAACGTCTAAGCCTTTAGCCCACAAGGTTAATTAGACTCTTTTGTGTTGTTGTAGCCTTGGTTGATAAACTCTTCCAAACCTAACAACAAACGGATGATGGAAAGTTCACCTTGTACTTTGTAAAGGTCTTTCTCATCTTTTATATAACCTACATCGTAAGTAGAGGCTTTAGCTTGTAGTTCTTCTACTACTTGCTTCCACCCCTCCGTACCAAATAAGTCAAAATAATTGTTATAATATAATTCTTCTTCTTTTGTCATGTTACCCTCCTAGGCATGATTGTATATACTATATATTATAACACATTTTTATTCAAATGTCAAGCTTTTTCTTAATTTATTTCTTGACTTTGTGATTGAGCTGTGTTAGGCGCTGTTTTACTAGCTATATCAGCTTCTTGACGCTGTTTCTTTAACGTCAGTTCAGCCAATCTCATACGCTTCTCAAACTCTCTATCGTCTGCATCACCCTCTCTAACATTAGTCGATGCAGCTTTGATACGCTGTGTCTCAGAGTTGTATTGTTCCAGACCGGCTTCCACTTGATACTTCTGCGCTCTAGCATTTGCTTCAGCTGCTTGTGCATTAAGGGCTGCTGCTGTAGCTTGCTCTTTAGCCATCTGTAACTGCATTTGTTGCATCTGCATTTGCTGCTCTTGTTGAGCTGCTTGTTGCTGTTCAGGTGTAGGTTGTTGACTTTCACGAATACGTTTAATCATCTCTTCACGATTAGACAAGTTCATGTTCTCAACAATACTTTCAATCAGCATTGAATGCGTTGGACTATCAGCAGGCATTGTCTGTAACAATTGAACAAGCTGTGTAACCTCATACTCACGTGCCATCATACCAAGGGTTGACGTAGGAATGAATTTAAAGTCCTGTGCAGGGTAGAGTTCAGGGTTGTACTGCATGTAACGCCAAGCTGTTTTCTGTACCATTGGAATCAGGAACATTTCTTGGAAGTTAATCAGAGTGCGCTTGTGACGCTTTATAATCGCTCCAAGTGACATACTGATACCAGCGGCAGTGGCTTCTCCGTTAACGCCTCCTGCAACGCCTGAGGAGTCTACAGCGCCTGTTGCTTGCTGTACCATCTGTTCTAGCTGACCGGCTTGTGCAAATGTTACTTGACCTACTTGACCGAAGTTAAACGGTTGTAACACTTCAGCAGGATTACCATTAGTAAGGAATATTTTACCCGGTCGTACTTCTGGCTTCATTCCTCGTGGTAGACGTGACGCATCAATAGCCATCATTGGATGGATGGTTAACGCTAACGCATCAATACGGGCACGTAACTCTGTATCTAACGCTTTCTGTGAGTTATATCCTTTCTCACAAACACCCCGACCCCAGAAGCGATTAGGGACAACATCCCAAGGGAATGCTACGATAGGGCGGTCTTGCATCATATAAGGGTTTTCTTCAACCTTCATAAGCACACCGTTAGCTAAAATAACAATTGCTTCAATGTATTCGCTTTCATCTTCGTCTTCGTCACTTAAAGAAACAACCTCTTCATCGTCCTCTTCAGCTATTGCATTGTTAAACAAGTCACGTGGCACTAAGCCATAATACTTAACTAATCTAACTTTATCTTCAGGGTAGTGAGATAGTTCTCGGTCAGGCTCTAAATCTGTATCGGTACTAGCAATGCCTACATCTTCATCATTGTACACGCCTTGTTCTTGTAACATTCTAACTTGATGTGTAGGTACAAACTGGTCAACTGCACAGCCTAAAGCGTCCTCTACAGTAGAAGCTACAGGGTCAATCAAGAAGTTCTGTGGTAAGACAGGGTTTAGCTTTACAACGAAACGGTCTGCAATCTCAACGCCTACAGCCTGCATAGCACCTTCCATAATAGGCTGTGTAGCAGGTTTCATTTCTTTAACTTCTTCAATCACTATCTCACCGATACCTGTACCGTAGATAGCACCGTTAAGAATAGCTTCTGCTACTGTTTTACGTGCTTTAGTGAATGTAAAATCTTCTTGTAGTTGATTGCGAATCTGTTGAATATCCACTTGGTTTTGGTCTGCAATATCATCACGAATGTCAAACCACTTACCACGTCCAAACGTTGCTTCTTCTACTTCGGCTACTGAGCTTTCGACTGCTTGCTGTAAAGCCGGTGCAATTAGTTTAGAACGTTCTGATTCACGTAATGTGTCTGAGCCATCCCATATACCACGCCATAAGCGGAAATACTCTTCGTGCTTTTCTTGATAGTTTGATTCGTAGTGGTCACGCCACTCTTCGCACTTATCCAACACCCATGATTCTAGGCTTTGTTCCATGTTAAAATCTTCATAATCTGTCATATTTGTTTCCTGTAATTAATATCCGGCTATTGCGTCAAGGGGCTCAAAGTCCATATCCATATCGATTAAGTCTGAATGGTAAGCTACTTTTGCCAACTGGTCGATGTAGGCTAATGAGTCTATTAAATCGTCATGTACTAGGTGGTTAGGGAATTGAAACAACTGGTCTAGAAACTCACTGTTCCACTCGTCTTTGTTTAACGTAACAAGTCCATTCTCAAACCGTCCTTGCAATGCCCAAACAATCCTGTCTGTTTTCTTTTGGTTACCGTGTGTCAGCTCTTCAATACGAAAGAAACGACTGTTCCTACGCATCATATCGGACAGAGGAGACATAACAGCCTGTTTAGCTATACCTCTCTCGATACCAACCGAAACAGGTCTGTAACGTTCTACAGCCTTGAATATCTTCTGAGCTGTTTCTTCTAGTGTCCATCTGCCATATATAATGTCTTTTATATACCACCCATGTTCACTAACTTTAACAACACTGATTGCCGTACTATCCAAACGTTTGTTCTTCTTAGAACGTGACGTAGGGTCATCAAAGCCTGCTAAATCCACTGCTATGTAGTAGTCGCCTATCTCAGGTTCTTCTTCGCTAAACTGCACCCAATGCTCTTTGAATATCTCACTGCCTAGGGCTTCAAAGCTACTCATAAACTCTTGACGGAATGCAAAAGATGACATAGACTTTTTAGCTAAGTTTATCTCTTCAGGGTCTAGTGTCTCGTTGTCATAGGATGTGAAGTGCCATGCAGCAAATGATTCATCCTCGCCTGCGTCAGCGTAACAATACAAGTCGTAGAAGTGGTTACGACCTTTAGGTGTACCGATGAAGAGACAATCACCCTTTCTATCGGCAAGTGCAGGACGTAGGATTTCTTCAAAGACCTGTTGCTTAACATCGGCGTATTCATCTATTACAAGATATTCCAAACTAACACCACGCATGGTATCTGGTCTATCACCGCCTTTCAGCATTATTTTACTACCATTAACAAGTTTAAACTCCATGTTGTTAATGTGTTTAGAGGCAATAACAGGGTGCGCTAGTTCTTCTAATAAACTCCATAGTATGTCACGAGATTGTCCTTGCGTAGGTGCAACATAAAATATAGTGCATTTCGGTACTTGCAAAGCTCTTACAATCATTGACCAAGCGGCAAGGCGGCTTTTACCACATCGTCTACCGGCTGCAACGACTTTAAAACGAACAGGACTTGAAAACACCTCTTGCTGCCATTTTAACAGCTGTATATTAAGCTCCATAATGTCCTTCTTTTTTTAAATATGTTAATGCCTCTTCTAAAAGAGCAGGACTATCGTTAAATAAACCTAATGCTCTATTGCATTTATCACAAAGTAAACCCCTGACCTCACCTGTTTCGTGATTATGGTCTACACATAAAGGACGTTCAAAACTCATTTGATGTGTTTTACATATCCTACAGCATCCTTTCTGCTCTGCAAAAATTGAATTGTAATTGTTTAGTGTTAGATTGTACTTTTTTAATAAATCTCTTTCATAGCGCATTTGTTTCACTTCTGGCGACAGGCGGTACTTTTGTTCACATTTTCTGCACTGCTCTCTACGTCCATCTTTTCTTCTACTTGATTTGTTAAACTCTTTGTATTCTTTAAATTTATCACACTTCGTACATTTCTTCATATCTACCTCCACGTAGAAATAAGGCTACTCACTGGTGGAGCAGCTTTCACCTTTAAACTTAGTAAGCCCACACAACGTTAGAAGGGAAACGACTAGCATAACGGTCAGCAATATCCATGTGTATAAACGCCTTGTTAATACCAAAGCGTGTCACACCATGTTTCTTTGCTATTTCCATTATCTTGTATTTCTGATGACTGTTAGCTCTAATGTCTATAGCACAGCCCATAGAATGACTACCTGCTTTTGTTTTTCTTTTTTCAATTGAATGTTCAGGGGAACGATAACCACTGGTAACAACGAAAGGGAAGCCACACTCTTCTCTGATAGTGTCTAACAAATCTATAAAGACCTGTTCCATTCCTTCCTCGCCTGTTTCTTGGCAACGTAACTCCTGAGCTGTAAAGTATTTACTCATCAGTGTTAATCTCCTCATAGTCACCATCAACAACGTCATTACCAACTTTAACGTTAGGAACACCGCTAATATTAATGCTAATCGAATTACTACCACCATTCTTGATAACGTCTTTCTCAAAGGCAGCTACTGGTGCTATTCTATCTATAACTAATTTCCATGCGGCTGCTTGATTCTTATGTTCGTTGTCTAAGGCAGCATCAAAGATAGCTTCTAACACTTTACTTGATTTAGGAGAAGCTAACATACGGGCTTTATATTCGTTAATAATAGAAGCATCCCCTTTAGGACGTCCTACTTTACCCCTACCACCTTGTTGTTTAGCTAACACGTCTTCTTTACGTGGTCTTCCTCTTTTCTTCTTAACAGGTGTGTTAGAAATAACACTCTCATTGTTAACGTCTGTCATAGAGTTTTCCTTTTAATTGTTTAGGGCTCTTCTATATAGGTCTAGTTGTTCATGTTAACAACGGCTTAATATAGTTGCTTCTTAGAAACGGTTGTCATGGTGGTAAACAACCGTTCTTAGTAGTAACTAATATATCGTTTAGTTAGTTGAACATTCTTATGTTGGATGTTCAGACCTATTTAGTCTATATACTATATATTATAGCATACTTTTAAGCAAATGTCAAGCTTTTTCTTCTACTTTCTGTTAATTAATTACTACTACCATTTAACTAGACAGCTAGTCATCCCTATGCGCATGTTCTGTATAGCTATTTAGCCTTTATAATCAACTATTTAGCCCTATTTAGCCCTATGTACTAGCATGTGGTCTATTTAGCTAATATTTAGTCTGTTTAGCTAAAGGTCTGTACAGTCTTTTTAGCAAATCTGTGAGGCTACTACAACTAAACAGCCTATGAATCCCCTCCCCCGCCCCCTAAATAGCCTATTCAGACTGGTCAGACCTCCGACCTCTTACCTGTTGACTGGTCAGACCTGTTAAGGCTTGACAGACTATGCAGCCTATGCTAGGCGTTGGACTATGCAGGCTATTGAGCTGTACAGTTGGATGTGTAGGTCTGTTAAGCTACCTATAAAGCTAAACAGGCTAAACAAACTAAACAGGCTAATCACACACACTACAACTAAACAGTCTAAGCACTAGCGTATAGTCTATATAGGCTAAACAGTTTAAAAAGTGGATAAACAGCCTAAACAATATAAAGCTAAACAAATCAACAACATATAAATTAATATAAAATAATTACAATAAAAGGTTGACTTATAATTCATAGTGTTTATAATTGGTAACAAGTCAGGGCAACAACGCAATGACAACAAGTAAACAAAACAAAGGTGATATTATGAATACTTACAACGGTTGGACAAATAAAGAAACATGGCTTGTAAACTTACATTACGGTGACGCTATCACTGAACAAGTGGAAGAACAAGGGCACATGGAAGCAAACGAAATGCAGGAATGGGTAGAGTATGTTGCGCTTGAATGTGAAGCGATGAGTTGTTTGCCTAGTGGCTTACTGATGGACTTTATTAATACATGTTTTAGTGAAGTTAATTGGGACGAGTTAGCAAGTCATTACATTGTAGAAGAGGCTTAACATGCTAGATATATCAATACATAAAATTCAAAGTATTATAATAAAAAGCAATACTTTAAGTAGTGGCACAGAAGTTAAGACGTTAGTTATAACCACAGAAACAGGTAAGCACGACGTTACGTTGTTCGCTGATAATCTCGAGCAATTAGATTTTAAAACACAGGAGAAGTAAAGATGACACAATTAAAGAATGGTCGCATTATGTTTAATAATATGTTCGGTAAAGGGTTTATTGCAGTACGTAAACATAAAAAGCGTTACGGGTTGCAAAGTGGTAAATGCTTCCGTATGGTACACATAGGCTTGAGGTCTTTCTATTTCGAAAAAGGCTCAGCAATGCGCTATCTAGGTCAAACATTTGGACGCTAACACAAACCATTCTAAGCAGTTCTAAACAGAACCAATAGGATTGCTTAGCTTACTACATTATAACGCCTCACAAGGCGATACAGGAACAATCAGACAATGTTTAGATATATTAAGAACAACACAACTGGTACATTATTGATTGACTATGGGTTATATCATCGAGGGATGGGCTCGGTGCTGTATCCTGTTAAACAGGGGTTTACCGAAGTTTACAAAGGACTACCTAGCTATAATGCGGCTAGTGTTAGGCATAAGCGTAGCATGGTTGCACAGAAAGCTAGCGAAGCCCGCTATTATCAAAACAATACAACGAGGTTTGAATAATGAAAGATTTACACGTACTAATCAGAGAGATTAAGGACAGTTACGACACATTAGGGATAGCATACAATAAAGATGATATTATTAATGTATTGATTAGCTACTATGGGTTAAAACCTTATCAGATTGAGGAGTTGAAGTTATGATTGACAACTGCATAGACTATTTAGAACAAAACGGGTATTACGGTAATGTGGATGATGACATAACTTCGGCAATAGCCTTTAAAGCCGCCGAGGAGCTCTGTTACCGCTTTACAGATAAAGACGGGGGGCGAAGTACCAGATAATGTTTTCGACGTCGTGGTGGGCTTAATAGAAGGTGAATTATGATATATATAGTAACAAAGAGAAACGAAAAAGGCTATTCAGAACTTGTCAAAGCGTTTAAATCCGCTCACATAGCGAGGCGATACGTGTTAGACCATAATAATAGCAGTTGGCAGGATGGTGAGGATTACACGTTCACTGTGGAGGCTATGCACTTAGACGGAGTGCACCATCAAACACCTATCAGGGGAGTTGAACAACTATGTTTATAGTGATACAATGTTGCACTAAGACAGGTCATGAGAGTGAACTGGCAGCTTTTAAGACGATGAGTAGGGCTTATGCGTTCTTGATGAATAAACAGTCTGCATATCCTGAATTAGAATTTTACATATTACCGGAGTTAGAAGATGAGTAGTTTGGAGTTTACATTATGGATGGTTGTTATAATTGGCATTGTTTGGGCAATATATGAGGATTTTGAATAATGAGATGTTTAGCATGTAACGTAGAATTAAATGATTATGAGAGTACAAGACGCAATAACGATGGGGAGTATTTAGATTTATGTAACTATTGTTATAATAGCGTTAAAGAGGATGTAACAGTGGCAACAAATCACGACACTGGTATTGTAGACCATGGCTTAATAGACAGTAGCATAAACTTATTTGTAAATGATTACGCTCCTACTATTGACAACGAATGAAAAACATGATAAAATATTACTATATAGTTTGCTTCAAAGCCTTTTAAGAATGGTTTTTGTTACCATTACAAAAAACCACTATAAAGCAAACTAAAAAGCCTATATAGGAGAGAATAATGGCTTATGTAAAGAGTGGGTTACCATGCCCTATGTGTAATAGTTCGGATGCCTATGGAATTGACGAAAACGATTGGGGTAATTGCTTTAGCTGCAAACAACGACGATACGAGGGTGATAACACTTATCAGAAACAGGCTGCAAAGCCCTACAAAGGAAAAACAATGGAACATAGGTTAGATATACAGGCGATAGCAGATAGGAAGTTAGCGTTTGATACATGTAAGTTTTACAATGTTGGTTACAAGGGCGATGATTTATATTTCCCTATTGACAACTCAAAAGCCTACAAAGTACGAATTAACGGTGAAAAGCTGTTCAAGATAGAGGGTAACTTCACAGACGCTACACAGCTATTTGGACAGGATAAGTTTGCAGAGGGTGGTAAGTTTGTTGTCGTGACAGAGGGTGAATTTGACGCTATGTCGTTCTATCAGATGTCAGGCAGGTATGCCACACCTAGCGTTAGTGTTAGGAACGGTGCTACATCGGCTTTAAAAGACGTTAAGAACAACTACGACTTCCTTAATTCATTTGATGAAGTGATTATATGGTTTGACAATGACGATGCAGGCATTAAAGCTGCGAACGAATGCGCTGAAGTGTTAGGACACAAGGCAAAGATTGTTGGTGGTAGACCTGATTTTAAAGACTGTTCAGACTTTTTAATGGCTAACAAGTCAGCTGAAGCAATGAAACAGTTTTGGAATGCTAAACGATGGACTCCAGACGGCATTATAGGCGGTGCGAGTTTGTATGACGAGGTTATGAAGCCTTTAGAGAAGTCAGACTGCGATTATCCGTACAAGGGCTTGAATGAGCTTACATACGGCATACGCAAAGGTGAACTGGTAACAGTGACAGCAGGTAGTGGTTTAGGTAAGAGTCAGTTTTTACGTGAAGTGGTTTATCACATACTACAGAACACAGGTGATAACGTTGGTTTGATGTTCCTGGAAGAAAGCACACGTAAAACAGGGTTGAGTATCATGTCATTACATGCTAACAAACCTTTGCACATACCGACTACACAGGCTACACAGGAAGAGAAAGACGATGCGTTTAAAGCAACTCTTGGAACAGACCGTATATTTATGTTTGACCATTTTGGGAGCAGTAGCATTGACAATATTGTTAATCGTGTTCGCTATCTTAGTAGAGTTACCGACTGCCAGTACATATTTTTAGACCATGTTAGTATCATTGTATCAGCACAGGACAATGGCGATGAACGTAAAGCAATAGACGAGATAATGACTAAGCTAAGAACGTTAGTACAAGAGACAGAGATTTCGCTTATCATTGTATCGCACCTGAAAAGACCTGATAAGAAAGGACATGAAGAGGGGGCAGCTACAAGCTTAGCTCAACTGCGTGGTTCAGGTAGTATAGCACAGCTTAGCGACATGGTTTTGGGCTTAGAGCGTAATGGGCAAGCAGATGACCCGACAGTTAGAAATACAACGCATGTACGTGTATTAAAGAATAGATTTGCAGGGGTAACTGGTAAGGCTTGTCAATTGCTATATGACTTAGACACTGGTAGAATGACAGAGACTTTTGAAGAGGAGGCATTATGAATCCAAATTGGTCTGAATCACTAGAGTATCGAATTAAACCTAAACCTAAATGGGAAAAACGGCAAGAAGTCCCCTTGTTTTATGAAAGGTATGATTGTTACATTCCACAGAAAATTCATGATTTTGACACAATACACCAGTTTGTAACTGAGTTCGAAACTGACTGGGATAATCAAACTTGTGAAGTATTTAAGGACTTTAATAAAAACTATAAAGTGATTCTATGTGACACTTATCCATCTCTAGGTGTTGTGCGTATGTCAAAAGTATGCGCTGAAAAATTATGTGACATGTTGAACAATAACGAGGTAGAACTATGACAGGGAACAATAACTATGAAAAGACAACCAGAACTAGACCTAGGTATGGACTTGAAGAGTTTAAAGAACGAACTAAGCGAGACAAAGGAAATAAAAAAGTGCGACACGTGCAAAGAATGGTTATCAATTGACAGCTTTGCAAACAATTCTTACAAGCCTGATAATTTAGCTTCAACCTGTAAAGTATGCAGCAAAGCGAACTACACCAGGAAGAAGATACACTACAAAGGACTGTATCAGCTACAAAATGGACGTTGTGCTATATGCAACTGTACAACCGAAGACAATAGAAAGGACTTTGCAGTTGACCACTGCCACACCACTGGTAAGGTTAGAGAGTTGTTGTGCAACGGATGTAACAGTGGTATAGGTAGTTTTAAAGACAAACCTGAATTATTAAACAAAGCAATACAATATTTGGAAAAACATAATGAAACGTCTACTGATTGACATAGAAACAAACCTGAAACACGACACGATATGGTGTGCTGTTACACAGGATATAGACACTGGTGAAGTAATTGTACATACCACACCAGAACGCCTGAAAAGCGTTGTAAAGGGTTATGACCTATTTGTAGGACACAACATCATAGGATTCGATGCGCCTGTCCTGCGTCAAGTGTGGGGTGTTACACTGCGTCCTGACCAAGTACATGACACGTTAATGATGTCACGCTTATACAATCCAATCCTAGAAGGCGGTCACTCGCTAAAGAATTGGGGTAAGATTATGGGCAACGATAAGATTAACTTTGCATCCGAAGACTTTGATGGCGGTCTTACCGAGGAAATGCTAACCTACTGCAAGCAAGACGTAGCGTTAAACGTAGAAGTCTATAAACACTTGTTAACTAAACTAGCCACTTGGGGTGATTATGAAAAAGCATTACAACTCGAACACGAAGTCGCAGTCCATATCAGCAGACAAGAACGCAACGGCTTCAACTTTGACTTGGAGAAAGCCACAGTATTACAAGCAGAAGTTGCAGATAGAATGGCTACTATTACAGATGAATTGCAAGCTGTATTTCCGCCAATTGTGGAAGAACGTATTTCAGAGAAAACAGGCAAACGATTAAAAGACAAAGTAACACGCTTTAACGTAGGCAGTCGCAAACAGATTGGAGATAGGCTAAAAAGCCTTGGATGGCAACCTAACGAGTTTACTGAGAGTGGACAACCTAAGATTGACGAGACAGTGTTGCGTGGCACAGACATACCACAGGCGAAGCCTATCGCTGAATACTTAACACTACAAAAGACTGATGGCTTCCTTGCATCGTGGATTAAGAATGTATGTTCAGACGGTAAGATTAGAGGTAGCGTTATCACTTGTGGCACAGTTACTAACCGTATGGCACATCATTCACCTAACCTTGGACAAGTACCTAGTACAAAGTCATTGTATGGTGCAGAGTGTCGTAGTCTGTTCATAGCTAATGAGGGTGAAGTATTAGTAGGAGCTGACTTATCAGGTATTGAACTACGCTGTTTAGCACACTACATGCAGGATAAGAAGTACACAGAACAGATATTAGACGGTGACATACACACCTACAACCAGAAAGCAGCAGGTCTACCAACACGTGACAATGCCAAGACATTCATCTACGCATTTCTGTACGGCGCAGGCGCTGAAAAGCTTGGTCAGATTGTCGGCAAAGGTAGTCAAGCAGGTGGTAGATTGAAGTCTAAGTTTATGAAGAGTGTACCGAGCCTTGCTAAGTTGATTGAGAAAGTACAGCGTATATCACGCAAAGGTGCTGTACCTGCTATGGACGGACGTTACATTCAAGTACAGTCCGAACACTCAGCACTAAACATGCTGTTACAGTCAGCAGGTGCTATCGTAGCTAAACAATGGATTGTAGAAACACACAAGCTAATGCGTGAACATCAAGTTAAATTCACACAGGTAGCTATGGTTCATGATGAAATACAAGCTAGTGTACCGCCTGAACAGGCTGAATTAGCAGGACAGTTAATGGTACAGGCTGCAAAGAATGCAGGCGAAGTGTTAAGATTTAGAATACCAGTGGATGCTGAATATTCTGTAGGAAAAAGTTGGCTAGAAACACACTAAAGTGTTGACAGCCTATAAAAACCATGCTATAATATATAGTATATAAAGTAACAAACTATATATATTTTTACAATAACCCGAAAGGAAAATTATTATGTCAGACACATTAAAAATCAAAGCAGTAATCATGTATCCATACCTAACAGTCGCAAACGACCGCTTCAACCCAGACAACCCTAAGTATGAAGTATCCCTAGCAGAGTTATCAGACAAAGCTATCGGTGCTATCAAGGGCTTGGGAATGAAAGTGTATGATAAAGAAGGCATGGGCAGTAAAATCACTTGTAAGTCTGTTCAGCCTATTCGTGTCTTTGACAGCACAGGCAGCGAGATGGACGGCAGTACAGTCGGTAACGGCTCAGAAGCTATCGCTACTATCAGCTTCTACGAGAATAAGTACGGACGTTTCCCACAACTAAGCAAGCTAGTAGTTACAAAGCTTGTTGAATACAATCCAGAAGGTGTCGGTGCAGGTGTTGACGATGACCTAGACGTCTTGTAATGCTTGCGCTAGTAGACAGTGATATTCTAGTCTATCGAGTTGGTTCAGTGAGCAATGATGACGCTGAACCACGTGCGCTTTCAAAGGTCGATGCGTTCATTGAGAACCTATTCCTTCTTGACTTACCAGAAGTCTTTGAATGGGAAATGCACCTTACAGGTAAAGATAACTTCCGACACGATAAAGCAGTTACAATACCTTACAAGGGCAACCGCAAAGACACTGCAAAGCCTATACACTATAAAGCAATACGCAAACATCTAGTTGATAAGTGGGACGCTATAGTGACAGACGGCATGGAAGCAGACGATAAATTAGCAATACGACAACACGAACTAACCAACAACTTTGAAGACAAGGACGCTTCAGTAATTGTTACACTTGACAAAGACCTAGACCAAGTAGTTGGTTGGCATTACAACTTCGTTAAGAAAGAAATGTATTACATGGAACAGGGCGAAGCAGACTTAAGATTCTTTAAGCAGTTTCTGACAGGTGATAGGATTGACAACATACAAGGTGTACATGGCATAGGTGATAAGAAGTCGCAGAAGTTACTACAAGACCTTAACAACAAGGAACGGTGGGATTGTATTGTAGAACACCTAGGACTTGACAGGGCTGTTGAGAATGGTCATTTGCTGTATATGCTCAGGAGTGACGATGATGACTTTGAAGCGTGTGCTAAACGGGAGGGTTGGCTATGAGAGGAGTAAAAACTAGAGCAGGAGGTACATGGACAGAGGCTAGATACTTCTCATTCATACGCTCAGCCTTACGAGGTGCTTGGTCACGTTACCCTGTTAAGCACCAGTTTATGAAGAGTAAGCAACTACCCTATAGTGGCAGTGATAAACGAACAAGGTTTGAATATGAGTGTTCAGAATGCAAGCAGAGGTTTGTTGGTAAAGACGTACAAGTAGACCACAAAGTCCCTGCAGGTAGTTTGAACAAGTATGAAGACCTGCCAAGCTTTGCAGAACGTTTATTCTGTGAAGCCGATAACTTACAAATTATGTGCAAACCTTGTCATAAGGTTAAGACACAAGAAGAGAGAAAAAAGAAATGATTGAGAAAATTGAAGTGTATAAAGTTGCTAACGGCTATGTAGTACAGATTAAGTGTTTAGGTATTAGTACGTCAACCACATTTGTTGTCGATGATATAGAGGGTCTAACAGACAATCTACCACTGTTTATTAACAAAGTATTGGAGGACAAACTATGAAGCAAGTTGTAGACGCTGTAGCTGCCTACTACCACGAGATAGCGTTAGCAGAAGCTTATGATAGAATAGCAAACACACAAGAGGACGTAGAGACATTCGTTACATTAGCTAAGAAGCACTACCTACTAGCTGAACAAGTCTATGACTACATTGTAGCGAGCTTCCAAGAAGATATGGCTCGACAGTCACAGACAATTAAAGAACACTTTGCAGGAGCACACTAATGGAAACAAATAAAGAATGGGAAGCCTACGTAGCTAAAGCAGAGTTGTTAGAAGCACTAGAACGCCTAAACAGCAAAGAGTGGAATCAAGAAGAATACCCAGACGAAATATGCCCTTCACACTATAACCATACAATCCAACCTTGGGAATATATGGAAAGTGTAATGACTGAAGACGGATTTGTAGGTTATCTGCAAGGCAATGTAATTAAATACATCTCACGCTTCCAAGACAAAGGTGGTCGAGAAGACCTAAGCAAAGCTAAGCATTACATTGACAAGCTGCTGAGTGTCTACTAATGACTATCGAGGAGTTAAAAGAGCGTCTCCTTCTAGTAGATGAAATAACTCTGCTAGAAGTGTTGGAGATAGACGCAGAAGACCTAGTAAACAAGTTTGAAGACTTGATTATTGATAACTATGATAAGCTTGTAAGGATGTTAGATGATTGATTTAAGCAGAGATGAGTTAATTACTGAACAAGCTATGAAGCTGTTCAAAGACTTCTACATGACGCAGGAAGAGACAAGCCCACAAGAAGCATTAGCAAGAGCTGCTAAGGCATATTCAGGTGATGACGAAGCATTAGCAGAACGTATATACGAATACGCTTCTAAACAATGGTTTATGTTTGCATCGCCTATTCTTTCTAACGCTCCTAAGACTGGTGAAGCACACAAAGGTCTGCCTATTAGTTGTTTCCTATCGTATGTTCCAGACACTGTGGAGGGTTTGGTAGAACACCATGCAGAGACAGCACGTTTAAGTGTTAGTGGCGGAGGTGTTGGTGGACACTGGTCAGATGTACGAGGCATTACTGACAAGTCTGTAGGTGTTATGCCTATGCTTAAAGTTGTAGACGCACAGATGACTGCATACAAGCAAGGTAAGACACGCAAAGGTAGTTATGCAGGATATTTAGACGTAACACACCCTGACATTATTGAGTTTATTAACTTTAAGTTACCTACAGGTGGTGACGTTAATCGTAAATGCTTTAACTTGTTTAATGCTGTCAACTTGAATGAAGAGTTTATGCAGGCTGTTCAGGATAATGAGTCTTACGGTATTATTGCTCCCGAAACAGGAAAAGAAATAAACCGACTACAAGCTAGAGACGTATGGCAACGCTTGTTAGAAGCACGTATGCGTACAGGTAGTCCGTATTTAAACTTCATTGACACAGCTAACGATGCTTTGCCACAGTTTCAGAAGGACTTAGGTCTGCAGATTAACGGTAGTAACCTATGTAACGAGATACACTTAGCGACTAATGCCTACCGTACAGCAGTCTGTTGTCTGTCTAGTGTAAACCTAGAGAAGTATGACGAGTGGAAAGATACTAACATGGTAGCTGACCTTGTAACTTTCTTAGATAATGTATTGGAGGTGTTTATCAATGTTGCGCCTAACGAACTTGAAAGAGCTACTTATTCTGCACATCGTGAGCGTAGTATTGGTATCGGTGCTATGGGTTTTCATGGGTATCTACAATCTAAAGGTATTGCGTGGGAGAGTTGGGAAGCGACTTCGGAAAACTACAAGATATTTAAAGACATTAAAACAAAAGCTAAAAGACAAACTCAAGTACTAGCAGAAGAAAGAGGTGAATGTATAGATGGTAAAGGATACGGTGTTCGTAACGCTCACTTGTTGGCTATTGCCCCTAACGCAAACAGCAGTATTCTTTGTAACTGCAGCGCTTCTATTGAGCCTATAAAAGCTAACATCTACGTACACAGAACACGAGCAGGTGCAGATGTTATCAAGAACAAATACTTAGAAGAACTATTAGAACTTGAAGGTCACAACACCAAAGAAGTATGGGACAGTATCATGGCTAATGACGGCAGTGTTCAGCACTTAGAAGTGTTCAATGATAATGAACATGCTAAAGAAGTGTTCAAGACTAGCTTTGAGTTAAACCAAGAGTGGGTTGTAGAGCACGCTGTTAAACGTCAAGAGTTTATCTGCCAAGGTCAGAGTGTTAACTTATTCTTCCCTTCAGGAGCTGACAAGGGCTATGTAAATCGAGTCCACTTAAAAGCCTATACAGGCGGTCTGAAGGGCTTGTATTACTTACGGACTACAGCAGGCAAGACAGGTGACAAAGTAGGCTCTAAAGTGGCTAGAGAGGCTCTGAAGGACTATGCGACTACTGAGGCTGATGAGTGTTTGAGCTGTCATGGATGATTTAAAACGTGACTTATTAACAGACTGTTTAGTGGCTGTAGTGGTTTTGTGTGTATGGGCTGTAATCGCTATATGTTACGTAGCAGTAGGTCTATTACTATAAATGATATACTATGTACACTTTTATGCGTTTACTATACATAAGGGTGTACATGTGTACAAGAAACACGATAATTTATATATGAGGAAGTTATGACTAACGAACGTAAGCTGTACTTGCTTCAGAATGCCAGAGACCAATTAGACTGTAAGCGATATTACGCAGAGTATTTAGAACTAGAGTCTCAGAACCTTGTACGTTGGATGTTAGGCATGGCGCTCTTAACCATCAAAGGTGAAGATGTTTTAAAGACTATGGAGATTAAAGAATGAACTATACGTTGCGTTACCACGTAGGGACACCAAGAAAATCTATAGTTGTATTCTCTGAAACTTTTGAAGCAGATAACGACCTACAGGCAGACAAGATAAGACAAGAGCGTGAAAAAATATGCACCGCTAAGTACGACTTTAACTTAGTATGTCAAACAGAATACTTAGCTAAAGAAGGCTTAACTGAGTCACTACAGAGAAAATTGTAAAGGAAAAGAATATGATTAAACCACCACTAAGCAAATTAGTAGACGATGTTATTGAATGGCATTATGACCGTAACCTTATTGACGGGTCTACAGACAAAGACCAGTTCTTTAAACTCCTAGAAGAAGTAATGGAGCTACAGAAGTCTATCATCACTGGACGTGACGTAGCAGACGATATAGGCGACATCATTGTAGTGTTAATTAACATTGCAGAACGTAACGACCTAAGTATTAAAGACTGCTTAACTGTAGCGTACAACGACATCAAAGACCGTAAGGGTAAGATGATGGATGGTATATTTGTTAAGGAAATTGAATAATGACCAAACCTGTATCTGAGATGGATGATGAAGAATACGCTCGACACAGAGACGGAAGACTTAGACGCAGAAAGGCAAAACAAAACGCATTGTTAAGTATGTTTGATTATAAATGTAATAACTGTGGGTTGGTCGAACATACTTTAGGTTTTTTTGAGTTTCACCACAGAGACCCTAAAGAGAAAGATAGAGAAGTAGGAAGCATGTTAAATTCTGCTTCTTTTGAAAAAGTATTAGAAGAAGTGGAAAAGTGTGATATGCTTTGTCCTAACTGTCACAAAAGAGAACACCTAAAAGAAAATATGACACTATCAGAATTACGGAGTACACGATGAGTCTTTTAAAAGAAAACACAGCATACAAACCTTTCACCTACCCATGGGCTATGCAGTATGCCGTAGAGCATGAATTACTGCATTGGGGCGAGCACGAAGCTAAACTACAGGACGACGTAAGCCAGTGGCAGAACAAGCTAAGTATTGAAGAGAAGAATCATATCACTCAGATACTACGTTTGTTTACTCAGTCTGATGTAGCTGTAGGTACTAACTACTTACAACACTATATACCTAAGTTTAAGAACAATGAAATACGAGCGATGCTTACGTCATTCGCTAACCGAGAGTTCACACACCAAAGGAGCTATGCGCTATTAAACGACACGCTAGGCTTACCAGAAGAAGAGTTCAGTGCTTTCACAGACGTAGAAGAGATGAAAGAGAAGCTAGAGTTCATGCAGGACATCAACATGGACACGCTATCAGGGACTGCAAAGGCTGTAGCACGCTCAGCAATCAATGAAGGCATGAGTTTATTCTCAGCCTTTGTAATGCTCATCAACTACACACGCTTCGGCAAGATGCGAGGCATGGGAGAGATTGTTCAGTGGTCTATTCGTGATGAGACGTTACATGCAGAAGGCATGACAAAGCTGTTTAGAGCCTTCTGTGACGAACATCCACGTATTGTTAATAACGAGTTCAAAGAACACATCTATGGCATGGTACGTGAGGCTGTAGCTTTAGAAGACAAAGTGATTGACTTAGCTTATAAGATGGGTGGTATAGAAGGCTTGGAAGCCTATGAAGTTAAGCAGTATATTCGTTACATTGCTGACAGACGATTGATACAACTAGGCTTGAAAGGGAACTATAAAGTTAAAGAGAATCCTCTTCCTTGGTTAGAACCACTAATCTCTCTAACCTCTCAAGACAACTTCTTCGAGACTACAGTTACGGAGTATAATTCTAACGGCTTAACAGGAGATTGGGGATGGTAGAATATGTAGGCTTAACACTCTTTAACGGCTTCGGCTTACAACTAGAAAGGAATAAGAACACATTAAAATGGATGCCTACTGGAGAGGAAGACTTATACGCTATTTATATGTTCACAGGAGTGACAATTACATTAGGTTGTTTTAGAATCTGTTTAGGTAGTTTAATGCACGAAGAAGAGTTCTTTAACATGCAAGAATAAAACAAAGCCCTACATAGACTTAATAGGTCTGTGTAGGGCTTTTTAGTTTAGTTAGGCGAAGTAAAAGGCTCTGCTGCTAAATCAACACCTTCAGCTGCTAACAAGGTACGCATAGCATTTTCAGTTATCTTAACACCTTCAGGAGTCTTGCTGCTTCTGTTTAGGATGTTTAGCAATAAACCTTGTGTCTTAGGATTTAGAGCTATCTTAGCCATTAGTTTAGGTGCAAACAACGCAAATAAACCCACACCAACTCCACCAAAAGAACCGGCAGCAAGTGCTGTACCCGCCTGAAGCTCTTTCGAACGTAAAGCTAACATACCAACATCATTACCGGGCTTAACAGACGCATCAATTATAGCATTACGTATCTGATTAAAGCGCCCAAAATCCTTACCCATTACAGTTTTAGCTTGTGATAATTCTTCCTTGGTCATTTTAGACATCTTAGCCGCATACTTACCAATATCAAAGCTAACGTCATTAACAGCAGGCAGTAAGTTCTGCATGTATGTAGACTTAATAGTCTTAAACAACTCATCTTTATTGGCAAAGCCTAACTGCTGAAGCTTTTCAGGCTTCATAGTCTTCACAGAGAAGTTCAAGGCTTTCCATGTCTTCTTAAACTGGTCTAAGTTGACGACACCCTCCTGTACGAAAACCTTACCCAATCTTTCATAGTCCTCTTTAGCTGCTGAGTTTATGATAGATTTGATGTTTTCAGGGCGTAAAGTCTTTATACCTTTCTTATACTGCTTCTTCATGCCGACATACTTACCATAAGCCTCAGCGTTAACACCTAACATAGACTTATCAATTGATTTGCCTAGAGTGTTGGCTACTTTAGCTAAGTCGGCATCTATAGAACTATTGTACAGACTACTCTGTGGATTACCCATCTCTGTAATAATCTTATTAACTTTCTTCTGCCATACAATCAACTCTTCAGCAGGTATAGCAACAGGCACTTTTTTAGTTCCTGTAACTTCCTTAACAGTCTTATACATTGTCTGTCCGAAAGCATTTGTATAGGGTTTTCTGACTTCCTTAACAACGTCAACTACCTTGAACCCATTCGATAAATCACCTTTGATTTGTTTAAGCAATGACAGAGTACCATCTTGCAAAGCACTACCGCCTATCTTCTGCGAGTAAGCCTTAACAAAACCATCAATAGCATTATGAATAGGTATGACATTAACTTTATCATTTTTAAGCATTCGCTGAACTTCATTCAAACCAAGTTCATATTGCTTGCTAAGTCCCTGTTTAGCTTCATGGAACAAAGAATCAACAGAAGCGCCTAGCTCACCCTTCATCATAACACCGGCGTCATTCTTCGCTACCAAGTCATTAACAGCACCTGAAACAGCCTCGTTAACCTTAACCATGTTATCATCAAACATCTTACCAGACAGTATACCACCCCTACCTAGGTTGTCATAGAACCCTAACACACCTTTCTCACCAAGCTGAATAGGCGTCAGTACAGCTCCTTTCTCCGCTAGTAACTCAGCAGTAGATTTTAGAGATAAAGGAGTACCTGCTTTCTGTGTAGCCTTAGTAGCTACCTTCTCAGCAATATCCTTACCCACTTCCTCGCCTGCAAAGCCTAATGCTTTCTTCCCTGCAAAATAAACAGGCTTCGCAAACTTTGCCGCACCCATAGTAGCTAAGTCAACTCCTAAAGATACCGCTGCCTCTTTAGCTGCATTAGCGTAGTTCAGCTCTTCTTCGGACATGACATCTTCAGCCAACTCACCACCGAAAGCGCCAAGAGCGCCTCCGATAATACCACCGGCGATTGTGCCGACACCCGGTAGAATGGCAGAACCTACGGCAGCACCTCCTAAAGCACCAGCTATAGAGCTTCCCATTCCTATAAGTTCATTACGCTCAGGCGCATCTATAGGCTTACCTGCTAGATACCTATCCAACTGCTCATCACTCATACTATCAAAGTCAAGTTCAGAGGACTGTTTAGAGGCTGGTGAGTTTTTTAGTAGATACTGGTCTAACTCCGCATCACTCATGCTATCAAAATCAGTCATCTAAAACCTCCCAAAAAAGTCAGTCTCTATGTTTTGTCTTTCTCTCAGGCTGTTTACTTCACGCCTTTCTTTCGCTTTAGCCGCTTGTTCCATTGCCTTAGCCTTTGCTATCTTTTCAGCACGAGTCGCCACAATAGTATCTAACTCTGCCTGACGTTCATTAGCTTGCTTTTCAGCTCTTTTACGGTTAAACTCTTTACGCTCTGTGAAGTAACCCTTCAAGCTGCCTTTCTTATCATAATACTCCAACTGTGCACTTGATTCCTCAATAGCTACACTGTTTAGCCTGTTTAGTGCTGCAAACCACTCCTTCAATGCTTCCGGGTTGGCTGTACTAGGGAGCGTACCTTTTAATACCAACTCAACATCCTTATCAGTAGCAACACCCGGCGGTAAGTTACCAATAGCCTGCGCTACTCGCAGCGTCTCAATACGTGCCTTTAAAACACTTTCTGTATTCTGCGTACCAAATACATCCTTAAATATAGCGTTTATCTGTGCGGCTGCACCTGCCGTAGGTTTTACGCTATCCAATAACTGCGTAATGGTCTTTATCTCAAGATTTTTACGTCTTAGTGTTGCTGTTTCATCTAGCAGGTTATTGTAACGTTCTGTATCTTTTGCTGACAAATCCTTTTCAGCTGCTGTTTCAGCCTCTTTTGAGGGGTATTTTAGTAAGTCCCTACCACTTCCATTTTGATTCTGTTCAGCCTCTATAGCAGCTATACCGGACTCAGCAGTTATACTACCGTTATTAACACCAAGCTGTACAGTCTTTATAAAATCTGCTGCTGTATTCTGAGGTGCGTCAGGTAGTCCATATTTATTAATAACTTGCTCTGCTCGTTTACCTGTAGGGTCTTTCTGTATCGCCATTAACAAGTTGCTTGCTGCTTCCTCATTTAACGCAGGGGTTGCATATATGGCATTTGTTGCTTGCTCACGAAGACTAGCTAATTCAGCTTCTCTTTTCTCTTTAGCCTGAACAGCCATCTGCTCACGTCTACCCATAGCAGGTACATTACCCATCACAGCATTACCTAACTCTCGACCACCCTCTGTAGCCGAGCGAGCAGCGCCTGAGTAGGCTGATAAGAACCTACCCATAGCGTCATTACCGTAGTTAGCACCTTGCATACGAGCCTGTTGAGCCTTCTGCCGAGCCTCTTGGTCAAGTATTCTACCTAGTTGTGGATTTGCTTGAGCTAACAAGCCTTGCATTTGCTTGTCCATTATTGTGAACCTCCGCCTACGAATATATTACTAATAGCACGTAACAACTCCGCATCCAATGTAGCACCACCAAGCCCTAACTCTTTCAGCATACCTAATTCGGCAGTACCTAATTGAGCTAATGCACTTGTACCTGCTAACTGACCTGCTTGCTGTAACTGTGCTTGTTGTAGTGCAGGTGATAACATAGCCAACTGCTGTTGTAACGGAATACCCGATGCAGACAACGCTTGTGTAATGTTAGCCAACTGCTGACCTTCCATCTGAGAAGGTAACATAGAAGCTTGCTGACCCATACCGAACATACCTTGTGCTCGTGCTAAGTCTTGCATCCCTAACTGTCCACCTAACTCTTGCGACTGTAACCCTAACCCTAACAAGCCTTGACCAAGCTGTTGCTGCTGTGTGCTAATACCTGCACCGGTCTGTGCAATCTGTGCAGCCAACTGTGCAGACGACTGTTGTCTACTCAAACCTTCAGACTGTAGCTGTGAAGCAATCTGTTCAGCAGACATACCAAGCTGTGCAAGCTGTGAAGCACGTGCCTGTGACTCCGAATCAAGCGCTGATTGAGCCTGTTGAGCACCAATACCTGCCTGACCTAGTTGCATTTGCTGACTAAATCCTTCAGACGCTAACTGCGCTTGAATCTGTTCAGCACTCAAACCTAATTGAGCCAACTGAGCTTGTCTGTTTTGCATCTCAGACTGTAGAGCTGATTGAGTTTGTGTAGCTTGTAAGTTAGCACCTGCAATAGCCATATCTTGACTAAAGCCTTCAGACAACAACGCATTCTGAACCTGTTCAGCTGACATCCCCATCTGACGCATCTGATTAGCTCTGCTTTGAGCTTCAGACTGTAACGCTGATTGAGTCTGTGCAGTCTGTAAATCCGCTTGACCAAGCTGCATACCTTGACTGAAACCCTCTGAAGCCAGTTGGTTCTGAATCTGGTCAGCCGATAGTCCAAGCTGTGCAAGCTGTGCTTGACGCTGTTGTACACTAGACTGTAAGTTTTCTTGTGTGGTTGCTTCAGACAGTTTAGCCTGTCCAAGTTGCATCTGTTGTCCAAACCCTTCACTGTCAAGTTGTGCTTGAATCTGTTCACCTGATAAGCCCATCTGACCAAGCTGTGAAGCCCTTGCTTGTTGTGATGTAGCTAACTGGTCAGCCATACTCATAGACTGTAATGAAGCAGTGTTACGAGCTTCTGCTTGTGCCTTCTCCATAGCTAACTGTTCAGGTGTACCACCATAAGCTGCTGTGTTAACGCCAAGTCTACCTTGGGCAGCTAAACGATTCTCTAATGCAATACGTTGACGTTCTTCTTCTGGTGTCTGTGTAGCTCGAATCTGGTCGTAAATAGAAGAAGCTGTTGGTGTCTCGCCTGACATAGCCTGTTGAGCCTGTGATAATAACCCTTGACTAAATTCACCTGCGCCTGTACGTGCTGTAGGTGCTTCAATACCTGCAAATGCACCTTGTACGTTCTGAGCCTGTGCACCTAAATCAGCTTGACCAAGTGCCTGACTAGCTAGTTGTCCTGCATTACCACTAAACTGTGATGGAGCTACTCCGCCAAACGCACCACTAACATCAGCATATTGACCTGCTGCGTCAACACCGCCCATTGCTTGATTCTGTACAGCCTGTGCAGTACCTGTCTGGAAAGGACTACCACTAATACCACCAAACATACCTGATACATCTGGAGCTTGTGCGCCAAAGTCCATACCTTGTGTAGCTGCTTGTCCGATGTTGCCGGCTGTACCTGATACGTTAGGTGCTTGTATACCGCTAAATGCTCCTGTAACGTCTGCTCCGCTGCCTGCGAAGTTAGCCTGACCTGACAGACCTTGCAAGCCTAATAAGCCCTGAGAAGGCTGTCCAGAAGCTGTTAAGCCCTGTGTAGTCATTGCAGTCTGTAGACGCTGTAACTCAGCAGGTGATTGAGCGTTAGCTATCTGCTGATTGCCCATATTAGCATACATACTACCTAACTGGTTTGCTCCAAATCCACTATTAGCACCCATAGCTTGTTGAGCTTGTCCAAACGCTTGAGCGCCTGTTGAGCCTAATCCGGCTACACCCTGACCTAAACCACCCATCATACCCATAGCTTGTTGCTGTAGAGCCTGTTGGTTAGGGTCTTGTGATAACGTCAAACCTTGGTTGTCGAATGTACCAGTACCTGCACCAGAAGTAACAGTGAATGGTTTAAATGTTGTACCACCTGCAATCTGTTCAGCTAATGATTGACCACCGGCTGTAACACCTGAACGTGACATTAAATCGTTCTGTATAGCTGTTAAATCACCCTTACCTTGGTTAATAGCGGCATTCGTAGCTGCTAAGCCTGTTGCGCCTGCTGCGATGTTACCTACGTTACCTGTAATATTATCCCATAAATCACCTAATAAACTCATTAGTATGAACCTCCGTCAATAGTACCCGCTTCCAATGTACCAGAGACAGTTACCGTAACGGCTGTCGTTGTACCTGTTAATATAGCGTTGTTTGTATTCGCCTTGCTGTTAACTGCTGTTGATAAGTTGTTAAACTCTACATCAAACTCAGCACCCTTAATAACCTTTGCAGGGTCGCCTGATGTTAAAGCATCTTTTGCTGTGAAGTTTGTTGTTTTAGTGTAATTAGCCATTATACTACCCTTCCTAATACGGATTGCGCTGTTATTCTTTGAACTGAAATTGGACTACCATCAATGTTAACTTCCACACCTAGCTGTACAACTGAACCGGCTGAAGAGGCGTTAACACTTGGTCTATTAACCAGTATCCCTTGATTGTATTCACCCACTCCAAACTCTGCAATCCCAAACTCAGCTATATTCTGCTCTGGTAATACAAACGCTCGTTTCTTGTAAGCGAAGTCATAATCGTAGCCGTAGTTTAATGTAACACTTGTGTCACTACCGCCAATAAATGTTATCTTTAAATTCTTAAGCATCTTCAAGTTAGAAGGTGCTCCAAAGTCTAAATAGTTTGTGAAGTAGGACATCTGATAACTACCACCACCAGAGCCATCTGTTGTTACTCCATCTAAATGCCCTGTGTATTTTGTAACGCCTGTTTCTTTACCAAGCAGTACATCATTCTCAACAGTCCTATACAGTAAACATAAAGGATTAATAGCATTCCAACGTGTAACACGACTTGAACCATCTTCTAAGTTGCCACGCATGTCGAATACATACACAACACCTGCACCACGAATGTTTAGCAAGTAGAAGGCTTCATCGGGTGAATAGACTGAACCGTAGCTGTAACCGGCTGTCAAATAACTGCCTAGCTCGTTACGTACGTTTTTAGACATATCACCAATAGGTGCTGACTTCTCTTGTATTGTACGGTTAATGGAACGAACACCTGTCTCAGATAAGAAGATTAAATCATTACCTGTGTTCTGTATCGTTCTGTGTTCTAAACAGCCTATGCCAACTATTGTGTCAGCTAAAGCCATTGTTGCAGGGTCTGATGCACCGCTGTAAACAATTATCTGACGCTTACCAAAGATGAACAAGAAGTTGTTATGTGTAGCTAAACCGGTGATAACGTCACTACCGCCTGACCACACTTTACTAACGTCTATGCTGCCTGATGAGCCTGTATTCCAAGCTGCACCGATTAACAAGTCTGAGAAGTAAACAACTGTACCGTCTGCTACCCATAGCCTACCAAAAGCAGACAGTGGTATATTACCTTGTGGTACAGTGCCTGCATAGTTAGGGTGGTTGCTAACTAAATCACATGTTGTACCGTCATAATACAAAGGGTCTGTACCTTGACGGAAGATGTATGTAATGTTATTTAATGTAGCGTAGTTGTACTGTCCATCACTAACTGTATAGCCCGTAGGCGTTATATCTGTGAGTGTCTCTTCACCCTTGTAGATGGTAGAGGCTGTTGCGCTAATTAGCTCTGAAGAGCCGTCAGCATTAATATGCTCGTGCATGCTAACAACAGCATCACTTGTTGTGTTTAGGAATTGATAGCCCTTCCTAGCACCTATTCGACCAAATCTATCAATAACACAGTTCTCAGCTGTCAAGGCAAACTGTTCAGTAAGACCTGTTGGACTGTCCTGTGTATTTAAGCCGTAAAAACCCGGTGCTTGTATAACTATACTCTGTAGTGGCTTTGCCATTTATTTCTCCTAAAGCACATCAAAGATAAGCTCACCACCGTTATTGCCTGCATCTAAGGCAATGGCGTTTGCTAAGTCCTGACTCGCTATTATTGACTGTTCCATAGCATTCTGTCCACCTGTTTCGCCTCGTTCACGTAAAGCATATGAAAACGCTAGTTGAACAATAGGCTGTGTTGGTAACTTTGTAGTTGTTGCATCGGCTGCTAAGTCTGTATCTCGTAACACAACATTAGCTTCTACTTGATACACAGCATCGGGTGTAGGGTAGAATGTAACTTGTGTATCGTTGTTAACGTCTGTTCCATCGAATGCAAAGTAACGTGGTTTACCAGTGGAGTTATCAGGGTCTTTGTAATGCTTATCTTTAATATAAGCTTTTGTTCGTTGTCTTATTTCGTATTTCTCTGATACGTTATATAAAGACATCAATTCACCTCGAATACCGAAGTCAGTTAACGAATATGTCTTAGTGTTGTTAACAGTTGATATGTCAATGTCTGTTCGTAATGAAGACCAATCCCAAGCGGCTTCAACGGACTTTACAGCATCATTAACAAAATCACCAACAAGTTTACTGTAATCGTTTTCGTTAACGGTTGTTACTTCATCTTCTCTTAACTTACGAAGCACTGCGTTAACTAGTTGTAAATAGGTCATCTGTTTATTCCTTACTATATAGTAATATTATAGCATGTTTTTGTTTAAATGTCAAGAGAAAAGTTCATTATTTAACAAAGGATTGTTTCGTAAGTCTTCAAATTGATATTGTTCACCATACTGTGTACGCATCTTAACTAGTGCGCTTTTATCAGCACTTGGCTGACCAAACTTTTCTTGTGTAGCAGCAAGACCTGTATTTAAACCAGTCACAGCATCCCACAAACCACTTAACATATCTTGAACACCACTCATGTCAACATCAAGACCATCTATACTATCTAAAACACCTTCTATTTCTTCCTTGATAGGCTGTAAAACATTATCATCAAACCCTGCTAATTGCTCACGAACATATTTGTTTGTATCAGATAAACCGTCTTTTAAGTTGCCTGCCATTGTCTCAATGTCGTCTTTTATAGGGTTTAAATAATCATCTTCAAAGCCTGACAACCCCTCTCTAAAGTCCTGATTAGTTTCCGACAATGCTTGTTGTATGTTATCTATATCTTGCTGAAAAGCCTTGTTAGTGTCTGACAAGTCCTGTTTAATTGGCTGTAGATAGTCTTTGTCAAAGTTAGCTAACTGGTCACGTACATCTTTATTTGTTTGTGACAGCTTCTCGTCAATAGGTTTAATGTAATCTTGGTTAAACGCACTTAACGTTGTGTCTACCTTTGTAATTACATCTTCTATATCTTTCTTTATAGGCTGTAGATTTTCATCATCAAACAATGCTAGTTGTGTTCTAACATTCTCATTTATTGTTGAAATCTCTTCTTTAACAGGCTGTAAATACTCTTTGTCAAAGTTAGCTAAATCTGTACGTACACTTTGATTTAGCTTAGAGAAATCTTCTTTTATAGGCTCTATAGCTGCTTGGAATGTCTCGTTCTGTTCAGACATATACTCTTGAACTTCGTCAATTATCTCACGCTGAACAAACTGATTAGCCTGTGAAGCTGCTTCTATAGCTCCTTGACCAAGAGTTTCAACGGTCTCAACAACAGGCTTGATAAAGTTCTCATTAGCCCATGAAGCTCCTTCAACTAACTTATCACCAATAGCCTTTATAGCTTCCGGTGTTTCCCAGTCTCCATTTCCAAAGTCAATGTCAAGGTCTATTTCCTTAATACCACCTTCTTTAACCCAAGTAGCTGCGCCTGACTTAACACTATCCTCTAAGCTTTCACCTTGTAACTGCTTATCAATAACCTTAAGAATACCTGCTGTTTGTGCGTCAGAAGTACCTAGAGCCTCTTTAATGTAACTTGCAGGTGAACCATTACCTGTTAAATCCAACGTGCTTGAGATAGCTCCTAGGACATCACCGCTGTCTACGGCTTTAATAATGTCAACACCGGTCTTGATAGACTGCATAGTGTCCGCAATAGCTATAGCTTCCTGTGTGGCGTCTACCGCTTCTGCCGCTACCTGTAGAGTCTCCACATGTTCCGCAAAACCTGCCGTTAAGGCTGACGTAGCTATTTCTTCTAGATTACCGCCTTGAGCCGCCGCAACAGCACCTGAAGCAAGCGCCGCTCCTGCTGTGCTACTGATACCTAAACCTGCACTAAGAGCACTACCTGCACCGGCAGTTGCCATACTGAGCGCAATAGAAGCCGCTATTTTACCTGTCACTTCAAGGTCAGACACCTCATTTACAAGTTCAAACTTATTGTCCGTCCTATTAAACTTAATAAACAGACCGTCACCAACACGAATAGCTCCGCCCTGTAGCTCCTCAAGCCCTGTTAATATTCCTAAATCACCACCAACCTCTGTAGGAACTCCCCTAGCAGAGCCCGTAGATAAGACGCCAAAACCAATGTCAGGAACTTCAGTTATACTATTAGTTTCCCAGAATTCTTTAGTCTGTGTGTCTTTCCAATTCTTATAAGTATCTGTGCTAATCAAAGAGTTCAAATAAGCTAACTTACCACCGGCAGAATCTATTTCCTCTAGTTTGCTGTTGACTTCCTCTTTATCATAAAGAATATTGTCATTGATAGCGGAAGACACCATATTGTTATATGCTGTTACGTTAGGCGCTTCTAAAGTTGACATCTTATAAATATCGGCAGCATCACCGTATTTCACAACGTCCATAAATCCTGCACCAGAGCCAAAACCTTGAGAGCCTTGTACATTGCTTAAGGTGTCTAAGTTAGACGTAAATTCCTGTTGTTGTTCAGGGGCTAACTTAACACCAAAGTCCATCCCTAAGTCAATAGGCTTAGGCTGAACAGACTGTATAGCATCTGTTATAGGGTCAGCAGGGGCTGCCGTGAGGTCTGGTGTAGTAGGGACAATAGCATTAGTAACAGCAGGAGAATACTTCACTTCTGGCTGCTTTGTTACTACTACGTCTGCTGCGCCTTCTAAGACTTCTACTTTAGCTTCCGGTGTATTATTACTGACAATATCAATAGGGTCTGTTACTTTTTCTTCTTGTTTAGGCGCAAAGGCGCTAAAGTCAAAGTTATTCTTATTTAAGTTATTAGTGAAACCACCGCCAAACATACCCGAAAAGTTAAAATTCATTTAATTCACCATTTATCCTTGTTAGCACCTGTGGCTTTAGTTACCAATTCTTGCATGACCAATAACCTGCCGATAGTTTAGATTTCTTTTCATCACATTTATGTCTAGCATTAAAAGATTTCTTTTTACTTGCTTGATTCTTTTTAACACCTTGTTGACCGTAGCGAATCGTCTTAACTTTATCGCCCTCTTTAGCCACTACAACGTGTGATTTAGTTGGGTGATTAGGTGTTCTCTTGGGTTTATTAACGCCAGAAACACCTGCCCTTTCTACAGCTCTTTTGGCTTTATCTTTAACACTCATTAGATTTACCTTTTAAAGTATTAGATATTTTAAGATTAGTCTCTAAATCTCTTTTTTTACCTAACCAGTAGTTAGTCGGGTTTTTCTTCTTTGCATCAGATAGTTTTTTCTTATGCTCCTCAGAAAACTTACGACCCCTCATTTTAGCTTTTGATTCTTCTGTATGTTTATATCCTTCAGAACCTTCTCCGCCTTTTGTATAGTTTACTAGGTTATCTGTTTCTTTTAATTTCTTTATAAGAACACGCTCAAAGTTACAAGCTTCTTCGTTAGTAAGATGACTAGCTACTACACAGACAGTAAAACCGTGTTTATTAACAACGTTATTCCAATGTTTATTTCTATTGTGTTTTTGGTTCTCACGCCATCTACGTCCTTTGCCTACATAAAATATACTACCATCTGATTCTTTTTGATGGACATACACTTTGTAATCACAATGCACATTAGCCTCCTTTGATAATATCGTTATGCTCTATCACACTCACAACAGCTGTCATAGGCTGACTAGCACTAACTTGTATATAGTCACCTTCAGACATTATGACAAACTCGTAGTATTCACCACCTATCTGAAAGAAGTCTTTAGACGATAACACATGGTCATCAAAGAATGTAAACGTAGTTGCACTTTCTGCATTGTAATACGTTACGTCAAATGTACCATTACTGCTACTTACGTTACTAACCCAAAGCATCTTCCACTCGGCTTGTTTACCGTTAGGCACTGTATAGATAGTCTGTAGGCTAGTCGTTGTGGTTAATGCTCTGGATTTTTTAATCATTTACTTTGCCTTATTAGCTTTATTCTTAGCTGTACGCTGTCCACGTTTAGGTTTAGTACGTACCTGCTGAGCAACAGAGCTTACCTCATTAGGGTTTTCTGCAAGCCTACGTTTAGCCGTCTTAGGTTTAGTGGGAGTAGAACCAAGTTTTGGTGCGTATAATACTGTAATTTTTGACATGTTATTTACCTTTAAAGTTTGTTAACGAACGAATACCAAATGAAGCAGCCACAGCAGCGCCTAAAAAGCCTTTGTACCAATCAGGCATAGTCTCTAGAACTGCAAAGCCCTGTTCAACGTATGGCACTAATGGTGGTATGAAGCACATGATAAGCGGTATACTGAACAACACAGTAAACCACTCGTCTTTCCATGAGCTTTGACTACCTTGGGCGTGTAGAGCTTCCCAGTCGCCTCCCTGCTGTATCAGCTCTAATTCCTTAGTCTGTATAGCCTTAGACTTCTCAGCCTTGTTAGAGAGCCATTGAGAGGCTATAGAGCCTATTGCTGTGATTAGCTGTATCATACCACTGTGTCCTTTATCTGCGCTTAACCGCTTATCCCGGCTTTCATCATCCAGACTACAAAGCTAACTAAACCACCAACAAATAACCAGAAGATTTTATCGGCAAACTTAGCCACTCCTGAGTTATCCCTAGCAATTCTGTTAACCTCATCCAACTCACCTTCTAAGCCGTCCATACGGAACTCTAGCCTGTTCAGCTTAGAATCATTAGCTGCCATCTTTTCCTCTACACGAGCAATAGACTCAACAACGTCTACGAGGCGGTCTAACTTCTGTTCAATCCTGTTGAGTCTATCTTCACTCATGTTATCTCCTTACCAAGGTGTGCCACTGATTACCTGTGGCTGTGCTTGTGCTTCTAAGTCTGCGTCTAGAACTGATTCAATCTGAGTAGTCTCTTCTTCCGTGAACCAACCCACAATCGCATCTTCTGTTAAATCTTCAAAGGCTGTGAAGCCATCAGACTCAGGGTCAGGCGTGAAAGATTTCGTGCCGTATGTGTTAGCTGTTAAGTCGCCGTCTGTTTTTGTAGCTGTCCAGTGTGCCACTACAACACCACCGTCTTGTGTACGTTCTAAGTTTACAATGTTAATCATTCTACTGTCTCCGCTTGTGAAGCTGTGTAAGCGTCTTTAATCTCTTGTGTGAATACTGCGTTAGCTACTGCTGTAACTTCGTCTGATTCGGCTGTTAAGTCGTCTGTAGGCATAACAACATGTCGATGATACGAGCTAGATAGTTCTGCTCCGTCTTCAACGATTGCTGTCTTTGTGCGTACTTGTAAGACTTTGTAGTCGCCTGTTGAGACTACTTCAATCTTATCTTGTGTTACTTTCTTTTCTAATGTCATTTGTGTTTCCTCTCGTTTTGTCTGTGCCTAGCATCCACTAGGCGTATGAGTTATGCTATTTCGTAAGTTGCGACACCTGATAAAAGCGTTCCTGCACTAAGTTGACTAGCCTGTAAATATGAACCTGTAGTTGTTGTAAATTGCGCCAAAGCGTTTGTTGAATAAAATGTTAAACAACTTACGCTAGAATTTGATGAGTTATTTCTATCCACAGAACCTACAGACTTATTACTTCCTGTCATAGTGTTTGTAAAAGGCATTGTTATAGCGACATTCCCAGTTGTATGACTATAAGTGTTTAACTGAATAGTGAACCAAACCGTAACTTTATTACCAACCAGAGTATACCTACCGCTCTGTGTAGTGTAAGTCATTGAACCGCCACTGACTGCTGTAATGACAGGCGTAAACGCACCCTCCTCATAATCATCTAGCTTATTAGCCGCACCAGTTCCGCCAAGATACACACCGCCAGATAGGTATAGGTCTTTGAAGCGTGCGCCACTTGTACCGAGACCTATTAAGCCATCACGTACTGTTCCAGTCGTAGTGTTGAATGGCTGTATTGCATCGGAATTTGAATTAGTAAACAACCCAGTATCATCACTGCCTATATACAGGCGACTTGAAGCAACACCAATACTACCAACTGTTGCGCCGTCTTTGCGGATATCAATAATAGTACCGTCACCACCTGCGCCATTCCTGTTAAAATATGCACAAGTACCTGGGCCTGATGTAATGATTCCACCATCATACAATCTTGCTCCTTGCTCTGTTGCTGATGTATGCAAGTCTGTACTTGTAGTACCAACCAACAGATTACCCGAGCTGTCTATACGTGCTCGTTCTGTGTTAGACGTGCCAAAAGTTAAAGCCTGTCCGCCTTTAGTGCTATTAATAGAAGTAAACCCATTACCTGCTGTGATTTGCAAGGCGGATGCGCCTGTACCGTCTTGGTTAACTCTGAATGTAGACTCTGTAGCATCGGCTACTTGTAAGTTAAAACTAGGACTAGCTGTACCAATCCCTACGTTGCC
>Ga0222715_10000600_pt1 | contig 35914 bp, 30 predicted proteins | sample C33_9DmetaG_FD_165056 | JGI IMG/M metagenome (GOLD analysis project Ga0222715, IMG submission 165056) | Estuarine water microbial communities from San Francisco Bay, California, United States - C33_9D | ecosystem: Environmental > Aquatic > Marine > Unclassified | place: USA: California...
TTTATCTAAAAAGAATCCTTCAAATGTATTTTTGGTTAGTGATGATAACTATACTAATTTTGGTCCATATTATGTAAAAAATGGTAAAGTTGCAAAATATACCGTCGCCAATCCAAACTATGATTTACAAAAAAACAAAGTAAGAAGTTTAAAAGTTCCATCAGATGTTATTTTGAAATTCACAATAAACGAATCAATAAATGAAGGTAAGGGTGTAGAAAAAGTTTTAAAAATGGCAAATGACCATTCATTTGGAAAACTCGGTGGTAGAACCGTAGACGCTTTAAGTGCAGGTTTATTTAAAGGAGTGTATGATAAAGCAAGTGATAAAAATAAAGAAAAAATTAACAAAATGAACGAAAAACAATTATATGTATTTATGACTAAATTGTGGAGTAAGTTCGGTAGACAGGTGAAATTAACATGATAAAATTAAAAACATTATTGATGGAAGCTGATGCTCCAAAGTTAAAAGATTCTGAAAAAGAAAAAGCCAGAAAACTTGGTTTGGTTTGGAAAGGTAAAGGATATGGTAAAAAAGATGATGACCATATTTCTTTTAAAGCCGATAAAAGTGGTAAACTTGTAAAGGTTGATAAAGATGGTGAAAAAGAAAAACCTAAAGGTACAGGATTTACTTCAAAAGATTTCGATAGAGATAATGATGGTATGGAAGATAAACCTAAATCACTTTCATCACAAGTTTCTGATGAAAATAAAGATGAATTTATGGATGTTGTTTCTAACATAGATTCTAATTCAGGATTAGATACGATTAATGCTAGACAATTAGATAAATCTAAGGGGGATAGTGGAACATTTTATAATAATATCACTCTTCCAGCATTAAAGCAAAAGTTTCCTGGTGGTGGAGATGAGTTTTACGAAGGTATAAGTAGTGGTGTTGATAGTGCGATAGAATCACTTGAATATATTGAAGATAAAAAACTTAAGAAACAATTAGAAAATGAACTCTATCAAATTTCCAATGATATGGAAGAAGAACTCGGTGAGGATTATGAAGCCGCAGTTGATGGAGTTGGTAAACTACCTTATAAAAAAATGTTACCTTATTTAGAGAAATTAGACAAATTTAAGAAAGAATATTTTTCTGATGTATCAGAATCTAAAAAGGAGACAAGAGAAGGTATGATAAAATTAAAAGATGTACTAAGAGAATCAAAAGTATCTTATTTAGTAGAGGCATTACAAAGTAAATTATTAAGAAAATTCACCAATAGACAAAATTTCAAATTAGATAGTGATTTCTATGGGTGGTTGGCTAAATTAGGTGTAAGAGCAAATAAAGTAACGGATGATATGATTGAAAAAACTGCAAAACTATCTGGTAAAGGTATTGTGATTGCAGTAACTGGTAAAAAAGTAAGTTTACCAGCTAAAGGAAAATCTTATTGGAGAAGTGATTTAGAAGTTGATAAAGGTGTTGTCTTGAGTGTTTTCAAAGATGGTAAGGCAGTTTGGTGGACAAAATCTTGGAGAGAATCTGAAAAGAATAGAAAAAAAGATATAAATGTTGCAGATACAAAAGGATATGGGTTCTCAACATCTGAAAATCGTACCTTTGGTTTAAATCAATTTGGATATCAAAACGCAGCATCAGTAAAGAAAATTAACGGAGTTGAATTTTACAAAATATCACTTGAGGAAAACATGCCATATATGGGTGGTAAAGAAGTTAGAAAATTAAGGTCAGATATACAAGTTGGTTCTTGGAAATGGAGAGATGATGAATCTTTCAAAAGACAAAATAAAGATAAATACGAAGACTCTATTAGGTCAATGTATGATGACCCAGAAAAAGTTAAAGCAAAAATTAAAAAAGCAAAAGATTATACTGATAAATTAATTACAGGTTTGATTGGTGGTAAACCAAATGCAGATGCTAAAAAATTACTAAAAGGTTTAGGTAATACTCGAGCACCTGAAATGCAAGCAATGGAATTGATGAGAAATATAACTGATGCAATGGATAGATTATATGATAAGGTTACTTATTATAATAATGCAGTTCAAGATGATATTGATTATGAAAAGAGAAATCCTGAACATCCTAAATCCTATAGAAATTCACCAAAATATGGTAAAGAAGTTGCTGAAATAGTCAATTTAATACTTAAAAACAAATTCAGAGGATATTATTAATGATTAAGTTAAAAGATTTACTAAAAGAAGAAGAGTGTCATTGTGGGGATTCATGTTGTTCCACTAAAGAATCAGTAAATGAAGAGGTGATACAAGAAATGAGAGTATCTGCTGATTTAGGTAAAATTGATAAAATGTATGGTGGTGATGGGCCAAGGAGTACAACAAGTAAAACTCCAGTTACACCAAAGGCATATAATATGTTGAGTAAGGATGTAAAAGTTTTGAAAATGGCAGTAAAACAATTAGAGAATGCTGTAAGAAAACAAAACGATGTAGAACTAAAAGATGATATCGTATACTTAGTATTAAAAGCACATGAAGCATTGGAGGATATGCAAAAATGATTAAATTAAAAAATATACTTCAAGAGAAAAAAGATTTAGATAATAAACAAATTGATTATCTTGAAAAATTAACTGATAGAAATGAACATACTTTAGCTAGAAAACATCTTGCTAAGTTAATTGGTAATAAAAAGTTAGTACAGATGTATGAACATATTTTTGAATTACACTTATACTTCAGAGATATTAATGATTTAAAATCAGCTCGTGAAAGATTAGATAAAGAATTATTTAGATTAGCTGATAGAAAGTTTGGTAATTTTAAAGATGTATATAATAGGGGGTTCTAATGAGTAGTATGACACATAAAATGTGGAATCAATGGAAAGATTTTAGATTAAATGAGGGAGACCATGAAGGTGATATGGCCAAATCACAATTAGAAAGATGTATGAAACTTTCTAAAATGATTTACCAAAAAATTGAAAATGGTGATTCTGATGGAGATGGTAAAGTTCAATTACCAGCTTGGTTACAATCAGAATTGACTATTGCATTAGAAAGTTTACAAGGTGTTCACACTTATCTTGATGGTAAAGATGGTTTAAAAGAAGTAGATAGTGGTGGAACATATGTACCAGGTTCATTAAAGGGTAAAGGAGTGAATAGTTTTCCAATGTTGAAATATTCATCACCAGAGGCCAAACAATTTGTTGAACAAGATATAAAACAAATGGGTAAGTTTTTTAATAAAGCATCAGCACAAACTATCAAAGTAATGATGGATGGTGTAAAAAATAATAAGTATGATGCTATGGATTTAATTCGTGGTATTAAAACAGGTCCAACAGGAGACACAAGTGTAGGTGTTAGAGATATGATTGGTGTGTTATGGACAAAAGTAGATAAAAGATTTCGTAGTTATTTGCGTGGTAAAAAACGAAGATAATGATATTTATTAGAGTATAAGGAGATACAAAATGGCAAAATTAAAAGATTTAATAAAAGAAAACTTTTCAGTAGTGGGTGGAGTTGTATCTACACCATCATTGAATCGTGGTACTTCATTAACAAGTATTGTTGAAGATATGTACGGAAAAAAAGAAGAAAAAGTTAGTGCACAACAAATTCAACAATCAATAAGAGAATTTACAAGTTTCAGTAAAGTATTACAGAAAGAAGAAAATCTTAAACAGATTGCAGAAAAATTATCAGTAATTGCAAATAACGCAAAATCTTACACTTTAAGTGAAACAGAAGATTGGTTTGATAAAGTTACTGTAAATCGTAATATGAAAGAATTAACAAACTTATCAAAATCATTTGGTAAAATTGCACAAGAATCACAACAATTACAACAAAGATTAGGTGGTTTATATGAAGATATGGGTCATGTTCTTGGTAGATATTTTGAAATTGAAGGTGATGCAGATAAATCTGATTTAGTTAAAATCGGTTTAGAAAATCCTGATGAAGATGATTTACCAAAAGGTAGTGAACTTGAAGAAGGTGATTACGAAGAATTCTTCCAATCCGCATTAAAGAAGTTTGGAGTTAAATCACCAGATGAATTAGGTGATGATGAAAAGAAAAAGAAGTTCTTCAATTATGTAGATAAAAACTACAAAGCAAAAGCAGAAGCTAAAATTTAAAACAAGTAGAGGTTCAATTGATTAAAGTAGAAGTCCGAAAAGGACAATCTGTAGAAAAGGCTATATCAATCTTTAAACGAAAAGTAAAAGATAGTGGTATATTAATGGAGTATCGTGATAGACAATTTTACGAAAAACCATCAGCAATCAAACGAGAAAAGAAAAATAAAGCCATTTTACGAAACAAATATAAAGTTCTAAAAGAAAAAGAACAAGATAATTAAAAAAATACTCACTTAGTGTGTATATTTTTTGGTTTTGTTATACTTATATATACAAAACTAAATACACTTTCGTACAATCCGTACATCATAAAGTGTAATCAATGAATAAAACTATATTATAGTTCCTAATAACTATACTGAATCCAATTAGGAGATTAAAATGGATGATTTACTAAAAGAAGCCATTGCAGATGCCAAAGCAGTTCGTGAAACAGCTTTAGCTAATGCAAAAATGGCACTTGAAGAAGCATTTACACCTAAATTGAAATCAATGTTAGCACAAAAAATCCAACAAGAAATTGAAGATGAAGGCGACGAAGATAAAGTTGACGAAATCGAAGATGAAAATATGGAAGATGAAGAAGACGGAGTGTCTGATTCAGAAGAAGATGCTATCGATTCTGCTGTAGATTCTCACGAAGATGACATGCATAAAGAAATCGAGGATGAAGAAGAAGATAAAGTATCTGAAATCGAAGATGAAGATATGGAAGACGAAGATTCACACGAAGACGAAATTGCATACGAAATTGAAGATGAGGATGAGGACAAAATTGGTGAAACATCACATGAAGATGAAGATGATGAACCAATGGAAGACCTTGACCTTGAATCTATTTTAGCTGAATTAGAAGATGAAGTCGAAGGCGATGAAGTTGAAGAAACATATGGCGATGAAGACGAAGATGATAAGAAAGTTGATGAAAACGATGTATCATCAGAAGTTGGAAAAGCTGATAACAAAGTAAACGACAAAGCTAATGATTCATCAGAAACAGGAGCACAAGGACCAGAAGGTGAAGGTAAAGACGAACCAGCTGGAAATGAACTTGATGACCACACAGTGGTTAAAGAGGGTGAAGAATCTGATGATGATAAAGATGACGTTGATGAAGATATCGATTTAGAAGAAGTATTAAAAGCATTATCTGAAGAAGAAGATGATGATGAAAAAGATACTAAAGATGAAATGATTAAACTTCAAGGTGAAATTAAAGAGCACAGAGATGTTGTAAAATATCTTCGTGAAAAATTAAACGAAGTTAATTTATTGAATGCTAAACTCTTATTCTCAAACAAACTATTTAGAGCGTTTGGACTAAGTAACGAACAAAAATTAAAAGTTGTTGAAACTTTTGATAGAACTAAAAACCTAAGAGAAATTAAATTAGTTTACTCTACACTTGCTGAATCTTTTCAGGGTGTTAATGTAAAACCAATTAAAGAATCTAAAGGTTCAAGTTCAAAACCAGTTGCTAGTACAAAACCTGCTAATGAAAAAGTTTTGACTGAGGGTAATGAATTACAAGCTAGATTCAAGAAATTAGCTAACATACTATAATTAGGAGACTAAAAATGAGTAAATTTAAATCAGTAGAATCTTTGATGGATGGATATAATCCACAAAGACAACTATTAGAACAAACTCGTAAGTTAGTCAAGAAATGGGAACCAACAGGCCTTTTAGAAGGAATGGACAAAGAACATGAAGTAAACGGAATGGCTGTACTTCTTGAAAATCAGGCTCGTCAATTAATTGATGAGGCTTCAAGAACAGGTACATCTGCAAACTCAGAAGAGTGGTCAGGTGTTGCACTTCCATTAGTTCGTAGAATCTTTGGTGAGTTGGCTGCACAGGAATTTGTTTCTGTTCAACCAATGAACTTACCTTCAGGTCTTATTTTCTATCTTGACTTCAAATACGGAACTGCTCAAACTTCACTTCAAACCGAAGATTCAGATGTATATGGTAATACATCAGGTTCTGGTGACGCAAGTGGTGGTTTATACGGAGCAGGTAAATTTGGATACTCTATCAATGACGTTTCTGTTTCAAGTATGATATTAGCAGCTGCTACAAGTGCTACAGAATTCACAACAGGTTCTGTATCTTGGGAAGATGTTAATTTCGAACCAGACCTATCTGCATCAGCAGCATTAGGTTCAGAAGCAGACAATGGTCTTATGAAAATCACTGTTTCAAACGCAGCAATAGCTAACTTTGATACAGATGGTGTTAGAGCATTCACAGTATCAGGTAGTGGATTTGATGCTTTCTATCCAGCACATACATCTATAAATGCAGCTAAAACTGCAGTAACATTCTTCGTATTGAAGAATACAGCAGGTGTACCAAGTGGAGTTAAAGTACAATATCACAAAACTGCAGCTAACAATTACACTCGTGGTGATTTTGAAGCAACTGCAGCACAAGTTGATGCAAACCCTGAAACTGATATCGATATCCCAGAATTAGATATCGCACTAAAGAGTATTCCGATAATCGCGAAAACTCGTAAGTTAAAAGCAGTCTGGACTCCAGAACTTGCTCAAGACTTAAACGCATACCACTCAGTTGACGCTGAAGCTGAATTAACTGCATTACTATCTGAGTACATCTCAATGGAAATCGATTTAGAAATCCTTGATATGTTGTACGCAGGTGCTACTGCTAAAACAGAAAAATGGTCAGCAAGAGTTGGATATGAATATGATTCAGCAACTAACTTGTTCGCACAGTCAAGTGGTGAATCAAATGCATACACAAAAGGTACTTGGTTCCAAACTCTTGGAAACAAGATACAATCAGTATCTAACGCAATACACCAGAAAACTTTAAGAGGTGGAGCTAACTTCTTGGTCGTAAGTCCAGAAACAGCAACTATCATCGAGAGTATTCCTGGATATGCAGCAGACACAGATGGTGATTCAACTAACAACTCATTCGCAATGGGTGTACAAAAAGTAGGTGCTCTTAACAACAGATTTACTGTTTACAAGAACCCTTACGCATTGGATAACGTAATCTTAGCAGGTTTCAGAGGAAGTAACTTCCTTGAAACAGGTGCGGTTTATGCTCCATATGTACCGTTAATCATGACACCATTAGTATACGACCCTAAGAACTTCACTCCAAGAAAAGGTGTAATGACACGTTACGCTAAGAAAATGGTTAGAAGTGAATTCTATGGTAAAGTTATCGTAGCTGATGTAAACTATGTGTAAGTTTAAGTTAATTTTTTAACTTAAAAGTACGATAGGTACTTAAAGAAGGGGAATCATTTATTTGGTTCCCCTTTTTTGTTTTCTTGATATTTATTTATAAGATATATCTAAAATAGACTATTAATAGGAGAAATTTATGGCTCAAGAACCGATATGGCCAGGTAGTGGTTCAGATGCAAGTGGTTCAACACCATTTGGTTTTTATGATACAGATTCAGATTTTCAAAACGATGCTCCTAAATTTGCAACATGGTGTGCAAGAAGATTGGGGTATCCAATAACTGCAGTTGAATTACAAGATATTCAATTTTATGCATGTTTTGAAGAAAGTATTACAGAATACTCTGCTCAAGTTAATCAATTTAACATCAAAGATAACTTGTTAAGTTTAAAAGGACAATCAACAAGTTCTAACTTAACACATAAAAGATTATCACACACAATGGGTGAACAAATTTTCATATCAGAAACATATGGAAGTGAAGCAGGTGCTGGTGGTGTAGGTGGACAAGTTGAAGTTCATAAAGACCATATTACACTTGTAAGTGGTTCACAAGATTATGATTTAAATACATTGATTGCAGATGTTAGTGGGAGTGGTGCAATTGAAGTAAAACGAGTATTTTATGAAAGTAATCCTGCAATTTCAAGATACTTTGACCCATATGCAGGTACAGGACAACAAACTAACAATATGTTAGATGCATTTGGATTCGGTGGTTCATCACCAGCAATTACATTTGTATTACAACCTGTTTACGCTGATTTATTAAGGGTTCAAGCAATTGAATTTAATGACCAAGTTAGGAAATCTGCATATACTTTTGAACTTAGAAATAACAAATTAAGAATATTTCCAACATATACTAAAGATGAGCCTGGTAAACTATGGATTGAGTGGGTAAAAGTAAGTGATAGAGATAATGCGTTAAGAACTCGTTATAGTGGTTCTGCAGATACAATATCAGATATCAGTAATGCTCCATATGATAATATGAAATACCAAAGTATCAATGATGTGGGTAAACAATGGATTCGTAAGTATGGATTATCATTATCAAAAGAGTTATTAGGTATGGTTCGTAGTAAATACGGAACTATTCCTATTCCTAACTCTGAAGTTTCACTTGATGGTGATACTTTAAGAGCAGAAGCAACTGCTGAAAAAGACCAGTTAATAGAACAATTAAGAGAAATGTTAGACCAAACAAGTAATAGGGCACTTATGGAAGCAGATAGGGAATCTGCGGATAACTTACAAGAGAAGTTAAAGAAGGTGCCGTATCCAATGTATATAGGATAAAATTATGGCAAGTAGATATTGGCCAACAAGAGATACAAACTTAGCCAAAAGATTTAACGATGAACTCGTTGGTAATCTTAAGGATGGTACCTGTGGTATCATTGGGCAAGAAGTAATTCTTTACAGAGTTTCAACATATGATACTAAACCAAATATGTATGGTGAAGCTGGAGAGAGTGGTAAAGTTTATGAAGCTGGAGTAAAGTTAAGTTGTATTCTTGATGCAGGAGATTTTGATTGGGAAACAACTGAATTTGGACCAGATTCAAATCAAGAAGTTTCATTCTCATTTCAAAGGGATATGTTGATTGATGTAAATTTTAGACCTGATATCGGTGATATTGTGAGTTGGAATTATGGTTATTTTGAAATCGTTGGAACAAATGAAAACCAATTAGTTGCAGGTGATTATAATAAAAATTGGACTATAACTTGTACAGGTAGATTAACAAGAATTACATCATTAAACATTGAGAGAACAAGGGCATTTTAATGGCAAAAAGAAGTAAACCATTATCAAGAAAAATACGAAGAGACCTAAATTCAATATCATTAAATCCTGAATATAACAGAGCAAATCAAGTTCGTAGAGATAAAGATGATATAAAGAATATATCTGTAGGTATCATGGAACATGATGCTGCAATTATGTATTATTTCAACGAAGTTATCAAACCATCAGTAGTTGATAATAAAGAAACCATTAAAGTTCCTGTAATGTATGCTTCACCTGAAAGATGGTATGCAATGCAAAGACAGGGATTTCTTCGTGATAAAAGACAACAAATTTTAACACCTGTTATTGTATTTAGAAGAACAGGTATCGATAAGAACGAAAATATACCTATTGATAAATTAGATGCAAACAAACCACAAAATTTTCAAACCTTTACTCAAAAGTATTCTCAAAGTAATCGATACGACCAATTCAGTAGAACAATTGGAACTACACCAAATAAAGAACATTTTAGTGTGGTTGTTCCTGATTATGTGATATTAAATTATGAATTTACTATATTCACAAGTTACATTGAACAAATGAATAAAATTGTTGAAAAGGTAAATTATACTGATGGGGCATATTGGGGTGAACCTGGTAAATTAAGATTTAGAAGTAAGATTGAATCATTTACTGATGCTAGTGAAATGGATGCAGATGAAAGAATGGTAAAAACTACATTCACAGTTCAATTGATGGGTTATATCATACCTGAAGAATTTAATAGTATGGTAACTACTCGTAGACATTTAACACCTAAAAAAATTATCATCAATATGGATGTTGAAAAAACTGCTGATGATTTTATGGAAAAAGATTCAAAGGGTAATGTATCAGTACAAAGTCCTGTAAAAGATGTATTTAGTATTGCAACTTCTAATACACTAACATTCACAGGTGGAACGGGTGTTACGTTAAGTAATGACGGTGTAGGATTTGATGGTTCTCAACCATTAACTCAAACTATTTCCATTGGACAATCAGTAGGAACTACGGATAATGTAACTTTTAATCAAATTAATGCAACTTCTTTAGTGTTTGGTAATCCAACTTCATATACATATACAGGTATTAGTGGTAGTGTAAACATTACAGGTAGTTTAACCACAAGTGGTAATGTTACAGTCAATGGTGATATGACTGTTTTAGGAACATTAACTGCTCAAGAAATTAAAACTACATTTGTATCATCAAGTATATTATTTGAAAGTGGTAGTACAAGATTTGGTGATACTTCAGATGATACACATCATAGAACAGGTAGTTTAAATATTACAGGTAGTTGGAGTTTAAATGGAACCACTATAAATGAAATTAGTAATGATACTACATTAGGAGATGAAAGTACTACAGCAGTAGTTACTGAATATGCATTAAGTAATTTCTCTTCAACAAATGTTGGAGATGTACAAACTTATTTAAGAAAACAATTTTATAAAACATCCAATAGTATCACTAATCCAACAGCAAGTTTTGCAGCAGTTACTGCATCTGCACCAACAGGATATACAGAAACCAATGAAGATGATTTCTTATTCTTTATCAATGGACAATATATGGAACATGATGCATTAGAAGTAGAACAAAGTGGTAGTATATTTTTATTAAAAGTAGATAACTCATCTATTGGATATGATTTAGAAAGTGATGATGAAATTATAGCAATAGGTAAATTTAATTCGTAAGGAAATATAATGCCAATTTTGAAATTTAAAAATCCTTTACGAACATCAGGTTCAAGTGGTTTTAATTCTTCTATACTTGACCAAGATGGAAACGTATCTACAATTAATGTTTTCAGTATTGGACAGGAAGTTGCAACAAGTTCAAATGTACAATTTGATGAAGTAAATCAACCCGACTCTCAAACAGCAATTGTTGGAACTGATTCTGATAATATGGTATTGGGATATGGATTTATTAGTGGTTCAAATCTTCAATTCACAACCGATGAACAAGGTATAAGTGAAAACTACACACACGAAAATGATATCACGATAAACGGAAATATTAATTTTACATCTGCAAGTGCAGAACAAGAAACTTCAATTCAAATCCAAAGTTCTGGTAGTACAAAGTTTGGAGATTCATTAGATGATACACACACAATAACAGGTAGTATGTTTATTAGTGGTTCGATGAGTTTAAATGGTTCTCGAATTATAAGTGTTTCAGATAATTCAGATGTTTCTTTAGCAAGACAAAATGTGTTAGTAACGGAAAGGGCAGCTAAAATAACATTAGGTGGTGATACCATTACTGAAAATCAATATTTAAGAAAGATTTATGCAAAAAAAGCAAGTTCACTTACTAATTCTACAGCAAGTTTTGGAGCAACAACAGCATCCATATCAACAGGTATGACAACTACTTCAGTACATGATTTTCAATTCTTTTTAAATGGTATGTTGATGGAATTTGATGCATTAACAATACAACAAAATCCATTAAATGTTTTCGAATTACATATAAATACAGGTTCATTAGGATACACTTTAGAAAGTAGTGATGAAGTGGTTGCTTGGGGTAAATTTAATTCATAAAAATTCCCGTTTCCACTTTTCTTTTACCATTTTTTGATACTTATATGTATGAGAAAAAGAAACTGGAAGAATAGAAAAAACAGACCTTGTCCTGATTGTGGTAGGTTATTAACCTATACAAGAAAAGATAGTTTTGATAGAGCAGTTGGTAACAATAGTGTATGTAAATCTTGTGCTCAACAAGATAGAAAATTCACGATGGAAACCATAGAGAAGATGAAACAACCAAAATCTACTCAACACAAGAAAAAGATTTCAAAATCTATATCGATGTGGTGGGAAGAGAAAAAACAAGAAGATTTGAGATATGGCATTAATCCGAAGTAGTCAGTTAAACCCAAGATTTACGGGTTCGTTTACCTTAAGTGGTAGTTTTATTGGTGATTCCAATACTACTGCTTCATTTGGTAAATTATTAGGTGATGCAAGTGATGTAACAGGTATCACTACTACTTATGATGGTAATAAAACCGTATTAAATTCTGATTTAGGAGATTTATTCACTAATCAGTTTAATGCAGGAACCACAGGTAGTGTTTCTGAATTTTTAGATGCTGTATTCTTTCCAAATACTGCACCAAGTGTATCATCAAGTCAATTCACAATTAATGAATTTGAAGTAAGTGGTTCTTCAGTAGGAACAATTACTGCAACTGATGCAGAATCTGCAAATCAAACTATTACATTTGTTACTCAAAGTGGGTATTCAGATGATTTCTTTAAAATTCATAGTGGAAGTGGAGCAATCACATTAAATACAATGTCAAGTGCAAGTTTCAACACCGATACTGGAAATCACGCAGGTGGTGATTCACATCCATTTTTAATTGGTGTTGAGGATGGAATTACACAATCCAATGCAACAATTTATATTAGAGTAATACCAAATACTGCACCAATTTTTAGAACCACAAGTGTAAGTGGAACACAAATAATTGCACAAACAGGTAGTGTAAATGAAAACACAACAAGTGGAACAACTGTATTAACAATGTTCACAACTGATACTGAAAGTGATACGATTACGGTATCACCAATATCACAAAGTGCAGATAATCATTTTACAGCAAGTATATCAAGTGTAGTTGGTGGAAAACAAATTTTATTACAAACTGCAACCGCAAGTTTTGATTTTGATGATAAATCACAATATAAATTATTCATAAGTTCTTCAGACCAACATTTCGGTTCAACACCAAGTTCAAGTGGGTTTGTAACAACATTACCTATTGAGGTTAATGTTACACAAAACCAAGCACCAACAATGGCAAGTCAAGTTTTCAACATAAATGAAAGTAGTGGAAGTAATGATAATAATAACGGATTAGGAAGTAACTCTAACTCATTAACAACTGTTGGTACAATTGTAACAAATGACAATGAGGGAGATACTGTAACATTCACAGGTTTATCATTAACAAGTGGAAGTGGTGGTGGAAATACTTCACAAACTGATATCTCAAATAATCCATTCCAAGTAACAAGTAATGGAACTTTACAATTAAAAGCAGGACAATATTTAAATAGTGATACTTTTGATTCATACAAATATGATGCAACTTATAAAGATAATTTCAATGATGCAAGTTCAAGTGGTGTTATTACTATTAATATTCAAGATGACCCACAACCAACATTATCTTCAAATGGAACATTTTATATTATTGAAAGTGCAGTGAGTGGAGCACTTGTTAGAACTAATTCTAATGGTAGAACAGGTACACAAGCAGATTTTAATTCTAATGAAACCGTATTTTTTGAACTAAATCCTGATACAGGTAGTTTACATATTAATTCAAGTAATGGTAATATAAGTTTAAATAACAATGTTAGTGAATCTATTTACACTAATGATGTAGGAAATCAATTAAGTGGTAGTGTAACTGCAAGTAATGCATTTGGAACATCGGTAAGTACAACATTTAATGTGAATGTTGCAATAAACAATTCACCAACACCAAGTTTCAGTAATACAAGTGCAAATATAAATACAAATGGAGCAAGACCAAGTAACACAATCACTACAATATCATTTACCGATACAGAAAGTGATACATTAAATCACGATACATTTACATTTACAGACCCAAGTGGACAATTAAATGCTGTGAAAAGTAGTGATACTTATTTAATACAACCAACACAAAATTTAAGTGGTTCAAGTTATCAAATGACAGGTTCAATTAGAGATGAACATGGATTTAGAACAGGTACAACCACACATGATATTACAATTGCACAGGCACCATTAGGAACATTAACCACAAATGGAACCTTTTATATTATAGAGAGTGCAGTAAGTGGAGCATTAATCAGAACAAACTCAAATGGATTTAGTGGAACACAAGGTGATTTAGGAGTAACTTATTCACCACAATATAATTCAGCAGCAGTTCAAGGATTTAGTGTATTTGAAAATGATGGTTCAACACCACATCAATTCGTTACATCATCTGCTGTAGGTGCCTTAAGTATAAAAGCAAATGTTAGTGAATCTGCATTTACAAGTGGAAATAGTTTAACCGCTTCAGTTCATTACACAGACCAATATGATAATGTTGGTAGTGGAAGTATAACTGTAAATGTTAGAACAAATACTGCTCCATCAATAACATTAACACCAAGTACTCAAACTTTATCTACTGAACAAGTTACAAGTGGTTCATTTATTACAAGTGCAAGTTTTACAGATACAGAAAGTGATACAATTAATTACGATAGTTTCTCATTGACAGGAACACATGGAAGTTTATTCACAAGTACAAGAGTGGGGGATGCGGTTCTCATCACAACCAATACTGATATATCTGCAAGTAATGCAAATTATACATTTACTGCAAATGTAAAAGATGAACATGGATTCAATACAGGTACTGCAAATGGAACATTAACTGTAACACCTATGGTTTACTTTTATAAACAAACACAAGGTGTGGGTTCAATGAATTCAGGTAATGCAATATCAATCTTGGGTGATGCAGGTGGTGATGATGTAGGTGTAACTACTAATTCAGTAATAGATAATTTTAAGAGTGGTTCAATTGGTAGTGGTTCATTTGCAACAAGTGGTGGACAAACAACATTAATCACTTCACAGAGTGTTAGTGATTTAGGTGGTAGTACTTTTAGAAATTTTGGAAATATAGATTTAAGTGGAAATAGTGGTAATGGACATAGTTGGTTGGCATTATTCCCAAGTTCTTCTGCAATTGGTGGTAAACCAAATACAATGGGAACTGCTTTAGGTGGAAGTACAGCAAATGAATATGTAATTTATAATGATAACTCAATTGCAGATGCGGTCGAAACTGCAGGAGTACATTATTTTAGTGTTAATAGTCCAATACGAGGTGTATCACGATATGGTATGATTCATGGTGTTGGAGCAAATACCGAATCATCACAATATTATCATCTATTACCATCAAGTGGTTCAGCACCAAGTAGTGAATTATAAGGAGAGATAAATGCCATTAAATTTTGGACAATCGTTAGGAGTAACAGGTAATATTAAGTTAACCGATGTTGAATTGGTTGCTGGTGGATATAGAACATTATCTACAAGTGCAGATACTGGTAGTATTCCTATTAATAGATTGGAAGATGGACAAGTATTTTACATACAAGATGATAACAAATTATTAAAAGTTAGTGAATCTATTGCAGATAATGTAAACACTTTTGAAAACACTTATGCATTTTTAGATTTTACATGGCCTTCAACTGCTGGTGAGGGTGGTGATTTACTACCAACAACAGATGCAACATATGATTTAGGTTCTGAATCCAAATCATGGCAAGATTTACATATTGATGGACAATTCAATATGGGTACGGGTATAGATTTTAACAGAATTGGAACTGCTAAATTAAGTGTAACAGGTAGTTCATATAATTTTAAGGCAACAGATAGTTCTGATTTATTCACATTATATAATAATAGTGATGAAGTATCAGTTCAATTTGATGATAAAGTATTAGTATTAGGTTCAAGAACCACAACACCAACTGCAGTAGCAGGTGGATTGTTTTATAGTGGTTCAGATGAGTGGTTTTTGGGATACGAAAACTCACCTACTTAATATTTATAAGAGAAGAAAAACACTCGAAAATCGAGTATAAATGGGAGAATAATAATGGCACAATGGAGAAAAGTAGTAGTATCAGGTTCTTCACCAGAATTTGCAAATATTACTGGTTCAGGTAATATGCAACTTGATGGGGACTTAATTGTCGCTGGTGGGGATATTACTTTAGGTAGTACAAGTATCTTTTCCGGTGGGGATACTACTTCGTTAAATAATATAGATGCACTTGACGCAACAACTGAAGCGACAATTGAATCTGCTATAGATACTTTAGGTAATCTAACAGCAGCAAGTTCACTTGTAACGGTTTCTACTTTAGACTCAGGTGCTATATCAAGTGGGTTTGGAAATATCGATATCGGTACTTCCACATTAAACGCTGGGAACACAACACTTGATAATGTAACAAATAATTCAGCAGTAGGAGATTCACATTTCACTGGTTCATTTAGTGGTTCATATACTGGAACATATACTGGAGATGGTTCAGGCCTTTCTGGTATTGCATTAGATATTGATGGATTATCTGCACTTGGTGGAACAGGTATTGCACAAGGTGATAAACTTGTATTTTCAGATGCAGGAACTGAGAAATCAATTACATTTAGTAATTTTGAAGATGCAATATTTGGAAATGTTAGTTCAGATATTACAATCGCAGCAGGTGGAGCAGCAACTATTGCAAATGATTCAGTAGATAACAACAAATTAGCAAATATCGCACAAGGTAGTATTAAAGTTGGTGGTGGTTCAAACGCACCTACTGATTTAGATGCTAAAACAGATGGACAAATACTTGTTGGTGATGGAACAGATGTTAACTCAGTAGCAGTTAGTGGTGATGTAACATTAGCAAACAATGGTGCAGTAACAATCGCAGCTAACGCAGTTGAAGGTTCTATGTTGAACTCAAATGTAGCAGGTACAGGTATTGATTATGGTTCAAACCAAATATCAGTAGATGTATCGGACTTTATGACAAATGGTTCAAACAATAGAGTATTAACTGCAACTGGAACAGATGCACAAAACGCAGAAGCAAACTTAACATTCGATGGTTCAACATTAGCATTGACTGGAGCAATGACAGTTTCTACAAACATGACTATTGAGGGTAACCTTGATGTAAATGGTTCATTAACCACAATTGATTCCACAAACTTAAAAGTTGCAGATAGATTTATTATCGCAGCAAGTGGTTCATCAAGTGGTGATGGTGGTTTAATTGTTGAAACAAGTGGAGCTGGAAGTGGTTCAGCATTTGCATATGATGATAGTGCATCAAGATGGGCATTATCAGAAGCAGATGGAACTGGTGAAGGAGATACAACAATTGATACAAAACAATACATTGTATCAGTTAGTGGTTCAGCAGTAAATCCAAGTGGAAATCCAAGTGATTTTGGTGGTAGTGATGCTACAAGAATCGGTATGATGCATGTGAATACTTCTACAGGAGAAATATTCATATTTAGTTAATAACAATTAAACGAGGTTACGATGGCAATAAAAGCTAAAAAACATATTAATGTTGTTGATGAAGTATCGAAATTAAATAAGGTTGAAATAGAGTTCTTGTTTGAATTAATTAAGAACTCTATGATACCTGGTAGAAATATTAATATTATTTTTGATATTATTAACAAGTTAAAATCTCAACATCAATTATATGGTGTTGATAAAAAAGATTTGAAAGTTTCTAAAAAGGAAACACAAATTGCAAAAACAAAAGAAGAGAAGGCTCGTGAACTTCTGAAAGAAGAAAACGGAGAACTCTTCATAAAAGAGTAACTTTATTGGCCTTGATGTGGCAATCAAGGAAGTGGGCCGAAGAGGTAACCAACCATAAGGAGATAGAATAAATGCCAAATTGGAAAAAAGTCATAGTAAGTGGGTCTAATGCTCACTTAAATCAAGTAACAGCAAGTTATTTTTCAGGTGATGGTAGTGGATTAACTGGTGTAGGTAGTTCCATTACGATTCAAGATGAGGGAAGTACCCTTACATCAGCAGCATCTCAAATAAATTTCGTAGGTAGTGGTGTAACTGCTACAACAAGTGGTAATAATGTAACTGCAACTATCGCAGGTGCAGATTTAATTAATGTTTTTGAAGCTGATGGTAATGGTGATTTACAACCAGCGGATTCCAATGAGGGTATAAGTGTATTCTATGAGTTAGATAGTAACAATGATATTCAACCGAGAGCATAAAAATTAAGATGATTATTCAACAAAACAATATTTATATGAAACGAGGAATTTTATAAAATGGCAACAAAAAATCTAGTCCCAAGAGCGAATAAGGAAGGTCAGTTAGGAACTGATGCTAAACAATGGAATAAAGTTATTGCCCATACAGGTAGTTTCCAAGCAGTTAGTAGTTCTTTAATACCTGATGCAACAAACACATATGATTTAGGTAGTGAAACTAAATTTTGGAGAGATATTTATGTATCAAGTGGTTCTATTAAATTTATAGACCCAAGTGATAATTCCGTTGCCTCAACACTTTCTGTTGGTGTTGATGGTCTTACCCTTAGTGGTAACCAAAGTGTTAGTGGTAGTACTTTACCAGATGCAGACAACCTCTATGATTTAGGTTCAAGTGCTAAACAATGGAAAGATTTATATATTAATGGTACTGCAAATATTGATACACTTACATTAACAAGTGGTGCATCAGTTACGACTATTAATGACGAAAATGATATGAGTTCAGATAGTGATACTGCACTTGCAACTCAACAAAGTATTAAAGCTTATGTGGATTCCCAAGTAACTGCACAAGATTTAGATATTCAAGGAGATAGTGGTGGAGCATTATCTATTGATTTAGATAGTGAAACATTAGATATTGCAGGTGGAACAGGTATTAGTACTTCAGGTAATACTAATACAATCACAATCACTACAACAGATAGTGAAATTGTTCACGACAATTTAAGTGGGTTCGTTGCAAACGAACACATAGACCATAGTGGAGTTTCAATCACAGCAGGTAATGGTTTGACAGGTGGTGGAACTATAGCTTCTACAAGAACAATAGCCGTAGGTGCAGGAACAGGAGTTACTGTAAATTCAAATGATGTATCAATCGGACAGGATGTTGGAACTACAGCAAATGTTCAATTTGCTCATATAACAGGTTCAGTTATTAGTGGTTCAAGTTTATTAGGTGTAGTTGGAACAGCAACTCAAGGAACAATAGACCACGACTCATTAGCTAATTTTGTAGCAAACGAACACATTGACCACTCATCAGTATCAATTACAGCGGGTGATGGTTTAACAGGTGGTGGAACAATAGCTGCTAACAGAACCATCAATGTAGTTGGTGGAACTGGAATAACAGCTAACTCAAATGATATCGCAACAAATGACTCAGAAATCGTACATGATAATTTAAGTGGTTTTGTAGCAAATGAACACATTGACCATAGTGGTGTAACGATGACAGCTGGAAGTGGATTAACTGGTGGTGGAACAATAGCTTCTACAAGAACATTTAATGTTGGAGCAGGAACGGGTGTTACTGTAAACGCTAACGATGTAGCAATCGGACAGGCAGTTGCAACAAATTCAAATGTAACATTTGGTTCAGTAACTGTATCAAATGATGTTACAATCAATGGTGATTTAAATGTATTGGGAGATGCAGTAGAATTACAAGTAAGTAATTTAAGAATTGAAGATAAATTAATTGAAGTTGCAAGTGGTTCCGCTAATTCAGAAGCCGCAGATGGTGCTGGATTATTAATCGGTGGAGCAAATGAAACTTTAAAATGGAATCATGGTAGTACTAATTTCCAATTTAGTGATGATTTATATGTAAGTGGTAGTATTACTTTAAGTGGAAATGTAGATGGTAGAGATATTGCTTCTGATGGTTCAAAACTTGATGGTATAGAGGCAAGTGCAGATGTAACCGATACCACGAATGTAACTGCAGCAGGTGCATTAATGGATTCTGAACTAACAGATTTAGATGGTGTTAAATCATTAACCGTACCAAATAGTACAACAATTTCAACATTTGGTGCAAGTTTAGTAGATGATGCAAACGCATCAGCAGCAAGAACAACATTAGGAGTAGATGCAACTGGTACTGATAATAGTACTTTAAGTGGATTAACTGCAACTGCAATCGGTAAAGCGATTGTAACAGGTTCAAATGCTGCAGCTGTTCGAAGTACAATTGGAGTAGATACAGCTGGAACAGATAACTCAACCAACGTAACACTTTCAGGAACACCTAATTACATCACAATTAGTGGACAAACAATCACAAGAAACACAATTGACATTGGTGATGATACAAATTTAAGTGGTGGAACTGGTATTACATTAACAGGTGATACACTATCCACTACAGATTCAGAAATTGTTCATGATAATTTAAGTGGATTTGTTGCTAACGAACACATAGACCATAGTGGAGTAACACTAACTGCTGGAAATGGATTGACTGGTGGTGGTACAATAGCCGCAAGTAGAACTTTTGCAGTTGGTGCTGGTACAGGTATTACTGTTGCAGCAGATGCTGTTTCTACAAATGATTCTGAAATCGTTCATGATAACTTGAGTGGTTTTGTAGCAAATGAACACATTGACCATACTTCTGTAACATTGACTGCAGGAAGTGGATTAACTGGTGGTGGTACAATTGCATCAAATAGAACATTTAATGTTGGGGCAGGAACACATATAACTGTAAACTCAAATGATGTAGCGGTTAATACAGGTACATTGATTGCATCAATTTCTGGTTCAATTGTTACTACAGCAAATGTAACTTCAGCAGGTGCTTTGATGGATTCTGAAGTAGATGCAGATATCAAAACTTTATCACTTCCAGCAAGTACAACAATATCCACATTTGGTAAATCTCTTGTGGATGATGCAGATGCAGGTACTGCAAGAGCAACATTAGGAGTAGATGCAGCTGGAACAGATAACTCTACTGATGTAACACTTTCAGGAACACCAAATTATATTACAATTAGTGGACAAACAATCACAAGAAACACAATTGACATTGGTGATGATACAAATTTAGTTGCAGGTACAAACATTACATTAAGTGGTGATACATTAAATGTAGATGATGCATTCTTAAAAAATAATGCCGATGATACTACAAGTGGTACATTAACAGCCGCAAACTTTATAACTTCAGGTAAAATAGGTGCAGCCACAAACGATGAGTATTTTGATTTCGGAACTGATGCAATGATTAAAGTTGGAATTGATAATGTTGAAGATTTCAGATTCTCTGATGGTGGTACATTCCACGCTAGAGCTGATGTAATTGCTTATTCATCAACACCTTCTGATGAAAGATTAAAAGATAATGTTATAACTATTGATAATGGTTTATCATTAGTGAATCAATTACGAGGTGTAACTTATGATTGGAATGTTGGTAGTAAACAAGGTACAAGAGATATTGGTGTAATTGCACAAGAAGTAGAAAAAGTATTACCTGAATTAGTAAAAGAAAATAAACTACCATTAATTACAGATTCAGATGAAACCTATAAGACTGTAGATTACGAAAAATTAACAGCAGTATTAATTGAAGCTGTAAAAGAATTATCACAAAAAGTGGAAAACATAGAAAAGAATTGTGATTGTTTGAACAAATAGTTTTATATTTATATATAGTAATAACAAGTTATAGGAGTTATAATGTCGAAAGATAAAAAAATCAAATTCACAGAAGATGAATTAACATCTCTTGCAGATTTAAGAAATACATATCAGGCAGTTCAAAATGATTTTGGAGTTTTAAAGTTAAGAAGAATTTCTTTAGAACAACAATTAAATCAACTTGATGAAGCTGAATCTCAAGTAGAATTGAAATACATCGATACTCAGAAATTTGAACAAGATTTGGTAAAAACTTTAAATGAAAAATATGGTTCAGGTAATCTCGATGCCGAAACAGGAGTTTTTACACCAATAAACGAAGAAAAGTAAAAAAAATTACCCACTTCAATTGATTTTGAGGTTTTTAAATGATACTTATTAACCGAGTATATCGTTCCGATATATAATAATTGAATGTAATTTAATTACACAATAGGAGAATAACTATGGCTGAAAGAATAGTAAGTCCAGGTGTATTTACACGAGAAAAGGATTTATCATTTCTACCACAAGGTATTGCTGAAATTGGAGCAGCTATTATTGGACCAACAGAAAAAGGTCCAGCTTTTGTTCCAACTCAGATAACAAGCTTTTCACAATTTGAAAATGTCTTTGGTAGTGTTGATACTCGTTTCTATGTACCTTACACTGTACAAGAATATATTAAAAACGCACCTACGGTTACCGTAGTTCGTGTTTTAGGTTTGGGTGGATATCAGTCAAGTACTTTAAGATTTGAAGTCTCACAATCAAATGGTGATTATAGAACTGTTGCAGTTTTAAAACCATCAAGAAACGCACCATCATTCGATATTGGCGGACCAGCATCCGCTTCTGTTGATGCAAGTGCAGATTGGGCAAATACAGTTTTAACTGTAGGAGCAAATAGTGCAGTATCAGTATCTTTTGATACAGGTTCTGCAAACTATATTGCTAAAATCTATGGTACAGACCCACAAACCACAAACCACGATGTTTATGTTTATAAACAATTTAAATATACAACATCAACTTCTGGATACACTTCTACAAACGATATAAGAGTTGTAAGTGCTTCTACATCAACTGGTGAAGATTTCACACATGATTATGCAGTAGCAACAACACCTTACATCGTATCACAATTAAGTGGTGGAAGTAGAAAGAATTTGTTTAAAGTAAATACTCGTTCACATGGTACAAATGTAAACGATGATTTCAAAGTTGCTATAGCAGATATAACTGCAGCTGGTGATGTACCAGGTAGTGATTATGGTTCATTTACTTTAAGAGTGTTGAATAATAATCCTGGTGAAAACAACGATGGTGAAGTTCTTGAAGAATTTCCAAATCTGAACTTTGACCCAGATTCAATAAATTTTGCACCAAGAGCAATCGGTGATAGATATGTAACAATAGATTCAAATGGAAAATTAACCTACAATGGTGATTGGCCAAATCAATCTGTTCATGTTTATCTAAGTGATTACGAAACACAACTTGAGGGTATTGATGAATCATTAGTACCACATGGTTTTGCAGCAGCAAGTAATCCAGTTCTTGGTACTACAACAATCCCAAGTGGTTCATTTAAAACATCACAAACCAATACAAATGGTTCTTTTGACCAAAATGTATATTATGGTTGGGATTTTGGAAATACTGATAACCAACAGTATTTAGCACCATTACCAGCAAGTGCTGGAAGTGGAAACAACGCAGCATTCTCACTTGAGAATATGAATGGACATGCCGATGCAAGTACAATAGGAGCTGATACATACTCAGATGATTCTGAAGCTATCACTCTTGCACTATCTGCAAAAGCACAAAGAAAATTCGTTGTTCCTTTCCAAGGCGGTTTTGATGGAGATAATCCAACAACACTAAAAGCAACTGGTAATAGTATTACAAGTACAAACACACAAGGTTTTGATTGTAGTGGAGCACTAAAAAGTGGTTCGATTGCTTACAAACGAGCAATTAATGCAGTTTCAAATCCTGATGAGTTTGATATTAACCTATTAGTAACACCTGGTATTATCCATGAATATCATAGTTCAGTATCACAACACGGAATTAGTAAAGTAGAATCTCGTGCAGATGCATTCTATGTAATGGATGGTTCAAGATGGGGTAGAAGTGTAACAAATGCAATTGCAGATGTTAAAACACTTGATACCAACTACGCTGGTGTTTACTATCCCTGGGTTAAGATATTAGATACTGTTAAAAATAAACCAATGTGGGTTCCACCATCAGTTGTGTTACCTGGAGTGATTAGTTTCACAGACCAAGTAGCTCATGAGTGGTTCGCACCAGCTGGATTAAACAGAGGTGGTTTATCCTCAGTATTAGAAGCAAAAACAAGATTAACTCATACAGAAAGAGATGACTTGTATGAAAACAGAGTTAATCCGATTGCTTCATTCCCAGGTCAAGGTGTTGTAGTGTTTGGACAAAAAACATTACAAGGAAAACCATCTGCTCTTGATAGAATCAATGTAAGAAGACTGTTAATTAGACTTCGTAAATTCATTGCAAGTTCTTCAAGATACTTGGTATTCGAACAAAATACAGCAGCAACAAGAAACAGATTCTTAGGAATAGTAAATCCATTCTTAGAATCAGTTCAAGCTAATAGTGGTTTGAGTGCGTTTAAAGTTGTGATGGACGATTCAAACAACACACCAGATGTTGTTGATAGAAATCAGTTAGTAGGACAGATATTTATCCAACCTACAAGAACTGCTGAGTTCATCGTATTAGACTTCGTAATACAACCGACAGGAGCAGCATTTCCTGAATAAGTTTAATTTATAAATTAACTTATAAAAGAAAAGCCCCATTCTTTCGAGTGGGGCTTTTTTTATTTAAATTAGGTTCCAAATGGATTACGATATTAACACCTAACTATGACTGAAATTAAAACATTTACATCACTTCCTTTCACTTTCTTTATACTTAAATATAACGATAAAAATACATACAAGTCAAGTCTTTTTTAAAAAACTTCTAAAAAACTTCTAAGAACTATATCAAAATACTTATTGCATCAATATCATTTTTTTTACAAACTTGATATTTATTAATGTATTAAAGAATAACGGCAAACAAAACTTTAGGAGAAATAAAATGGCCGACATATTATCAACAGACGAAATATTTTTTACACCGTTTGAACCAAAAACGAAAAATCGTTTCGTTATGTATATCGATGGTATTCCATCATATTTCGTTAAAACCGCGAATAGACCAAATATTACATTTGAAGAAATAGAATTAAATCACATCAATGTTAAAAGATACCTAAAAGGTAAAGGTGTTTGGGAAACATTAGAAATCACATTATACGACCCAATCGTTCCAAGTGGAGCACAAGCAGTTATGGAGTGGGTAAGATTACACCATGAATCAGTAACAGGTCGTGATGGATATGCTGATTTTTATAAGAAAGATATTACTTTCAATATGTTAGGACCAGTTGGTGATAAAGTTGAGGAATGGGTATTGAAAGGTGCTTTCATTCAATCAGCTAACTTCAATGATTTAGATTTTGCTAATGGTACAGATGTGGCAGATATTACTCTAACACTTCGTTACGATTACGCAATACTTTCTTACTAAGAGTTTAACAATAACCGGTTCGTAGAACCGATTCGGAGGGCATATGAAAATGTGGGAAATATTCAAAGATAATAATGATTATAACGAGAAATCAATAATTGGTTTCGGTGCGTTTACAGTAATGGTTTTGTTTGCGATGGCAGATGTTGTAACAGGTATCATGGGTAAAGATTTAGTTATCAATGATGTAGTATACAATTCATTCCTATTCACTACATTAGGTAGTTTTGGAATTGCAGGAGCAGAAAAAGTATTAGGAAATAAAAAATAAATTAGATTTTTCTAAAGTTATAACATAGTTATATACATATGGTTTTAATTACATTTCACAGGAGAAAACAAAATGGCTGAAAATCAGTACGCGTTTCCTACCGAAGAACTATCCTTACCTTCAAAAGGTTTATTATATTCAGAAGATAGTCCATTAAGTAGTGGAACAATAGAAGTTAAATACATGACAGCAAGAGAAGAAGATATTCTTTCTTCAGCAAATTTAATCGAAAAGGGCACAGTAATTGATAAGTTACTTGAAAGTGTCATTGCAAATCCTAAAGTTAAATTAGATGATTTGTTGATTGGAGATAAAAATGCTCTTATGTTAGGTACAAGAGTGTTGGGTTATGGTAAAGATTATACCGTAACATTAGAAGACCCTGATACTTCATTAGAAGTGGAACACACTTTTGATTTAACTTCACTAAAAACAAAAAAAATCGATGAAAAACTTTTCAAAGATGGTAAAAATGAATTTGAATTTACATTACCTACTTCTAAAAGAGTAATCACATTCAAATTACTTACTCATCAAGATGAAAGAAAAATCGATGAAGAGTTAAAAGCTACAGCTAAATTAACTCAAGTTACAGGTGTTTCAAACGAATTAACCACAAGGTTAAAACACCAAATCATTTCAGTTGATGGTGAAACCGATAGAAAAGTAGTGAACGAATTTGTTCAAAATCAGTTTCTTGCAAGAGATTCAAAGGAGTTTAGAAAGTTTTACACAGATATAAGTCCTGATATCATCTTCAAAACTGATTATACAAGCCAAATAGGAGAGTCCCACACGGTTAATGTACCGATTGGGATACGATTTTTTTGGCCCGAATCCGAAGTATAAAGAAGTAGTTCACGACGAAATCTTTTCATTAATCAATTACGGAAATAGTTTCACTTTTTCCGATGTCTACACTATGCCTGTTATGATGAGAAGATATTATCTCGATAAATTAGTCAAAGTTAAAAAACAAGAACAAGAAGCTCAAAAGAAAGCTATGCAAAACAGATAAAATCTTTGATATGTGATATTTATTATTGATTTATAATATTCAAAATCGGAGTAAATATGTCTAAGAAAAAAATAACTATGGAAGGCTTTATTGATAATGTTCTTCGTAGGTGGAAAAAATCAGTAAATAAAAATTTTGATGATAAAATGGAAGATTTATTGAAAAATGGAACACCTGCTCAACAAAAACATGCTGTCAAAGCCCTAAATGCTTTAGAAAAGGCATTTAAATAATTTTTTCTTTTTAATTGTTACATCCACATTTCATAAATTTATTTAAAGTAGAGAAGGCATGGCAATAGACCCAAAACAACAGAACAAAATTCTAAAAGAATCAGAAAGAATTCAACAGAGGATAAATGAGTCTCAATCTGAATCAGAGAAATCTATTCTTAGAATTCTTAGGGAAAGAGCTAAACTTCTTGAACTTGACAAAAAGGTTAATGAAGAATTAGTAATATACAATAGAGCCAAAGAACAGGGAGATACCAAAGCTTTAGAAGCTTCTAAATCAAGAATTGATGGTTGGAAAAAAGAAAAGAGTGTAATCAAAGAATATTTGGGTTCACTTGATGATGTAAATACTGGTTTTAATGATTTAGGTAAAAAAATTGAAAAAATAAGTTCTAAAAGTCTTCAATCTCTTAACTTTGATGATAGGAAGGCAAAATCTTATTCTAATGCAATAGGTAAAATTGGTGAAACTGCTGATAGTTTCGGTGGTAGTGATAGAGCTAGAGATATTTTTAAAGAAATAGTTGAACTTGGAATAGACTCTAATGATATTAGTACTAAAAAACAATTATTAACTTATGATGAAGCAGATGCTTTACAAGACCTTGAGGATTTAGAAGAGAAATTAATTACTCTTGCTGAAGAAGATAGAGATATAGCTCAAGAAACATTAGATTTGGTTCGTAAAAGGGCAGATGCAGTTAAAGAAGATATTAAGAATACTGGTAAGTTGACGAAAGAAGCAAAAGCTCAAGATAAAGCTAGAGAAGTATTTAATAAAAAATATGACGAATTTAATGATAAAGTTGAAGAAACTGTATTATTTGCTAAAGCATTTACAAAAGAAATATCAAAAGACCCTACGAAACTTTTAAAATTAGCTCTTGTTGCGTTTACATTAGGTTTAGCTAAAGCACTTAAATCATTTGCTGAAGATGTTAAAAAAGTAACTCAAGATGTTGGGACAAGTTTATCACAAAGTCTTAAAATTGTGAGAAAAGATATTGGTGTTCTTGATAATTTAATACAAAAGACATTTTTAGGTGTTGACCAAACAACAGCAATTAATCCATTAGTTCAACAATTTGGTACTTTAAGAGCAGAAAACAATAAATTTATAAAAGATATAGCTCAAGGTTCAGTATTATTAGGGGTTCAAGCTGAACATGCTGCATTTGCATTAAGACAATTTCAAGTAACAGGTGGTGTTTCAACTGAAAATCTTGAAACTCAAATGAGTATTACAAGACAATTAGCAGAACAAAATAATATTCCTATTGGTAGGTTGTTCGCAGATTTAGCAGAAAATTCAGAAGATATTGCATCATTTGGTGGAGACAATCTTTCAAATATGAAAAGAGCTGCAATTGAAGCTCGTAAAATGGGTGTGAATTTATCAACTACTGCTAAGATTGCAAACTCATTATTAGATTTCGAATCTTCTATTCAATCTGAAATGGAAGCATCCTTAATGATAGGGAAACAATTAAACTTCAACAGAGCTCGACAATTAGCTCTTGAGGGTGATGTTGCAGGAGCAGCTAGAGATGTTGTTAATCAATTAGGTGGACAAGCAGAATTTACAAAATTAAATGTATTACAAAGAAGAAAACTTGCACAAGCTCTTGGAGTGAGTGTTGAGGAGTTAAGTAAATTAGCAAGTGGTAAACTTGAAGTTGGAATGGATGATAGTCAGGTAGACCCTACTTTACCATATATTACAAGGATGGAAAAGAGTTTAGGTGTTATTCAACATTTATTAGATTCAATGTTAGGTAACATAGGATTAATAGTTGGTGCTTTGTTCTTTTTAACAAAAGGTCGTGGATTACTCAAAGGATTGGGAATGGGTAAATTCTTTAAATCAGGTTTCGGTAAAATGGGTAAATTATTTGGGGTTGGTAAAGGTGCTAATTTGGTGGCCAAAAGTAACCCAAAACTTTTACAAATGTATAGAAAGACTGGAATGTCATTTCGAGGTGGAACAATGGCACAATTCCTTAAAGAACGTTCAATACAACAAAGTATGAAACCAGGTTTATTTGCAAGAGGTGGTAATATGTTTAAAGGAATTCTTGGAAAAACTGGTAATATGTTTAAAGGACTTCAACGTTCAATACAACAAAGTATGAAACCAGGTTTATTTGCAAAAACTGGTAATATGTTCAAAGGACTTCAACGTTCAATACAACAAAGTATGAAACCAGGTTTATTTGCAAAAGTTGGTAATATGTTCAAAGGACTTCAACGTTCAATACAACAAAGTATGAAACCAGGTTTATTTGCAAAAGTTGGTAATATGTTTAAAGGAATTCTTGGAAAAGGTAAGGGTATGTTGGGAAGAGGCCTTGGTATGTTTAGAGGAGTTAATCCAGGAGCTCTTATGGGTACAGCAGCTGCTTTTGGAACAGATAAACTTAGAGATTCAAAACTGGTAACTCCTGGTAGTGGTGCAGATAAATCACTTGGTATATTAGGGGAAACAGCAAAATATGCAGGAATAGGGGCAACACTTGGTTCTATCATACCTGGTGTTGGTACTGCATTAGGTGCAGGAGCGGGTTCAGCATTAGGTGGTACAATTGGACTATATAAAGAATTTTTTGGAAAAAATAAAGATAGAGGTAAAACCTTAACATCAAGTTCAACAGAAGCTCAAAAAGCATCTGAAACAGCTACAGTGATTGCAGATAAACTTACTGTAACTTTAAATGAACAATTTAGTTCACAAATACAAACATTAGAATCACAAGTATCACAATTAGAAAAAACTAATGTTACTAATCAGGCAATATTAGATGCTATACTAAAAGGTAATGTAGATAGAAGAAACATGGCAGATAACGGATAAAAACATGGCATTATTTGATAAAGTAAAAGATATAAGACAATTTAATTGGAACCAAAAAGTAGGTGGTCCTGATAGAAATAATCAAGATAATTTACCTGAAGAAGCAATTGGTGAAAAGAATTTAATTGACCAAGATTGGGAAGGACAACATAAAAAGTTTGGTGGTATAAATGCACTTCGAGGTGAAAATAATCTTGGATTTGACCAACCATTTATTTTAAAAGAAATTGGTGATAGATATGAAAGTGCCGATTTAGATGATGGTATATTTAGAGGTGGTTTAGCATTAAATGTTGTTAGAGCAGCTGAAGATGTTACAAGATTAACAAAGTTTGCATTAACACCAAAAGGAATTATCTTTAATTTAAAACAAGCTATTTTACAACAACAAAACGCAAGAGTTAAAAATAGAACTTATAATCCACTTGGTATATTAGGTTCTGTTATTCCAGCAGTTCATTTAACAAGACATAAAATAAGAGATGATTACAATAATGCAAATGATGGTAAATTAGAAAAAATTTATCAAAGAAGAATTGTATCAGGTATAAATCCAGGTGGAGTTGCAGAAGTAATTGGAGATGCAGTTGATGCAGTTGTGGATGCATTTAGAGACCCATTAAATGTTGTTAATAGTGTACAAGTATTACAAAGTACAAAAGATAAATTAAGAGATTTAAATCCAAACATTCCTACTGATTACAAAGAACAAACAGAATCAAGATTCTCTACAGAGGATGATAAGTTAAGAAACGAACCTGTTCCATTTAGTAAAGATGGTAAAGAAGAAGAATCAAAGATTTATAAAGAATTACCAAATAGTGAATCAGAAAGTGATGAGTTATTAAAAGAAAAAACTCAAATGGTAATCAATAACGAAGAATTAGAGGGTGGTAATAGTACCTTTAGTGATAAGATAGATGATATTGATTATGGTGATAATAGAATACCAAATAGTGAATCAGAAAGTGATGAGTTATTAAAATCTCAAACTCAAATGCTAACAAATAAAGAGGAATTAGAGGGTGGTAATAGTATCTTTAGTGATAAGATAGATGATATTGATTATGGTGATAATAGAATACCAAGTAGTCCAACATCATATGATTTATTAGAAGAAACTAAACAAGATGATGGTTTAATAAACGAAGAACCATATACTGAAATAGAAAGAAATGTTGGCCAACTACGAACCAATGAAGAGAAAGAATTATACGATGAACTTCCACAAAACAAATCTGAACGAATTGAGGTATTGAAATCAAAAAGTGTAGATAATAATTTAAGAAACACAACATTACCAAAACAATCTGTTACAGATGAGGTTAAATCTCAAATAAGAAATAGTTCTACTGTAAAATCAGATGTTATATTGAATTATAATGATATACCTTCTGATAAACTATCTGAACGATTAAAATCTCAAACAGATGCTCAATATTCAGATTCATTTGAAAGTGAAAATAGTATATTCAATAATATAAATGTTGATTTTAATGGTGCATTTTACGAATCTATAGACAAATTTAATAATAAGGAAGTAAAGAGTATATTTGAATATGATTCAGGCCCGAAATCTGGATATCCAAAAAGTACCGTAAGTAATATAAATGTAACAAAGGGAGATATTAAGTCAGTAGATATTCAAGAGGCAGAACTTTATAATCTTGGTAAAGGTACTATTAAAACTCTGAATAAAAATCCATACTCAGTAGGAGTTTCAAATCAATTACAAGTGCCTTATGGTGGTCAGTTTGGAAATTTATCAACAAAAGATTTACCAACAGATTTTATAAAATTTAGAATTAGAGATGCAGTTAATGGTAAGTGGATTATATTTCCAGCATTCATTACAAACGTAACCGATACAGTAACTCCTGAATGGACTACTGAAAGATATATTGGTAGACCTGATAATGTTCATCTTTATAATGGAGCTGCACGAAATGTTAATTTTGAATTTAGAGTTGCAGCATTCACTAAACAAGAAATACCATTAATACAAGAAAAAATGAACGCACTAATCGGATTGGGTTGGCCTACATTTAAAAAGATTTTAAGTACAGATGATGAAGAAAGAATGGTAGCACCATATATTTATTTAACTATTGGTGATATGTTTAATAACACACCAGGATATTTTAACAACATCACAATTACGGCAGACGAATCTACGCCTTGGGAAATTGATGATGGATTACAAATACCACATTACTTTACTGTTAGTTTAGATTTTGTTCATGTTGGTAAATACTTACCTAATACATTAGGATTACATTATGATGGTATTAAACATTTAAGAGATTCTGGAGTTGGTAATGGAAACTTTGGTGTATTTGGAGATAGGTATCCAAGAGATGATAGAGGATTCACAACTGTAAATAGGACTGATGAAGCCAGAAGTGGATGGGCTAAACATTTAGCAGAACAGTATACGATGAAAGCTGGTGTTGGAAGAGGTGTAGATGATTTCAAAAAAGAAAAACCATTCAAGACACCAAAAGTAGATAGAACTTTACTTGATAATGCTATGAATAGTGTTGATGGAATGGGTGATAGAATTATAAATGCATTAAATCAACCATCACCAAAACCTGTTACTAAACCAACATTAACAACAAATATTAGTCCATTAACTCAACAAATATTAACACCAGTACCATTTAATTCTACTGAACAAGATAATACAAGTGTTTCATTTGATGGTTTTTTAACAAGTGATGATGGAAGTTTCGGTGATGATGCTACACCAGCAACAAAAACTAAAGCAAGTAATGATGGTATACGAAATGTTAATGGATTTAGTCAAAGGGGTGGTAAGAATTCTAATGGGACAACCACTCAACAATAAAAGGTAAATTATGGCAAGATATAAACATACAGAGATAATCAAAGATAAAGTAACTAATAAAAGAGTTTTAAAAACTACTGAATATCCTGAAATCACACCAAGTGATGCAGATATTATTTATTACGCAAAATTCGATGATACTTTAATGGGGTTGGCAGATAGATTTTACGGAGACCAAACAATGTGGTGGATTATAGCTCGTGCAAATAATTTTCAAGGTAAAACAAAATTTCAAGTTGGACAAAAACTTATAATTCCAGCAAACACAGGTGATATTAATAAAAAATTATTAAAACTTAATTTCAATCAGTAATGTTTCAGTTTAAAGATATCGATAAAACAGTCCAAAAAACTCTATATGATAGAATTAGAGCTTTAAATCGTAAAAATGGACACATAGGTGAGAATTTAAATCTTGACCCTGTCGACCAAAATCCACAATTCAGAGGTTTTAGTATGGATGAGATGATGACAAAGGCTTGTTGGGCTAGAGTTACTTGTCCTGTTTTTAAAAAGGATGATGAAGGAGAAATAACCGATACAGATTTTTTTAGAATATCAAGTGCTTTTGAAAATGGTGAAGAACGAAATAATATTCATAAAAATGAACCATTAGCTGTTAATGAAAAAATGAATTCTTCTAAATCTGGTTTTTTCACAACTGATGCTAATGCAATATTTAGACCACATTCAGGTATTTCATCTATCACTACTTCATTTCAAGGTGGTCAAGGTACTACTCAACAAGCAGTTATTAATTGGAAATTCTATGATATTAGAAAATTTAAAGAGTATGAAAATGCTTTATTAAAAGTAGGTAAAATGGTTATGGTGGAATTTGGGTGGAGTAAAAATAATGGAATTCATTTAGATAAACAACCTGTTGATGATGTTGAAGATTTTATAAAAGTTTATAGAGCTACAAATGAACAGATAAAAAAAGCGGGTGGTGATTATCATACAATGATAGGAAAGATTACATCATTTGATTATAAAATAAATCAAAATGGTGGATTTGATTGCACTACTACTATCGTTTCACTTGGAGTGGATATTTTCAAAAGTAAAGTAGAAGAAAATTCTGATGATGTAAAAATTAATGATGTTCTTCTTGAGAACACAAACGAAAAAACACTCAATGATGTTTACGCTAATTCTAATTTTTATTTTGAAAAATTTATGGCAAATTTAGATGATAACATAAAAGAATTTGAAAAGGCTGGTTATCCAGGAGTTTATCATGATGGTGAAACGGGTTGGTGTAATTGGGGATTTTTTGAAGATGTTGTTATTAATTCATTTTTTTCATGGACAAAAAAGAATCCTGATTTAGATGCTAATGGTACAAATGAAGAACAAAATTCAAACAATAATCCTAAGTTACTAACTTTAATGAAAAGTAGGAGTATCACTTACAAAACTGAACCTGATGACGATGGTCTTGGTGGTGGTAAAATTGTAGATACTATTGCAGCAAATACACAATGTAGAAGTAATAAAAATTTATTTACTATTAGTAAAGATATAATACTGCCAGGTAAAATTCCAGGATTAGATGGAATCAATGTTGAAGGTGGTGAAGATGTGGACCCAAAATTAACTGGAAATGTTGGTTCTTTGATGCAAAAAAGATATGAGGGAACTGAAGTTTTAGAAAATTATGCAAAAATTTATCAAAACTTTAAAAAAATAAATGATGGTAGATTTCCTAATTGGGCCATACAAACGAAATCTGGTGAAAGAGGAGTTATCAGAAACTTTGTTTTTAGTTCAGATTTTTTAAAACAACAATTTGGTAGTGGGATACATAATTTAGATAGTGGGTTGAATAGTTTTTGGAAAAGTGTTAGTTCACAATATAATAACTTTTGGGATTTTGACCTTGTGATAGATACTGATAATAGTGGAAAGATTGGTATGATTGATAGGTACACAACAGAACAACGAATACGAGAAAAGAAAGATAATTTTGTACCAGAGAAAAAGTTTGATTTAGAACAAACATTTGTGTTTTCAAATTATGGAAAAGATTCCTTAATGAAAAGTTTTGATACTTCAGTTCGATTGAGTGCAGAACAGGCAACTATGGCTGCACTACACACAAATAAAAATTTTAGTTCTGAAAATATTGAACAAACCACAAACACTCCTGAAGATATAGGAGTTAGAGCATTATCAACATTATTAAATGTTCAATTATCAGGTACTCAAGTGAAACCAAATGATGATTCTGATAAAGACCAAATCATGAAAGATATTTCTCATCCTGCTAGTATTGGTAAAATTATGAAGTATCTTCCCGCTGAGGATGGAGATTTACAAGGTAAATTTGGTATCATTGATGCTCCAAGTTTTATTAAATCTATTACAGGAGACCAATCTTATGAAGAATCATTAGAAGAAGCAGAAATGAATAAGATTGATGAAGAATCTTCAATAGAGTTTAGTGAATCATTTAATTGGTTTGATGAAAACAATCCTGCAAATGCTGGTATGATTTACACACCAACAGGTCAAATGATTCAATCATATAGAAAAACCATGTTATTATTAACAAGTAAAAAATTAAAAACATTAAAAGACTTTGACCCATTAGTTCCTTTAGAAATCAGTTTTAGTATGCCAGGAATTGGTGGTATTGATTTATTTGATATGTTTGAAGTGGATTATTTACCAGAAACTTATTTAGAGTTTGCTGCATTTCAAGTTAAATCAATGGAACATAGTATTGATACATCGGGATGGACAACCAATATCACAGGACAAATGAGAGTTGATATGCAATATCTTATTGAAAAACTTGGTTCACTTCCAGACGATGAAGAGATAAATGTAATAACAGACCCTAATCAAACAATTGATTTTATAGATGTTACAATTGCTAAAAGATTGAGAGATAAAAAGAAAAACTCTCAAAGTAATGAATCATCTACATCTGATACAAATGTTGTTACGAGTGATGTAAACGCAAATGAACTGAAATCTGCTGAAGTACAGGAACAAGTACAACAAGTAGAGGAAATCTATCAACAACCCGAACCAAAAAATTCCACAAATTCCACAACCACAACCACAACCACACAAACAGATTATGGTACTGTAACCGAAACTGAAGAAAAAATAACTAATCCAGATGGTTCAACAGTTACCACTACTTCACAAGTTGCAACAGGTTATGTTTCTTCAAGTATAATTTTTAGTGGACAAACAGACGAGGGTTATGTTGTTTGGATTAAACTATTGGAAAATGGAAAATCTCTTGACCCACCAAAATATGCTCAAGGTGTCTCTTCTCCTGAAAGCTCTTCTCGTAAAGATATTGCAGCTTTGAAAGCTCGTAATAATGCAGCCAAAGGAAAAACTACAAGTAAATTACCACGATATGCAAGATAAAAAAATTACATTTTGAAGTGAAAACTTTATATTTATAATCAAAGGTTATATAATGAAAATTCTAAATACTATAAATACATTCATTCGAATGATTACAATTAAAATTTGGTTAAAGACTCCAATGGGGAAAAGGTATGCAACCAAATACAAACGAAAAAGAAAAATGGGACTTACTCAATTATTAAAAGGAGAACAAGATGAAAATTGATATCTTGGATAAAGGATACATTGAATTGGTGGATACACTTGGTGATGATTTAACACCAGTGAATGCA
>Ga0222715_10000602_pt1 | contig 35908 bp, 42 predicted proteins | sample C33_9DmetaG_FD_165056 | JGI IMG/M metagenome (GOLD analysis project Ga0222715, IMG submission 165056) | Estuarine water microbial communities from San Francisco Bay, California, United States - C33_9D | ecosystem: Environmental > Aquatic > Marine > Unclassified | place: USA: California...
ATATAGGCCACCCGCTGTGGACAACACAAGGAGGAATAAAAATGCAATCCGAAAACCAAACCGAAGCCAAGCCTGAGAACAACACCAACATGGTCGTGGTGGGCCGAATCGCCCACCGAACCATGACCCATGTGGGGGTGGTCTATCCATCCCCATCGGGTCAATCTGTCCTTGTCGTGAACCGACAGGACATCAACACCACGCCATCCACAGGACTCCCACTGCCCAACAGTGGTGAGCGTGTGTATGCCTTCAAGCGTGCCGTGTGTCCCTCATGCAACAACGAACCATCCGCCCGCCGACAAATCGTGTTCGCCACCGATGACGATGGCAACGAAGTGCGAAACACCATCAAGTGTGCCTCGTGCAACGGCAAAGGCCACATCAGCGACTTCACCAACGGCCATGAGCCTGTCATTGATGACAAAGCACAGGCGTTGGTTGATTCCCTCGCTCAAGGCAACCTGCCCGATGCCCACACCCCGGCATTCCAATCCATGATGAAGGGTGGTCGCAACGGAATCATGACCGAGTGGGATGTCCACATCACCCCTGTGTTCGCAGGTGCGATGGTTGATGGCGAATTCAAGGAATTCGTCCCCGCCTCAGTCCAACACTACAACACCGACTTCAAGTCCGAGGATTTGCCTCACGGACTCGCTGTCGGGCGACCCAAGACGGGCGTGTATCACACACTCCAACACCGTGAGGCTCTTGAGCCATTCATCGCCCACTGCGACACCGCAGGACTCCGCTACAACCTGTGGGGTTCTAACGGTGGTCAGGATGCCTACATGGACATCATGCTCGCTGAGAACGGCACTCGCCGTGAAGTCATCGCCTCCCTCAAGGCTCTCCGTGAGTCAGCACGAATGGAGGGCGACTTCACCATGCCTTCGCTTCGTGACAACCCCAACGCCGTCATCAAATTCGGTGTGCAATTGCACCACTCGTTTGACGGTGCGTTCACCATTCGTGGCTACGCCGAGCGTGTTGCCTGTTTGAACGGCATGGTCGCCACCGACACCAAGAACCTGCTGTCTGTTCAGCACAAGCATGGTGTCATGGCTGAATTGAATTTCACCGACCTCGTGCCTCTCATCATCCAATCCGCACTTGAATTGTATGGTGAGATGCTTGAAGTGGATGCCATGAACAACCTCTCCATCAACGACACCGAATTTGAGTCCATCCTCGTTCTCGCTGAGAAGCGAAAATTGCTCTCTTTCCCCTCACTCGGCATGAACAACCAATTGACAGGCGGGCGTGTGTTCCGCTGTGCTGTTCAAGGTTGGGCTGACCCATCGTTGCCTTGGGTGTCTGTCGGTCAAGGTGAGGGCGATTCAGCACGAACCTTGAACCACATTTACAACATCCTCACGGGCATCCTCACCCATCAGGTTGAGGCCAACGATGCTCACGGCAAAGTCACGGGCGGGAAAGCCATTTCCGTGACCCGTGTTCAACAGCAATTGCGTGATGTCCACTCCTTCATGCGTGAGATCCAAAACACCACTCGTGCTGAGGCTTTCGCTGACGGTTGCACCACCGCTGAGGAAATCGCCCAATGGGTTGAATTCAACGGCCACCCGATGCTCAACAACACCACCCACGATGACGCTGACGAGGGACACATCCTCCCTCGCATCACCGTGAACATGGGGGCTGAGAACGAGCGCACTGTCCAATTGACCTCAGTGTTCGCACGCCCAATGGTGGCTTGATTCGGAGGCTCGTGATTCACCACACATCACTCACACGGTTTCGGTGTCCAATGACGGACTCCCCTCGTGCATCCCATCCACCTTTGCGGGACTCTTGAGGACACCGAACCCTGTGCGACGATACAGGAGAGATACACATGACGACAACAATCCAAACCCGCACCCCCATGCCCGTCAAGGTGGTGTTCCGATACACCCCCCGCACCGTTCTGTCAAGCACCGCCATCACAGGTGAATTGGCTGACCTCGTGAAGCGCATGAGTGGCTTCGCCACCGACACAGGCACAGACACCGTTGAGGATGTCCAAGACGAGCGTGTGTGGGCCATCCTGCCATACCATCCCCTCCCCGAAGGGGAGAAGTCCAACGACATGGTGGCTGTGCTTCTCGCTGACGGCACTCGTGAGGTTCACCATTGGCCCACGCTCATCAAGGACACCACCGAAGCCACCCCTGAGCAATACGCTCGCATGATGGCTGACATGGATGACAACGGGTATGAGGTTGAGCCGATCACCGCACGCCAAGTCAATGCACTCCTTCGCCGCGCTGAACGCCCGGTGGTTAGTGCTGAACGACAGGCATCCACCGATGAGGACTTTGAGGTTGAGGACATCAGCATTGACGGCTCGTTCACGGGCGACCTTGACGCATGGAACAATTCAACATTTCAGGAGGATTGGGCGTGAGCGACATTCGTGACCTCGTGCTGTTCGTCCTCACCGGGATGGATGCTGATGAGGTTCGTGCGAAGCGTGAGCCTCAGCCCCGACCCGCTGACGACACGGATGCGTGGAGAGGATTTGAACCAACGGAGTGATTCAGCATGAACGACATACAAATTGGAGATGTGTTCGCACATCGCACGCTCACCATCAAGACACCGTTCACGGCTGTGCCGTTCCCTGCGACCTATGAGGTTTGGGCTTATGTCAATGACATGAACGGCACGAGAATCACCCTGCGTGCGTTGCACCACTACAAACGGGAGAACCTTCACACCAACCCCGACACTCGTGCGTGGCTCATCACCGAATTGCCTGACCCACATGGAGAACAATTTGATTTGACCCCACAGGCTCTTGAGAAGCACTTTGTGTTCCTTCGTCATCGTGAGATTCGTCACGAACAGCCCACGATTTGTGAGGCGTGTGAGTGTCCGATTGACCCTAACCTCAAGCACACCGAGATTGGCTCGGAGTGCATTTGCGACTTGAAGGAGGACTCCGCATGACAGGCTTCACGCCACAGAAGTGGGAGGCGATGCCTTGGGGTCGCAAAGGAAAGAAAGCACGCAGGGTGTGGCTGACGGTCAAGCGAGTGTCCGGGTCAGCACCCACGCTCATCCGCTACATTCCCCCTCAGCCATCCCGACAGCAACGAGCCTTGTGGGTGATTGAACACGAATCACAGACCTTGACATTCTCAGGCACAGCCACCGAAGTGGTGGAGGAAATTGAAGAGGTGTTCGCATGACCGAATCAATGACCTTTCCCAATTCGCTGACAGTCCACTTCACCGATGATCGTTTCAGCACGCTATGCGGTCAAGCCATTCTCACCGATACCCCTGTGGTGTTCCGTCATTTGCACCCGTCAGGCTATGCACCGACATACCTGTGTGACGCTTGTGATGAAAAGCACAGGCTTGGTTGGGTTGCCCCAACCTCCATGTCGTTTGACGGGACAACAGGAAAGGTGGTCTATCGCTATGAGGATGATGAGAACATCCTCCTTGAATACGATGAGCCTTAAATACACCACACGGTATCGGAGAACACACACGGAGATGAAAACATGACCGCATTGAAAGAAGCATTAGACAAGTTAGACGCAATCAGGGGCGACATTGAACGGCTCGCTGAGGAACACGGTGAGGCATTGATGCCTCTTGAAGAAAAGGTCAAAGATCTGTCCGACAGCATTGACATCATGGCTAAGGACATGGAGGACTTGACGAAGCGTGTTCAAACCATTGAGGACAATTACCTCACAGCGAGCGACCTTGATTCATCAGGCCCATCCACTCGTGACCTTCTCAAAATCATCAACGAATTGCAGGAACACATCGCTCGCAAAGAGGGCGGTGCTGTTGGTATGTTGTTCACCATGAATCCCTGAGTGTGATTGGTATGAACACTTTCTTCTTTGACCCATGTTCCTATGTTTCAGCACAAATGATGGATGACAAGCGGGTGGGTAAAATGATTATTGAATCGGGCCAATTGTCCACCGCCTGTATTCGCATCACTCTCGCTGACAACGGCTTCACCGATGAGGAAATTGAAGCGTTGATGGAGGAATACGGTATCGTGACCTCCAAAGGCACAACATGGCGTATCACCCATCGCAACCACCCCTCAAGCCTGTGGTGTCGTGAAGCCTATGAGAACGCCTCGTGGGTCATTAACCACGCTCTCGGACTCATCAACCAATTCACCATCCGATACGGCAAAGTGCATGGTTGCGCTCCTGCGATTGCAGGAATGTTCAGGCTCTTAGAGGACATCCTCAAGCCCATGATGATGCCCGGTATGACGAAGCCACCACAATGTATGCCCGATGAATTCAAGCATGACGATCCTTGCATCGCCTATCAGCAATACCACCACTCCAAGCCCAATGTCTATTGGAGGAAAGGTGTTGAAGCCCCTGATTGGTGGCGAGGCGTGGAGATGGTGGCATGAGCGTCAATCCCGGTGAACACTTTGCCTGTCGCAAATGTGGGTTGAAGTCCTATTGCACCATGTTCCTCTTCTGTGAATCGTGCGGTCATCAGGATGCTGATGACAGGCAATTCATGGTGAAGCGCGGGGGTTGGACACCCAAGCCATGCAAATGCTGTCATGGAGAGGATTCAAATAGACCACAGGGAGTGGATGAGCCATGACGAAGTTATACGATTGGCAACAACAGGCTCTTGACCTATGGGTTGAGGATGAAGAGAAGAAAATGACAGTCGGTGCTGTGACAGGTGCGGGTAAAACCGTATTCGCTCTTGAAGTGGCTGAATACGAAACACTTCGGGCTATGAACGAAGGAATCCGCATTCACATCACCGTCATCGTTCCTCGCAAAGCACTCATGCCTCAATGGAGAGAGGCGTTTGAATCACGCTTTGCTTTCAGGAATATGCCAATTGGGAGGAAAGGTGGTGGGGCTATCAAGGGTTGGTCGCCCAAACCCGTTTCCCATGATTCAGTCAATATCAACATCATCACAATCAACGCACAGCGTGAGGGTAAAATGAGAATTGGTGGTCGCCACTTGGTGATCGTTGATGAATGTCACAACCTTCGTGGTGCGAAGAATCGCAACGCATTGAAGCCTGAATATGTTGGGGACAATCCTATGGTTCTCGGACTCAGTGCTACACCACACCCCACCCCCGAAGCGAAGCGGGTGGTGGAGGAATTGTGTGGTGAAATCAAATACACATACCGATATGCTCAGGCTCTTGAGGATGGGGTTATCCCATCATTCGTGGTGAATGCTGTGGCTATCCCAATGACCGATGAGGAAAAGAAGGAATTGGATGATTGGGATGGCAAGGTCAAGTGGGCTTTGAAGAAGGCTGACGATGCTTGGGGTGGCGAGCGAGGTAAATTCCTCAACATCGCCAAGCAATACGGCATTCAGCGAAAGCAATTCCTCAACCGTGTCAAGAGCCGAACCCACATGGCTCTTAGGATTCTCAACAAGCATCAGGGTCAGCCGACCATGCTGTTTCACGACAGGACTGAGGATGTTGATCGTTTGGCTGAATTGACACCCCACCTCAACCCCGCTGTGTATCACAGCAACCGACCATCCGCTGATGAGGAAATTGAGTCATTCATCACAGGTGACACAGATGTTCTCTATTCGTGCATGGCTTTGACTGAGGGTTTCAATGTTCCTCGTGTCAAGGTGGCTGTGATGATGTCCGGGTCAAACGCACCCTTGAGGCGTATTCAAACGCTTGGGCGTTGCCTTCGTGGTGATGACGATACGCCCAATGAAATCTATTTCCTTTACATCAAGGGAACGAAGGATGAGGATGGACTTCGCAACCTCATTCGTGAGGCTGACCTCCCTCCTTCGGTGATGAGGTATTTCACCATGAACGATGAGTGGATGGAGGAATCCTCGCCCACCGTTGTTGGCGAAGCACCTGTATTCCGTGAGCGTGAGCGAAAAGAACGCCCTCAGTGTCCTAAATGCGAGCGCACTTTCAGGGGTAAGGTTGGACTCAACAGCCATCACTGTGTCCCAAAGCGAGAAGGGGAATACGGTTCAAAGGAAAGGAGGCAACGCCTCCTTGACATCCTCTCAGGAAAACATGACAACATGACTTTTGACGAATTCATGGAGGGTTGGTGATGAAAGACACACAGAACGGGTTTAGGGGCAAATGGGTCAAACATGGTGGCGTATGGTCTGTGAAAGAATGGGCCGAAGAGAATGCCGAATACCTGAGAGGGCGAGGCTACACAGCCCGTGTGCATCACACTTCAAAGGGGTGGTTTGCTCAAAAATTCGTTCCCGATGAGGCTGTGGATTTCCGCAAAGGGCGGTGGGTGAAATACAAAGACCCATCAAACAAATCGTTGGACTTGGATAACCTCATTCCCATTGAAGGAACATGGGACACACAAGGTGTGATTTTTTCTTGAGAGGAATAACCGTATCGTTGTTTAATATGTCAGGGGGGTATCGGATGAACATGGCCCGCAAAACAGCCCCCACGAAGCCCAAGACCCACAAGCGAAAGCGACACGCTATTGATCACGAATGGTTGGACAATGCGTTCCGCATCAATTACCTCCAAGAAGGTGAATCAATGGCGAGCATCGCCAAACGATATGTGCGTGTCAAGAAAACAAGCACTGTTGGTTCAATAACCGCCGCGCTCGCTGTCAAGAAGAAGGCTCGTAAAGCCGAATTGAGCGAAGCACTAAAAGCACGACGAGTCATCGCCATCGCTGAGGCACGAAACACCTTGGAGATGCAAAAGGAGGCACAGGAATCCGATGCCCCACAGCACTTCACGGTTCGTCACGATTCACCCACATTGAAGTCGCTTCAAGACAAAGCCGACTATCACCTGAGCCAATACAAATCGGCTCTCAAGGAAATCCTTGAGGTGATTGGTGGTGAACAGTAAAGACTTCATCGCCACATTCACTACGAAAGCCGTTGATGAAGTGGCCTCAGCAAAGAGGCGGATTGCCGATTGGCGAGCCGTTCTTGGTGAATTGCACGCAGATCGTGGTGCATTGTTGGGGAGTCAGCAATACAGCGAAATGTCAGGCATTGAACAGGCGAGAGTGTTGGGGGAAATTGATGATACCATCGCTTCAACCAAGCATCACATCACAGTCATTCGTGATGAATTGTTCGCCATGTCAATACCTCGCACTCACATTCATCGGTGCAAACGCATCATCAATCGGCTCTTGAAGGAATCAATTTTTGACGAATACAAGGAGGGAACAGAATGAATCAGGAATGGGGAATCCGATTTGGCGCACACGGTGAGGGCTTCGTCATGTCTATTTCCGGGCCACTTCACGGTGGTTGGCACAATGTTCTCGTGGAGTGTGACGAAACGCACATGGGTGAGGAAATCAAGGAAACGGTTCAGGAGATCGTTGAGAACAATGGTTTTCACCGACCTCATGGGAATTGGGATTGGACACGAATCAACACCACATACATGAAGAAATCCACGACTTATCACGAAATACGGGTGCGGAGGAATCCGAATGCAGAACCACGAGAAGAAGAATGATTGTCCTGATTGTGGTCGCCCCATGTTGATGGAGAAGGAAACCAAATACGATATTGTCACTGCGATGGAGAGGAATGTGTTGAAATGCACACAGTGTCGCAGGTGGAAATACGAGGGGAGTGATTGAATGTCTTTGCCGCCACCAACCAATGAGGATCTCAATTGGGCTAATCGCCTGTGGAATACGCTCGTGATTGCTGACGAAGCACAGGGGCGACAGGGAGGAACATGGGATATGCCCTCCGTTGGTCGCTATGTCCGAACAGGATTGACCGAATTGACATTCACTGAAATTCATGGGGACATGACCGCCCCTGACCGACTCGGTATCACGCTCTTTGACAAGCACGATTGGATTTGCGCTCTTGCCGAGGGAATTGGGTGGGTGATTTATGACGAAGTGCGGAAAGCCGACCTTGAGGAATCCGACTTTGATCCTGCCGAACCACCCATTGAACACATTGGGATGGTTCATGTGTGCGATTGCTCGCTCATCTATACCGTGAGGGGTCAGGACTGTAATGAGCGTGTCCTCGTGGGCGAGGGTGGCGAGTGCTTGAATCCTCAATGTGCGGGCCTCCTGCCCGAAGTGCATAGAGGTGTTTTCAATCACATTAACGAAACGGCACTCATCGCCAAAATGGAGGCATTAGAACGCCTAATTGCCATTGATGAAGGCGACCTCCCCGCACCACCAATACCGATTGACCCAAGTGGACAGACGGCATTGTTTGAAGAGGAATAGGTTCATATAGACCACCCGTTATGGACACACCATGACGGACAAGCATGACCTGCCGAAGTGTCTTGGATGCGGGCGACCCATCCATGCAAAACCAACGGACACAAGCATCGCCAAGCAAAGTGATTCAGATCACGGGCGTTGCACAACCTGTTGGGAGGTTGGTGACTTGTTCGCCATCGTAAAAGGAGAAGGTGATTTGATATGAGCAAAAAATTGTTTCAGGAATACGCACAAGGACTGACTGATGAGCAAATGCGTCAATTGACGGGCGTGGGGGCATCCCTGCGTGACTTCGGTGAAGCATTGGAGAAAGAATGGCTCACACGCAACGGTGCGAACCTCAACGCTGAGGAACGCAAAGAGAACAAAGGTGCGCCAAACGCTGTGGCAAACCCTGTGGTTGATGTTGAAATACCCGATGTTCTGTGTGTGATGCTTCGCCCATCACCTTCAACCAACAACAAGACTCGTGGGCATGGCTATGCCAACGATGTCGGCTTGTCGGACAAGGTGAAATTTGGGAATGTTCCTCCTTCGCTCTTGACTGAAATTTTGGTGGACAAAATCGCCACCATGCTCAACGGCAAAGTCGCTGAGAAGGCACTCAGTGATCTTCGTGACGCTCTCAAGGATTGTATGTCCATTGACGATGATGGCAATTTCACCTTTGACAAGAAGAAAGCACCACCGCTTCAACACCCGGTTGAAGTGGCTGAGTGGATTGGCTCTCTCAAGCAGGAATACATCGGCTCAACGGCAGGTGCGACTCACACGAGCATGGAGGTTGTGCCTATCCCCATTGAACCCGTCATGGAGGATTCAGCACAAATGGTGGAGGCGGTTGAATGAACACCCTGAATCAAATCGCCTGTATCAAATGCAAATTCCCAACGCTCGTTGGGTATTTGGACACGAAAGACAAGGGCATCGTTTTGTCCTGTTCTAATTGCCATCACAAGCACCGATTCGCTGTCAATGAAGTGAAGGAGAGAGAGAAATGAGTGGCCGATACAACCAACGACTTGAACGCAAAATCGCCACCGACTTCAACGGTGGCGAGGAATTGCACATTCTCACGCAGGATGCCAAAGGAAAACGCATCCTCAATGTCAGGCTCTATCGTGAAGCACCATCGCAGGATGGACACACAGGCTACACAAAGAAGGGCTTCTATCTCTATCGGGATGAAGTCATTCAATTGCGTGATGCTCTCAATGACCTTCTCGCTGATGGGGCTTTTGACGCAAACGACACACAAGAAATCCCTGAAACATTGGAGGACTGAACATGGACATCCGACTCATACCGAAAAGCGAAGAGTGGTTTGACTTCTATCGTGGTCTTGGTGCTGAATTGATGAACGCATTAGACCTCAACGAAGAGGTGTTTCACAACCTCGTGTTTGCCTTGTGGGAGGAAACGACTACGAAGGTGGGGCGTGCGCCATTACCACTCATGGCCGATTGCATTTACATCGTTGCCAAATTGACGGGCAACCGCAAAAGCATCAGGATGATGAAGAACGCCACCGAAGAAGTGTGGGGCAAACGCATGGACATTTTACCATTGGACAGGCGAAGGCAAACACGCAGGTGGGTATGGGCGAAGAAGGATTTCGTTTGCGGATTGCTCGTGCTTGATGACGAATCGTGGAGTGATTTCGTGGCTGAGTGGACTGATGGCAAAACCGAGAAGGTTGTTGCCGATTCGTATTGGGAGGAATCCGAATGAGCGTTAAAATTGGTTCTCGTTGGAGAAACAAATACACCCGTGAGAATTTCTTGGTGTTGGACATAGAGGTTGTTCCTTTCAGGGGCAACACCATCACCACCGATGTGATCATCGTGTTGAACACCGACACTGACGAAGAAGGGCGTTGGGACATATCGTTCTTCAAACAAGCATTTGACCCCGTTGAAGAAGAGGAATGAGCATGGACTCTATTGCTTTCAGCACAATCGCAGCGTCATGCCGTCAGGCATACAATGGTGTCAAAAGACCCACGATTGTGTTGGAGGGTTTGTTCAACCACTCTCCCAAAGACATAGAGGACATCATACGGTTTTGCTACGAGGATAACCGCATTGAACAGTCTTTGAGTGATGAGGATTTGCGAGAAATATACCTGTGTCTAACAGACGCTTATCCCGAAGAGGTTGAGGACAACCCTGACCTCGTTCAAATCATCACTCACCTTTCACTCGCTGAGGAAACAAGAGTTAGCCTGTCATTTGTGCTGAAACAGATGAGTCAAATGTTCAAGGCTGACAATAACAAAACCCGGTCAGTCATTATGAACGGGCTGTTGAGGCGTGTCAATCAGCGTGATGCCTATTGGCTTCTCATCCGCATGATACGAAGGAGGAATCCTTTCAGGCGGTATCATATCCTCACGGCTCTCGCCAATCACTACGGTCTGTTCTATGAACGCCTCAAGCGTGAAGCCAATTTCATCCCATTGGTGACTTTGGCTCAACGCCTAAAAGAAGGAAACGATCTCATTGGTGTGCCTTCAATCGGAAGCCCGTTGGTTATTCCTTTGCCTGTCAAAGCATCAATCAAAGAACGCTTCGGTGCATACCTTGAGGTGATTCGTGGTGAACGGCTCACTATCCACAAAGAAGGTGACATGGTTCTCATGTGTGATGTCAATGGGCTGTTCCTTGAGGAAACAATAGAGGGCCAACACGAATTGGGTTCACTCATCAGCGATGGCATTTACCTCGTTGAGCGCGTTGTTCAGGATGATTTCCCACTGCGCTTGGTGGATGTCCTTTACCACGAAGAAGGACATCACGATGAGGACTTTGAAACGAGGCGGGATTGGTTGCAGGAACACGCTTCTTTACCCAATTTCTTCAAGCCAATGTATTGGTGCGAGAACCCTCAACAGATTCAACACAAAACACCTCCGAATAGCGTGGCGTTCCTCTATGCTCGTGATGGCAAATTGACATACAACAGCACCAAAGAAGAGGTGGTGCGTTTCAGCACAAAGAGCAGGGGGGAAATCCTCCGGGCGATTGGAGGCATTTACACCCAAGACCATGTTCGTGGCTTGGTGATGAACCGTTGGCGTGTGTCGGCTCGTGACGGTTTGGACTCCTATTATGAAGTCGGGGAAATACAGGCTGAGGACATTGAATTGGAGAAGCGGTTAGCGAGGCTGACCGAACCCTCAAAGGCTTTCGTGGGCGAGGTTGCCCAAATGAAAGGGGCAACATTCGTTGAGGTTGAATTGCACCACGCTGACTATGATCATCGTGGCATTACAATATCAGGGTCAATTGTTGGCATTGTGTCCAATGCAGGATTCAGCGATGTCGTTGCTGTTGAGGACTTGGAGTGGTTGGCAGGTGATGAGGATGCTTGACGCTGAGGATTTTGCTATGCTTTTGCTCGCAACCAACGCTCGTTTTCGCATAGGCGTGCGATTCACCACGAATAACCAAACAGGATATGAAATCCGACCTGAGTGCATCCTCTTTGGGAGGAACGCTATACCCGAACCCGTTCAATTGGTCTTGAAGGAGAACGGGTTGCCCGTTCAAAATCAATTCACTGATACGGTGCATCTCCAAAAAATGCTGAGAATCACAAAGGAGTGGCGGGACTTCACCAAAGAGCCTGAAGGATGGCTTCTTGTAGCGCGGTTTAATGGGCGTGTTCCCGAATTGAAATTTCACGAGGATGTTGAACGGGCATTGGAGGTGTTTGGGGATGATGCTGATGCTTTATGATGAAACACCCACAGAAGAGGCGGTGGATTGGTTTGCCGTCTGTCCAAATTCCGATTCTCAATACGAAGCACCACTCCCAACCCGGCTGTTTGATGTGCTGAGGCTATACACTGACGAATGGGATCGTGCCGTAGTGGGTAAAGCCATCAAGAACATGAAAGGAAACATTCTGTTCGGCCTCCATGTTTTGATGCGAACCTTCCCTGACAATATCGTGCTTGAAATGTGTGCGCGGGAATTCGCCCATCGCATCCCGTTCCGTTTGCTCGCTGACATAATCGCCCTTTCACACAACGGAACGGGTCGCAAACGCTTGGTGTTTCCTGACAAACGACAGAAGCCTGTGCCTTCTTCGTTGCTCAAGGCATTCGGTTTGCGAGGATCGGAAAGTGGATGGTTTCACCTCTTGGCTGAGAACGAGGATTTTGTTCGCTCGGTGGGCATGAATATCAAAAACGAGGATTGGGAATTTATCACCATGTATGATAAAGCAACACTGTTCAAATCGGACAAAAAACAAAGCACTGCGAGGCATCAAGGTGCAAATCAGGGGGCTTTGTTTTGACACCGATGCTTTTATACACAAGACCCTATTGGCAGGGGTGCTAACGGAGGAATGACGATGACGCAATTGTGGCTCAAATACCGACCCGACACCATGAGGAACATGGTCGGGCTTGATGGATTGAAGAAAGACGCTCAGTCATGGGCTGTGGCGGGTTCGCTTCGTTGTGGTGGTGTCATTTTCAACGGCAAAGCGGGAACGGGTAAAACCTCAGCCGCACGAGCCATCGCAAAGGATATGCTCGGTTCGGCCTTTGATGCTAATTTCCATGTGTTCAATGCCTCCGATGATAGAGGCATTGGCTTTGTGCGTGATAGGCTCAAGCCATTGGCTGAACAGAAGGCTACGGGTGCGGATTTCAAGGTCATCAACCTTGATGAAGCCGATGGCCTAACAAACGATGCTCAGGAGTCAATGCGACAAATCATTGAAATCACGAGCAAACACACCCTATGGATTCTCACCTGCAACCGTGTGAGCCGTATCATCCCTGCACTCCGTTCAAGACTCCCCACCTACAATTTTGGTGGCCTTGAGGGTGAGGATGCTGAGGCTTTCTTGGAGAATATCATTCAAACCGAAGGTTTCCCACAGGATTGGGCATTCAGCGTCAATTCGCTGATTGCCAAGACCAACGGTGATTTGCGTGCGTGCCTCAAGACCATGCAAATATGCGACCCCACAAATCCAAAGGCTCTCGCTTTGGCGATTGCACAGGATTATAGTGCGGCCATCTCACTCTATGACTCCATCGTTCAACACGAATGGGAGAATTGTTTCACTCACATTGATTCCATTGGCAATCAAGGTATGATGCGTGATGAAGTCATTGACGCAATACATGATTTGTGCATGGAGAAATACAAAGCGGGCGACATTGGTATTCAAATCGCCCTCCTTCACCTGCTGATTCTCGGTCAGTGGGCAGCAAAATCGGCTGATTGGGTATCAGGCGATGTCCTATTCCTACGATCAATGGTCGGGGATTACAACAAGAGGTGTTAAAATTGACAGAAGAAAGAGAAATTGGATATGAATGTATTGAAGAAGCCGCCACCATTTTGGGCGTTGAGAGGGCAGAAGCCCTTGAGTCCTTTGGCTCGTGGATGGGAGAGGTTTTCCCTGATATGTGGGCTGAATGTGGACAAGACGCGCTGAACCTTGAGGATGAGGACTTCAACCACTACGCCGATATGTATGTTCTCGCTGTGCGACCTGCGGGTGGCTCAAGCGGTGGCGTTGGCGGTGGTCGTGGTGAGGAATGGGTCGGTGCTTTCATCGGCTTTGACCGCCGACAAGACCTGATGAAGCGTAAGCGTGACATGGCAATTGACATCGCAACGGCTGACTTGAGTGGTGCTATCCGCAACGGTTTTACCTACAACGGCAACAAGGTCGGCATTGGTCGTGCTTTCACCAAAGACGGCAAATGGCTCATTGAACACTCTCAGGGCGTGTATCAAAGCGACAAGGATGCCGATTCTCAGCCATCGTGGGTCATCCCCATCAATGAGAAGGTGAACATCTCCATGCTCAAGCCCGACAACACTCCAACGCTCGCCTACATGACAAAGAGCATTTGGACATTTCACGGCAACACCAAAGACAAATTCCTGTCCGAAGGCCCAATCACCGTCAAGGTTGAGGGACAATGGGAGGCGGCAGATCACGATTGGAAATTGTGGCAACCCATTCTCATCAAGGGCGAATTTGACGCTGAGGGTTGGAATGGCTCAGGGGCAACGCTGTCTGTGAGCAATCCTGCCTGTGCCTACGGTCTTGATTGGATTCCCGAACAAAACCGTGAAGCAGGTGCATCCCTCTTCAAACCTGAGCAATTCCTCACAACCTGTGGAGAAGCACTCGTCAATCTCGGTGATTTGCTTGAGCATCACATGACAAACCGAACCGAGTCCTATGTGGACAGGAACGGCACACAACGCTACGATGGGCCATTGGTGGTCGCTGTTGGTGGTGTTATGGACATCAACCACGAAGGTCGTGAGTCCCAATGGGATTCAACGGGTCGTGACTATTACCTCTCCATCTCCAATCAGGTGTTGCGACGAGAAGATCCCAACGCTCGCATCGGCATCGGTGTGAGTGGCATCCACCATGACAAATTCAACGCCATGAATGTGTTCAAGGGCGATGAATGGTTGCCCTACGCTCGTGGCTCTCGCATTTGGGTCGTTGGTCGCACCGACTCCTACACCAACACCAACGGTGAGGATGTTGTCAAAATCAACGCTCACGGCATTTACGCCATCCCCAAGAAATCCATTCCTGCACAGAAGCCAAGCGAGGACTCCAACAATCTCGGCAACCTTGGCGGATTTGGTGTCGGAGGTGATGAGTGATGGCAGGAACGGGATTCTTGGATGGATTCAAGGAACAGAAAGGCAATTTTGAGCCACCTGTCAAGAGTGCCGAGCCAAAGCCTGAGCCGAAGGCTCAAGCGAAGCCCGCACCACAGCCAAAGCCACAGGCTAAGGCTACACAACAACCCAAGCCGAAGCCACAGGCGGTTGCTCACGAAGCACCCGCATTCAACGCATCGGCCAACATGAACCCGGTCATCGCTCGTATGATTCAATCAGCACGCACTATGGCTGTGCGTCAAGACACCTTCGTGATGTGCGGTATCGCAGGGCATCCCAAGACGGGCAAAACGGGTATGGTGCTTGACAGCCTCACCCCCGATGAAATTGCCAACGGTGCTGAAATTTGGCACATTGACTTTGATCTCGGTGGTGAAACCACGAAGGCGGCACACCACAAGGACAAGGCGGCAAACATTGTTGTTCTCAACCCTTGGGTTTTCAATTATGGCAACAGTCGTGTGCCATACGATTTCCCTGCAACCTTTCAACAGACCATTGACATTCTCAAGGCGGCACAGGCACAAATGGAGGAACAGAACAATTTCTTCATGGAACATGGTAAAATGCCCAAGCCATACCTCAAGACTGTCGTGTTTGACGGGGCAGACCATTGGCTTCACATCACTGAAACCTGCATGAAGGTGGATGACCTTGAGTTAGGTGTTGATGGGATTGCTGTGGCCGGGAAAAAGGCAACCACACAGATTGGTCGTTTCAATTGGAACATTCGTGCCACACGATACCAAACCGCTATGGTCGCTCTCCGTGAATTGTGTCGTGGTGGTGTCCATGCGTATGTCATCACTCACATGAAACCTGCCTACGACAACACGGGCAACGAATTGGTGGGTCAGGACTCACCCAAGTGGCTCAAGGACACCGAAGGACACCTTCAACAAGTGGTCTATACCGAAATTGAAGAGGAACGGGATGAGAACGGTGAATTGACAGGCGTTGTGCGTGGTTATGCACGAGTCGTGGCGAACCGCACATCTCTCCAATCAGGTGGCCGACATTTGCTCTTTGAACGCAACAACGAGGGCGGAACATGGTATGGTTGGGATGGCATGAAGAAAGGTGAATTTGACATCGCAGGAGGTGATGAGTGATGGTTCAAGTCGTCATCAATCGCAACCACTTCAATTCGTTCATGTCGGGCTTCTCGTCAATGGATGACCTCGTTCTCCATGCCAATGAAGAAACCCAACGCATTTACGCATCGGGAACGGCAGATCGTGCCTTCTTCATCAATCGTTGGTCGGGTGCTGATGTCATTGAAGGAGGAAACATTGTCATGGGTCAAATCGGCACAATCGTTTCTCTCGTCAAGGATTTACCACAAACGGAGGAAAACGAAATCCGACTTTCCTGTGACGGTGACAACCTCACCATCATGTCAGGCGGGTCGTTTTTCCGCATTCCCACATTGGCTTCGGCCACTTCGTCAGCGGGCGTTGAGCAATTGTTGAACACCCTTGAGGAATCACGGGGTGCTGACTATGCTCGCTTTGGGCAATCGGACTTCACCTACAAATACCAATTTGAATCAAACACGGTTCGTGCATTACAAAAAATCGGTTCGTCAATCAACAGCGGGGCGTTGTTTTGTTTGATCGTGTCGGGTGATGAATTGGTCTATGTGGTTCAGCGCGATGGCATTCGCATTGAACACACAATTGAAGGGATTCAAAGTGACTGTCTTGAAGAAGAAGCATCCATTTGGTTTGGTTCTTGGTTGTTGGATGCACTAAAGGCTATGCCGAGTGGTGGTGTCATCCATTTGTCGTGTGGTGCTGACACGCCTCTTTTGCTTCGTCACGAAGCCGATGAGGGTCAGGAACACGGCACAACCGTCATTGTAGCACCTCGGCAAGAAGCCGAGTGATTACAATGATTGTTGAGCGATACATCACGAATGACGAGAAAGAACGCATTTTCACTCGGTGGCGAAAGCCTGACGGGTCATTGGTTGAGGAACACCATGACTTCGCACCGTATTTCTATGTGCTTGATGATGAACGGCTGATAGAGCGTTTGACTCAAATGTATGATGCCCGTTTCTTCGGTTGGGAATTGACTGAGGACACAGCCACTTCACTCCCAAGCAAAGAATACCCACATGGTCGCACACTACGAAAAGTGGTTGCACCGACCTCAAAGGACATACGAGCCATGCGAGAAATCGCAGGTGACACATGGGAGGCTGACATTCACTTCGTTGATCGTTTTTGCATTGACACATACGAGGCAGGTGATATGCCTGATTGGTTTGACACCATCGTTAAGGCAGGTGGCTTTGACATGGAGTGGAATCAAGACAATGAAATCACCATGCTCGGCTACACCACCGATGGTGTGGTTGCTCGCACATGGTCTTGGCATCCAACATACGAGGGCGTTCTCAATCCATATCGTTCCGAGAAGGAAATGCTTGAGGCGTTTGCACAAGCCTTTGAGGAATTGAACCCTGACTTGATTACAACATGGGCAGGAAATCGTGCCGATTGGCCGATGCTATACAAGCGGTTCAAGCATCACGGTCTTTCGTTGGATTGGGCTTCGCCAATTCAATGTGCTTCACCACCAATGACTCACTTGCCGCGCTCAGGTGTCTATCAAGAAGGAACACAAATCATGCTTGGTCGCATGACTCTTGACTTGGCTGACAGGAATCATGGGTTTGAGCGTGTGTGGCGCGATGGAGGAAACGGTCAATTGTCCGACAGGCGACTTGGTGCGGTGGGGGAATTGTTGTTCCCCAACAACCCTGAGTGGTGGAAAGTGGACATGAAGGGCATGAGCCACCACGATATGTGGTTGGAGGATTTTGAGGCGTTCTGTGCGTATCACAGGGGCGACATTTTGCTCACCGATAGGATTGACCGTGAATACCATGTCAGTCGTTTCTTCATGGCTTTACAGCGTGTCTGTGGGGTATCATTCTCATCCGTGTTCACCGTCAGTCGTTTCGCACGAGGACTCCTACGCAGGAGAGCAACATGGGCATCACCGACAGGAACATATCACAAAGGAACGGATGGTGCGTTGTCGGGTGGCTTTGTGGCTGAACCGAAAGTGGGTCGTTTCACCAATGTGGGTGTCTTTGACTTCCGGGCCATGTATGCTGAAATCCAACGAGGAAACAACATCAGCCCCGAAACAATTCGCTACGAGGTTGGTGATGAAACACGGACATTGGGCAACGGTTCAATTTGGTATCAGGGTAAAATGGGTGTTCTTCCTCAATTGCAGATTGATCTCGCTGAGGCGAGGAATGATGCAAAAGCCCAAATGAAAAAACACGAACCCGCTTCACAGGAATATGCGGGTTTCAACACACTCCAATTGGCATTCAAGCGCGCGGCAGCGTCAGTCTATGGCCTGATGGGACACACAGGACACGGTGAGAGCCACCTTGAAGTCGCATCAGCCATTACCTATGTTGGTCGCTCGTTGGTCGGGCGACTTATGGAAATATGCGATGACATGGGTTATCCTGCTCTCGCAGGTCACACTGACAGTGCCTACATTTCAATTGGTGACGCTAACGGTGAGGAAATTGCCGAGCGTTTAACACAAATCATACAGAAGGAATTTGATAGCGACAGGTTTGTTGTTGAATTTGAGAAATTTATGAAAGCATGGATTGCTGCAAAGAAAAACCGCAATTTTGGTTGGGTCGTTTGGCCGAAAGAATCACTCCATGTGACAGGATTTGAATACAAAAAGAGCAACGCATCACGAATCACTAAGCGTGTTCAGGGCGAAGCGTTCATGGCGTTGTGTCGGGACTTGGCTGATCGTGATGCCATTGACGACATTGTATATGGCATCATCAAAGAAGTCAAGTCGGCTTCTGTTCCTCGCAAACACTTGACTATGCGTTCACGCTTGGGTAAAGACCCCGAAAAATACGGACAGCAGGGTGGCTTTCAAGGGGCGGCAAAGAAATACAACCTCACAGCACCTAAGCATTTACACTTCAAGGATGGCGATGGAGTCCCACACCTTTACACAAAGCGTGGAATTGAAGCATATCGCACCGATGAGGAATTGGCTTCACTCCCACTTGATTTGACAACAATCGTGCAAAAACAAGTGATTGCACCCGTTGCACTTATCTATGAGGCTATGGGTTGGAGTGAACCCACAGCCGATGCCTCAAGACCCGTTTCCCTATGGTGATATACATGATTGAACACAAACCACCGAGAGCCTATCCTGTGCCGAACCGTGAAGGGTTGTTTTCAACATACGCATGGCATCCCGGCATGAAGCAAAATTACATTTTGAGGATGAGCAAATCCTCACTTGGTGACTCCACCTTTTGCGCTCAACAATACTTCATTGGTCGCATCATTGGCATGAAAGAGCCACAGAACGATGATATGCTAAGAGGAACAAATGTCCACGATATTGTTGAGCAATTCTATGACAATGTGGACATTGAATACGCAAAGGGTCTTGATGCCGATAAGGTGGATATGTATTTTCAAAATTGTATGCCCGATGCTACGGGACTCAAAAAGCCCCAAGAGGTTTTCACACTTGATGAGGATTTGCACTTAGACCGCTATCGTGTTGCTGAGGTGCAACGCTTCTTGTCGTCAGATCCCGACAATTTTTTGCCGACAGGCAACGAATTGTTGGTTGATGATGTGGTTGAGGTTGAGGTGGATGGCATCAAGCAATTGGTTCACTTCACAGGGTTTATTGACAGAATTTTCACCAACCCTGACGGCACACTTCACATTCACGAATTGAAAACAGGCTTGTGGAAGGATAAGCCATTCAAATACAACAGCATGAGGAAGGAAATGGCGTTTTATGTTTGGTTGCTTCGCAAAACGGACAATTCAGCACGAATCACTCATTGGGGTTGGGATCACACAAAGGGACTTCAAGGCGAAACAGAAGAAAGCGAGGTATTCCGTCATGTTGAACCCGTTAGGGTGAAAGAAATCGGTGAAATGCTCGCTGATATGCACAACCTGATTCGTATGCACAGGCGATACAAAGGCGACGGGGAGGGGTCAATGTTTGCACTCATTCCTGAATATCGCCAATACAACATTTGCGACCCTTGGTGCGGATTGAAAGAATTCTGTCCTCGCTACACTCAGCACTTGGAGGAACAAAAATGAGGGAATTGCTAAACGACTGTTTTGTGCTTGAGGGCGACTGTCTTGAACGCTTGAAGGAATTACCTGAAAAATCCATCCATACCTGCGTGACCTCTCCGCCCTATTACGCTTTGAGGGATTACGGCACAGGTTCGTGGGAGGGGGGCGACCCGGATTGTGAACATGAGGGCGTTGTTTTGGGCAACAATAGGAATTTTGTTGATCGTGAGGGGAGAGGAAGCAACAATTCCGCCCTTGATAGTGGCAATTGCATTAAATGTGGTGCGACTAAGGTGGATTCTCAAATAGGGTTAGAAAAAACACCCGAAGAATTCATTCAAAACCTCGTTTATGTTTTTCGTGAAGTGCGAAGGGTTCTCCGTGATGACGGCACTTTGTGGGTGAACATTGGGGACTCTTATGCAGGGAGTGGTAAGGGGCGCAACGCTGATGGCTCACACCAAGAAGGCGGAAAGCAAGGAACAAACAAGGGAACGATTGAAGGCTCATTGGCTAAAACCAACGCACCAAATTGTAAGCCCAAAGACCTCATCGGCATACCTTGGATGCTCGCCTTTGCACTGCGTGCTGATGGTTGGTATTTGCGCCAAGACATCATTTGGGCCAAACCCAATCCCATGCCTGAGTCCGTCAAAGACCGATGCACGAAGGCACACGAATACATTTTCCTATTGTCAAAATCAAAACACTACCATTACGATCACGAAGCGGTAAAAGAACCCGTCAGTGACAAAGACCGAAAAAATTACCAAAACGGTTCACGAAGCAACGGCTTTAACCACGACAGAAACGATAACGATATGTCAAAAAGGATGAAAGGTAAAACCTTCACGGCACGCAACCGAAGAAGTGTGTGGAGTGTCAATGTTTTACCTTATTCCGAAGCACATTTTGCTGTTTATCCACCTGATTTGGTTGAGCCTTGTATTCTTGCGGGCTGTCCACCAAAGGTTTGTTCGTCTTGTTTGACTCCGTATAAGAGGGAATTTAAGACAGAAGAACGCTTTTTGTCGCTTGAAGAATTGGATAAAAGCAATTTGAACCCTGATTCCGTGATTCCGAATTATGAAATCGTGGATGGAGAGAGGGTCAGCAAATTAACACGAATCATAGAGGATAGGAATTTGCCCGACCACGAAGAATTGCGCCAATACCTCCAAGAAAACAGAAAGAAAGTGGGTTTGACAATCAAAGAGGTTGAGGACTTTTTTGGCACATGGCAAGCACACCATTGGCTCACGAAAGGAGGGAGTTATCCACCCGCTGAAAATTGGATGGATTTGAAACAATTGCTTGACTTGGATGACACATACGACAAGGCTATGACAGAAATTTTCATTCGTTCAGGCATCAAGGTAAAGGGCGAAACCATTGACTTAGGGCTTGTTAAACAATGTGAATGTGATTGCGAATTGAGTGTAAGCGGAACAGTCCTTGACCCCTTTGGTGGCTCAGGAACAACGGCAGGAGTCGCACTCAAACATGGGCGTAAAGCAATTGTGTGCGAATTGAATCCCGAATACATTGATTTGATGCCAAAGAGAATTGAAATGATCAGCGGGCGAAGCAAAGAGCAACGAACATTATTTGATTGGTGATTTATCATGGCTCACCTATTCCGTCATTTTCCTCGTGAAGTGGATATGCGGAAGCGCAAGGTCGTTCATTCAATGGATGAATTACAACGCTATGTTGAGGCAACCAACGGTGCTGACAACCTCACCACTACGGTCTATGGCTTTAGGGCATTGAAGGGGACAGGAAAGCGTGCTGAATACACCACAGCCGTAGTCCCGCACTTTGTGATGGACTTTGACTATGAGCGTGCAAAGGTGAATGGGCGGAGTGATAGCGAGGCAGGAAATCGTTGCCTCCAAGAAGTGTCCATGCTTCACCACCATTTACTGAGCAACGATTTCAAGCACGCCATGTGGTTCACGGGTGGGGGTGTTCATGTGTGGGTGAACCTTGACCGAACATATTACCCCGATGGGCGAGGTATGTCGGATTTGATGACGACAGGCAGGAGGCTCGTGGAGGGGTGGGTCAAGGAGTGGTCGTTAAGCACACTTGACCCGGTTGTATCGTTCCGCCCTGACCGTCACATTCGCATTCCCAACACCTACAATTTCAAGCGTGGTCTGTGGGGCTTCCCTCTCAAGACTCAGGACTTTGATTTGACATGGGAGGACATTCTTGACCGGGCATTGAAACCCCAAGGCGGCATGACTATTTATGGCTCAAAGGGCATGACTTTGGAAATACAACAACGGGATCCCGATAAGCCGTTTGAAGCACAACCCGTTGATATTGACATGAAGAAAGTCGGCTCAATCAATGTGTTGCCATGTCTTGCGGCATCCGCTTGTGATGTTGGTGGCAACCCCCCGCACGAAGCGAGAGTGTATTTGATGATATTCCTACAAGACCGATTTAGGTCGTTTGCCCGCCCCCCTCGTTCATCACAAGTGTCTAACGAAAGCATTGTGGAGAGTGTGTGTTCGTTCATCAACGACCTTCAATGGTCGGACTACAATGAAGAAATAACACGAAGGTATGTGTCCATTGGAGTCAGCAATTTTTACATGACTCCTTCATGTCGCACGCTTTACGAGAAGGGGTATTGCTTAGGTCGTTGTCCATTTTATGATGGCAGTGGAGGTGAATAAATTGACAAGAAGAGATGTATGTTGGTTATGTGGTGGCAAATTGATTTGGCAATCGGATTTCAATTACGATGAAATTTTTGGTGAAGGCGAAGGAATTGTCGCCATGCTCAAGTGTTCCGATTGTGATGCTGATGTTCAAGTGTCCCAAAGACATGATGAGGTGAAAGAATGACTGACGATATTGAAGAAATACGAAAGAAAAAATTAGAGGCTATTCGCAAGAAAGCCACTCAGGTTGAAGCACAAACAGATGAATTGAGAGCCATGCAAAAAGAATTCACATGGGCTGACTTTGGTTATGATGAACCCGAATGGGCATTCCGTGAGAGTCAAGAAATGGAAGGGGCGTTTGATGTTTGTCAAAAGCGTCAAACCGTAGCCATCACGGGTGATCCCAAGTGGGCTATGCTCGTGACCGATTTGCTCAACCGAGCGAGGCTTGAAGAATTGACATTGGCACAAAGGGGGGATGAAAGTGAAAAAAATGCTGATTTGTAAGCAGTGCAACCGTTCAACGAATGTTTTGCATCCGTTGCACGACATTTGCCACGAATGCTACAACCCCACGCACATTATCAGGCGGAGGGGGCGAAAGTGACCGAAACAACCCTGTTCATTGACTATCGTGAACGCTCAGGACTTGAGAAGGGTGTGATAAAACACTGTGAAAAGGAGGGCATCCCCTACCAAATGCAAGAGAATTTGATTACAGATTATTGTTTTGGTTCACTTGGCATTGAAGCCAAATCCATTCACGATTATTTCAATTCGCTTCACAGTGGACACCTGCAAAATCAATTGGCGAACATGGATGACAATTTTGAACGCATGGTATTGGTGATTCACGGGACTGTGGATCAATATGTGGCTGCGTTGCGTAAAAGAGGCAACAGGAGTGCATCCTATGCACAAATGGAGGCACGCTATATTGGTTCTTTGGCTCGCTTTGATGTGGATTACGACATTACAATCATGCAATTTTCAACAGCATCCGCCGCATCACGATGGATTGTCAAGCGTTGTCAAAAAGACGGCACGCTTGGTTCAAGCAACACCCTACGCACCTTGCGTAAAACACGCTCGGAGGATGTTCGGATTGACGGACTCAGGGCATTGGGGTGCAGTGAAACCATCGCCAAGAATTTGCTTGAGCATTTTGGTTCAATTGTTGAATTGACAGGTGCTACGAAGAGGGAATTGATGAACATTGAAGGGATTGGGAAAAAGCGTGCTGAGGACTTACACGAAGCACTGACGAGTGAGCAACCTGTGGTGAAACAGACGCATCGCAAAACGATGGCGTAAGTTTAAGGTGAGAAGCGTTTAGGCGAGAAAGCACAGGGGTTGGTCTATATGAACGGCATTGAATCGGTAAAGGATTTGACGAGAAAATGGGATGACTACGGTGTAGTCAATTCCGACAACGATGGTTCTCGTTTTATTCGTGGCTACATTGAGCGTTTCAATACCGTGTCGTTCTTCAATGAATTCGCAGGGCTTCTTTCTTTCTTCTTTGTCATGGGTCAGGTATGTGCGCCATTCATGCGTATTCCCATTCACGGCACATACATTGATTGTCGTGTCCACACCTATTGGATTCAACAATCAAGGACAGGTAAATCAATTGCTTGGGAATTTACAGACCGACTTCTTGAGGCACTTGGCATTGAAAGCGAAACCTTCACCGCAGGGTCGGATGCAAAATTGATTGGGACAGTCCAAGAGCAACCTGTTATCGGTGAGGATGGTCGCCCTACGGGTGAAATCAACCACATCACTGTGCCGGGTTTGCTCAATGGCTACAAGACCCTGCTCTTTGACGAAGCGAGCGTATTGCTCAACGATCAAAAGGCATATTTCAGCGATAAAATTCTCTATCTGCAACAGGCTATGGCCGCTTTGGGGTCACGCACGAATGTATTGGTGAAACACTTGGTTGGGGGGTCAGTCCACACGCCATCAGGGGTGTCCTTGTGGATGACGACTTTTCCTCCAAAAGACATCATGGCTCATGTATTAGACAAGGGTTTCTTTCAGCGTGTGTTCCTGTATCAAAACGACATCACCGCCGAGCAACGACAGACCGTGAGTGAACACCGTGTGGGCGGGGCGTATGTGCGACCCGATGGGCGAATTATGGACTATGATGTTCTCGCCACCTACATTGAACAAAGTGTGGATTTTGTGAAGGGTCGTCTGTTTGACGCTATGGGGCTAACGGATGAAGTGGTTGAGCGTGTTGATGAAGAAGGAAATGCCTTCACCTACACCATCAGTCGTGGTGAACAGTGGACAAGACTGAGCGACCAAGAAAGAGAACAGGCGGCGATGGAACACGCCTACGATTTGTTTGAGGTATCACCGGGTTATTCGGCGGCGTTGCTTAACGCAACCGATGACTATTACCAATTGGCTCACGGCATTTCAAGTGACGATGTGCGCGAAACAGCCCTCTCCTTCATCCCCAACATTGAAAATTACACAATGATATTCACTAACCTGATTGCCACTATCATGCGTTCTCCCGTATTGACGGAGGATCATGTGATGATGGCTTCGGAAATGATTTACGACAATTTTCACAACCTCATCATTTGGCTTGAGCAAAAGCAAAATGTGTCCGAGAAGAAGAAAATTGCTTCTCAGCGTGCGGCATGGACAAGTGCATTCAATGCGTGCAAACGCTACACGGATGAAAGCGATGGGGTGGAAAAGGTTATGCAAACCGAATTGTTGGATATGTATGCGACCCAACAATGTATTGCGAACATCACGGCACAAAGGAGGTTTAAGTCATTGAAGGACTCAAGACAAGTCACCATATCAAAGTCGGGTCAGGGTGGTCGTAATTTCGTTGTATTGGCGTGGGGTGGTTCGTGATGAAAGTGGTGGGTTTGGCTGTTGTTTTTGATGGCGATATTGAAAGTCAAGGCTATCGGGGCGACTTCACCCCAATCCTCTATGCCACCTTTGACGGCAAACACGAAACGGTCTATACCGACCTTGAATTCATACCACGCCTATCACGATGCGAACAAAAATCACTCGCTGACTTTGACCCCAATGGTGTGTTTGTTGCTCACAATTTACCAAAGGATTTCATTGGCGACAACACCACAGACCTCCTTCGTTTGACACAAACAGCGAGTGCCGAAGTGCTTCAAAATGAAGGCAAACGCTACGCCTTAGCCGATTTATGTCGGTGGAACAAGGTCAGGGGATTTCATCAAGAAATCGCAACCGCCATCAAAAAATACACAGCCTATCGCAAAGGTGATCACCACAAAATAGCACGATGGTCGCTTGAAGAAGCAAAGCGATGTCAAGAGTTATTCGTGGTCGTTAGGAAGCGTGGTCGCATTCGTTTCGTTGATGCCAACACAGGAAAATTGGCTTTTGCTGAATTGGATTTCACGGAGGAAGAGTGATGCCTGTCGTTTCCTGTGCGAATTGTGGTAAAAGACACAAGGCTACACCCAAGCGTTTGCGTCGTAGTCAAGAAACACCAAGTCTTTGTTGGAAGTGCAATCGTGATTTGCCTGAAGAATACAGGTGTAAAGGAACGCCAAAGCGTAAGGAAAGGCGATGTGAGCAAAGGGCTTTAGACAATGGTTATTGTGGTTATCATCAAGACCAATTCGGTGGTGAAGAGGAATGAGTGCTTTCACACGGGGGTGGGAATTGATGAAAGGCATTGTTTGGAATGGCCGTGAATATGACGACATTGATGAAATTGACCCTATCATTCGTGGCGTTTTGGATGATTACACGCAAGGCACGACACTGCCCTCACTACCTTGGTCGGGTGGTGGTAAGCGAAGAGGAACACCTTGGTCGGCCATGCGAAGAGAAGGAAGCAGTGCGCCACTTCACCGTTTGAAAGGTTTCACCCATCCTGAAAAGGAAATGTTGCCTACGGTGATGAATTGGGAAGGAGGTAAGACTTCAATCATGCCTCAATTCCGGGCCTTAACTAAGCCTTTGGGTGGTCGTTTTATCCCCGCTGAGTTATTCGGTGGAAGTGGATCGTTCATTCTTGGGATGAACGACCCACAAGCACGAGGTTTGTATGGCGACATCAACCCCGATATGACGAATGTGATGACACAATTACAGCGGGGTATGGGTGATGTTTTGATAGCGCGGAATCAAGAACACCTTGAAGAAATGATTGATGAATTGAATACCCTCCGATATAGGCGTGATGTTTTGGGACAAAACATGAGCGATGATGAATTGATGCGTATGGCACATTTGCTAATTGGTTCAAATGTGGCTTCAAGAAACGGAATGTTTCAATATGAACCTTGGGGAGAAAGTGCGGTGAATTACACGGAGGGGAAAATCAAACGCCCTTCGCTTCGTGAGTCAAATGTTCGTATCATGCCTTCCGATGTTGGACAAATCAATCTTGACCCGTATGCAAAAAGGTTAGAAAATGTTGAAATTGTGACGGGCGACTTGAGAGAAACGGCACAGAATTTAACGCCTCAACACAAAGCATACCTTGACCCTCCATACCTCACGAGAGATATTTCTTACGGAGGCTCGGAACAGCAATTACAAGGAAAAACATTTGACGATTTACAACGCCAAACATTGAAAATAGGCGAGGAACACGAAGGGCCATCTATTCTTTCAAATTACCTCTATGACAAAAACACAGGCAGACCTCTTTACGACTACATCAACGCTGTGTTAGACGCAGGATTCACAATACATCCTTGGATTAGAAAACCAAAAGCAAACAAAAATGCACAAGTGGAATTGATTGGAACACGCAATTTTCCCACACAGAATAAATTGTTCTAACGATCACGGCTGATACGACCACCGCCCGCACCCAAGTCACGCCTCATGCGTGGTCTTGCACCACTCCCTGAGCCACGAACCTTGTTTCGTGCATACCTCGCTCGTGTTCGCTTCTCCTTGTTCTTTCGTGACACGCTATACGCCCTGCGTTTAGCCTGTCGTTCAGCACGACCTTCGGATGGATTGCGAGTGTAGCCGTGAAATTTGCCTTTCAAGACTCCGAATCCGACAGCGAAGGCATGGGCTTTAGCCTCGGCTTCGCTTTTCGCCATATATTGCCGCAGGTATCGCACTCCCATAAAAATATCCTATCCCGACTCCCCGCATAGAAGCCATTGATTCTTCGGGCAAGCCCTACGGTTTGACACGAATCACATCGTTGTTCCAATTTTGCTCGGAACATTCGCTTCATGGCAATCAATACCCTGCGTGTGTGTAATAGAATTCAACCTCACCCACACCAAGTGGGCCGAGAGGGGAAATGACGGTGAGTGACAAGTCACCGAAGGTAATCAATTTGCCCGCCACCGTGAAGTGTGGGCCTTCTTTCAAAGGACACATTTGGCTATCACCCGATCCAAACCAAACGGCTGTGATGAGTCGTGTTGAACCGCCCGTTTCGTCAGCGAGTGGGGTAAAGGAAAGCGAACCTGTTGAACCCGAACCTGTGTAAGAAATGGTTTCCTTTGCTTGTTTGTGAACAGGAGTCAATTGATACGCACCGCCCGCCCCTGAGCCAATGGCTTGGTCGCTTTGAAAGAACAGGTGCGTTTCACCATCACCGTGAATGCTTGTTGCACTCACTTGAAACCCGTTGGGGTCACGAGCATAGAGTGTGCCTAAGTCGGTGAGGGGCAAAGCCCCCGCTGACAATGCGGGCGTAGTGCCGTAATCGTTAGACGGGTCAATGCCGTTTCCCGATGGGTCTTTCATCGCAGTTAAGGGAAACGGGCCACCACGAATGAACACACGCTTATCCTCAACCGCAGCGACATTCAGTGGTGTAGCATAGGTGACACGCACAGCACCCAAAATGACCGATTGCTTGATGAGGTGAGAGGAAGGCATCTGTGGGTAAATGCCTGTGCTTGTATCAACGACTGTGCCACAGACCAAACCAATGTTGTTCGTGGATGTCAATTCGGGATCGGCAATCACCAAGACCCAACACTCTTCGTTGAGGGCTGATGGCAACACCATGCCGCCCGCATTGAATCGGCTGTTGTAATAGGATGCTGTATCAATGTCAAACGCTGATGCTGAACCAACGGAATAGAACACACCGTCAAGGCACACCACACCTGAGTCCACAAATACCTCATTAGCGTCACCACCCGCATTGGGTCGGACACAGCAATTGCCGCTGATAGGATTGTTCCTGTCGCCCGCCCCTGAATCACTGCTGTAATCCGTCAAGGAAATGGGTATGACACCGTTGCCAATGCCACGCTCAAGGAAACCTGTGAGGGTGGCGGTGGACAGCACATCGGTATCACGCAACCCATCGGATTGCCATGTAGCCCCTGTGCCTGTCTTTTCGTGTCCTTCTCCGAGTCCTGTTGTTCCCATCACCTCACCTCCATGACTACATCCACACGAATTTCGGTGGTTTGATTTTTGCTAATCGGCACAAACGATGCACGAAATGCGGGGTTGTCAAGGGGGGTTGCCCCATGCACAACGACCTCTTTCACATCGCTCGCAGCAATCAATTGAGTGTCAAATATACCTGTCACCGACACGGTGCGATCATCAATGCGTTGAACCGTAGGTGTGACGGAGAAGGCGACATTCCCTGCCCCTCCATCCCTTGTGGTAGCCCGCCCACCTGAAGTGCCAAGACTCATTTGGCTCACAAGTGATTGGAGGTGTTCGGCTAACTTGGCTTTGATTTGGTCTAAAACGGGCATTATTTCACCTCATAGAATCGTGATTTGGAGTGTCCGATAGGCAATTGGCGACTTGAAGAAACACGAAGCCTCTCGTTGTCGGACACGGCTACGAGGCTTCCCGCCTTCAAAGTGATGGTGGTTGCGGTGACGGAATTGATATATCCGATGACCTCATGGTTAGCGTTCAACACCGCATCATGCTGTGCAAACCTCTCCGTAGCATCAACGCCATCAACGGTCATCGTGGTGGTGCTTGTAGCGTAGCCACCACCATTGTTGATGAGAACACCCGTATCGCCACCACGCACACCAATGACCCCCAATTGATTCGTTGTTGGTTCGCCACGCCACCGCCCGCCTATAAGCAAACGAGTCCCGTTCACGAACCGTGTCATCACACGATGTGCTGAAATCACTTGGATTGGTGCATTCAGGGTAATGTCAATTTGTTCATCGGTTCTTGTGGCATCATCATCACTCGTCGTGGATGTTGATGTTTGCAGATCAGCCAACAGTCCTTCAATGCCCTTCTCGTATTGACCCATCACAATGTCGGTGAGTCCCGTGTTGTAGTCGTTGAACACTTCAAAGACAACGAATTCTCCTTTGATTGCTTCCGCTGTGAAATCAACACGGATTATTTCTCCGGGCTTGATGTCACTGCATTTGATGAGTCCTTCAACACGAATGAGTGCCGAACCTTGTTCGGTTCTCCGCAACAGTCCCTTCGCCAAACGGAGAGCAACACTTCGTTCCTTCACCCCTAACACCTTCGTCTTGAGCGTGCGTTCCACGCCTTCATCATCACCAACCCCACCCATGCGTTTCATGCGTTCTAAGTCCTTGACAGAAGCCCGAACCGTTTCGTTGATAGCGATTTCATCACCCTCAACAATCACTTGGTTTGCCATTTCAAGCATTTGACTCACACTGATATTGCGAGGGCCACTGCTTGTTCCAACACGCCTTCCAATGTCAATGAAAATATCAGGCGAATAAATCAACAACCCCTCTTCACTCAACGATAACTGATAGCCGTCAATTCGTGACAAATCACGCAGGGCATCCATAATACCGATGCCTCGTGTTTTGCGACTGATGAAGTGATGGCTGTGTAGCATAGCATCACGAAGGTTTGGATGGGCGAATAGGAACGCCTGTCGTGCGACTTCTGTGCTATGATGAGCCGATGAATAATCAGCATAAACGCCCGCATCGGTGGCTTTTTGCTCAAGGAAAACACGGAATTTTTCAAGGTCAATGCCCGGTATGGATTTGATAATGTCCTTCATCAGCAACAGGGCAGCATCGGTGGTTCGCAACCCAACACCCATGAAGTGTCCAAGTCGCACACTGTTGATTCCCATGCCTGACGCTGAAAGTGAATTTTCTGTGAGGTTCTTGAATGTCAAGAAGGTGTCATAGAAATCACCATCGCCCTCGTTGTTCTGTGCTTTGGCGATCCGCCACTTTTGATTCAAGGCATCAATGAGGTATGGTGGGAAGCGAGAGGGTATCATTTCAGTCCCATCAACATAGACCCTTGACATTCCCCCTGTCCCTGCGTTTCGCTTGTATGAAATCAATCCTGTGTTCTGTCCGTCATTCAGCACAAATGTCTGAGCAGATAGCATGAAGAAATCGGATGGGTTGTAGTGTCCAATTCCACGATAGCCCATGTTGGTATTGATGATTCCACTATCGTCACTTGTGGTCGCATCCCATTTGTCCGACAGCAATTTGCCAACCGACACAGCGTTATCAACCAAAGAGGGCAATACAACCAAGCCGAGTGAAGTGGGGGCTATGTTTTCAATTTTTGAAACGGTTGAACCTGTATTTTTGCCCGCACGAACCGTATAGCCCGTGAGATCGGCTGAGGCACATTGACCTGTTAGGGACAGTCCGTCAAATGTGTTATGGGTGCGACTCGTGTAGGTGATTTGACCTGTCAAACCGATGATGACAAGCACCCCTGATTGTGCAAAGGAAGTGGCATCATCAACAACGATTTTTGATGGCGAAGCACTCTTTGCATCAAATTTAATCACAGCCTTAGCACCAAGTGCCAACATCGCTGTGCTTGGTTGCTTGACAACCGAATTAGCGTCTTTGTCACGCTTTAGGTATGGATTAACCACCACCGTGTCATCCGTTGCATATACCGTTTCTGTTTGTGAAATGTATTCACCACCACCTGCATGGGTGCTTTGTGAATATCGGGCTTCCACCAATGGCACAATCCTTCCCTCAGCGTCTTTGCGTGAAGCATCCGCTTTGAAGTGTTGAAGCATATTTGCTGACGGGATAAGATGCCACACAACATCACGGTTGTTAGCATCAGGCCACTCAATTGTTGGTGCTGAATCGTAGGGAGAAGAAATGCCTTGAATGTCGCCAATTTGACTCGTCGTTGTCGTTTCAAACATACCGTAGCGTTTGTCACGAGTGTATGGTTGGTCTTTGCTTCCTGCTTGGGTGATGGTGCTGTATGGCCCAAGCAACCACCCGTCTTGGTTCATGTCGTTGCCGTCACTATCGTTCTTGGTGGTGTAGCCGAACACCTTCAATGGTCGCACCATACGCACAATGTAATCCGCATATTTTCGCACAGGCTGTGCCACCTGTGACTTGATTGCCGAATTCTTCCCGCCTTGCTTTGACCGCAAAGCGTCTGTGTTTTCAGGGCGTTCAAGCCATGTTTTACGGAGGATAAACACCCCGCCCCATGCGGGCAAATCAGCCGACCCACGAACAGCCCAATGATCACGAACACCGACACCGTTTGCTTGGAGAATGTCATCACTGAATGGGTTGCTCACCGCCGCCAAATCCATGTCCTCATTCAACGACCATTTGGGTTTGGCGACCTTTTGGTTTGGATTGGATTGACCCCCGTATGTTTCATCGGGTCGGGATGCGTCTGTGGTGATGCTTCCTTCCGACCCACCATATTTTGTCCATCGTGTGTCCTGCACCCATGATGGAGTGATTGGGAACACTTGACCCACAGCCAAGTCGGAGTGCAGTGATACAGCCTTTGTGCTTGTCACCACATAGTCGCTATTCTCTCCTGTCAAATACTCACTGTGTGTTTCCACACTCAAACCCAAACGAGGTGCAACATCGGATTGCACCTGTCGGTGATCGGCAATTTCGTGAAGTGGGATGGGGAGTGTTCCACGCTCGGCTTCTCCCTTGTCTTTCATGTTGAGGTTTGTTCCCCAACCAACCGCAGGGAAGTGTTGGTTGTCGGTATCACCGTTAATTTTGACATCAACGGGGTGAGCGTTAAGGTGCAGGTTGTTGCCTTTGTGGTGATAAAATTCACTTCCCACACTCGCGCCAAATTCGCTCGCTTGATACACAGCCTCAACGGAATTTGCCGCCTTTGTTCTGTCGCCTGAGTGGTGGTTCAAGCCAATGATAGGGTCTAACCCCGTGTTCATTGATTTGGCTTGTAAAAATTTAGCCGATGAGCCTGTAATGGTGGCAAATTCTGTTCGGTGTGCATCCACTACACCTGACGGCATAGCCCTGTGCGACACCATGCCGAGTGTTTCATCTTGAAGCACTCGCCCCATGCCAACCCGTGTTTCAGCCTCAGTCCAAGGCGTGTTGGACAAGCGGTTGAAGCCCTCACGCCCAATGCCTTCGTTGGTGTGTTGGCTGATAACCATGCCAATAGGCACTGTGCGTTCAATGCCCGTATATGTGCCGTCAGCCCAAGCCCAATCATCGCCTGTCGGCAAATCATTCATGCTGTCGTGCTTCCCGCCATCAAAGCGGGCTGACCGCAATATAGCATCCATTGAGGATGAGGTTTCAGCAGGGTCGCCCGCCAACATATTGAGAGCATCCGAAGCACCCTTGAAACCAAAGGCTCGCACAGGCAATCGTCGTGACAAATCCACAGCGACCATTGGGTTTTGCACCACCGTCATTTCGTTCCATTCATACGAATTGGTGGTGTCTTTGTCCAATACCCATTTTGTGATGGCTTTGCGTGGGTTGAGTCCGTCACCGATGCCCTCTCCACGAGAATAGCGAGTGCTTGCACCCATTAGCACGAAATGCTGACGCAATTCAAGTGTGCCGTGTGGCTCACGCAATCCTGTGTGACCCATTAACACCGCACTCGCTGAACGCTGACCCCAATTTGTGCCGTGTCCACCTGCGTTAAGTCCGTTGTAGCCGTATTGTTGTAGCCATTGAAATGCGTAAATGCGTTCAAAGGCCATTCCTTTATCCACAGAACCCGTGTCGGTGGCGGGGGCATTACGCAAATACAAACCCCGCACCGATGGTTGAACCACAGCGTTAGGCATACCTGCTTCACGGTATCGGAATGTCATGTATTGTTCTCGGCTTGTTCCGAGCAAAGCGGGGTGGCTGTATTCAGCGAGCCATGTGCATAGGAAAGCATCAGGGATGGCGTTTGAATTGGTGTCGCTTGATGAAACCAACGCCAAGTCAGCGTGTGAGTCCTCCGCATCAAAATCCCCACTGCTTGATGGGGATTCCACATTGGCGACAGGCACAGCCGACATATTCACCATTTCAGGATCGTGAGCGATAAGTGGGGGAACGGTGGCTAACTCCGTTCCCACACGGGCTGTTCGCCAACCCGCAGGATGACCCGTCAAGGAATAATAGGTGTGCAATCCATCGGATGCCTCAAAGCCATTTTGAATCCATGCGGGGTTTGGTCGCCCTCCCATGAGCATATATTGCGAAAGCATGAATCCATTCATGGCAAATTCTTCACCTGCGTTGTGCCTGTTATTGACGGTTCGTGAGCCAACGGTGAGAGCAATTGGCCCTGATGTTGCCGCACTTCCATATGGCCCAAAGGCCGCAACATTTTGACTGTAATAATTTGAAACCCACTGTGCCTGTTCCGTAGCACCCTCAACCTTCGTGTGCAATTGACCGGGTGCAAATAGCAAATCAATTTGGTCGTGGGGTGTAGCACCATCATACCTTCTCCAATTCGGCAACCCTGCGTTTTTGATTTCGCTCATTGGGAAGCCATCGGATGCAAACGACCCTGTGTTGTAGGCTTCGCTCTTGACCTCCAAAGTGTCAAGGTAATAGACGGTGGCTGACGGTGGGTCTGTGCCTCCATTGTAGGCTGATTGAAAGCCCCAATGCTTGTGTTCTGTTTCGGCCTCAAAGAGCAACGAATATGCCGAACCGTGTGAGCGATGCAATTGCCTTCGCAACGCCATAGGTGTGCCTCTTGTGGTTAATGGTGCAACAAAGGAATGGCCTTGACGACCAAAACGAATGCGATGGTGGGGGTGGAGGTATGAACCGTCAGCCCCGTTGTTTGTGTCCAATAGCACAGAACCACGCTCAACATGGTCGCTAAGGCGGTGTGCTGCAAACAGACGGGTCGTTCCGCTTGGCACGCCACCTGCGGTGGTGTTGAGCGTGAGTCCGAATTGACTCTCCATTTTGTCGTGAATGATACGCACAGCGTGAAAGTGCAGAACCCTGTCATGTGTGTCAAACGCTGTGACTCGCACATCCTTCATTGAGGATTCAGCATCACCTGCAAGACCCGAAGTCGGTGCTGACAATCCACCCATGCCCCATGTCAAATTACTCCATGCTTGGACACGATCATGCCCTGAACGCACGATGATATTGCCGGGTATTTCGTCTTGTGATGGGAGGTTGATTTCCAAATTTGGCTCAATACCACTCCCAACCGTTGAAGGCAGTGGTGTTTCTGTTCCTGTGTTGGGATTGAGGCGGGTCTGTTTGTAGGTGAAGTCTTTGATGACCGTTCCAAAGGGCGACCCTCCTTCCAAAATCAATTCCTGTCCTTTGTCATCAACGACTGAAAGGCTATCCCAAACCCGTTCTTCGTTTGGCACATATAGCCCACGAACACGCTCGGTGCTAACGGTTCTCGTGACACGATAGGGCCGACTCACATACCCCAACGAGCCTACGAAGGGGTCTGTGCTTGTGGTAATTGTCGTGTTTTCGGATTTTAACCCGTTTTTGACAACAGCCTTCGCTTTATCTGTGGTGCTTTGTCGCATATTGCTGAGTGTCGCATAATCACTCTCGGTGGCGTTTGTCATTGAACCGTATTTGCTCGCAATTTCGTAGCCATTCTCCAATGCCACCGACCAATCCCCTGCCTTTTTGATTTTGTAAAGGGGCTGAGAATCCACCAAATCAATGGTGGTGGTGGAGGATAGGGTAATGGTGGGGCAAGCCCTGTAAAGCAGTGTGTCGGTGCTTATGTCCTTGTCCAAATTGAGCAAATACATTCGTGAAAAAGTGTATGAACCAAGTGTTGAAGTGACATAAGCACCTCGCCACAAACGACCAAAAATTTCCGATTGACTGTTGATGACTACATTGGGGTTAGGGGCGTAGGTGTAGTCAGCAATTGTGCCACTGACCGCACCTAATGCTTCAGGGGAAGCGGTTGTCACGCC
>Ga0222715_10000604_pt1 | contig 35841 bp, 55 predicted proteins | sample C33_9DmetaG_FD_165056 | JGI IMG/M metagenome (GOLD analysis project Ga0222715, IMG submission 165056) | Estuarine water microbial communities from San Francisco Bay, California, United States - C33_9D | ecosystem: Environmental > Aquatic > Marine > Unclassified | place: USA: California...
GCATAGGTGACTTATGGAATTTAGAGTACGTTCAAGCGGTGAACTGAAATCACAAGGTGAAATCCGCAAACTCAATCCAAATGTTTCTTTGCCAAAGGTGTGGAATAGCAACGTCTATGACACTTTGGGCATTGACCCAGTATTAGAAACACCCAGGCCAGACACTACTGGTGACTACAAGGTAGTGGTTCGTGACGGCGCAGAGCAGGATGCGAATAGCAACTGGGTACAGGCGTGGATAGAGCGGGATATGTTTTCCGACACTACGGAAGACGGCGTTACTACCACAAAGGCAGAGCATGAGACTGCTTATCAGACTAGATTGGATACAGAAGCTGCGGAGCGTGTTAGATCTGAGCGTGACCAAAAGCTAAAAGACACAGATTGGATGGGTATGTCTGACGTTACTATGTCAGCGGATTGGGCAACCTACCGACAAGCACTGCGCGATGTGCCGGCACAGGAATCCTTTCCAACCGACATCACCTGGCCGACTGAGCCTGTGTAGTATGAGCCGTGATACATGTCTTTATTCTCATCGTAACGATTGGCGGTGAGGTTCAGTCTGAGGTATGCACACAAGCGTTATGCTTTCGATCACTAGAAACATGCAACTGGTACGCAGACAACCTACAAAGAGGTAGATCTCCAACTACGACAAGAGTCAGCGCGTACTGTAAACCAATCCTGGTAGACCCAGATCAAGAGGGTGTAAGAGTTTACTAATGGCCGCTGAAATTATTGCTGCAGTATCTGCTTGTTCTAGTGCTTACAGGTTTATCAAGAAGGCCGCAGCTGAAGGAAAAGACCTGGCCGACATGGGTAGGGCAATTGGTGCGTTTTTTGACGCCAGGGAAGAAGTCAGTATCCTTGAGCAACAGGCTACCACTAGCAGCAAAATTGGTAAGTTGTTTGGAGGAAAGTCTGTTGAGTCTATGGCTCTTCAGGCGACTCTGGAGAAAGACAAGGCTCAAAGGCTAGAGCGAGAACTGAAGGATATTTTCTTATGGAGTGGGCGAGGTGACCTCTGGGAAGATACCATCAGGCAGCGAGCCAGAATAAGAAATATGAAAATAGCCGAGGCTAAGGCAAAAGCTAAAGCCAGGGCAGACATGCTAGACCTGGTGGTCATAGGCGGAACATTGTTACTCATAGTGGTTATTGTTCTTTCTGTTACGAGTCTTATATTTGGTGCTGAATAGATGACATTAGTTAGGTTAGACATTCCGGCCGGGATTTACAGAAACGGCACCGATCTGCAATCAGAGAACAGATGGCGAGATGCGAATCTTGTTCGCTGGATAGATAAAACCATGCGCCCGGTTGGCGGATGGCGCGTTAAGAGCGACACCGCTGCTGCGTATAAAATACGCGGAATGCTTGCCTGGAAGGATAACTCCAATTCCAGGTATATCGCTGGCGGCACATACGAGAAGCTATATGTCTGGAACCAAGGCGGCACCAGATACGACATAACACCAACCTCATTCACTTCTGGCAGAGAAGATGCATCCGCATTCACAGGATATGGCGCGGGCCCGTATAGCTATTACGAGTACGGCACTGAGCGTCCTGATAACCTTACTATACTGCCTGCTACTACCTGGTCACTTGATACATTCGGTCAATACCTTGTTGCCTGTTCACCAGATGACGGCAAGCTATACGAGTGGCAGCTGAACACTGGCACACCTGCCGCGCAGATTACAAATGCGCCGACTTCCTGTACCGGGCTGGTTGTAAGCGAGGAACGCTTCCTGTTTGCTCTTGGCGCGGGCGGCAATCCTAGATTGGTTCAGTGGTGCGATAAAGAAAACAACACCACTTGGACGGCGGCCGCTACGAATGAGGCAGGAGATCTAGAGCTGCAGACGGCTGGAGAGATCCAGTGTGGTATTCGGGTCCGAGGCCAGGTTCTGATACTTACTAACGTTGATGCTCATGCGGCTACCTACCAAGGACCGCCATATGTCTACGGCATCGAGCGTGTAGGTACATCTTGCGGGATAATCAGCAGGAAGGCGGTTGCCACAACTGACCAGGGTGCTGTGTGGATGGGACGCAGATCTTTCTTTGCGTATGGCGGCGGAGCTGTGACCAAGATGGCGAGCGATGTATCTGATTACGTTTTTTCTGATATTAACGTTTCGCAGCAGAGCAAGGTCTGGGCTGTCACTAATTCTAGGTTTGGTGAAATCTGGTGGTTCTATCCATCTGGCGGATCAACTGAGTGTGATCGGTACGTGATTTACAATTTTGCAGAAGGAACTTGGTCAATTGGCGAAATGGCTAGAACCTCTGGCATAGACCATGGCGCCTTCAGAACGCCCATATGGGCCGATGCGGACGATAAGAAGATCTATGAGCACGAGGTCGGTTTGTCCTACGGATCTCTGTCTCCGTTCGCTGAGAGCGGCCCTATCATGATTGGTAATGGCGATAACGTTGCCCAGGTTACCAAGATGATTCCTGACGAGAGAGCTCAGGGAGATGTGAATGCCACGTTCAAGACTAGATTTTATCCAAATGGCGATGAAACGACTCATGGACCTTATTCTATGTCTAATCCAACGTCTCTCAGATTTACCGGCAGACAGATAAGGATCAGAGTAGAAGGTCAGGTGCTCTCAGATTGGCGTGTAGGCGTTAACAGGCTTGATGTAAGGCAGGGTGGCACCAGGTGAGCGAATACGTTCCAGAGCCCTCTGGAGGCGCCTGGGAGACTTGGGCAAAACGCCTGAATCAGTACCTGGCTAGAACTAGGTCCATACTCAGGCACAAGATATCTGGAGAGAGCGCGTCCGAAGACGGCATTCTCCTGTGGGATCCACAGTATAAGTATCCTGTGATCTCCAAAGACGGCGAGTATGTGCAGATAGTGCTAGAAGATGGTCATGCTAATCTATCGATTGGCTCTGACCAGACAGCCGCGGCAACTAATACTGCATATGCTCTGACTTTTGATACGCCAAGCGGTAACGTAGGCATATCACTAGGCACACCGTCTAGCAGAATAGTGTTTGATCAGGCTGGAGAGTACCTGCTGGCTTTTACAGCGCAGATAACTTCAACCTCGTCATCTACAGCTAACTTTTGGTTTTGGCCCAGAATAAACGGCACAGACGCTTCTGGGAGCACTATCAAGGCCGCTTTGCACCAGAATACGGCAACAACCGTGGTGTCCCGGTCAGCGATATTTAACATATCTGCTAATGATTACCTTGAGGCAATGTGGGCGGTAGATAACACTAACGGGTTTCTGGATAACCATGCTGCGACGGCGTTTGCACCATCAACACCTGCAGTGACACTGGCAATAACAAGAATACATGGTTGATGAATTCAAAAGGTGTGAGCCTTGGATAAACGCAGCCCTTCAGTACAGCGGCGGAACTCACGAAGTTGTTGACGTTTTTGATGGTATACTAGAGGGCAGAATGCAGTTATGGCCCGCAGAGAATAGCTGCCTGGTAACAGAAATATTGGCATATCCCAGGAAGAAGGTTTTGCACATATTCTTGGCTGGCGGAGATCTGGACGAGATCACCGGGATGCAAGAAGATGTTATAGCTTGGGCTAAAGGTCAAGGATGCTCTGGCCTGACACTAGCAGGGCGCCCAGGTTGGAAGAAGGCGCTAGAGAAACTTGGTTGGAAACCTACACTATTAACATTAGGTAAAGATATATGAGTGGCGGAAAAGGCGGAAGCCAGACAACACAGGTAGAAGTACCTCAATATGTAGAGGATGCTGCACGGGCCAACCTGGCTCAAGGCCAAGAGGTCAGCAGAATCGGTTATACGCCGTATTACGGTCCCAGTGTCGCTGCTTTTAGTCCGATGCAGACGGCCGCTATGCAGAATACTGCAGATTTTGCGTCTGCTTTTGGCATGGCTCCTCAGATGGATGTCACGGCAGGTATGCCGCAGGCTGAGGAGTATGCGGGCGGGATTAGAGGTTACAGCTCGGCGCCTTTGTACGAGCAGGCAGTTGCAGAGCTCGCGGCTAGACGCCCTGCCCAGGCTGCCCTCATTGAATCCCAGTTTATTGATCCAACTGCTACAACCATGCAGCAAGGTTTGCTTAACCGAGGGTTTGATGATGCCGGCATGGACTATGGCTATGACGAGAACATGGACTACAGGTACAGCGGTTACAGACCGTAAGGAATATATATATGGCTGGCGCAGGCGGACAACAGCAGCAACCACAGATGATGAATGTAGGTCAGCAGCAGGCTGTGCCTACCTTTGGCTCTCCTACGGCAATTGGCCAGGCAAGCGTACCCGGAGCAATCATGCAATCAATGGGCCAAGCGGCCCAAACAGCGTCTCAGGCCACGAATTACCAGCCACAGAACGTTCAGGCTGCAATGGCTCAGGCTCAGGGCTACGATGCTGCTCAGGCTTCTGCGGAAAGAGCGATGGCAGAACGTGCGGCAGCTCAAGGCTATGAGGCTACTGCAGCGGCAGCGCAAGGATACGAGGCAGAAAGAGCTGCGGCAGAACGCGCAGCGGCTCAAGGTTACGGAGCAGAAAGAATTGCCGGAGTTGGCCCTGTAACCGCAGAACGTGTTGCGGCGGGTCAGTTGGCCGGAACAAACCTAGATCCCTATTTCAACCCATATGAAACTCAAGTAGTCCAGCAGTCGCTGCAGGACATCGAGAGACAGAGGTTGATGCAGCAGAACCTGGGAGCAGCTCAGGCAGAGGCAGCAGGCGCCTATGGCGGATCCCGGTCCGGCATTGCTGCAGCAGAGACTAATCGAGCATTTGCTGAGCAGGCAGCGAGGACCGCGGCAGGATTGCGTCAGGCAGGATTCACTCAGGCTCAGCAAGCGGCTCAGACAGACATACAGAGAGCCCTACAAGCTAATCTGGCCAATCAGGCTACCGGGCTGCAGGCAGCTACCACTACCGCAAATCTTGGGCAGCAGGCACAGCTCGCTAACCAAGCGGCGGCCAACCAGGCAGCGCAATTTGGAGCTCAGTCTCAGAACGTGGCAGCACTGCAGAATGCCCAGCTTGGCACTCAGGCAGCTCTTGCTAATCAGGCTGCAGCTAACCAAGCTTCTCAGTTTGGCGCTCAGGCACAAAATGTTGCAGCATTGCAAAACGCAGCAGCTCAGAACCAAGCGGCACAATTCGGAGCCCAGGCTCAAAACGTAGCAGCGTTACAAAACGCACAATTAGGCACTCAAACGGCACAACAAAACGCTCAGCTTGGCACTCAAACTGCCCTGGCAAATGCAGCGGCGCAGAATCAAGCTGGCCAATTTGGAGCTGCGGCGCAAAATCAAGCAGCTCTTGCCAACCAGCAAACAGCTATGCAGGCCCAGTTAGCTAACCAGCAGGCCGGTCTACAGGGTCAGCAGGCAAGGCTCTCAGCGGCTAACCAATTAGCCAACACTGCTAACCTTGGTTTTGGCATGGTCAGAGACGTTAGGTCTGATCTTGCCGCGGCAGGAGCTCAGCAGCAGGCAGTACAGCAGGCGCTGATTAACGCAGCTCAGCAGCAGTACGCTGGATATACTGGAGCACCACAGCAGGCTCTACAGACGCAGCTAGGCGCATTCGCGGGATCTCAGACAGGCGAGCAGACTCAGACGGCTACACGCCAGCCTGGACTGTTTGACTACCTGTCACTAGGAGCAACAGCAGCAGCATCTGACCGTAGGCTGAAAGAGAACATCCGCCAGGTAGGCATGACTGACCGCGGCATCAATCTCTATCGATGGGATTGGAACGATGAAGGCCGCAGGGTCGCAGGCAATCAGGAGGGCTTTGGTGTAATCGCGCAAGAAGTGAAGCGCATTATCCCTGAAGCAATCTCCATGGCTGAAGATGGCTATCTGAGAGTTGACTACACCAAGATATTTCCCTGGTTACACTAATGACTCCACTTGAAGCAATCATAGCATCACAACAGGCTGGCAATATGCCTACCCAGTACGCTGCTCAACTAATGCCCGTGCAGCCGGTAGATTTGCAGATGGGAATGCCTGTTGTGCCCTCTATGACAGCCGAGGAGCGCCGGGACATGTTTACTGGCTACGGGATACAACCAAACGCTAACGGCAACTACAGCTTCGATGACAGGCTCAGGGTTGCTGGCTATAACCTTGCTAACGCACCGTTCAGGGCATACGACAACACCAGGTCTATGGCTCGCGGTCTAATGGATCTATTTAGGTAACACTATGGCTAATGGCATAAACCCATATGCGCTACAGCAAGCTACCGGCGCGGGACCATTTACAAACCAAATGGCTAACCAGCCGATACCTGCGTTCCCGCCTCCAAGACAGGCTCCTGCGCCTCGTCAGGGAATGGGTGGGCGAGCGATGGGAATACTTGGGTCTATTGGTAACTTTATTCAAGATAACCCGGCTTTGATGAACCGTCTTGCTATTGGCTTTCAGGGAATGACCTTGAATCCAAACGCTGCAATTATTAACGCTAATCAGAGGCAGTTAGAGGCCCAGCAGCAGCTGGATTTACTAAGAGATCAGGCAAACAAGACCGCAGAGTATTTGCGTCGAATGGGTTACACCACAGAAGCGGATATAGTAGAGAAAAATCCCACAATGGCTCAGGATGTGTTTAAGGCTGTTATTGGGAAAACTATAGGTACATCAGGAATAAAGACTAGCCAGGTCTATACAGACCCATCTTCTGGTCAGCAGTATGTTGTTGAAACTAACCCGAATACCGGGCAAATAGCTCGCAGAGATGTTGAGGGAGCAACAGGTCTTACTCCGCGGCAAGAGCAAGAAATGGAAACCCAGACAGCTCTAACGCTGGCAGACAGAGAGTCTGCTCAGGCCGCCGGTCAAAGATATTACGGGCAAGCGGAATCTCTTAATACGCAGATGACTAATTTACGAAGAGCTTATACAGCAAGCGCCGCAGGAGGTGGAAGCGGGCTTATAAGAAACTTATTGCCCGCTTTTGACGCGACTACATCTCAGTTGAGGCAAGCTGCAAATTCATTGGGTATCGATGTTATTAACTCGGCAACGTTCGGAGCACTAAGTGCGACAGAGCTGCAGTTAGCATTGAGCACCGCTATAGATATGAGCTTAGGGCCAGAAGAACTGCAAAAACAAATAACAGCGAAGTTGGCGGCTCAGGAAAAGCTATACAACGAGCTGCTTAGATCTGCTCAACTATTGTCATCAGGTAACACTGGGTACAGCACTTTCATACAGCGGCAAGAATTTATACCAGTTACTCCGCCAGCAGGAGTACCGTTAAGTGATTGGTATGGAATGGATGCTAATCAAAAGAGACAGGCAATTGAGCTGTTTGGAGGTAACCAGTAATGGAAGACGATCTTCTATTTACTCCTGAAGAGCTCTCGACACTTAACGAAGAGCAGAAAAATTTTCTTAGACCTATTAGGATGCAAAATCTGAGTGCACCAGGCCAGGCAGAGCCGTCTGGTCCCGTTGAGAAACAAAAATTTAGGACTCTCGCGCAAGGGTTGAGTTTTGGTTTTTCTGATGAGATTGAGGCTGTTATACGATCAGCTATACCTGGCGGTCCCAACTATACCGAGCTAAGAGATCAACTAAGGCAAAAGGTTTCTGATTACCAGCAGGCATATCCTGGCGAAGCAATTACCATGGAGGTAATCGGTGGTCTGGCTACAGGTCTTGTTCCTTTCGCTGGTCAAGCAAGAGCCGCTAGTACCATGGGCAGATTAATCGGCACATCTGCTGCTGAAGGAGCTCTGTACGGTCTAGGGACAAGCGAAGCTGACTTGTTTGGAGAGGGCGCCGATCCACTGCAAGCTGGCTTGGATGTTGCGGTGGGTGGTGTAACTGGAGCAGGAACAACAACTGCCGCTACCACAGCGTTTAGAGCGATAGGTGGCGTTGGATCCAAGTTTGTTAATTATGTTAGAGAAAAGTTTGGAACACGATACAGCGATGATGTGCAAGCTTATATCGGCGGTCTGGCGTCACAGTCAGGAAAGTCTGTTGATGAGATAGTTGCAGACATCGCGGAAGGCAGGGCGTTCACTGACAATGCCTCCGTAAACGCAGCTTTGAAGCAGTTTATATTAGAAGGCGGAAAGCCAGCCCAGGAGCTTTTAGAGTTTGTGCAGAACAGGGCTCAAACCCTAAGAGGTCAGGCAAGAAGCGGTCTTCAAGAGTCACTTGCGCCAGGAACTGGTGATAACGTGCTCGATGAATTCATGACTAGAACTGAAAGGCTCAGAGGTCAAGAAAGCAGTCAATACACACAGATATTTGCTAATCATCCGTCGGTTACAAGACCTATTGCTAATCAGGTAGAGCGGTTGCTGCAAAGATACCCTACGGTTAGAAATGAATTAGGCTCTCTTTATCAAGAAAGAAACCTGGTTCCATTATTCAAAACTACAGATGACGGAGCGGTAGAACTCGCTAGGGCTCCCTCATTAGAGGATGCTGATAATATTTACAGATTGCTGCGTGACGAGGGTCAGCAACTGTCAATTAGCGGAAGAGGTACACGGTCTGGAGTGTACAAAACCGACGCAAACAACCTAAAAACCCTTTTGGACGATACTTATACAGATCTAAGAGACGCCAGAGCAAACTACTCCGCGTCATTCTCATCATCAGAGGCTTTCGATGAAGGACTTGCGTCTCTGAACAAAAATGTCGATATGACTGCTCGAACATTTAGAGGAATGAATGCGGATCAGCAGGCATCTTTTAGGATTGGTGTTTTTGCTGCTTTAAGAGATAAATTGAGACGTACTCCGCAAAGCACAATTGCGAAGCTTGCAGAGGAAGATCAGCAGCTTGGAGATTTGTTGCGCTTAGTTGCTCCAACAGAGTCTATTGATGACCTGGCTAGAACTTTGGGAATAGCTGCCGAAGCCGGTAGAACTTCTGCATATCTGCCGCAAAGAGCCGGGTCTCAGACCTTGCCTCTGATGATGGCTAGAGATAAAGGTATACCTGTTACAGCGCAAGATTTAACCGGAGCTGCCTCTGGCGATCCGGCTGCCATGGCAAATATTGCAAACAAGACGGTCAGAGCTCTAACTCAAGCGACTCCTCTTTCTGAGCAAGGAAGGCAAGCGGTTGTTGATATACTGACATCTCAAGATCCAAACATATGGATAAAAGCCCTGACTGATAATTCTCAGTTTGATCAGTTATCTGCCTTGATAAATAGATACGCTGCAGCAGTTGCGCCAGGAGCTAGAACCGCCCTAACACAGCAATCAGCAAGTGGTATGCAAGGTCTTCTAGGAATGTAATATGCAACCGAAAAAGATGACAAACGACGAGATTGAAAGCACCGTTGCCAAGGCAATTCAGGATGCTGTCGATTTTGTTGAATCAGAGATATCTGAAGACCGGGTAAAGGCTCAAAGATATTTCGATGGTGAGACTGACTTAGGTTACGAGGACGGCAGGTCTAGCGTTGTAGCAACTAAGGTCCGAGACATTATCCGTTCCATCAAGCCCAGCCTGATGCGCGTGTTCCTGAACACAGACAAGCCTGTAGAGTTTGTGCCAAAGGGTCCAGAGGACGTAGGAAACGCTGAGCAGGCGACTAGCTATGTGCATTGGAAGTTTAACGAGCTCGGCGGCTACAAGATACTGAACGACGCTTTCCATGATGCCCTGGTTAAAAAGACCGGGATTGTCAAAACCTACTGGGAAGACTACGACGAGTACGAGACATTCACTTTCACCAACCTGAGCGACACTGAGTTTTCTCTGATTGTGAACGAGGATGACATCGAGGTTATTGAGCACTCAGAAACCATTGAGATCAGCATGGATCCGATGGGCATGGAGATGCAGGTAACCAGGCACGATATCAAGATCGTCAAGACGTTCACAAAAGGCAAGTTGTGCGTTGAGTCTGTGCCGCCGGAAGAGTTTTTTGTGGACCGCAACGCTAGATCAATTGATGACGCCTATGTGGTGTGTCACCGGGCAGAGATGCGCGTTGGTGATGTGGTTGCCATGGGCTTTGACTTTGATCAGGTTTCCGAGCTCTCAGGAATATCTGAAACAGACAGCCTGACAGACGAGGAAGAGCATGCGCGACGCGGCTACAGCCGGGACAGGATGGATGAGGACTACAATGACCCGAGCATGAAGAATGTCTTGATCACCGAGGCATACATGCGGATGGACGTTGACGGTACTGGCTACCCTATCCTCTACAAGTTTATCCTGGGCGGATCTGGATACGAGCTGATGGATATGATGCCCTGCGACAATATTCCGTTTGCCGTGTTTGAGTGTGACCCGGAGCCACATGCTTTCTATGGTCGCTCTGTTGCCGACTTGATCATGAGTGACCAGGACGCATCTACCTCAATGTTGCGCGGTGTGCTGGATAACGTGGCCCTCACTAACAACCCACAGCTGGGAGTTATTGAGGAACTGACAAACATGGACGATCTGCTGAACAACGAGATCGGCGCCATAGTCAGGATGAAGCAGCAGGGTGCTGTGACTCCGATGTCGGTCCCGTTTGTTGCCGGCACAACTCTTCCTGCCATGCAATATATGGATCAGCAGATTGAGCAGAAGACAGGCGTCACCAGAGCCTCTATGGGACTCGATCCAGATGCCCTACAGAACACCACTGCTACCGCGGTAAACGCCACTATGCAGGCTGCAGCTGGCCAGGTAGAGGTTATTGCCAGGAACTTTGCAGAGGGCGGCATGAAGCGCCTGTTCAAGCTGATGCTTGAGGAGTTTATCAAGAACACTGACGATGAGACCGTCATGCGCCTGAATGGCCGTTTTACGCCAATTGACCCGCGGGTGTGGAACTCAGACATGGACCTGAGCATCAACGTAGGTCTGGGTACCGGGCAGGAAGACACCAAGATGGCCGCGCTCAACCAGGCTCTCGGAATGCAGATGCAGATCTGGAGCAACTACGGGCCCAGCAACGGTCTTGTAACAATGACACAGATACGCAATACTCTCGCCGACATGCTTGCCATGGGCGGTCTGAGGAACTCTGACAGGTACTTTATGCCCATGGATCCGCAGACAGAGCAGTTGCTTGTACAGCAGGCTGAGAAAGCGCAGCAGGCTATGGCGCAGGGTCAGGATCCGAACCAGGCATATCTGCAGGCTGAGACGATTAAGATGCAGGGCAGGCTACAAAGCGATCAGATGAAGACTCAGGCCAAGATGCAGGCAGATATGGCCAAGATGCAGTTTGATGCTCAGAAGGCGGCTGCAGAGGACGATCTAGAACGTGATAAAATGGATCAGCAGCTACTGGTTGATGCTGCTGATATTTATGGCAAGTACGGCACTGCAGTTGATGTTGCCAGGATTAAAAACTTACAGAATACGCCGAGGCAGTAATTGAGCCAAGACATAAGGCAGAGAGCTGCCAAGGCAAGAACATTACTTGCAGATGAAACCTTCAAGGAAGCAGTACAGGACTTGAAGCAGCTGCAGGTGAATGTATTCCTGAACCCAGCGAGCACTGTTGAGGATAGGGAAGAGGCGCACCACATTGCTGGTGCATTATCTAAAATTGAGCAATATCTCCAATCCGCAGTTATGGACGAGAAAATGCTTGATAGACGAAAGTAGAGGATCAGCACCGTGGAAACGACTGATGATGTAATGATAGGCGACGGATCAGTAGATGCCGTTGCAAACAGCCTTTTACAAGGCGCACTAACTGAAGAGCCAACTAAGGAAGCCCAGCCAGAGGAAACCTTGCAAGAGGAAACTCAGGAGGCCGAGGAGGAGGCACAAGACGTTGGAGAAGACTCTGATGAGCCGGTTCGAGAAGAGCCTGTTGATCAGGGTGAGGATGAGCAAGAAAACGCTGATGAAGCCGGTCCAGAGGAACTTTTCACGGTCAAAGTAGATGGCCAGGAAGTGGAAGTAAACCTAGAGGATCTCAAGCGATCATACAGCGGCCAAGCTTATATCCAAAAAGGAATGCAGGAAGCGGCATCGGCAAAGAAAGAAGCCGAAGGCGTTTACCAGCAGCTCCTAAACGAGCGACAGCAGATGTCAAATCTGATGGCTCAGTTGCAGTCTGGACAGGTACTTCAACCTCCACAGATGCCAGATAGGGAAACGTTTAAAAACGATCCTATTGGCTACATGGAGGAGAAAATGAAGTACGACGAGGCGAAGGAAGCATATGACCAGCAGCAGGTTGCGGTGTATCAAGCAACGCAACAGCAGCAACAGTCTATGCAGATGGCGCACCAGGCTCACCTGAACGATGAGATGGCGAGGCTTGCACAGATAGTCCCTGAATTTGGTGACGCCGAAAAGGCAGGCAAATTGAGAGATGAGCTTTTAAGTTACGGTACTAGACTAGGCTACTCGGAGGCAGAGATCGCAGAGGTCTCAGATCACCGGGCGATAGTTGTGCTTCAGAAGGCGATGAAATATGACCAGCTAGTGGCTGGCAAAGACAAAGCTGTTCAGAAGGCAAGTAACGCCAGGCCGGTTAATGTGAAGCCCGGAGCTAAGAAGAGCCCGACAGCCAGCAAGCAGAAAGCCAAGGCAAATGCGGTCGCTAGGATGAAGAAATCTGGCAGCGTAGATGACGTTGCTTCTTATTTACTAAGCTAACCGTGAGGTGATCTAAAATGGGCGTTTCCGCTAACACTAACGAGACATATGATGTCACTACGATCCGCGAGGATCTGCAGGACGCATTGATCTCAATTTCTCCGACTGACACTCCTGTCATGTCTGCTATTGGCCGTCGCAATGTTGACAACACATTCTTTGAATGGGGTGTTGTTTCATTGGCGGCAGCCAGCAGCTCTAACCGTGTGATCGAAGGTGAAGCAGCACCTGGCAATGACGCAGCAACTAACGCTGTCCGCCAGGGTAACTACACTCAGATCTCTGACAAGGTTGTAGAAGTATCTGACACTGCTAACGCCGTTAATGGCGCTGGCGATGCTCAGACTACTGCCAAGCAGGTTGCGTACAAGCTCAAAGAGCTCAAGCGCGACATGGAAACCATGATCTGTGACAACGTTGCAGGTAGTGCTGGTGCTTCTGGTACTGCTCGCGCATCTGCAGGTCTTCCTGCTCACTTGCGTACCAATGCAAGCCGAGGAACTGGTGGTGCCGATGGTACTACTTCAGGCTCTGGTGATGCTGGCTACGTTGACGCAGCTGCTACCGACGGCACTACTCGTGCAGTTACTGAGTCTCTTCTGAAGGGCGTTATTGCTGACTGCTGGGATCAAGGCGCTGAGCCCTCAGTTGTTATCTGTGGATCTTCACAGAAGCAGACTATCTCTACTTTTACTGGTAACGCTACCCGTTACAAGGAAGCAGAGGACAGCAAGCTGAATGCAGCAATCGATGTATATATCTCCGATTTCGGTGAGTTGCAGATTGTTCCATCACGCTTTAGTCGTGCCCGTGACGTTCTGGTTCTGGACCCGAACTACGCACGAGTTGCATACCTCAAGCCTACCACTCAGAAGGAACTGGCTCGCACTGGTCACAGTGAGCGTCGGTTGATCTCTGTAGAGTACGGTGTGCAGGTAGACAACGAAGCAGCACACGGTGTTGTGGCAGACGTAAGCTAATGTCTGTCAAGATACGATGTGTATCCGAGAGGCGGCCCTGGGTTCAGGGTCGCCCTCTCTCTATTGGAGACGAGATATCTGTCGAGAAGGATGAGGCAGATGTCTTGGTTGATTCTGGAATGTTTGAAAGGATAGCGAATGTCAGTAAAAGAAAAGATAGTGGCGGAGGACAACAAGGTACGGATAGTCCGAAGCCAAGACGTAGGCGGAATCTTAAAAGAGATTCATGAGCTAAAAGAAAACGTTCCAAAGACTTACGGTGACGCTAAGGTCAGATGGGCGGGCTCTATACCTTTGGTAATTGCTGAAGAGTGGGCCCGAGAATGTAATGCTCAGATAGGCACGAAAGAATACGCGGCATACGTCAAGCGTAAGCTTTCTGATCCTGATTACAAAAAGCTTTTGGTGCATGGTTACTAATGGAAGTAACAATCAGATTGACTGAATCCGATATGGAGCGATTTCTAGAGCTTGTTGACCTGATAGAAGTTTTAGAGATGTCCATCAAGGATCTCAAGGAGCTTGTAGATGTTCTCCGTGTTGAAAAGTATACAAAGCCGAAAGACTTGTAAGGAGTGCGGTAGCACTTTCACCTCTCAAACATCCCGTAATCTATTTTGCTGCAAAAGATGCTCTCTCCTTTACCGCAGCAGAAAAGTTGTTGGCACTGCAGCCAGCGACAAAGAGCAGAAAAAGCAACTCGATTTAAATAACTACTGGTTTAGCGTTTGGGCTGATTGTCATGAGTAGTGAAGGTAAACAAATTAGCCGTGAAATGCTGGCCTACTGTACAACGGAAAAGCAGAGGCAGGTCATCGAGCTCTACATAGAGCATAAGTCTTCCAGAAAAGTCGGCAATATAGTTGGTTTAAAAGAAAGAAGCGTTAGAGGGATAGTTGCGCGTGTAGAGCAAAACGCAGCTAAAAAAGGCTGGAAAGGTAGAAACATAATACCTGACGGCTACAAGTTAAAAGGCAGATCTGCCCTGGTTGACGCAGATGGCGCTACTAAAATTGAGTGGATCAAGACTGAGGTTGATAAAGAGCGCATGCTTGAAATTATGCGCGAGGCATCAGAGAGCATGGCTGATGAGGTTAAGCCTTGGCCGGCAGTTAAACCTCCGAGAGATACCGCCAAAGATCTGTGTACCGTTTACACAATCACTGACTACCACATTGGAGCCTATAGCTTTGCTGCTGAGTCTGGAGAAGATTGGGATCTAGATATTGCAGAAAAAACTTTGTACCAGGGCGTCAATGATATGATGGCCAGGAGCCAAAATTCCGAGCAGGCTATCTTTTGCCAGATGGGCGATTTCTTGCACTGGGACGGACTTGCCGCGGTAACACCATTGAGCAAGCATGCCCTGGACGCTGCCGGGCGGTATAGCGAGCTGGTAACACTCGCGGTGCAAACTTGTGTTAAGACCGTAGAGATGTTGCTGCATAAGCATAAAACTGTGCATGTCGTGATGTGCGAAGGAAACCATGACATTGCTGGTTCTATATGGCTGCAGTCAATCATGAAGATGGCTTTCAAAAAAAATAAGCGGGTTACCATCGATGACTCGGCTTTTCCTTATTACAGCTACAAGTTTGGCCGGGTATTCATGGGCTGGCACCATGGTCACCTGACCAAAATAAACAACCTGGCAAGCAAGTTTTTCTCTGAGCCCAGGTTCAGAGAGGATATGGGCGCGTCTGACTATATTTACTTATCAACCGGCCATCTTCATACTAAAGAAGTCCTAGAGAGGTCTGGAGCTGTCATAGAGCGGCATCCTACCTTGAGCGCCAGGGACGCCTATGCGGCCAGAGGATTTGACCATTCACAGAGAGGAGCTCTTGCAATTACTTATCACCGGGAGAAGGGTGAGGTGAGCAGGGTAACGGTAATACCAGATGGAGACTAGGCTAGAGCGGCTAGAGACCAAGATTGATGACCTGCAGGAAGCGGTGGTATCTCTGGCGCGTGTGGAGGAAAGGATTACGACTATTTTCAACAGGCAGACCACGATTGAGCAGCGGGTAAACGATATGGATGACAAGATCCAATCCATCAGCCCTGCTGTCAGGTTTGCTGAGCGCATATTCTGGGTAGCAGTTGTAACCGGAATTTCTGTCTACTTTAAGGTTGGCTAAATGAAAATTAAACAAAGGCTAGACCCAGTGCTGCTAAAGATGGCATGCAGTTGGTCAATAAAGGCGTACAACGCCGAAAACCGGGATGCCATCAAGATTGAAAACAAGTGGACCTCAATGACTGCATATGTGGTCAAAAGAAAATCTATTGATGTAATCGTGTTCAGAGGCACTCAGCAGGCCCGTGATTGGATATTTAACGCATCCGCAATACCTGTACCCTACGCAGGCAGATTGGCCCATGGTGGTTTTGCCATGGCCCATAGGTCCATTTGGAAAAAGATCCTGCCGCACATAGATTGGAAGAAGCGTACCCTAATCTGCGGGCATAGTATGGGCGGCGCTTTGTCAGAGGTCACGGCGGCGATACTGGAGCGAGCCGGGCATAAGAATGTGAACTTGGTGGCGTTTGGAAAGCCGAACGTATGGTTCAAGGGCAGCAAGCGGCGCATGATTCTGGACAACCAAATCTCAGTGGTCAACGGCAGCGACAGCGTTGCCAAGATTCCGCGGGCTCTATATGGCCCGTCAAAGTCGCAGACCATGCTCTACTTCAGTAACACAGGTTTTGACTGCATAGATCCGTGCCGAGACACCAGGAGAGCGGACCGCGGCAACCTGAAGGACGGGATATCTGATCACTTTATGGATGGTTACAAGAAACGACTCGATGCATACCTGGAGGCAAACCAATGAAGGCAATACTTATTATTTTACTGGCAGTGCTGGCATCAAGCTGCACGACTGTTGAACAGATCAAGCAGGCCGAAGGTCTATACTGCAGCGAAGTGTACCGCGGCATGCGGGCTGTAGGACGATCTGTGCTGACCGCAGGAGCCGGCATAGTTATCAACGATGTCTGCGACACTATTGACGATATTGTTTCGGAGGAAAACGCCGACGGCGTTGACAAAAGCGATAGCTAACATGCGACTGCTAATCAACCTATGGCTGATGCTCAAATGAAAATAGGCGGATTACTAAAGGCTCTGGCGCCGACAATAGCCAAAACTGTTACCGCAGGTAATCCTGTCGCTGGCATGGCAGTAAACATGCTGGCGTCTAAGCTGGGCATTGATGAGAAGGATCCGGTAAAGATAGAGAAGTTTATAGAGCAGAACCCGGAGAAAATTGTCCAGGTGAAGCAGGCTGATAGGGAGTTTCAGGACAAGATCCGCGAGATGGAGATAGATCTCGCTGCGTTTGAGGTCCAGACTAAGGACGCACAGGATGCTCGGGTTCACTTCAGCAAGGACCGCACCGCAAAGGCTTTCGCACTGATCTCTCTGATAGGGTTTCTGTTTTACTGTTTTGTGGTGACGGCCATGGGTGCGGATCACGACGCTGCCACGACTAACTTGGTCATTGGGTACTTAGGAGGACTGGTATCCAGTGCGGCCTCCAGCTTCTACGGTGGTAACAGCAATGTCAGAAAATAATGTAGTCAACTTCCCAGACTCTTCTGCAGAGAAGCTAGAAATTATGTGCGTGGAAGCGGATCAGCAGCTATGCGATTGGGTTACCATGAAGCTAGAGGCCGGGATATCTGCATACAGCCTTCTAGGCATTATCACTATTAACTCCAGCTGGCTGGCACAGCAGGTACTAGCAGAGCAAGAGAATTATGAGCCAGAAACTGATTGAGATGCTCTCAGAGCACGAAGGCATAAAAAGCTACGCTTATACTTGCCCGGCTGGAAAAATCACGGTGGGAATAGGCAGAAACATAGACCCGGAAGGAGGTCTTGGGCTGTCACCTGACGAGATAGTCTATTTGGTCAGGAACGACATTAAACGCTGCGAGGAAGAGCTCGGTAATGCCTTTCCCTGGTTCAATGACCTACAGGATTGCCCGAGGCGTGACGCGCTCATAGATATTGCCTTTAATCTTGGCATCACCCGCCTGCGACTGTTTAAGAAGGCTTTGGCTTGTATGGAGAGCCAAGAGTACGCAGAGGCTGCAATCAATTTTCTAGATAGCAAATGGGCCCGCCAGGTCAAGGGCAGGGCTATCACCGTCACGGACATGATCCGCACCAATACCTACGTCTAGTTTTTGGTGGGTAGGTTGGTGGGTAAATACATGCAATTACGCTAAGTTATTGTTTTTGCATAAGTAAAAAATCCTGCCGCGGTATCATGTTTTAACTACGTCGAACTACTTCTACCGCTTGCGTCACATTTGATGCTTTGCTACACTTGTGTTTCGTTTAACCAAGTGGAGCAATAAATTATGCACGGCATAAAAACTCTGAGCGCCCAGATCTGGGACGTTCTATCTAAAGTTGACTGCAGCGAAGCAGTTGAGAAGAAGGGTGAATTCAACTACCTGTCATGGGCAAAAGGCTGGAAGATGCTCATGCAGGCTGGGTTTACTGACGTTGACTACAATTTTGAGCTGACGCACAACCCTGACCAGACCGCACAGGTAAGGTGTACCTTCACTATTCACGTTGGTCATGATTCAGCGACTCATCACGAGACACTTCCTGTTCTAACTTGGTCTAACAAGCCAATTGTCAATCCGAACTCAATGGACATCAACACTGCTCGCCAGAGGGTGCTTGTTAAAACATTGGCCAGATTTGGATTGGGCATAGATGTCTATGTAGGAGAGGATCTGAATGCTTCTGCCTCCGGCAGCGATGCTGTTGGCAAGGTTGAGTATGTTGATGCGGATTGGGTCAGCAACGTTAATAAATTTCTGAAGAGCAAAAAGATTGACGTTGAAGAGGTCAACAAAATGCTGATGTCTGTCTACCAGATACCTAGCATTGAAAAGGTACCTGTGGCCCAGAAGGATGTAGTCGGAGACAGCATCCGGGAGCGTGGACAATGATAGCTGTTGACGCTGATCAGCGTTCAGACGAGTGGCATGCTGCTCGTCTGGGCATACCTACGGCTAGTAACTTCAAGAGAATTATTACTGGCACCGGCAAGGCTTCTACTCAGATTGACGATTACATGGACGAGCTCTTAACGGAGCGCCTTACTGGCAGGCGTGAAGAGATTTACGTCACCGAGGATATGCAGTACGGGATCGACAACGAGCCCAATGCTAGGGCGTGGTATGAGTACGTCAGCGGTAATCCCGTTGAGGAGATTGGCTTGTGCCTGCACGACAGCATTAGAGCGGGCGCGTCTCCTGACGGCCTTGTAGACACAAAGGACGGCAAGGGTTGCGTCGAAATCAAGTGTCACCGCAAGCCAAAGAAAATAGTCAAGATGCACCGGGAGCAGAAGGTGCCTGTGGAGCACATACCGCAGATACAGGCGCAGCTTTGGGTGCTCGGTCCTGAATATAAATTTTGCGACTTTGTTGCATGGTCTCATGAGGTGAAACCATTCCGCATGCGTGTAGAGCGGGACGATAAGTACATCGAGAAACTTGAGCAGCTTGTTGCTGATATGGTTGCGGATCTTGATACATGGGAGGAAAAGCTGTGCTGACACTGTGTGAGCATGCGTTTAAAGAACGCTACGGAATGGAGCTCAAGAACGTTTCAGACGTAGCTAGAGATCTCTGGGTATCAGGCTGGAATGCTGGCCTGCAGCAGATGAAGAGCCAAGCAGATATACTGATTGGTGAAACTAACCGGCTCGAAGAGCCAAAGAAAGAGGAAAAGAAATATGACTTCTCAATATGACAATAAGAACAAGGGTGCTTTGTGGGTTAACCAGAACAAATCCGAAGACAAGCATCCGCATTTTACCGGCGAGATAGATGTCGAAGGCAAGGTGTACAGAATAGCTGGCTGGAAGAAGGACAATCCTTCAGGTAACCAGCCTGTAATGTCACTGCAGGTTTCAGAACCGCAAAAGAAAAATGACGGTATACCATTCTAATGTTTTCTTTAGGCGATCAATTGTACAAGGGCCGGTTAGACGCCGGCCTGACTCAACAGCAGGCAGCCGATATCTTAGGCGTTAGCAGGCAGCAGTTTGGCAGGTGGGAGAATGCAGACGATCTCAAGGTGTCTGTGTTTATTGACTGCTGCCTGGCCATGGGTATGGATGTGGAGAGTGAATTCAATGTGGCACTCAACAGTTTGGTGGACCAACGTTAGTGAGGAGAATGGTATGCCTCAAGGGCAATTCTGGATAGTGAATAGCGATGATGCTCTGAAGAAATTTCAGCAGCACATAGAGGAAGTTTACAAGAAGGATCGTTACCTTACAGTAACCTGGGAGAGCGGCAAGAAGCGCAGTCTAAAGCAAAACTCTGCGCTGCATGTCTGGTGCTCTGCCCTGGCTGATACTCTGAACGAGAAGGGCTTGGACATGCGTAAGGTCATCAAGGCTGATGTGGATATTCCTTGGAATAAGCAGTCAGTCAAAGACTACATATTCAAGCCTGTTCTGGAGGCGATGACCGGCGCCGATTCTAGTGCAGACGCGGAGAAGGTAGATTACATCAAGGTCTACGAGACGCTGAACAAGCACCTGGCTGAGAAGTTTGGTGTGCATGTTCCGTGGCCGGTCAAGAAAAATGAATAAGGTAGTGATTGAGATACCTGCTCTCTGGTGGCACATCGTTGATGAGCTGCCAGAGAAGCTATCTGAGCGATCAATCAATTCATGGTCCAGCAAGGCTGGGATACTCGGAGAGCTCGCGGTTGTTCAATATTTCAACGCAGAGGGCATTGATTATGAGTATGTTGCCCAGGATAACTTTTCCTGCGATCTGATCTGTAACGGCCGCAAGGTAGACGTTAAGACCACTGAGCGCCGCGGGTTTGCTAGTGACTTCAACAATGCTCTGCTCACTGATTACCAAAAAGAGCAGGACTGCGACACCTACATTTTTACGAGCATTCCCAAAGACAAGGGACTTGTTGAGATAGTAGGCTATTGTGACAAGAAATGGTTCTGGTCAAACAACTACGCCAGAGACCTAGAGGCCGGTGAGAAGGTTGCTGTGAATGCGGTCAAGGAGCCCTGCAGGATCTTGAAGTACGGTTACTTAGCTGACATATATCAGATAGGGAGTGTGCTGCGTGACTACCACTAGAAGATGCTCGATGTGCCGGAAGAAGGTAAACGCTGAGTGTGCGGTGTTTGCTGGGATCAAAGCGTTCTGCTGCTGGGAGCATTTATTTGAGTGGACCAAGACAGAATCTGCCAGAAAGCTTGCAGAGAAGTCTAGACGCAAAGAGATAACCGAGCAGCGCAAAAGGCTGTCTAGGCGCTCTGAGGTGCTCAAGAAGGCTCAGATGGCCTTTAACCTGTACATTCGGGTCCGAGATCAGAATAAGCCTTGTATCTGCTGCGCCAGGCCGCTAGAGGGTGATGCGATTGGCGGCAAGTATGACTGCGGGCACTACAGGTCTGTTGGCAGCTGCAACTCCCTGCGTTTCGACACCAGGAATGCCCACGGCCAGCTGAAACACTGCAATAACTATCTGGGCGGTAACGTCGTTGAATATCGCAAAGGGTTGATCAGAAGGTTTGGTCAGCAATTTGTTGAGGATCTTGAGAGCGATACGACAACGCGCAAGATGACAAAGGACTACCTGGAGCGCATAGCCAAGGTGTTTAACAAGAAAGCGCGGCTCTACCGTAGAAAATTTAGGTGATAAAAAAACCGCCTCGATACTGCTAAGGCGGAAAGAATCTCAAGGGAAGGCTGGGCCGCTTTGATAGCGAGAAGCGGAAATGTCAAAGGTAGGACCAAGTGGGAGTGGAGAGACTTTGACACACCAGCCGACCAGGAGTATAACACACAACCCGGTGTGGTGAATCCTGACCGGAAAAAACTCAAGGATAATGCAGACAGGTTGCTGAAAACCTGGATAGCAAAATGCCACGGGCGTGACGGGACCGGCCAAAGATAGCGAGATCTGAGGCACAAACCTGGTTAGCGGACACGATGGAGGCTCGACGCGGCTACCAATGGATGGTGAAGGCGTTCAGGCAAATTGGCATTTTTGGACTACGCAACTACTGAATTTCACTGATGGTGTCCCTAACCGTCAAAAGACTAGTATTGCCGGGAGAAAAGTATGGTCGAGCTCAGACCGCATCAGATCAAAGCTATTGAAATGATCCGCGACAGCATGAGGCGCGGCAACAAGCGAGTAGTGCTCGGAGCTGCCTGCAGCTTTGGCAAGACGCTAACCGCGGGCGCTATCGCTGAATCTGCAGTCAAGAAGGGCAAGCGGGTTCTGTTTGTCTGTGACCGGATCCAGCTAGTCAATCAGACTCTCAATGCTTTCGACAGTCAGTACCTCAGACCTGGCGTGATCCAGGGCGAGCACTGGCGCAATGACCCAGACGCATCCGTACAGATCGCAAGCGTACAGACACTGGCAAGGCGCCGGCATATGCCTAACGTCGATCTGGTGATCCAGGATGAGTGCCATGTTATGTACAAGACCATGCGGGACATCATGCAGCTCTGGGATCTGGTGAATTTCATAGGGCTCTCAGCCACGCCGATGAGCAAGGGCATGGCCGCGCCCGGCTTATGGCAAGACCTAGTGGTCCCAATCACTACCGCAGAGCTGCAGGAGCAGGGCTACCTGTGCCCGATTGAGGTCTACGGCGGCCGTCAGATTGATGTCTCGAAGGTGCGGTCAAAGGGTATTGGCACCGGAGGCAGTGACTATGACCCGGTGCAGCTCTCCGAGGCTGTCGAGCAGGATCAGGATCTTGTTGGCGATGTTGTGTCTAACTGGCTGGCTCACTGCAAGGGTAGGCAGACAATCGCATTCTCTGCGTCTATCGCGGCGTCTAAGTCCCTGGTAGAGCTCTTCCTAAAGAATGGCATACCTGCAGCTCATATTGACGGCTATATGGACCCTAAGCTGCGTGAGGAGCTCATGCAGAAGCATGACAGCGGAGAGATCGTCATACTCAGCTGCAGCCAGCTGCTGGACACCGGGTACGACGCGCCACAGGTATCTGCCTGCATAGACCTCTATCCTACTAAGTCGATCATCCGGCATTGTCAGAAGATTGGACGCCTGGCCAGAATATGCGAGGGCAAGGAGAACGCAATCGTGCTGGACCATGCAGGCAATCACCTACGCCATGGCTTCACCGACATGATCGTCCCTAAGCGGCTTGATGACGGCACTGGGCGCTTTGACGAGAAGAAGCAAGTCAAGAAGGAGAAGGAGCCCAAAGAGCCGCGGGAATGCCCGAGCTGCAAGAAGCAGTTTGTCGGTCTGCGCTGCAATGGTTGCGGCTACGAGATCGTGATCCGTCACGATATGCACGGAGATAAGAGCATGCTCAAGAAGCTGAACCGGGAAGACACCAGGGAGAGCAAGCAGGAGCTGTTTGCCGGGTTGCTGCATTACGCCAGGGCTCATGGATACAAGGAGGGCTATGCATCCTACGCCTATCGAGAGAAATATGGTGTCTGGCCGAACCAAATAAAACGCGGAATTAGGCCAAAACAAAGCCAAAAAGCCGACGATTGGGTAAAACACTTGAACATAAAGCGAGCAAAATCAAAGCGTTACGGCACATAAAAATATTTAATAAATTTGCATCAAAAAGGTTGCATAACGGGTCAGGGTTTGAGACGATACGTTTGTGGGGCGGCAACGGGCCAAACCAAAACGGAGAAAAACGAATGAACTTACAAACAGCTAGACAAATTTTAGATCAACAACAAACAGAGCGTCACTCAATCGCTCGATCTGAGTCAAATAAGAATGATTGGCAAGTTTGGTGGGACGGCATAAAACTAGCTGATGGTCTGGCATCAAAAGAGTCGGCCAAAGACTGGGCAGCACAGATGGACATTGAATTCGCAAAGAATTTGATCATACCCGCCGAGCAACGGCGCTCATAAGCAAACCTACAGCAAATAAAACCAGACCCGCTTAACTGCGGGTTTGGCAGTAGAAGCAACAGCAAATTAACTTAGGAGATAGCGAATGAGCGCAAACATCAATTGTCACCGGGTAGTAGAGGTTAAGGTTAGCCAGGATAGTTACTGGATTGAGTTTGAAATAATCGATAGTAGAGGATCGGTAACAGAGGTCACTGCGTTTGCTGGCACCAGCAAATCCGATGACGAAAGGAGCTCGGATGCCCGTAAGATTCTTGTTGGTCTCAAAGAGCAAATCGATAAATTGTTAAGCGAGTAAGGGAGAGTGGAGATGTACATGACGAGGATAACGTATCACTACGGCTACGGACCGTCTTACACGGTTAGGCTTCATAGGTCTTTGTTCAAGAAGGTTTATGGTCCAAAACTGCGTAGGCAATTCAGGAAATCCATTGTCGGCTACTATGTAGCTGCAGGTCTGTAGGAGATGTGTATGACTAAGAGATCAATGGCAGCAGGGCATTTGGTAAACAAGATCAACAGATTGATGCCGGAAGCCAATGCAGTTAAACGCGCAGAGTGGGATGGTTGTGACAAGGGCATATGGCTCAAGGGTAGCGAGAGCTATCATGAGGGAGAGCGGATCTTTGATTATTATCGATGGGATCCTGTGCATGCTTACACAATTCATCCTAAGCTGCGCGAGATCATTGATGACGCGGAGTGGTACTCAGAACCAAATGACCCTGGTACACTAATGCTGTGGCCGGGCTACGAATAACCAAGTGAGGAGAAAACGAATGACAGACGAAAAAAAGACCTTCAAAGAGATCAGCTCTCTGATTTACGACAACCTGGACAGCATTATCCGGTATGGCGAATACGAGCCTACCGACGAGGTTTTGGATCTTGTGCTTCAGGCGCTGATGCTTACCGAGCCCGCGGTAGATATTTACTTTGATGCGGTAGACGGCAGTCACACCTTGGCAGCGATGCGTATCGAGGCCATGCTCAGCGGCAAGCAATCAGACAAGGATGCTGCAGACCGCAGAGAAGCGAATCTGCTGCGAGAGTATGCCAAGATCAGGCTAAGCTACTACGAAGACCTTATCTGGCATGAGTGGCACCAGGTCGCTAAGCCTTTGAGGTTGGCCCAGTGAGGCTAGAAAAGGGAGCAGTGGCCATGATCGGCTTCTGCTTCCTTGTGGTTTTTGTGACGTTTATGACCGTCAAGATTGTGCAATCTAGGGTGATGCGTAAGCAGGTCTGTGAGCAAAGGCATGCCTGGGAAGAAACTGGTCATGAGTATGTTGGGATCCCGTTTGGATCAAGTGACTGCTAATGAAGAAACCAGTGTTCAAAACACCCATCACACCTGTGTCTGACCCGGTAAACAGCCCGGCTCACTATGCTAACCAGGGCATTGAGTGCATTGACTACATCAAGCAGCAGCTCAGCGGCGAGCAATACCTGGGCTATCTGCTTGGCAATGTCACAAAGTACATTCACCGGCATAACTACAAGAACGGTCTGGAAGATCTTAAAAAGGCCCAGTGGTACCTGGACAGATATGTCTCAGAGTATCCTGGCAAACAAGAATAGGTGATAGCATGCACGAGTATTTTTGCGAGATAGAAAGGATAATAGATGCCGACAGTTATCGCGTTGCCATTGATTGTGGTTTCGGTATTTCTTTTCGGACCACTATTCGCCTGGCTGGAGTGGACACACCAGAGAGCCGGACACGAGATAAGACCGAGAAGATCTACGGTAAGGCTGCAACAGCTTTCGCCAAGGAGCACTTGAAGTACGGGCTTAGATACCGGATAAAGACAGAGAAGGCGGGTAAGTTTGGCCGCTACCTTGGATATATTTACGTTGATAAGAAAACCAGCATCAATCAGCTACTTATTGATAACCATCACGCAGTGGAGTACAACGGCCAGTCAAAAGCGGATGTAGCAAGGCTTCACCTAATGAACCGGGAGATCCTCAGACTCGAAGAAACTAATTTGCTGGTATAATACGGTTTTGCCGAAGCGCCAGCCGGCGGTGCGTGGGATCATTCGCCCGAAAACACCGGCAGCTCAAGGCAGTTGTATGGCATAGCAGTTTTTTCTGCGTGTCCTCCCTGCTGGGCTTGAGCCGTTTGGCCCACGAGACGGGCCATTTATTTGGAGGTAACATGGCGAAACCGAGAAAAGGCAAGGCTAAGGTCAAGGTCACTAGCAGCGGCAAGCGCGTAAGCTATGGTCAGTCAGGCCGGGCAAAGGATGGTAGTCGGCGAGTACAGCCGGGCACCAGCAAGGGTGACAGCTACTGCGCCCGGAGCCTGGGTATCAAGAAGCGACTGCCAAAGAGCAAGCAGAATGATCCGAACACGCCAAACAACCTGAGCAGAAAGAGGTGGAAGTGTAAGGGCGCCAAGTCGATGAGGTCTAAGTAATGCCAAAGAAAGGTTTGTACGCTAACATCCAGGCTAAGCGTAAGCGCATCAAGAAGCAGAAGAAGGAGGGTAAGACTCCTGAGAAGATGCGTAAACCGGGCGAGAAGGGCGCTCCAACTGCAGCTGCATTCAAAAAAGCTGCGAAGACTGCAAAGAAGAGGAAGAAGACCAGTGCCAAGAGTAGGAAATAAAGAATACCCGTACACGCCTGCAGGCAGAGCTGCTGCCCGTAAGGTTGCTGCAAAGAAAAAGAAAAAGAAGAAGCGCAGCTAGGACACAAGGTGAGTCAGGTGCCGCTAACCAGGGACGAGATCGCATCCTTGCTAGTTGACCATGGCTTCCCTATCGGAGACATGAGCTGGTTCGATGAGGCTTTGCAGATCGCAAGGCTGGTTGAGTCGGCTCATGGTATATCTATGTTCGGAAGAGATGAAGATGGCGAAGACTAACCCGGTTGGCAGACCTACCAAGCTTACAGATGAGCTGATGGACAAGGCTAAGGTCTATGTGCAGAAGGATTATCTGATCGACGAGCTGATCCCAACCATGCAGGGATTGGCTCTTTATCTGCAGGTCAACCAGGATACGGTCCACGATTGGCGCAACAAGAATGAAGAATTTTCCGAGATCACCAGGGATTTGATGGCGCTGCAGGCCAAGAACCTGTTCAGAGGCGGCCTCACAGGCGATTTCAACGCTTCTATCACCAAACTGCTACTTACCAAGCATGGTTTCTCAGATCGCGTTGAGCAGGATCTGAAGAGCTCTGACGGCACTATGCAGCCGACACAGATAGTCCTGAATGGCGTGAGAGCCGATGAGCGCATCGATAAGCACGATTGATATCCCGGACCCGCTGGTCCCTGTATTCAGCGGCAAGGCTAGATTCCGCGGTGCCTACGGCGGCAGAGGATCTGGCAAGACTAGAACGTTCGCCCTGATGACCGCTATCCGCGGCTACCAGGAAGGCATGTCAGGCCGTGAAGGGATCATACTCTGTGCCCGTGAGCACCTGAACTCCCTGGATGAGTCCTCTCTTGAAGAGATCAAGGCCGCTATCAGCTCTGTGGATTGGCTGGCGGATTACTACGAGGTCGGCGAGCGATACATACGCAGCAAGGATGGCCGCATCTCCTATGCCTTCTCAGGGCTCCGCAGGAACGTAGACAGCCTGAAGTCAAAGAGCCGGATCCTGTTGTGCTGGGTTGACGAGTCAGAGAGCGTCAGCGAGACAGCCTGGCAGAAGCTTATCCCGACGGTACGAGAGCACGACTCTGAGATCTGGGTAACATGGAACCCGGAGAGTAAGGAGTCAGCTACGCACAAGCGGTTCAGGGAGAACCCGCCCGAAGACAGCAAGATCGTTGAGATCAACTGGCAGGACAACCCATGGTTCCCTGATGTGCTAGAGCAGGCCAGGCTAGAAGACCTAGAGAAGCGGCCGCATATCTACCCGCATGTCTGGGAGGGCGACTTTGTTATCCACGTTGAGGGCGCCTTCTACGCCATGGAGATGCTGGAGGCTAAGTCAGCGGAGCGCATAACTGCGGTCCCGTATGACAAGAGCGCGGCAGTGGTGACAGCTTGGGACTTGGGCATGGCCGATACTACTGCGATTTGGTTCGCGCAGTTTATAGGCAAGGAGGTCCGCGTCATTGACTTCTATGAGAACTCAGGGCTCGCGCTAGACCACTATGTCCAGGTGCTGCAGGGCAAGGGCTACACTTATGACCAACACATCCTGCCGCATGATGTCCGGGTCAAAGAGCTCGGGACCGGCAAGTCCAGGCTAGAGGTGCTGCAATCACTTGGTCTTACCAGTGTCGATGTTGCTCCAATGCTAGGCGTTGAGGATGGTATCCAGCAGGTCAGGTCTATGATCCCGCGGTGCTGGTTCGATGCAGACAAATGTGAGCGTGGCATTGATGCGCTGCGCCAGTATCGGCGCGATTGGGATGAGGCTGGTAAGCACTGGCGAGGCAGGCCGCTGCACGATTGGAGCTCTCACGCGGCAGACGCATTTCGCTACCTGGCGATAGGTTACAAGCCGGCCAACTCTTGGGGCGCACCAATACGCAGAGGCATCAAGGGAGTGGTCTAAATCGTGATATACTCCACAGATGGCTGATCAAGATACATTTGCCCAAATGGGCCTGCTGAGCAAGATGGGCTCCCTACTTAGAGGAGCTGGTCTTGGTTTCAAGTACGCACAAAAGAACTTCCCTGAATACGCTGAGCATGGCGCCTATCCGAACCAGATTAGACGCAAGCTTGAAGAGACTTACCCGGACCTTGGCACCAAGCGAATCAATTTCGGACCGCTAGACACTGCGATCAGCTACGCAGGAGCCTATGATTGGGCTGTCAGGCCGCATGTGGAGCCGCAGGACGCACGAAACATGGCCAAGGCATACCAACTAGCGGACTACATGAACCCGGGCAGGCAGGACAAGGCTGCAGAGGTTGCGGACTACATCGATAACATGGCTGGCGTGGAGGCTGGCATACTGGACCGGGCAGCAGGCAACCGGCTCAGCGACAGGGATTTGATGGCTGCAGCGTACAGGTACGCAATGCAGCGCCAGGCAGAGAGGTCTGGTCAGTGACTCTCTGCGGTGACTGCTGGATCCGGTTCTCTGACCCGGAATGCAGGCACCTGACTGACAAGGAAAAGCTGCGCCTCAAGATTCAGGCGGATACTGATGAGTATCTGAGACGCGGCGGTAAGATCACCACTATCAACCAGATTGTAGTAGGACATGTGAAATGCCACAGGAAATGATTCCAGCGACACCGACTCTGCGAGAGAGAGCCTACTCAGGTATTCTCAGCGCATTAGGAGGCGGGTCAGATCCTACGGTACGGCGCCGAGCAGGTATGCTCACAGGCGTTCTAGACTTCATTCCGGGCTTTGCTACGCCCGCGGACTTCTCTGATGCCAGGCAGATGATTGGCGAGGGTCAATATGTCCCTGGACTGCTAACCGGAGGCATGGGCATGATGGGCGCGATACCCGGAGTCGCTGCAGCGAATAAAGCCCTGAAGCCGGCAGGCAGGAAGCTTCTCTATCCAGACAACAGCATCAGCAGGCTAGACTTTAACAACCCGGCACTGATGAGCGCGGAGAGACAGCAGGAGATTAGGAACTCTGAGGCATTCTCAAGAGGTCTTGATAGGTTTCCGTCAGAGGATATCCAGAGGCAGTCAGCAGAGCTCAATGAGGCTTTGTACCAGGGACAGATAACGCCAGAGCAGTTTCAGTCAAGCATGTCAGAACTTAGCCCGATTAGGCCGATACAGGGCGTTCCGCAGCTAGAAAGCTGGGAGAATATCGTTGCGTCGATCCCAGCTGGATTTACAAAAAAGGGCATCATAGGTCTATTTGATGATGTCGTGAAGGCCGGCGACAGAGTGGCAAGCAGGCTAGATATCAATGCCTACAAGAATTTTGATAAATGGGTAGTTGCGTTACACGGCCCTGGAAGCGGCGGCAAGGCTGTTGGCTACGGCAAGAGCGCGGTTCTCGATAACGTTGATTTCACTTCCAGCCCGGAGTTTTTCATGCGAGTAGGCAGGCAAGACAAGCAGAAAGGCCCGCTGGCCAGGATGGAAGGTAACTGGGTCGATGTATCGCCAGAGCAAGCATACGACATGGCCCTAGAGGCTGATCAGTCAGGTGATTGGGTTGAGGTAGGGTTCAACCCTGACCGAGCATCCTACTTCTACGACAAGGCTTCAAGGCAGCCTCTGGCTAGTGCCCAGAGAATCATTCAGATAGGCCCGAAGGTTCTGGCAACCAAGCCGGTCTACAGACAGCTCAGGGATCCCGCGCATGCCGTGACAACTGCGTCAGGCGAAACCACTTACAGATCAATTGCTGCGCCAGGAATACTGGGCGCCGGCATGATGGCTACGCAGCAGGAGGAGCAATAATGCCACGCAAAGCTGCTTTTGATGTTATCAAAGATGCGCTGGAGTCGGCCGGATCCTCTATAACTAATAGATTGGTAGATTTGGGTTATTTGGACTCAAGCCTAACAACAAACCCAACTCAAATATCCAGAGCAACGACAAGATACAAAAACAACCTGAAGAATTCTGGTTTTAGAAATAGGGAGCTAACAGGAGCGGAAAACCAGTTTCAAACAAGCTTTGAGAAAGCAGACCTTGGCCCTCAAGTTATTGCGGACCTGGACAGCTTGCAGGGAAGCATCTTGAATGCAGTGCAAGGAGATCAGTCTGATATAGGTTTGTTATCAATGGTTGGCGGTCATCCTGTAAATGTAGATGTACAGGGTGGGTATAATTTCCCGAAACGCTACGCTAATCAGCGTGTTGGATGGGCTTCAAACAAAGGGCAAGCACAAGGCGTTTTGCAAAAAGGAAGAAATTTGCAAGAAGTCAATCCCGGCAGGGACGTTATTAATATTTACAATGCTATGGGAGCTGAAGCGACTAATTTTAGCGTTCCTCCCACAGAGTCAATATTAATTCAAATACAGAACAATGACCTTATACCAAAGTCTGTTAAGAACGATTTTGATAGAAAATTAAGAGCAATATATCCGCAGTGGGTCGGGTTAGATGACCCTAGGGCTTTAGATCAGTTAACAGGAACTGGAGAGTTTGCGGGTAAGGCTATTGGTAAAATGCGTACCGCATTTGTAAAAATTGCTGAAGGCGCTCCTTTTGAATCAAGAGGATTCCCGTCAACAAAAGAGACGATGCGTTCGATCAATGCTCCAGAGCTGGCCGGCAGCAATTTAGGAGATGCCGGTTTGTCTATGCACAGGCTGGACACTTCTAGAGATATAGAGCCATCAGATTTGCATGGATCATATTCGCATATAGTTTTTGGTGATTATGTTGGTGGAACTCCGCGTGGTGTGCCTTTTGAGGTTATGTTTCCCGATGCGTATGAAACTATTAGCCGAGACGTAAACAAACATGGCGCACCGTTGAAGAGAAACGAAATAATTAATGCAATAAACACGAGAGGGAGGGCGGGAAATTTTGATGATAAGACCAGAAGGAAGGTTGAGGGAATAACTCAGATAGCTGATCAGAAGTGGATTGACACTGTTAACACTTATCTAGAAAAAGGAACCTTGCCTGCTGCGTTGTCTAGCGTCGGGTTGTTGGGATTGGCGTCTGGACCAGAGGCTCAGGCTGCCGCAATGTATGACAACATTTCAAGAAATGCGCCAGGATCAATCAGGGCGCCGAGATCAGGAATGGCGGCTAGTGCTGCAAACGCCATGTCAGCTTACAATGAATTTGCTCAGGATCCTAATAGGTCTGGTTTGTTAGGATACTTATTACCAACTGCTCCTGCAGATTGGATGAGAAAGGTCGCGTATGGCGATAATGTAAGCATGATGGATCGAACGGGCGCAGCGGCAGGACTATTAGGATTCTAACCATGGCTATAACTAACTACAGCGAACTCAAGGCATCCGTGGCAGATTGGCTGAACCGGGATGATCTGACTTCCGCTATACCTGACTTTATTACACTGGCAGAGGCTCAGATGGAGCGCGATGTCAGGCACTGGAAACAGATGCAGAGATCAGAGGGTCAGATAGACACTCGATACTCTCAGCTGCCTGCTGACTTCTACGAGCCCATACGCTGGCACTTGGATGACGGGAGCTCAACCAGGCTTGAGCTGATCAGCATGGAGGACATGCTGCAGTTTCGCATGGAGTCCAGGGACGCTATGGGTAAACCGAAGTATTACTGCATGACGGGAGACGCCTTGGAGGTGTACCCGACACCAGACACAACCTACAGCTCGGAGCTCTTGTATTACACCACTCTGCCGGCCCTGTCTGACTCCAACACTACCAACTGGTTGCTGGATCACAGCCCGGACGCATACCTGTATGGAGCCCTTCTGCAAGCTGCTGCATATCTCAATGATGACGCCAGGGTGCCTACCTGGAGTGTGTTATACTCTGGAGCTGTGCAATCGATAAACAATCAGAGCAACAAAGCTAGGCATGGCGGCTCTGGACTACGAATGAAGATCAGGAGTTACTGATGAGTTTTACAAACGCTTTTGAGACTGATGTGCTTGAATGGGCATTGACCACTACATCAGTGACACGCCCTACAGCATGGTATGTTGCCCTGTTTACCTCTGACCCTACAGACACTGGATCTGCCGGCACAGAGCTCTCAGGTAGCGCCTACGCCCGTGTGGCAGCCACATTCACCGTATCTGGTGACACAGCTACCAACAGCGGAGCGGTAGAGTTTGCCGCAGCAACTGGATCATGGGGCACCGTGACGCATATTGGCATTTATGACGCATCAAGCGCAGGCAATATCCTGGTGCATGCTGCCCTGACTTCTAGCAAGGTTATTGATACCGGAGACGTTTTCCGCATTCCTGCTGGCGATCTAGATATTACTCTGGACTAGTAAATGGCTCTCAGGACAGGCTTTGGCACTGGAGCATACGGTGTCCACTTATATGGATACCCGGAGGTGTGGGAAGGATCTGCCACTGCCTCCTGTGCTGCGTCTGTCACTGTTAACGGCGCCTATATCAAAGAGGCGTCTGTTACAGCTACTGTAACAACATCGGCCACAGCGAGCCTCTCAAGGCGTCGTATAGGGTATGGCAGCGGTCCATATGGCATTGACCAGTATGGCTACCCAGAGATCTGGGAAGATGCGGTTGCGATTAGCGTTACTTCTAGTATCACTCAGTCTGACGGAGAAAGAGTCAGGACCGCGGCAGCGAGCCCGGCAGCATCTGCATCGACTACAGTATCGGCGCAGAGGATACAACAGCCAACTGCTACTGCGTCCTGCGCCGTTACAGCGTCTGCCCAGGGCTTTATGTCGATAGTCGGAGCTGCTTCAGATACCTGTTCGGCTAGTGTTGGAATTAGTTATGTTAGAATTAGACCATTTGCTGCATCTGACCAGGTTCTCAGCTCAATTACAGACTCTGACTGCAGATACAAATGGATACCAGTTACCGGCCCATCAGACACTTGGACCGAAGCCAGCTACCGAGGTGATTAAAAATGGCTGATACAACTACCACTACTTTTAGTTTAACCAAGCCAGAAGTCGGAGCATCTGACGATACCTGGGGCACCAAGTTAAACACCAACCTGGACGCCATCGACGATTTGCTTGATGGAACTACTGCTATCGAACCAAACCTGACCGCAGGCTCCTGGAAGATTGGTGGTACGGCAATTTCTGCTACGGCAGCTGAACTCAACCTGCTTGACGGTGTGACTGCTACAACCACTGAACTTAACTATGTAGACGTTACAACTCTAGGAACTACAGAAGCCTCCAAAGCTGTCACAGCAGACGCTAACGGTGTAGTGACTTTTGATAACGGCATATCTGAAGAGTACACAGCGGTCACTTCAAGCTCTAACGCTACGACTGTCAATCTTCAAGACGGTACAAACTTCTCTCATACACTGACTGAGAACACTACGTTTACTTTTAGTAACCCAGCGTCTAGTGGTAAGTCTTCTTCATTTACTTTAAAGCTAGTACAGGACGCTAGTGCTTCAGGCTACACAGTAACGTGGCCAGCATCTGTTGATTGGCCAGCAGCCACAGCACCAACGCTCACAGCTACGGCCAGCGCAGTTGATTACTTTGTCTTCATAACGCATGACGGCGGTACTACTTGGTACGGCTTCACAGCAGGACAGGCTCTCGCATGAGTAAGAAGCTAATACAAGCAGCCGCAGGTGCAGCAGGTGGAGAATCCGTCTATGTAGAGGATGTGTTCTCTACTTACTTGTATACGGGTACTGGTTCTGCTTTAGATATAACAAACAATATTGACTTGTCTGGAGAAGGTGGGGCTGTATGGATAAAAAACAGAACTAATGTTTCTAATCATGCTCTATTTGACACAGAACGTGGCGCAGAAAAATTATTATTTCCAGATGATTCAGCCGCAGAGCAAGACAGAACAGCAGACAATGATTCTCTTGGTGCTTTTAATTCTGATGGTTTTTCTCTTCAAGCAAGCTCTGGAAATAGAACAAACGAATCTGGTTCAGACTTTGTTTCTTGGTCATTCCGCAAACAAGCAGGCTTTTTTGATGTTGTGACTTATACGGGTGATGGGACTAGCAGTAGAGATATTGCTCATAACTTAGGCAGCAAGCCCGGATTTATGCTGACCAAAAGATTAACTACAGGAAATTGGACGGGCTATCATCAATCTTTAGGTTACACAAAAAGAATTTATTTAGATTTGACCAATTTTGCATCAACTAATGCTGCAACTTGGGTGCAAGAACCAACAGCAACTCATTTTACAGTTGGAAGTGAAAACACAAGCGGAAACAACTACATAGCCTACCTATTCGCCCACGATGACCAATCATTCGGTGATAATAGTGATGAATCTATTATTAAGTGTGGGAGTTTTACAACAAATGCTAGCGGCAATGCGGTAGTTAGCGACTTAGGTTTTGAGCCGAATTGGTTGATGATTAAGCGTTCGTCTGGCTCAGGTAACTGGGAAATTAGGGACGACATGAGAGGGTTTGGGGTCGGGGCTTCGGTTGACTTAAAAGCCAATGTCAGTGACGCAGAAGGCAGCCCTGAAGCTAATAAAGTTTTTGCTACAGCAACAGGTTTTGAAGCAAATGTTAGTAGCAGCTCAGACTACATCTACATAGCCATCCGCAGACCAATGAAGACTCCCGAAGCGGGTACTGAGGTTTTTGATTTATCTAACCCAAATACTACTAGACAAGCTAATGCAGAAATATCAAGCAATCTATCGTATGTTGATATGTTTTGGACAAGGTTTACTGGGCTTACAGATGGTTTTGATTTTTATAACAGGTTAAGAGGCCAAGTAAAATTAGACCCAACATCTACAGCGGCAGAAGCAACTCAAGATAGAATTAAATTTGACAAAATGAATGGAGTTACATCTGTTGTAGATTGGACAGGAGGAACTTCATACGATTTTATAGATTATTTTTTCAAACGCGCCACAGGCTTCTTTGATGTGGTGGCTTATACGGGTGATGGAACATTTGGTGGGAAAAACCACAATCTTGGTGTTGTTCCAGAACTAATAATAAATAAAGGGCGAAATTCCACGCAAGATTGGTATGTTTGGTTACCCAACTCCGCTAGTCCGGGCTATGGGTTTTTAAGACAAATAACGGCTTTTAATAATTTGAATATTGCCGCTACATCCACAACATTTGACCCAGTTTGGGACACAAGTAGCAACACCTACATAGCCTACCTATTCGCCACACTAGCAGGAGTAAGCAAAGTAGGCAGCTACACAGGCACAGGCAGTAACGTAGACGTAGACTGCGGCTTCTCGGCAGGTACTAGGTTTATTCTCATTAAGCGTACAGACTCTACTGGCGATTGGTATGTTTACGACAGCGAGAGAGGAATCGTGGCAGGTAACGACCCATACTTGCTCTTGAACACCACAGCCGCCGAAGTCACGAACACTGACTACATTGACCCGCTCAACGCAGGTTTTACAGTAACATCATCTGCTCCTGCTGGTCTTAACGCCAGTGGCGGGAATTATATCTTTTTAGCAATAGCATAGGTGCAATATGGAATTTAGAGTACGTTCAAGCGGTGAACTGAAATCACAAGGTGAAATCCGCAAACTCAATCCAAATGTTTCTTTGCCAAAAGTGTGGAATAGCAACGTCTATGACACTTTGGGCATTGACCCAGTATTAGAAACACCCAAGCCAGACACTACTGGTGACTATAAGGTAGTGGTTCGTGACGGCGCAGAACAGGACGCGAATAGCAACTGGGTACAGGCGTGGATAGAGCGGGATATGTTTTCCGACACTACGGAAGACGGCGTTACTACCACAAAGGCAGAGCATGAGGCTGCGTATCAGGCTAGAC
>Ga0222715_10000605_pt1 | contig 35821 bp, 33 predicted proteins | sample C33_9DmetaG_FD_165056 | JGI IMG/M metagenome (GOLD analysis project Ga0222715, IMG submission 165056) | Estuarine water microbial communities from San Francisco Bay, California, United States - C33_9D | ecosystem: Environmental > Aquatic > Marine > Unclassified | place: USA: California...
ATTTATAAATGAAGTATTAACAAAAAAATCATTACGTGATATAATTGGGGATATTTTAAAATTAACAAGTGTTCCTGAAACAGCTGAGTTTTTAGATAAAATTAAATCAATGGGATTCTCATTTGCGTTTGAAGGAGGGCTGTCATTTAGTTTGGGGGATATTATGATTCCACCTGAAAAGCATCAAATGATTGCTAAAGCTAATGGAGAAGTTGATAATATCATGGCAAATTATAACATTGGATTAATTACAAATAATGAACGTTATAATCAAGTTATTGATGTTTGGACTTCAGCAAATGCTACCTTGACTGAACTTGCTATGAAGCGAATTAGTGAAGATAAACAAGGTTTCAATTCTGTGTTTATGATGTTAGATTCAGGTGCAAGAGGTTCAAAAGAACAAATACGCCAACTTACAGGTATGCGAGGCTTAATGGCTAAACCTAAAAAAGCAAGTGCAAGTGGCGGAGAAATTATTGAAAATCCAATCCTATCAAACTTTAAAGAAGGATTATCTATTTTAGAATACTTTATTTCTACACACGGTGCAAGAAAAGGTCTAGCAGATACCGCTTTAAAAACGGCTGATGCTGGATATTTAACCAGAAGGTTGGTTGATGTTGCCCAAGATGTTATAGTAAATTATGAAGATTGTAATACTTTAAGAGGAATATCCGTTGAGCCATTAAAAAAGAACGAAGAGATTGTTGAAAGCTTAGGAGAAAGAATTTTAGGTAGAGTTTCTTTACATGATTTATATAATCCTTTAGATGACAAATTAATTGTCAAAGCTGGTCAAGAAATCTCTAATGATATAGTTAAATCTATTGAAGCTAGTCCAATTGAAAAAGTTGAGGTTAGATCTCCTTTAACTTGTGAATCTCCAAAAGGAGTTTGTTCAAAATGTTATGGTAGAAATTTAGCTACTGGTAAAATGGTTCAAAATGGTGAAGCTGTCGGAGTTGTTGCAGCTCAGTCTATTGGAGAACCTGGAACTCAGTTAACACTAAGAACTTTTCATGTTGGTGGTATAGCAGGAAACATTTCAGAAGAAAATAGTCTTTCTGTTAGATTTGATGGTATTGCTGAAATTGAAGATTTAAAAATTGTAAAGTCAAAAGATTCTGATGGAAAAAGTATTAATACCGTTATTTCTAGAACATGTGAAGTTAAAATGTTGGATAAAAAATCAGGTGTAGTTTTAAGTACTAACATTATACCTTATGGATCAACTATTTTGATTAAAGATGGACAAACTTTGAAAAAAGGTGATGTTGTATGTCAATGGGATCCTTATAACGGAGTAATAATCTCTGAGTTTGGAGGAAAAATTGAATATGAAAATATTGAACAAGGTGTTACATATCAAGTTGAAATTGATGAGCAAACTGGTTTTAAAGAAAAAGTTATTTCAGAATCTAGAAATAAAAAAATTGTTCCAACTTTATTAATAAATGATGGTAAAGGTAAAAACATTAGAACATATAATCTACCTGTTGGCGCTCACTTAATGGTTGATGATGGTGAAAAAGTTGAAGCAGGTAAAATTCTAGTGAAAATTCCAAGAAAATCTGCTAAATCTGGTGACATTACTGGTGGTTTACCAAGAGTTACTGAATTGTTCGAAGCTAGAAATCCTTCTAATCCAGCAGTTGTAAGTGAAATCGATGGTGTTGTTAATTTTGGTAAAATAAAGAGAGGAAATAGAGAGATTATCATTGAATCTAAAACAGGTGAGATAAAAAAATATCTAGTAAAATTATCTAATCAGATCCTTGTTCAAGAAAATGATTTTGTTAAAGCTGGTATGCCACTTTCTGATGGCGCTATAACACCAAATGATATATTAAATATTAAAGGTCCATCTGCTGTTCAACAATACTTAGTTAATGAAGTGCAAGAAGTTTATAGACTACAAGGTGTAAAAATAAATGACAAACATTTCGAAGTTTTAATAAGACAAATGATGCAAAAGGTTAAAATTCAAGATTCTGGTGATACTACCTTCTTAGAAGGTCAGTTAATTCATAAGAATGAATTTATTTCTGAAAACGACAATCTCTACAGTAAAAAGATTGTTGAGTCTGTTGGAGCGTCTGAAAACTTTAAAGAAGGTCAGATTGTTAGTGCTAGAGATCTTAGAGATGAAAATTCATTATTGAAAAGAGAGGATAAGGAATTGGTTATGGCTAGAGATGCTGTTAATGCTACAGCTACTCCAATTTTACAAGGAATTACAAGAGCATCATTACAAACTAAATCATTTATTTCTGCTGCTTCATTCCAAGAAACTACAAAGGTCTTGAACGAAGCTGCTGTGAACGGTAAAGTTGATAGTTTGAGCGGACTTAAGGAGAATGTAATTGTCGGTCATAAAATTCCAGCTGGAACAGGAAACAGAAAATTTAATGATATTATTGTTGGATATGTTGATGAATATGAAGAGCTTATTGCAAAGAAGAATTTAACTTTTAATGAAGAAATCTAATTCAAAACAAAACGGTTTAAACCTTGAGCTTGATGAAAATCTTGCTCAAGGCACCTATTCTAATTTAGCTCTAATAAATCATTCTGTTTCCGAATTTGTAGTTGATTTTATAAATGTAATGCCTGGTGTTCCTAAGGCAAAAGTTAAATCTAGAATCATCCTAACACCACAACATGCGAAAAAATTTTCAAAAGCTTTAAATGAAAATATTTCAAAGTTTGAAAGCTCAAATGGTGAAATTAAAGAATATGAAAACCAAAAGCCAATCCAATTAAATTTTGGTCCAACTGCTGAGGCTTAATTAAAATTCTGACTTATAGTGAAATTTTAGAGTAGGATATTTTTGTTTAGTCATTTCCAAGGTGAATGAGGAATCTGCTAAAAACACCAACTGTCCATTTTTATCTTTTGCTAAAAATTTATTTTTTAATTTATTAAATTCAATAAATTCAGAGTTTTTATTTGTGTTAGTTTCAACCCAACATGCTTTAAAAATGTTCAAATTTTCATATGAGCATTTAGCACCATATTCATGCTCTAAACGATATTGAATAACTTCAAATTGTAATGCTCCAACTGTTCCGATGATTTTTCTACCATTCATTTCAAGCACAAAAAGTTGAGCTACACCTTCATCCATTAATTGATCAATTCCTTTTGCAAGTTGTTTTGATTTCATGGGATCAAGATTATTAATGTACCTAAAGTGTTCAGGCGAGAAACTCGGAATTCCTTTGAATATTATATTTTCACCCTCTGAAAATGAATCCCCTATTTTAAAATTGCCAGAATCATGAACACCTACAATATCTCCAGGAAATGATTCATTGACAATTTCTTTTTTTTCGGCAAAAAATGCATTAGGACTACTAAACTTAAATTTTTTATTTGATCTTACGTGATGATAAGGAGTATTTCTTTTAAATCTTCCAGAAACAATTTTGATAAACGCCAATCTATCCCTGTGTTTTGGATCCATATTAGCATGTATTTTAAAAATAAAACCTGAAAATTTGTTTTCACCAGGTTCTATAACTCTTTTGGAACTTATTTTATTCTTTGGGGATGGTGCTATTGAAATAAAACAATCTAATAACTCTTTTACTCCAAAATTATTAAGTGCAGATCCGAAAAATACAGGTTGCTGATTACAGTTTAAATAATTTTCTGCAGAAAATTTTGGATAAACCTCACTAATAATTTCAATTTCTTCATTTAGTCTATTAGCAGCATTTTCACCAATTAATTTTTTTACTAATGGATCATTTATTTTATTTATTTTAACAGAATTAGCTATTTTTTGTTTGTTTTCTTCTTCAAATAGCATGAGGTTTTTTTCCCAAATATTATAAACTCCTTGAAAATCATAACCCATTCCTATTGGGAAACTTAGTGGACAAACTTTAAAATTTAATTTTTTTTCCAGTTCATCTAAAAGATCAAACCCATCTTTCCCCTCTCTGTCTAATTTATTTATAAATACTATTATAGGTATTTCTCTCATTCGACAAACCTCTACAAGTTTTACCGTTTGTTCTTCAACTCCTTTTGCAACATCAATTACAACAATTACACTATCAACAGCAGTTAAAGTTCTAAAAGTGTCTTCTGCAAAATCTTTATGTCCTGGTGTATCTAATATATTTATTTTTATTCCTTTATAATTAAAAGCTAAAACTGAAGTGGCAACAGAAATTCCTCTTTGCTTTTCAATTTCCATAAAGTCACTAGTAGCCGACTTTTTAATTTTATGAGATTTTACAGCACCAGCCTCTTGAATCGCTCCTCCAAATAACAATAATTTTTCCGTTAGTGTAGTTTTTCCAGCATCGGGATGTGATATAATACCAAAAGTCCTTCTTCTTTCAATTTCCTCTGTAAAATTCATAATTTTATTTGACTCAAAAATACTATTGTTTTTTAAATAATATGATGCTATTGTTTAAAATGTGTAACTTTAGATTATGAATACAGAAATGGTTATACTTGTTGATGAAAATGATAATGAATTAGGTTTAATGGAAAAAATTAAAGCTCATGAAAAGGGAGTTTTACATAGAGCATTTTCTGTATTTCTTCTAAATGACTCTAATGATTTATTATTGCAAAAAAGAGCATTATCTAAGTACCATTCTCCAGGACTTTGGACTAATACTTGCTGTAGCCATCCAAGAGATAAAGAGTCTATTTTGGTAGCTGCCAACAGAAGATTAGAAGAAGAAATGGGGATATCTAGTTCTTTAAATTTTTTACTATCTTTTATTTATAAAGCTGAATTTGACAATGGTTTAACAGAACATGAACTAGACCATGTTCTTATAGGTAAATTTAATGGACAACCATTGGTTAATGAAAAGGAAGTTTGTGATTGGAAATGGGAAAATATTGATTTTTTAAAGGAAGATTTAGTTGTAAACCCTAATATTTACACGGTATGGTTTAAAATTATATTTAATAAATTTTATAATAGTATTAAAAATGAAAGTAACAGTTAGTAGAAAAGGGCATTTTAATGCAGCTCATCGTTTATATGTAAAAGCTTGGTCTGACAAAAAAAACAATAATGTATTTGGAAAATGTAATAATCCAAATTTTCATGGTCATAATTACGAGCTTATCGTTGATGTAAAAGGTTCTGTTGATGAAGTTACTGGAATGGTAATTGATTTAAAAGACTTAAAAGATTTAATTAGACATGAGGTAGAAGATTTACTTGACCATAAAAATTTAAATCTGGATATTTCATATTTCGAAAAAGTTCTTCCAACGGCAGAAAATATTTGTATTTTTATTTGGGATATTTTAAGAGATAAAATATCAAAAGACAAAGAGCTTTCAGTTACACTTTATGAAACACCCAGAAATTTTGTTAAATATTCTGGAAATTAAAAACTATATATATGGCAAGTGTTAAAAATTTAAAAAAGGATTTAAATAACATTATTGGAGAAATTATCCAGAATGTTAACTTATGGCAATTGGAAAATCCAGATGCAGATTTAAAAAATAGCGAAAAATTAATTGACGAATGTTTTGATGCTTTTGATGCGTTTATAAAAAAAATTCATGATAAAAATATAAAAGATAAAAATAAACACTTTAAGGCACTAAGCTTAGAACTTGCTAATGTTGCTTCAGGTTTAGTTAAAAAGTTTAACTCACTTTGATTTTTTTTCTCTTATAGATTCAAATATTTTTCCATATTTAGATTCAATTACCTCTTTACTCATAGTACTTTTAATTGTGTCTAAAAGAATCTTGCTTGACTGAGAAAACTCATTGATTGCAATTAGTGGAGAAATAAAACTGTTTCCGTTGTTAACAGCATAATTTAAATTAAATAAATATTGTCTTTTATTAAGTGCTTCAAGTTTATTTTGAACTATTTCTAAACTATCTTTTAATTTTAGTTTGGAGAATTTAAAAGATAGCTCTAATAAATCTAATGTATTGTTATTAAATTTTCTAATCACACTTAAATAGTCTCTATAAATAGAGTCGCTTGAAGATCCGCTAACTTTAAAATCAGAATTAAATTTTTCTAGTGAGGATTCTATATTAATTTCTCCTTTTTCACCAAAAAATTCAATCCTGTTATCAATTTTTGAAACATCAAGATTTAAATAAAATAATTCAGGCGATTCTATATTGTAACTCAATTTTATTGGAGTATCGTTTTTAACAAAAATAGAGTCTACATTAATTAATAATGAATCGGATATTTTTTGTAAATAAATATTTCCCTTCTTGAAGTTTTTAATGTGAACGTTAACGTTCATCTTTTTATTGTTGTTTTCACAACCTAATACCATAATTATTAAGAAGGTTAGTATTAATTTTTTCAAAATAGTTTTAATTAATTAACAAGTTTACAAAAAATTAGACAGAAGTTGTTTTTATTCTATTCATCCATGCCCAATAAATTAATACAAATTGAAATAATGCCCTAATTACAAGTAAAGAATAGCTATAGCCCATACTATTTTTAGGAACCAACATGTTCAGATGTACTGACATAAATAAAATTAAAATAATTATGATTCCAACTAAAGCAATATTTCTGTATTTTTCAAATAAAACTCCAATCCCAAATGAAAATTCAAGAACTCCAGTAAATAAAATTAATTCCCATTGAAAAGGAAAAAAATCTGGCATTATAGGTAAGTATGATTCTGTGAAAATAAAATGAGATATTCCATTTAAGATATAGAAAAAACTTAATAAAAAAAGGTTTAGTTTTTTCATTTATTTAATTAAATCAAAACTTCTTTTTATAAACGAAGTAAGTTCTTCACCCTTCAAGAGATTTTGAGAAAGTTTTGCTAAATCAAGTGACTGATTTATTAATCTTTCTTTTTTAGTTTTACTTTTTGCGTTTAAAATTTCAGAACATATAGGGTTGTTTACGTTGACAATCAAATTATAAATCTCAGGCATATTACCAAACATGCCATTTCCACCACTTTGTTGCATTTCTTTCATTCTACGCATAAACTCAGGTAAAGTAATAACAAACGGAGCAGAGTTACTATCAATTGCTTCTAATTGAACAGTATATTTTTCTTTTGGAACTGTTTTTTCAACAATAGTTTTTAATTTTTCTTTTTCCTTATCATTAAGCTTTGAAACCTCTTTTTCATCTTTTTGAATTAATTTATCTATAACATCAGCATCAACTCTTGTGAATTTAACTTTATCATTAGATGTTTCTAATTTTTGAATTAAATGACTTATTATTGGAGAATCAAGTAATAAAACTTGGTATCCCTTTTCTTTTGCAGATTCTATGTAAGAGTGTTGATCATTGACATTAGATGCGTAAAGTAAAATAAGATTTCCGTTTTTATCTGTTTGAGATTTTGACACTTTATCTTTAAGTTCCTCAAAAGTAAAATAGCTATTATCAACGTTTGGATAAAGAGCAAAATCTTTAGCTTTATCAAAAAATTTATCTTCACTCAGCATTCCGTATTCAATAACCACTTTAATATCATTCCATTTTTCTTCAAATCCTTTTCTGTCTTTTTTGAAAAGAGAATTAAGTTTATCAGCAACTTTTCTAGTTATGTAGTTACTGATTTTTTTAACAGCTCCATCAGCTTGTAAATAGCTTCTGGAAACATTTAAAGGTATATCAGGAGAATCAATAACTCCTCTTAGCAATGTTAAAAATTCTGGAACAATTCCTTCAACATTATCAGTGACAAAAACTTGATTTTGATATAATTGAATTCTGTCTTTCTGCATATTTATATCATTTGAAATCTTTGGGAAATAAAGTATTCCAGTAAGATTGAATGGATAGTCTACATTTAAATGGATGTTGAAGAGTGGCTCTTCAAATTGCATTGGATATAATTCTCTGTAAAATTCTTTATAATTTTCTTCTTTTAGATCACTTGGTTTTATGGTCCAAGCTGGATTAGGATTGTTTATAATATCATCAACAGTTTCTTTTATTTCTTTTTCTTCTTTACCCTCTCCAACTTTATTGGAAATTTCTTTAGTCCCAAATTTTATAGGGATAGGCATAAATTTATTGTATTTAGTCAAAAGAGTTCTAATTCTAGCATCTTCTAGAAATTCTTTTGAGTCTTTACTGACATGAAGAATAATTTCAGACCCTCTATCTATTTTGTCGCTTTTTTTCAACGAATATTCTGGAGATCCATCACAAATCCAATGCGCTCCTGGTTCATCCTTATAAGATTTTGTAATGATTTCAACTTTATCAGCAACCATAAAAGCAGAATAAAAACCTAAACCAAAATGTCCTATAATTCCACTATCCTTAGCACTATCTTTATACTTTTCTAAAAATTCTTCAGCTCCAGAGAAAGCAACTTGATTAATATACTTCTTGACTTCATTAGATGTCATCCCAATACCTTGATCTATAATATGAATTTTCTTTCCTTTTTTATCTACTTTAATTTCAATTAAAGGATTGTCTATTTCTATTTTATTTTCTCCTATACTACTTAAGTGTTTTAATTTTAAAGTAGCATCTGTTGCATTTGAGATAAGTTCTCTTAAGAATATTTCATGATCACTATATAAAAACTTTTTAATAAGTGGAAATATATTTTCAACTGAAACATTAATTTTACCTTTAGCCATAATTATTTTTTATTTCATAAGAATCAAATCATATACCAAAAATAAGGTAGTGACAAAATGACATCATTAACAATAAAATAGATACTATTATTTATATTTAAAAGAAATAAAGTCAATTATGTATAATTCTAAAATTACAGGTCTTGGTTATTATCTTCCTGAAAATGTAGTAACTAATGATGATTTGTCAAAAATCATGGATACAACTGATCAGTGGATACAAGAAAGGACTGGAATTAAAGAGAGGAGATGGATTGATCCAAAATCTGGTGAAACTACATCCACAATGGGAGCAAAAGCATCTGAAATAGCAATAAAAAGGTCTGGATTGAATAAAGAAGATATTGATTTTATAATTTTTGCTACTCTAAGTCCTGATATGTACTTCCCTGGTGGTGGTGTTCGTGTACAAGACATGTTGGGCATGCCAACAATTGGAGCCCTAGATGTAAGAAATCAATGTTCTGGATTCATTTATTCTTTGTCTGTTGCTGATCAATTCATTAAAACAGGAATGTATAAAAATATACTGGTAATTGGTTCTGAAAACCACTCAGGTGGTTTAGAAAAATCAAACAGAGGAAGAGGTGTAACTGTTATTTTTGGAGATGGAGCTGGTGCTGCTGTAGTTTCAAGAACTAAAGAAATAGATAAAGGAATTTTATCATCTCACCTTCATTCTGATGGAAAACATGCTAGAGAATTAATGTTAGACGGGCCAAATACTGGTAGATGGGTTCCTGAAATTTTAGAAGAAAATGACCCAAATGACGAATCATATTACCCTTACATGAATGGTCAATTTGTTTTTAAAAATGCAGTAGTTAGATTTTCTGAAGTTATTAATGAAGGTTTAAAAGTAAATAAATTAGAAAAAGACGATATTGATATTCTGATTCCTCATCAAGCAAATTTGCGAATATCACAATTTATTCAAAGAAAGTTTCAACTTCCAGATGAGAAGGTTTACAATAATATTATGAATTATGGCAACACTACAGCGGCATCTATAATAATTGCGCTTACAGAAGCATGGGAAAAAGGAAAAATAAAAGATAATGACCTAGTTGTCCTAGCGGCTTTTGGAGCAGGATTCACGTGGGGGTCAGTTATTATTAGGTGGTAATGACAACTTTAGTATTAGGAGCCTCAACAAATATTGAACGATATTCAAATATTGCTATAAAAAAATTATTAGTAAACAAAATTGAAGTCAAAGCTATAGGTTTAAAAGCTGGAGTTATTGAAGATGTTGTAATTGGAAAAGATTTAATTAGGTTTAAAAAAATTCATACTGTAACATTATATATCAATAAGAGTAGACAAAAAGAATATTATGATTATATAATTTCTTTGAAGCCAAAAAGAGTTATTTTTAATCCTGGAACAGAGAACCCTGATTTTTATAGAATTTTGAAAAGTAATAATATTTTCTACATTGAAGCATGTACTTTAGTTTTACTTTCTACGAATCAGTATTAGCCCTAAAAATGTTATCAAGCCATTTATAGGTAATAGTTCATAGCCAATCTTATAACCACCTAAGTAAGATGGATTTAGGTTAGCCAAAAGGTAAACTGAAAGAACTGAGAGAACTGTAACTATCCAAACATATTTATCGTGTATTTTGTAATTAGTAAAAATTCCAAATGAAAATAGACCTAATAATGGACCGTATGTATAGCCTGCTAATACTAATAATCCATCGATTACACTTCTTTCTAAATAATTTTCAAAAATTATTATGACTATTATCAGAATAGCGCTCATAATTAAATGGGCTCTTTTTCTTATTTTAACTTGGTAGTCTTGGTTTTTGTTTTTTATATTTATGACATCTACACAAAAGGACGTTGTTAGGGAAGTTAATGCGCTATCAGCACTACTGTAAGCTGCTGCTATTAACCCTAACAAAAATGTTATTCCTATTACGCTTCCAAGATTACTATTTAATGCAATTTCAGGAAATAATAAATCTGCATTTGGAGAGCCATTTAGTTCAGGTATAATAATGCCTGATTTTTGTGAATAAATAAATAATAATGCACCTAATAGTAAAAAAATAAATGTTACAATAACTAAAACAAAACTAAAGACAATCATATTCTTTTGAGCATCTTTAAGAGACTTACAAGTTAGATTTTTTTGCATCATGTCTTGATCTAGGCCAGTCATACAGATGGTAATAAACATACCACCAACAAAAGATTTCAAGAAATGATTTTTTTCTAAAAAACTATCTGTTACTAGAAAGTTTGAGTATGTTTTAAGTTCATCAGAATTAATAAAATCTATAAAAGACCAATTTAAACTTTCATTGATTAAATAAATAGATAATACAACGGAAATAAGCATAAAGATAGTTTGTAATGTATCAGTCCAAACTATAGTTTTTATTCCACCTCGAAATGTGTAAATCCAGATAAGTAAAACAGAAAAAACTACAGTAATTTCAAAGGGAATATTTAATTCGCTAAAAAGAAATTGTTGAAGAACAATAGCTACTAAATATAACCTAAACGATGCCCCAGTTATTCTAGAGAGAAAAAAGAAAAATGCTCCAGTTTTATGGCTTACTTTTCCAAAACGCACTTTTAAATATTCATATATTGATGTAAGATTTAATTTATAATAAATTGGCAAAAGGATTAAAGCAACTATAAAATATCCAAAAAGATAACCTAGAACAACTTGAAAATAGGTAAATTGAGTAGATCCAACGTCCCCAGGAACTGAAATAAAAGTTATTCCGGAAAGAGAGGCCCCAACCATTCCGAATGCAACTAAGTACCATGGAGATTCTTTATTTGCAGAAAAAAAGGTTTTATTATCATTATTTCCAGTAGTAAGACTAGAAATGACAAAAAGTCCAAAAAAATATAGAAAAATAACGGTAAGAATTATTGATGAACTCATTTCTTATGTTCTTCAAATATACTAATTTATGGTTCTTATTAAATGTAGTAGTATATTTAACAAATGAATTTTTCTTCAAAGTTATTAGAAAATGCTGTTGATGAAATGTCTCAATTACCTGGAATTGGCAAAAGAACAGCTTTAAGGTTAGTTTTATTTCTTTTAAATCAACCTAATTCACAGACTGTAAAGCTTTCAAAGTCATTGGTTGATTTAGTTGAGGGTGTAATTTTATGTAAAAACTGTCATAATATTTCTGACTCAGAATTATGTGAAATATGTACAAATAATAAAAGAGATAAATCTATTGTTTGTGTTGTAGAAGATATAAGAGATGTGATGGCAATTGAAAGCACAGGACAATTTAACGGTATATATCATGTTCTTGGAGGTAAAATATCTCCAATAGAGGGTATTGGACCAAATCAATTAAATATTAATTCTTTGATCGAAAAAGTTAAATCTAACAATGTTTCTGAGCTTATTTTTGCTCTTAGTGCTACCATGGAAGGCGATACTACCAATTTTTATATTTTTAGACAGATACAAGATTTTGATATAAAAATTACGACCATTGCTAGAGGAGTTTCTGTTGGAAATGAATTAGAATATACCGATGAAGTAACACTGGGAAGAAGCATTATTAAAAGAATTCCTTTTGAGAATTCATTAAAAAATTAGTTTAAACAATTTAGTAATTCATCAAATATCAAATTATATTTTGATATTTTTGCATAATCAATCTTCAGAGATGTCTAATAAAATTGAAATTGTATTACCCAGAATGGGAGAAAGTGTTGATGAAGCTACTATAACTGGTTGGTTAAAAAATGAGGGTGATATCATTAATGAAGATGATTTAATTATTGAAATAGCAACTGATAAGGTTGATTCAGAAGTTCCAAGTGAAGTCTCCGGAATTCTTATCAAAAAGCTTTGTAAGATTAATGATGTTGTAAAAGTTGGAGATCCAATAGCAATAATTGAAACTGATAAAAAAATTAAATCAACTCCCAAACAAAAAGAAGAAAAATATTTTTCTAATAAAATAGATGAAAATTCAATTGAATCTAAACCAATTGAATATGCCAACAAAGCTGAGGCTATAATTGAAAAAAATGATTTTGAACTTTCTGAAAGAATATATTCACCCTTAGTCAAAAGTATTTCTAAAAAAGAAGGTGTTTCTAAACAAGAATTAAACTCTATAATTGGTTCGGGCAAAAATGGAAGAGTAACCAAAAATGATCTGTTGAATTATATTTCTTCTAAGTCATCAGAACCCAATAAATCTCTTGATTTTAGTAACACTTATAATTCAACAAATAATTCTGATGAGATTTTAGAAATGAGTAGAATGGAAAAGTTAATTTCCGATCATATGCTTTCTAGTAAAGAAAAATCTGCTCATGTTCAAGCTTTTATTGAAGCTGATATTTCTAATTTATGGATTTGGAGAGAAAATATCAAGAAGTCTTTTTTTGAAAGAGAGAATGAAAAAATCACCTTTACCCCCATATTTATAAGTATTGTTGCTCAAGCATTGAGAGAATTTCCAATGCTCAATATTAGTGTAGAAAATTATAACATCATTAAAAAGAAATCTATAAATATAGGAATGGCAACAGCACTAAATGATGGAAATTTAATTGTACCCGTAATTAAAAATGCAGATCAACTAAGCCTATTTGGATTAGTGAAAAAAGTTAACGATTTAGCAATCCGCGGAAGGAACGGACAACTTCTTCCTGATGAAGTTAAAGATGGGACATACACAATTAGTAATGTTGGAGTTTTTGACACTCTTATGGGCACACCCATAATAAATCAACCGCAAGTTGGTATTCTAGCATTTGGAGCTATCACTAAAAAACCCTCTGTAATCGAAACAGAAAAAGGAGATTTTATAGGTATAAGAAGAAAAATTATTTTATCTCACAGTTTTGATCATCGAGTCGTTAATGGTGCACAGGGCGGATTGTTCATTAAAAGAATAAAGGAGCTAATTGAACATTGGGATTCCTTAACTTCACTTTAATAATTCTTAAAATATGAAAATCAAGCTTTCAAAACCAATATGTTTTTTTGATTTAGAAACTACCGGAATAAATATTTCCAAAGACAGAATTGTTGAAGTATCGGTTTTAAAGGTTTTTCCTAATGGTAATAAAGAATCTAGAACATGGTTGGTTAATCCTGAGATTCATATTCCAATAGAAGTCTCTAATATACATGGTATTACAAATGAGATGGTTGCTAATGAGCCTAATTTTAAAACTATCGGGAATCAGCTCAAAGAAATGATAAATAATTGTGATTTAGGAGGTTTTAATTCTAATAAATTTGACATTCCTCTTTTAGCTGAAGAATTTTTAAGATCAAATATTGATTTTGATTTAGAAAACATTAAATGTATTGATGTTCAAAATATTTTCCATAAAATGGAAAAAAGAACCTTAGGCGCAGCCTATAAATTTTACTGTAAAAAAGAATTAATTGATGCTCATTCTTCAAAAGCTGATACTTTGGCAACATATGAGGTTTTAGAAGCCCAGATTGACATGTATTCTGAATTAGAAAATAACGTTAATTTTCTTTCAGAATTTTCATCTAGAAATAAAACAGTTGATTTAGCAGGTTTTATAATTTATGATCAAAACAATATACCTTGTTTTTCTTTTGGTAAACACAAAGGAAAATCTGTTGATTTTATAATTGACAATGAGCCTGGTTATTTCGGTTGGATATTAAATTCAGATTTTCCAATGTATACCAAGAAAATTTTAACTAAATTAAGATTGAATAAGCTTAACAATAAATTATAAAATGAAAATAATTTGTATTGGTAGAAATTATGAAGAACATGTTAATGAGCTCAAAAACGATAGGCCTACCAGTCCTGTAATTTTTATCAAACCTGACAGTTCAATTATATTAAAAAATCAACCTTTTTTTATTCCTGAATATTCTAATGAAATTAATTATGAAGTTGAGTTTATTTTAAAAATTTGTAAACTAGGGAAATTTATTGAAAAGAAATTTGCTTATAAATATTATAATCAAGTTAGCATAGGAATTGATTTTACCGCTAGAGACTTACAGTCTGAATTAAAATCAAAAGGCTTGCCATGGGAAAAGGCAAAAGCTTTTGATGGTTCTGCTTTGGTTGGAAATTGGATCAATAAATCTGAATTTAAAAATGTTAATGATATAGATTTTTCATTAAATAAAAATGGAGTTATAGTTCAGAAGGGAAATACAGGACAAATGTTATGGAATTGTGATGAATTAATTTATGAAATATCAAAATATTTTACTCTTAAAATAGGTGATATTATATTCACTGGGACTCCCGCTGGTGTTGGTAAAGTTGACCAAGGCGATAATTTAGAGGGTTTTGTGAATAATAATAGTATTTTCAAGATTAATATTAAGTAATGATAAGTGCAAAAATTATTACTATTGGTGATGAAATTTTAATTGGTCAAATAGTAGATACTAATTCAACTTTTATTTCCAATGAATTAATTAAAATAGGCGTTGAAGTTCGTGAAATTCTTTCAATTAGTGATAGTAAAGATGAGATTATAAATGCCTTTAATAATTCGGTTGATAAATTCGATATTATAATTACAACGGGGGGGCTTGGACCAACAAACGACGATATAACAAAAGAAGTTTTTTGTGAATTTTTCAACGATAAATTAGTACATAATAATAATTTGTTAGTCCATATTGAAAATCTTTTTAAAAATTTTGTTGATAATCCTATTAACGATTTAAATAGAGCTCAAGCTTTAGTTCCTTCAAAAGCGTTACTTATTGAAAATAAATATGGAACTGCAGCTGGAATGCAAATAAAAAAAAATAATTCTTTATTTATATCACTTCCTGGTGTCCCTTACGAAATGAAATCCATGATTGTTAATTCAGTTATTCCATTTATTGCAAAAGAATTTAATTGTCCAATAATTATAAAAAAAACTTTGATAACTTACGGAGTTGGAGAGAGTACCATTGCTAAGCAATTAAAAGACTTTGAAAACAATCTGTCTGATAATTTTAAGTTAGCATATTTACCAAATTTGGGAAGAGTAAGGTTAAGATTGTCTTGTAAAGGCTACGATAGTAACGATCTTAACCAAAAAATGGACAGTTACATTTCTCAAATTTTTGAAATTTTAGGAAAAATTATAATAGGATTTGATTCAGTAGACAAAATTGAATCTGAAATTGGAAAAATATTAAAAAAATCAGGAAAAACTTTATCAACTGCTGAAAGTTTTACTGGAGGTATGATATCTTCAAGAATATCTTCAGTTCCTGGTGCTTCATCGTATTTTAAGGGTTCTATCGTAGCATATGATACAAATATTAAACGTGATGTTTTATTAGTTCAACAAAGTGATATTGACTTACACTCAGTTGTTAGTTCGGAGGTTGCCAATAGTATGGCTCTGAACGCTAAAAAGCTATTAAAATCTGATTATGCAATTTCAACAACTGGAAATGCAGGTCCTGAAAAGGGAGACTCAAATAAAGAAATTGGTTCTATATATATTTCAATTGCAACTTTGAATGATGTTAAGTCCTACGAATTTAACTTTGGAAAAAATAGGGAAAAAAATATAAAAAAATCTGTTAACAAAGCTCTAGAACTTTTGTTTTCAGAGTTGTTAATAGAAGATTAAAAAATTTGGCATTACTATAAAAATGTTGTTAATTTGCATCCTGTTTAAAAAATAAAAAGTTATGTCCAAAGCATGTGAAATTTCTGGAAAAAAGGTTTTGTTTGGAAACAATGTTTCTAAAGCAATGAATAAAACTAAAAGGAGATTTGAACCTAATTTAATTAAAAAACGTTTTTTTATTCCTGAAGAAGGTAAATGGGTAACTCTTAAGGTATCAACTTCTGTTTTAAAAACAATAAATAAAAAAGGTATTTCAGCTGTTTTGAAAGAATCTAAAATAAATAAAGCTTAATAATTTAATATGGCTAAAAAAGGAAATAGAGTACAGGTAATATTAGAATGTACAGAACATAAAAATTCTGGCCTTCCAGGTACATCTAGATATGTTACTACAAAAAATAAAAAAAATACACCTGATAGATTAGAAATTAAAAAATTCAATCCAATCTTGAAAAAAAATACTATTCATAAAGAAATTAAATAATAAGAAATGGCAAAAAAGACAGTAGCATCGCTTCAAACATCTTCTAAGAGATTATCAAAAGCTATAAAAATGGTTAAAAACCCTAAAACTGGTGCATATAATTTTGTTGAATCAATTATGGACCCCTCTTTAGTTAATGAGTGGTTATCTAAGTAATTAATTTCTTATTTTAAAATTATTAAAGTCACTTTTTAGTGGCTTTTTTGTTTTATATATCTTTGACAAAACTTTAATTCAATGAATTTTTTCAAAAAACTATTTACAAAAGAAAAAAAAGAGACACTTGATAATGGTTTAAAAAAAAGTAAAGAATCATTCTTTAATAAAATATCTAAAGTAATAGTTGGTAAAAGTAAAGTTGATGATGAAGTTTTAGATAACCTTGAAGAAGTACTTATTAGCTCTGATGTTGGAGTTAAAACAACACTAAAAATAATCGATCATATTGAAGAAAGAGTAAAAAAAGATAAGTTTATTAATTCTGATGAACTCGATATTATTTTAAAAGAAGAAATAATAAAAATAATATGTGATTCTAATAATGGTGATGACTTTTTATCAATTAGCGAAGATAAACCATATGTTATATTAGTTGTTGGTGTAAATGGAGTTGGGAAAACTACCTCTATTGGCAAAATGGCTAATTACTATAAGTCACTGGGCCTTAAAGTAATGATTGGAGCTGCAGATACTTTTAGAGCTGCTGCTATAGATCAATTACAAGTATGGTCTGAAAGAGTTGGTGTTGATTTGGTAAAACAAGAAATGGGAAGTGATCCAGCCTCAGTTTCATACGATACTTTAGAGTCAGCTATTAATAAAAATATCGATGTTGTTTTAATCGATACAGCAGGAAGATTACATAATAAAACTAATTTAATGAACGAACTTGGGAAAATTAAAAGAGTTTTACAGAAAAAAAATATAAATGCACCTCACGAAGTTCTACTTGTTATTGATGGTTCAACCGGACAAAACGCATTTGAACAAGCCAAACAGTTTTCTAGTGTAACTGAAATAACATCTTTAGCCGTTACAAAATTAGATGGAACAGCAAAAGGTGGGGTTGTTTTAGGAATTTCAGATCAATTTAATATTCCTATAAAGTTTATTGGTGTGGGTGAAGGTATAGAAGATTTACAAATTTTTGATAAAAAAGAATTTGTCGATTCTTTTTTTAATAAAACATAAAACTTAATAATTGAGAACAAAATATTCAAAAAAAAATACAATAAACGTTGTTACTTTAGGTTGCTCTAAAAACATTTATGATTCGGAGGTTCTTATGGGTCAATTAAAAGCTAATAACAAAAACGTTGTACACGAAAAAGAAGGTAATATTGTTGTTATTAATACATGTGGTTTTATCGATAATGCAAAAGAGGAATCTATTAATACAATTTTGGAATATTCTTCCAAAAAAGAATTAGGTAAAATTGATAAATTATTTGTTACGGGTTGTCTTAGCGAAAGATATATGCCTGATTTGAAAAAAGAAATCCCCAACGTTGATCAGTATTTTGGAACAACTGATTTACCAAAACTTTTGAAAGCTTTAAAAGCAGATTACAAACATGAGTTAGTTGGTGAAAGATTAACCACAACTCCTAAAAATTATGCATATTTAAAAATTTCGGAGGGATGTGATAGACCTTGTTCTTTCTGCGCAATTCCATTGATGCGAGGAAAACATAAATCTAAACCAATTGAAGAGCTTGTTAAAGAAGCTACTTTACTTGCAAAAAATGGGGTTAAAGAACTTATTTTAATTGCGCAAGATCTAACATATTTTGGTTTAGATTTATATAAAAAAAGAGAGTTATCATCATTACTTAAAGAACTAGTAAAAGTTGATGGAATTGAATGGATTAGATTACATTATGCCTTTCCAAATGGGTTTCCTTTGGATGTTTTAGAGGTTATTAAACAAGAAGACAAGGTATGTAACTACATAGACATACCACTTCAACACATATCTACCAAAATATTAAAATCAATGAGAAGGGGATCTAATAGAGAAAATATAATTGATTTGATAAGTAAAATGAGATTAATGAATCCTGATATTGCAATAAGAACAACCGTTATAGTTGGATATCCAGGTGAAACAGAAGATGATTTTGATGAACTTAAAGAATGGATAGAGGAAACTAAATTTGATAGGCTTGGTTGTTTCGCTTATAGTCATGAAGAAAATACTCATGCATACAACTTAGTTGATGATATTTCTAAAAAAACTAAGCAAGATAGAATCAACACAATAATGGATATCCAATCTAAAATTTCTTATGAGTTAAATCAAAATAAAATTAATCAAGTTTATAAATGTGTAATTGATAGAAAAGAGGGGGTTAACTATATTGGAAGAACAGAATTTGATTCTCCAGATGTTGATAATGAAGTTTTAGTGGATGCAAGTAAATACTATCTCAAAATAGGGGAGTTTGTAAATTTAAAAATAATAGATTGTACAGAATTTGATTTATATGCGATTCCTCAAGAAAAATAATAATAGTTTATATTTAAATAAAAAAATTGACCTATATAAATTCTAAAATATCAAATCATTTACCAAAAATTACTCTGAGTTATATAAATGATGACAAGGCAATTAGCCCTTTTTACAATAATTCTAACGAAATAGATAATTATTTGGATCAGCTCAAAGAAAAAAAAGAGCAATATAATAATGAGTTTAGAAAAGTCTTATATCAAGAATTGTTTAAACAGTATAAGGATTTGAAAAATAATGATAAGCAATTAAAACAGATGAAAAGCTTATTAGATTCAAATACTTTTACAGTTTGTACAGGTCATCAATTAAACTTATTTACTGGTCCACTCTATTTTTTTTATAAAATAATTGATACTATTAAAATATGTGATCAATTAAAACTAAAATATCCAGAATACAATTTTGTTCCAATATACTGGATGGCTTCTGAAGATCATGATTTTAAAGAAATAAATTTCTTCAACATAAATAAAACAAAATTTGAATGGAATATTGATTCTAATGGGCCTGTAGGAAGATTAATGACCAATGATTTAAGTGATGTATATAAAAAATTGAAATCTTTTTTCAAAAATTCAAAAGATAAAAATTTATTATCTCTTTTTAAATCCTCATATCTAAGCAATAAGAATTTGTCTCAATCAACTTTGAGTTTGGTTCATAGTTTATTTGCTGATCATGGTCTCGTTATAATTCAACCTGATAACAAAAATTTAAAAAATCTTTTCAAAGAAATTTTAAAAGATGAAGTTTTAAATAAGAGCTCTTATAATAAGGTTACAAAAACTAATAATGATCTAAAAAAATCATTAAACTTTAGTTTTAATCCTCAAGTCAATCCAAGAGAGATTAATATGTTTTATATTTTAGATGATCTTAGGGAAAGAATAGATTATAAAAACAACATGTATCATGTTTTAAATACTGAAATCTCTTTTACTAAAACTGAAATTATTGAAGAAATAAATAATTTTCCCGAAAGATTTTCACCAAATGTATTGTTAAGACCATTGTACCAAGAATTTATTTTACCTAATTTATCCTACGTAGGAGGTGGAAGTGAAATTGCATATTGGCTACAGCTTAAGGACTATTTTGATTATCAAAAAATTTCCTTTCCAATATTATCTGTAAGATCGTCACTAATGTTGATTTCTGAAAAACAACAAGAAAAATGCAATAAATTAAACATAAAGATTGAAGATCTGTTTAAGAATCTAGATGAATTAAAATTACATTATTTAAAAAATAGTTCAAAAATAGTAACTGATTTAAGTGTACAAAGACAAGCTATTAGTAACAATTTTAAATCTTTATACAAGCTAGCCAAGCTAACTGATAAATCCTTTATTGGAGCCGTTAAATCCCAAGAAAAAAAACAACTAAATGGCTTAAATAATCTTGAAAAACGATTAATTAAAGCCGAGAAAAGAAAACATAAAGATTTTTTAGATAGAATTGAAATTTTAAAAAAAGATTTATTTCCTAATGATTCTTTTCAAGAACGTCAGCTTAATTTTTCTTCTTTTTTTAGTATTAATAAAATTAACTTTTTAAGTTTTTTAATTGAAAATATTGACCCTTTTAATAATAGCTTTAAGGTTGTTAAATATTAATTAGTTTCTTTTGAATTTTTCTATCATTATATAGTATTTTTGATTATGGAACAAAAAGTTTTGATAATTGATTTTGGTTCACAATATACTCAGCTCATCGCAAGAAGAGTAAGAGAGTTATTTGTATATTGTGAAATTCATCCATATAATAATTTAAATGTCGATCTTGATTCTTTTAAAGCTGTAATATTATCTGGCTCCCCTTTCTCTGTGCGATCAGATGATGCTCTTCGTGTTGATTTAAGAGAAATTAAAGGTAAAAAACCTTTACTTGGAATCTGTTATGGGGCTCAATATATTGCACACTTTTTCGGAGGAAAAGTTATTCCCTCTAATAAAAGAGAATATGGTAGAGCTAGATTAATGAAAATAGATCCAGAAAGTTTATTGTTTGATGGAGTTGATTTGGGCTCTCAAGTTTGGATGAGTCATAGTGATACAATTGAAACTCTTCCATTAAATTCAAAATGTATATCTAGTACCGAAGATGTTAAAAATGCAGCTTTTTCTATAATTGAAGAAAATTTATATGGAATTCAATTTCATCCTGAAGTGTACCATTCAAAAGATGGAAAAAAAATTATAGAAAATTTTTTATTAAATATTGCTAAAATTATTCCTGATTGGACACCAGATATTTTTTCTGAAAAAACAATATCTGACATAAAAAATAAGATTGGTGATGATAAAGTGATTTTAGGTTTATCTGGAGGTGTTGATTCAACAGTAGCAGGAGTTTTGATTCATAAAGCTATAAAAGATAACTTACAGTGCATTTTTGTAAATAATGGTTTGCTTAGAAAAAATGAATTTAATAGTGTTTTAGGTCAGTATAAAGGTATGGGTCTTAATGTTAAGGGCGTTGATGCTTCAGATTATTTCATTAAAAGACTCTCAGGAATTGATGATCCAGAAAAAAAGAGAAAAATTATAGGTAAAGCATTTATCGATGTCTTCGATCAGGAATCTAAATTAATTGATGGTGCAAAATGGTTAGCTCAGGGGACTATTTACCCCGATGTTATAGAATCTATTTCTGTCAAGGGACCCTCTGCAACTATTAAATCACATCATAATGTTGGTGGATTACCTGATTTTATGAAACTTTCAGTTTTAGAACCTCTCAAAATGCTTTTTAAAGATGAAGTTAGAAGAGTTGGTAAAAGTTTAGGAATTGATTCAAAGTTATTGAAAAGACATCCTTTTCCAGGACCTGGTTTAGCAATTAGAATTTTGGGTGATATTACCAATGAAAAAGTACAAATTCTCCAAGAAGTTGATCATATTTTTATTTCTGGATTAATAGACAAAGGTCTTTATGATAAAGTCTGGCAAGCAGGAGCAATTCTTCTTCCCGTTAAGAGTGTTGGTGTCATGGGAGATGAAAGAACTTACGAGCAATGTGTTGCTTTAAGAGCAGTAGAATCAACCGATGGAATGACAGCTGATTGGGTAAACCTTCCTTATGAGTTTTTACAGGAAGTTTCTAATAAAATCATAAATAATGTTAAAGGGGTAAACAGAGTAGTATACGATATAAGCTCAAAACCTCCTGCCACAATTGAATGGGAATAATGAAAAGTTTCTGCCTTTTTTTACTTTTTTTAATAATTTCAATTTCTGGTTATTCTCAAGAAATAAAACTTGAGTCTAGTTCTGAAATCAGTATTGAATTTATTGATCATAATGTAAAAAGAAAACAAACTTTATTTACAATTTCAAACTTTTATGATGTTCCAATTGATTTGATTAAAAAATATAATCCTCAAATTAAAGGTGATAAAATTTCTAAAAAAATGGTTTTAAAAATACCATTTATTTCTAAGAAAGAATTAGAAAAGTCAATCAAAGAAATGATGGTAAAACCAGAGCCTTTTGTTGAAAAATCAACCATTAATTTAATGGATAGTCTTTTGAAAAAGAAAACAATTGCCTTTGGATTTATAGCTCCGTTTAATTTAGATAATATTGAAATTGATTCAATTGAGAAAACTAAAAAATATTTAGAAAAATTAAATCTTTCTACACTTTCTTTAGATTTTTATAGCGGAACATTAATAGCTCTTCAAACTGCAAAAAAATTAGGAATTAAGCTTCAGGTTGATGTTTATGACAATAAAAATAGTTTTGATGAGATTGATAAAATAGCTAATTCTAAAAAAATAAAAAACTATGATTTTATTTTAGGCCCTTTTATTCCTAGAAATATAAATAGACTTTCTTTAGCCCTGAATGAATTTAACATTCCAATTGTCTCCCCTCTTACCTCTAATGAAATTGATATAAATAAAAATGTTTTTCAGTCAATTCCCTCAATAAAATTACAAAGGGAATTAATGTTCAGACACGTCGACAGTTTAATTGCTTTAGATCCTGATCCCTGCGTCATGGTTGTATATGACAAGTCAACGGAAGAAGTAAAAGAGCAGTTGTTAAAACGCTTCCCCTATGCTGAACTTATTGACACTGATTTAACTATGGGTTTAGTTGACCCTGAATTAACCGATTCATTATTGGTAGAGCAAAAAAATAATTTAGTTTTTTTAGAATCTCAAAATTTAAATGTAATTACTAGCGTTTCATCTTTATTAAATTCTCAAATTTCTAAAGAAAGAAACATTAGTATGTTATCAAGTTATCGTTCAGAGACTTATGAAAATGAAAATATTTCATTTCAACATCTTGGGAATTTAAGATTCACTTACCCAACATATTTTTATCCAAAATATGGCGAAGAATTGAATGAACTTAATGATTTATTTTTTCAAAATTTTGGAAAGTTACCTAATAAAATAGCAATTAGAGCCTACGAAATTACATTAGATTTAATTTTACGTTCAGCATTCAAAAGAAAATTAGTTAAATCAATAGATATAGGAGAGACTAAATATTTTCAAAATAGATTTAAGTATAAAAAAATTAATGATGGTTATATTAACGAATCAGTTTTGTTAATTCAGCATAATGATTTGGATGTATTTGAAATTACATCAGACAAATAATTTTCTAATCGATAGAATTTTTAATTTACTCACTTTCTTTTTGTATTTTTGATCGCTTTAATATAGTATGTCTAAAACTAAGTATATTTTTGTTACAGGTGGTGTTAGTTCTTCTTTAGGTAAAGGAATTATTTCAGCCTCTTTGGCAAAACTTCTTCAGTCCAGAGGACTTGATATTACTATTCAAAAGCTAGATCCATACATTAATATAGATCCTGGAACATTAAACCCTTATGAACATGGAGAATGCTATGTTACATCTGATGGAGCTGAAACAGATTTAGATTTAGGTCATTATGAAAGGTTTCTAAATGTTGAAACTACACAAGCAAATAACGTAACTACAGGAAGAATCTATCAAACGGTTATTGATAAAGAAAGAAAAGGAGATTTTTTAGGAAAGACAGTCCAAGTTATTCCTCATATTACTGATGAAATAAAAAGAAGAATTAAGCTGCTTGGTGAAACAAATAATTATGATGTAATTATAACTGAAATTGGTGGAACTGTTGGAGATATTGAATCCTTGCCCTATATTGAATCTGTAAGACAATTACGTTGGGAACTTGGAAAATCTAATACTCTTGTTATTCACCTAACTTTAGTTCCATATCTCTCTGCTGCAAAAGAATTAAAGACTAAGCCTACTCAACATTCAGTAAAAACTTTAATGGAAAGTGGTATAAATGCAGATGTATTGGTTTGTAGAACTGAACATGATATTTCTGATGAAATAAAAAATAAATTAGCCCTTTTTTGTAATGTTGATGTTGAATCAGTTATACAGTCTAAAGATGCTTCAACTATTTACGATGTTCCTCTAATGATGGAACAAGAGAAATTAGACAAAGTAGTTCTAAATAAACTTGAAATTTCAAATTATAATTCAACCAACATGAATCTTTGGACTGATTTTGTAAATAGATTAAAGTCTCCAAAAAATAATGTAAACATTGGTTTAGTAGGGAAGTATGTTGAACTTCAGGATTCATACAAGTCAATTTTAGAATCTTTAGTTCACGCTGGTTCAGTCAATGAAACCCAAGTTAATGTTCATTCTATTCATTCTGAACATATTGATGATGAAATCAGTAAACAAATTTTGAAACTTGATGGTTTAATTGTCGCTCCTGGTTTTGGATCAAGAGGAATTGAAGGAAAAATTAAATCAATTAAATCTGCTCGTGAAAATAATATTCCCTTTTTTGGAATTTGTTTAGGCATGCAAATGGCTGTTATTGAATTTTCAAGAAATGTTTTGAATCTTAAAGATTCTAATTCAACGGAAATGGATGACAAGACATCTAACCCTGTGATTAGTCTTATGGAAGATCAAAAAAACATAACAAACATGGGTGGATCTATGAGGTTAGGCTCATGGGATTGTGAATTGACTGAAAATACAAAAGCATACAGTATTTACAATTCAAAGCTAATTAAAGAAAGACATAGACATCGCTGGGAATTAAATAATGAATATTTAAATGATTTACAAAATGCTGGTTTGAAGGCTAGTGGTATAAATTCAAAAACTGGATTAGTTGAAATTGTTGAACTGCCATCTAATGATTGGTTTATTGGTGTTCAATTTCATCCTGAATATAAAAGTACTGTTGAAAATCCACATCCTTTATTTGTCTCATTTGTTTCAGCATGTTTAAAAAATAAAAATTCAAAAAAATAGAATGGAAGAAAACAAAATTGATGTTTATCAAATTATAGGCTTTTTATTGCTTATAGCCGCTTTCTTTTGGTGGTTTAATGTTACAGTTCCTGAGTTAGAAAAATCAGTCCAAACAGAAAATAATTTACCTGAAAATAATAATTCTTCTGAAATTGTAGTAAGTGATTTTAAAGATATTTCTGAAATTTCTGACATTTCTAATAACACTATTATAAATTCTATTGGTTCAAAAAATAATCAAGATATTATAATTGAAAATAATGATGTTATCTTCAAGTTTAACGCCAAAGGAGGATTGTTAAATGGAGTAAAATTAAAAGGATATTCTAATCATAAGGGAGAAGATTTATTTATTGTAAATAACAACCAGAAAACAAACTTAAATTTTCAAACTAAAAATGGATTTGATTTAAACACATTAGATTATAATTTTTCTTATGAAAAATTTGAAAATGGGAAAGTTAAAACTGTGATAATGAAATTAGTCATTTCTGAATATCAATCTATTTCTTTTGAATATAAAATCCCTGAAAGTGGGTATATGATTGACTTTAATATTAGTTCTAAAGGATTATCTTCTATATTAAACAAAGATGAAAACATAACTTTAAATTGGAGTCTAGACGCGTTTAGACAAGCAAAAAGTGTAGATTATGAAAACAGATACAGTCAGTTACTCTATCAATACGATGGAGATGACACAAATTATTTAAGCTCATATTCAGATTCTGATGATTCTGAAGACTCTGTTAATTGGATTTCTTATGGTCAGCATTTTTTCAATTCTATTTTAGTATTTGAAAATCCTATTGACAATGTTGAATTCAGTTCTAAAAAACTTTTTGATGATGAAGGTAAAGATGTAGTTTATACTAAAAATTATTCCTCAATTATTCCTCTAAGTTTGTCTAACAATGAAGTTAGTAAAAACATGAAGTGGTACATTGGTCCTAATGATTATGATATTTTAAAGAATTATGATGATAAAATATACGATTCAATATATTTTGGCTGGGGTATTTTTGGCATGATAAATAGGTTTATTTATTTTCCATTTTTTGGCTTTCTGGTTAAATATTTCTCAGCTGGAATTGCAGTCATTTTAATGACTATTGTAACTAGAATAGTAATGTCCCCTGTAACTTATAAGACTTATGTGTCTCAAGCTCGAATGAAAGTAATAAAGCCAGAGATTACTGAGCTTAATGAAAAATTTAAAAATGATGCAGTAAAAAGACAGCAAGAAACTATGAAATTATATAATAAAGCTGGTGCTAATCCTCTTTTAGGTTGCGTTCCTGCTTTATTACAGCTTCCTGTATTTTATGCTTTATTTTGTTTTTTTCCAATTGCCTTTCAATTGAGAGGAAAATCTTTTCTTTGGGCAGATGATTTATCTTCATATGATACAATTGCTGAACTCCCTTTTAGTATTCCTTTTTATGGAGATCATATAAGTTTACTTCCGATTTTAGCATCAATTGCAATTTTCTTTTATACTAAAATGTCTTCTGGAGCTCAAATGCAAACTTCTCAGCCTGGAATGCCTAATATGAAAATTATAATGTATTTAATGCCTGTTATGATGTTATTTTTCTTTAATAATTATGCTAGTGCTTTTAGTTTGTATTATTTTATTTCGAATATTTTAACAATATTGATAATGATTTCTATAAAGTACTTCATTATTGATGAAGATAAAATAAGGTTGCAGGTTCAGGAAAATAAAAAGAAACCTAGTAAACAAAATAGATTTCAGCGAAAAATGCATGAAATTATGGAAGAAGCTGAAAGACAAAGGAAACTGCAGGGTAAAAAATAATTTTTTTAATGTCTAATAGAAATACAAGAGTTGTTGTCGCTCTTTCAGGAGGAGTAGATTCTAGTGTTGCCGCCTATTTGCTTGTTAAACAAGGTTACGAGGTGATTGGTATTTTTATGAAAAATTGGCATGATGAGTCAGTAACTATATCAAATGAATGTCCTTGGGTTGAAGACAGTTATGATGCTATGATGGTTGCTGAAAAACTTTCAATACCGTTTCAAACTATAGATTTAAGCAAAGAGTATCAAACAAGAATTATAGACTATATGTTTGATGAGTATAAAAACGGAAACACTCCAAATCCAGATGTTTTATGCAATCGCGAAATTAAGTTTGATGTTTTTTTAAAAATTGCAGAATCTCTTAACGCTGATTATGTGGCAACAGGCCATTATTGTAAAATTGAAATTAAAAAAATAAAAAATAAATCTATTTTTAGTCTGTATTCTGGAAAAGACACCAATAAAGATCAATCTTATTTTTTATGTCAGCTATCTCAAAATCAATTATCTAAGGTGATATTTCCAATAGGAAATTTAAACAAAAACGAAGTTAGAGATATTGCTAAGCAACAAAATTTTAATACCGCTGAAAAAAAAGATTCTCAAGGACTATGTTTTGTTGGTAAAGTTAAATTGCCAGAATTTTTACAACAAAAGTTAAAAGTTAAAAAAGGAAAAGTAGTTTTAATATCAAAAAATAATCAAATTTTTAGCACTTCAAAAGATTACAATGATCTTTCAGCTGAAAATTTAAAATTGTTATCTAGTCCTTTTGATTATTCTATAGAAAAAGGTTCTGTAATTGGAGAACACGATGGTGCTCATTTTTTTACAATTGGACAAAGAAAGGGATTGTCTATTGGAGGAACTAAAGAGCCTCTTTTTGTTATTGGAACTGATGTTGTAAAAAATATAGTTTATGTAGGTGAGGGTAAAAACCATCCGGGACTTTATAGAAAGGTCTTGTTTGTTTTAAAGAGAAATTTTCATCTTGTAAGAGAGGATTATGAATATTTAGATTCTAAATTGTTTGACACAAGAATAAGATACCGTCAGCCTCTTCAAAAATCAAAATTAATCTTTACTGAAACTGGGGTGTATTTCTTTTTTGATAAGTTTCAATCCTCAATAACTAAAGGGCAATTTGTAGTTTGGTATAATAAAAACGAGCTTTTGGGCTCTGGCGTGATAGATTAAGCTATAGATCTATTTCAATTTGATTTTTTAAAATATCTTCAATAGTCTCTCTTTTTCGTATTTCTATTGGCTTATTGTCTATGAATAAAATTTCAGAAGGCTTATATCTTGAATTATAATTGCTAGCCATAGAAAAGCAATAAGCTCCGGCATTTTTGAAACAAAGTACGTCATCCTCACTTATTTTAGAAATTCTTTTGTTGTTTGCAAACGTGTCAGTTTCACATATATATCCAACAACTGAATAAAACCTTTCGCTATCATTTGGATTTGATATATTTATTATATCATGATTTGATCCATACATCATAGGTCTAACAAAATGATTAAAGCCCGAATCAACTTGAGCAAACACAGTTGATGTTGTTTGCTTTATTGAATTGACTGAACACAAAAAACTTCCAGCTTCACTTACAAGAAATTTTCCAGGTTCAAAAGCTAGCGTCAAATCCTTGCCATAGTCATTGCAAAATTCATTAAATCTTTTTGAAAGTTTTTTTCCTAACTCTTCTATATTAGTTTCATTATCTCCAATTGAGTAAGGGACTTTAAAACCACTTCCAAAGTCAATAAAATCTAGGTTTTTAAATTTTGATGCTGCTTCAAAAAGTATTTCGGCAGCATGTATGAAAACTTCGATATCTAAAATATCACTTCCAGTATGCATATGAATTCCATTAACTGTGATGTTAGTATTTTGTATAATCCTTAGTAATAGTGGAATTTGGTGTATGCTAATTCCAAATTTTGAATCGATATGACCTACTGAAATTTTGTTATTTCCACCAGCCATTACATGAGGGTTAATCCTAATGCAAATAGGTACGTTTGGGTTTAAATTGCCAAATTGTTCTAATACATTAAGGTTGTCAATATTTATATTAACACCCATGTCTGCTACTTTTTCAATTTCTTTTACAGAAACACCATTAGGAGTATAAATTATTTTATCTGGATCAAATCCTGCTTTGAGGCCTAAAAGAACTTCTTGAATAGAAACTGTGTCAATTCCAGCTCCAAGATTTTTTATATATTTTAATATAGAAATATTTGAAAGAGCTTTAACTGCATAGTTTACTCTCAAATTTTTAATATTTTTAAATGAGCTTGTTAATCTGAGGTATTGAGATTTAATTTTAGAAGCGTCATATACATATGTAGGTGTACCAAACTCTTTAGCAATTTTTAATAAATCTTCATTTTTCATACACCAAATCTATATTAAGTTTTATTGTTGAGGTAAAAAAAATATTAATATTATAAAAATAAAACAAATTGTTATAAATATAACTTTATTGCATAAGTTGTTCTCTTTATTATCATTGATAATCGTTTATATTTGTAATCTAAAATTTTACAATGAATTTACATGAATATCAAGGGAAAAAAATATTAGAGCAGCATGGAGTAAGAATTCAAAGGGGTGTTGTTCTTGATGATATTGACCAAATTGATACACTTTCTAAAGAGTTAATAGATAAAACAGGTACAAGTTGGTTTGTGGTTAAAGCACAAATTCATGCTGGTGGTAGAGGAAAAGGAGGTGGTGTTAAATTGGCTAAAAATCTTAAAGAATTAAAAGAGGTTACATCGAGTATTTTAGGAATGAATTTGATTACTCCGCAAACTTCAAAACAAGGTAAGTTAGTTAGCAAAGTTTTAATAGCTGAAGATGTTTACTATCCGGGAGAATCTGATACTGAAGAGTTTTATGTATCAATTTTATTAAATAGAAAAACTGGAAATAATATGATCATGTATTCCTCTGAAGGAGGTATGGATATTGAAACTGTTGCTGAAAATACACCAGATTTGATTTTTTATGAAGACATAGATCCTTCTCTTGGAATTCAGCCTTTTCAGGCAAGAAAAGTAGCTTTTAATTTAGGACTTTCTGGACAGGCATTTAAGGAAATGGTAAAATTCATTACCCTTTTATATAAATCGTATGTTTCTTCTGATTCATCCCTTTTTGAAATTAACCCTGTTTTAAAAACCTCTGATAATAAAATAATGGCAGTTGATGCAAAAGTTTCTTTGGACGACAATTCTTTATTTAGGCATAAAGATTATCTAAGCTGGAGAGATTTGAATGAAGAAAATCCAGTTGAAACTGAGGCTAGAGAAGTTGGTTTAAATTATGTTGACTTAGATGGAAATGTGGGCTGTATGGTTAATGGTGCTGGCTTAGCAATGGCAACAATGGATCTAATAAAACAGTCTGGAGGAGAGCCTGCAAATTTTTTAGATGTTGGGGGAACCGCTGATGCTAAAAGAGTTGAAATCGCATTTAGATTAATTTTAAAAGACCCTAATGTAAAGGCTATTTTGGTAAATATTTTTGGAGGAATAGTTCGGTGTGATCGCGTTGCTCAGGGTATTGTTGATGCGTATAATAATTTAGATAACATAACTGTTCCTATCATTGTTAGGTTACAAGGTACTAATGCTGAAATAGCAAAAGAAATTATTGATAATTGTAATTTTAAGGTATATAGTGCAACTGAATTCCAGGAGGCTGCAGATAAAATACAAGAAGTTCTTGCTTGATTGTCATAATGTCATTCTTTTTTTAAAATTAAACGACAAAATGTCTTGTTTTTGAATTCGGCATTTATTTTGACTTATTCTCCGTGTAAATATTTGTTTAATTTAAAATAACACATTATGAATTTAATTAAAAAACAACACAATTTTTTTCCATTTGTTTTCGATAACTTTTTTCGTGATACTTGGGATATAATGCCAGCGATTAGAAATAATTCCCCTGCTACAAATATCAAAGAAAGTGATAAAGAGTTTGTCATCGAATTTGCTATTCCTGGAAAATCAAATGATGACTTTGAAATAGAATTAGATAATCAATTATTAACTGTAAAAACAAGTGATAATAATATTAAAAACGATTATGACTATATGCAGCACCAATTTGATTATTCTAGTTTTAATAAATCTTATGAATTACCACACACAATTGATTTAAATAAAATTAATTCTTTTTATAGAGATGGAATGTTGACCGTAAATCTTCCCAAGAGAAAAGAGTTTCACTCTCAACCCAAAAGAATAATTTCTGTAAAAAAGTAATCTTTTAAAAAGAGGATAACAAAGTTATCCTCTTTTATTTTTTAAGCTCTTTAATAATATCTCTAATTCTAGCTGCTTCAATAAAATCTAAAGATTTTGCAGCCATTTCCATCTTTTTTCTAAAAGAATTTATTGTTTTGTTTTTTTCTTCAATAGACATATTTGAGACATCAATAGGTTTTTTTTGATTAATATTTGTTGAAACACTTTCTGTTTTTTCATTGAGAAAAACTTCTTTAATTTTAGTCTTAAGTGGAGTAGGAGCTATATCGTTATTTTTGTTGTATAATTTTTGTTTTTTTCTTCTATAATTTGTTTCATCAATTGTTTTTTTCATGCTTTTAGTTGTTTTATCAGCATAAAAAATTGCTTTACCATTAATGTTTCTTGCTGCCCTTCCAACTGTTTGGGTTAAAGACCTATGACTTCTTAAAAATCCTTCTTTATCTGCATCAATTATCGCTACCAATGAAACTTCAGGTAAATCCAATCCTTCCCTCAGTAAATTTACCCCGACAAGCACATCAAATAAACCCTTTCTTAACCCTTGCATTATTTCTACTCTTTCAATTGTATCAATATCACTGTGTATATATCTAGATCTAACATCAATTTTGTTTAAAAACTTAGTAAGTTCTTCTGCCATTCTCTTTGTTAGAGTTGTTACTAATATTCTTTCATCTTTTTCAACTCTAATTTGAATTTCATTAACTAAATCATCTATTTGATTTTTACTTTCTCTAATTTCAATTACAGGATCCAATAATCCAGTTGGTCTTATTATTTGTTCTGTAATAATACCTTCTGTTTTTTCTAATTCGTAGTCAGAAGGTGTTGCACTAACATATATTACTTGATTTTGAACAAATTCAAATTCTTCATATTTTAGTGGTCTATTGTCCATAGCCGCAGGAAGTCTAAATCCATATTCAACCAGATTTTCTTTTCTGCTTCTGTCACCACCATACATCGCATGAACCTGAGAAAGAGTTACGTGGCTTTCATCAACTATCATTAAATAATCTTTGGGAAAATAATCTAATAAACAAAAGGGTCTAGTTCCTGGTGAGCGTCCATCTATATATCTTGAATAATTTTCAATTCCTGAACAATATCCTAATTCCTGTATCATTTCTAGATCAAAGTTGGTTCTTTCTTCAAGACGTTTTGCCTCCAAAAATTTTCCTTCCTCTTTAAAATATTCGATTTGATTTTTTAAATCAAATCGAATATCATTCATTGCATTTTGAAGTATTTCAGGTGATGTTGCAAACATATTAGCAGGATAGATGTTTAACTTATCTAATGATTGAAGTGTTTTTTTTGTAATGGGATCAAAAATTTCTATTAACTCTATTTCATCTCCAAAAAAATGTATTTTAAAACCATGATCGGCATAACTTGGAAAAATATGAATTATATCACCTGAAACCTTAAACGCTCCACTAACTAGCTCAGTTGTAGTTCTAGAATATAAACTTTGTACAAGTTTGTGTAGAAATTTTGTTCTTGATAAACTTTGATTTTTTTTAATTTCTATAATGTTTTTTTTAAATTCCACGGGATTTCCAATTCCATACAAACACGAAACCGAAGCAATAACTATAACATCTCTTTTTCCAGAAAGAAGAGATGAAGTTGTGCTTAATCTTAATTTTTCAATATTTTCATTTATTGATAAATCTTTTTCAATATATGTTCCACTTACAGGTAAATACGCTTCAGGTTGATAGTAGTCGTAATAAGAAACAAAATATTCCACAGAATTAGAAGGAAAGTATTCTTTAAATTCGGCGTATAATTGAGCAGCTAAAGTTTTATTATGAGCCAAAACAAGAGTAGGTTTGTTAACTTTTTCAATAACATTTGCTATTGTGAATGTTTTTCCAGAACCAGTAACTCCTTTCAACGTTTGAAACTTTATTTCTTGTTTTAGACCTTGAACAAGTTGGCTTATTGCTTCTGGCTGATCACCTGTGGGTTTGTATTCTGATTCTAATTTAAACAATGTAATTTATTAAAATTCAAATTTACAATAATAACTCTCTAAAGGATAAATTATTACTTTTATAATTAAAATTATAATGATGACAGAAAAATTAATGTCTAAAAAAAAACCATTTTTCCCATTAACAAAGGAATTAAAAGAATATTTGTCACATTATAATCGAAATTTAAAGATTCCCATTTTTTACGAAGATTTAAAACGATTTTCAGGATCTGTAATAGTATATAATAAAAACGAAAAGGATACTTTATGGGTTAGAGTGTTTTACTCTGAACATGATAGATCTGATATAGATCTGTCTCTTAAAAAAGTATATAATTTGTTGCATTCGGATGGAAATGAATCCAATATAGATTTTTTAAATATTGATGCTATAGACTATTGTACATTTGGAAACTCAAAACCATTTAGAATTAAAATCAGAAATAAGTTAAATGATAATTTTACTTATTTCTATGTAAAAAAAACTGATGCTTCAAGGGTTTATGGTTTAGAACTTGAAAACTTATTATCTCCTTATAATTTGAACTTTTTAATAAATCAGGATACATTAATTGAGGAACACGTTGCTGGTATCCCTGGTGATGAATTTTATGAAGAATTTTTAATTAATTGTAATAATTCTGAAAAATCTCAAATTGCAAAAGAATTTGTTAAATTTAATGAAAGATGTATGATTAGATTGTTAGGTGATATGAGATCCTACAATTATGTTATAATTCCAACTCATGATTTCGATCAAGTTGTATATAAAATAAGAGCAATTGATTTTGACCAACAGTGTTTTGAGGGAAATTTAAAGGTGTATAGGCCTCAGTTTTTTAAGGAAAACAAGCAAGTTATGGATATTATTAAAGATAAACTTGATCCAAAATCTGTTGATCAGTACAAAATAGAAGAAAGATCTATTATTGCGAAACGAATACTTAGTTCTGAAAATAGAACAAAAAAAATTTTAAAATGTATGATGTTGGATAATATTTCAAATAAAGAAAATATTGATATTTTATCAAAACAAATTTATAGTTTAACTAGAGATAATAATTTTAAAAATGTTAGTAATATGGGAGAAATATTAAAAGGGTCTTTTAATTACGTTTTAAAAAATTATGAGAACCATGAAATGTTAGGAGTCAATTAATAATAATCTAAAGGGTCTTCATCATTACTTTCATCAAAATCACCAAAGTCAGAGTTGTCTTCAATAAAAATTTTTTCAGGAGCATTTTTTGGAATACTTCCAATAGTAAATATTGTTTGAGGATAACTAGCTGATGCAATTTCTTTTGATTCATCAACTACTTCAACAAAAAAAGTCCATAGTTTTAAAAAATCATAGACGTAAATAAAGTTTGTTTGAAAGTCACTAATTTCTGAATTCAAAATACAATTTTTCATAACTTTTTCTTGTCCAAATGATTCTAGAGTAATTTCTTCTCCTTGTTTCCAATTTTCATCACTTAAGTAAAATGAAGCCATTTCATTTCCATCCAAATTAAAGGCCTTCACAATAGCATAGTGTAAATCCTCGAAAGAAGAATTTGATTTAATTTCTAGATCTCTTAAAACATCATCTTTTATATCTAAAATAATTCTAATTCTATAAATCATTTGATAATGTTTTTATAAAAATATAAACTCCAATAAAATTGTAAACCAAAAAGTATTGTTGCTAAAAACAAATGTAACGGTTGACTAAAAATTGGAAAATCCCCATAAAACATTACAATTCCTAATATAATTTCTAAAAAGATTATAAAACTTATAGAAAGTATAATGTTTAATGGATATTTTTTTTTAAAAGTTAGGTAAAGAACCAATATGTTTATTCCAAATACTAATAATGAAAAGGTTCTATGAAAGTAAAAATTAAAATCAGGATTTTTTAACCATAATTCTTTGTTTTCTGTTAGTTCATATTGAACATCTACAAATTCTCTAACCTGAGTTCCAGTAAACACTTGAATAATTGTTAAAATTAAAGAGAAAGCAATTAAATATTTCAAGTAAAAATCTTCGTAAATTTTTATTGAACTTTTTGAAATAAAAATTAAATAAATTATAAGTGCAACTATCACTAGTGCCATAAGCATGTGAACAGTTATTTTATATGGTGCTAAATTAGAATCAACTACTAATTTTCCTAACCAAGCCTGAAATCCCATTACAAACACAATTATTAA
>Ga0222715_10000606_pt1 | contig 35794 bp, 6 predicted proteins | sample C33_9DmetaG_FD_165056 | JGI IMG/M metagenome (GOLD analysis project Ga0222715, IMG submission 165056) | Estuarine water microbial communities from San Francisco Bay, California, United States - C33_9D | ecosystem: Environmental > Aquatic > Marine > Unclassified | place: USA: California...
ACAATTGATCTTCTGGATTTCTTTGTGGTTCAACTAATTCATAAGCAATGAAGGTCAAATCTTTAACAACATTGGGATTTATAGTCTTAGCATTAAGAATGCCAGAGACAAAATTTCTTGGATTAGCAAATTTTTTAGAATATTTTTTTTCAAATACATGCTTATCAATCATAATTTCACCCCTTACACTAATACCAGGATATACTGGAAGATTTAGATATTTTGAAAGATGAGTAACATTTTGACCTACAATACCATTTCCTCTGGTATATAACATCAATCCACCTTGTTCGGTTGAATATCCAAGCGAACAACCATCAAGTTTAACACTGAGAATACGGTCTCCTTTATAAGATTTTATTTTTCTAGTAACATCTTTTTCTTTTTTAACCTTATCCATAGACCACATTTCATAAGGCAGTGTAATTTTGCGGTCGTCATCTATTTTTACATGTGTATGACCTTCGTTGACAACATCATTGTCAGGGAAAACATCTTTGATATAATCAATAACATAATCATACTTTTCATCTGTCATAATAGGTTTGTTGTTATTATAATACCCATCATTTGCCAATCTAACAATTTCAACAAGCTGGTCTTCGGTTAATTCAACAATATACTCATAATCTTTGATAAATCGGTTGATATGAATGCGAATAGGGACTACTTTTCTAGTTTTTCTTTTTTTCTTTGGTTTAGTTTCAATAATTTTAAAGTTGACAGCATTTCGCTGAGGCGGTTCAACATATTCAACATTTAAAAAGTCAAATATGTCTTTTTCAGTAGTGAATTTTTTATTAAGTTTTTCGGTTTTACTACCATTAACAAGTTTAGAGAAGCAATGTTCGTTCATAGTATATCCTAATTGTCTTGCTCTTTCTCTCATAAGAGTATTGAATTCTTTACCTCCAGTGAAATAACATAGGGCAAAAGCCCATTCATCTGAGGGAGTCACCATAAAATCCAAACGTCTTGCTGGCATACCTTTTAATTTGGCAATACATAAACATTTTTTATTACCATATGATAGTATTTCAATAATAATATTCTGGTCTATCAAACATTGTATTAAACCTTTATAAGTAGGAACTGACGATTCAATAATAATATCAATATCACCAGAAGTTTGAGCTCCGCGTCTATAAGAACCGACAATCATAAATTGTTCTCTTGAATTAGCAATTTGTTGGAAAGTAGAATTAATTGTGTTTTGATAAATAACAATCTCACTTCTAGGAATTCTTTTAAGTATATCTTCATAATATTTTAAACCTTTTCTTTGAACGTCATTGAGAAGTTCATTTTGTTGATTTCTAAGTTGCTGTATAGTTGTAACTTTATTAACTTTTACAAGTTCATTTGCTTTTTTCGGTCCAATACCATATACATCTTGTAAAATGTATATAGGATTATTTTTAGATTTTTCAATGATAGAAACAGACCCATTTTTAAGAAATTCTTCAAACTTTTGAATGATGGATTTACCAACATTGGGGATTTGTTTAACATCATCGATGCTTGTTATAGGCTTGTTAAATTTAATAATCGCATCTTTGGCTTTTTCATACGCTTTAGCTCTAAAGAAATTGCCATCTTTAGACTTAATGGTATGTAATTGGTTTAATAATTCTACAAATTGCTTGTTTAACGACATCTTGATTTAATAATATATAATATATTTAAATCAATTCAATTAATCTACTTGGTGCTTTATTCTTAGTGTTCTTTATTTAGTTCTTTTTAATTAGTTCTTTTTAATTAGTTCTTTATTTTTAGTTCTCTTTTCTTAAAATAAGATTTTAAGAAAGTTTCATCATAGTATGAATCAATGTGTTCTTTTTTTTCTTTTTTTCTACTATCTTTTTTATTTGTTTCTTTTAATGATTTCAAAGAATTTTTTATAACCGGTGTTGATAATTTTATTTTATTATTTTCCATTTTATAATAAAATAATATTAAAATATTATAAATGAAACTTAACTTTCAAAGTTCTTCTACTTCTCTTACATCAGTAAATGGTAAAATTAAAGATATTAGAGAAAGTGAAATATCATCTGATGGTAAACGAACTAAAATAAAAGCCCGCAATAATGATAACATTACATATGGTGATTTAACACATAAAGATTCAATGAAACTTTTTTCAATGCCAACTTCTTCAAAAAGTCTTCAAGAAAATTTAGAATTATTATTAAAAAAAAATAAAAAAGGCAAGAAAACAAGAAAAAGAAAAAAGAAAAGAAGAAATAAAACAAAAAAACGCTGTAGATATAAAATTAAATCAAAACGTGGTAAATATAAAAAATGTTAGTGTTTTAAGGCCTGAAATATATTAGGATTATTAATCTTAAATGAATTATACTTTTTGGCAACTATATAATCTTTCGCTTTATCTTTATTCATTGATTTTAAATATTTATTTGAAGCAAAAATAATTTTATCAGCGTAACCCAACATATCTACTTTGATTTTTTTATATCCATTGATAAAGTGAATAAATGAAATTAAATATTTTTCATTATCGGGAAAAGTAAAATTATAAATACAATCAAAAGATTTATAAAAATCATAATCTTCAAAATAAAAAGAACAATTATTTTTTTTCGCATTTGCAACAATTTCACTCTTCATTGTATCAAAGTTATGAATATTTTTCAAAGAAAAAGATAATTCGATTAAATAACCCATATTTGAAATATGTAAATATAATAATATATTTAGATATTTAGACTTATTTATAAGGTTAAAAATTATAAAAAAAATTATCACTTTATGCACGGTAATAATAAGAAAAAAAATAATGCGAAGAATTAAGAAAAATAATATTAGTGTGATATATAAATGTCACAATGGAAACAACATGGCGGAGCATCAAGAAACAGGAACTTAAAAGCAACAAGTGTTCTTTTTACACGATCAAATTTCTGGCAAAGAGGTGATAACTTAGAATTATACCATGATAATGATGGGAGCACCACTTATGTAGGGATTGGAACAACAAAACCATTTTCAAGATTATCATTTGGTGACACAGCAGTCCAACGTAGAGTTAATTATGCAAATGATGGTAATTTTGCCTTATGTGAAAAAGAAGATGGTTCTGAAGCAACTGGTATTGGATTTTATGAAAGATTTAAAAATTTTGACCCAACAGCCAATCGTTTATTTACAGGTTTAAAGTTTATTGTAAATAGAGACAATAATAATACAATGGATACTAGCGGTCAAAATATTAAAATGCTTCTTAGAGATGACGGTAAATTAATATTAGGACATAATCCCGATGAATCTAAAGCTTTACAACCTTATAACGTTGCTATGTTAGATGTATCAGGTAATATACGTGCATCTAAATATATGATTTTAAGCAAACAAACTACCATAACAGGATATAAACCTCCAGGTGGTATGAGATTTAACGGTCAAAAAATGATTTATACCGATGAAAACGGTTACGACCACGTCATAAAAGTAGAATCAGATGTCGCTCAAACTGGCGATTGGTCTGCGGGTCAAGATGAATTTGGAAATCCTTTGGTTTATTTATCAAATGTTAATGTTGGTGTATTAAAAAATTTATTTGATAGGGATTGTTTTGAAGCAGAGTTTAATGTTGAAGGTAGAATAACTGTGGGAGACCAAGAATGGATGAAAACAAGAGTATATAATGATACTGCTATATTTGATAATTCAAGTAATGGTATTATGTCTATATGGAAATCAATTGGTATTGGAACTCATCATACAAAAGCTGCATTAGATATCAACAGAATATCTAATTATAATCCTTTAACCACTGAATGGGTTAAAGTTCCATTTATTAAAGCAGGGTTGGATGATGTAGAAGTAAGTGGAAATTCTATTGGTATAGGTAAATTCGTCCAAGTAAAAACAGCAATGAGTTTTGCAATGGGTGAAAATATATTAATGATGGGCAATGATGACGTCCAGAGAGGTTTTGTTTTTGGAAAAAATAATAAATTACTCTTTGGTAGTAATTGCTACATTTATGGTGTAGATAATTTAATACATAATAATTTTGATCCATCTAAAAATTCTATTGCCAACTTTGCTGTTGGTGTTAATAATCGAATTTTTGATGCATCGCACGTATTTGTTTCAGGTGAAGATTGTACCTTAGGTCATATTTCAGCAGCACCACAATTTTCTTGTTCTTATTCAACTGTTTTCGGTAAAGAAAATTTTGTTTTTTCAAGATTTTCATTTACTTCAGGTTATAAAAATAGTGTTATTACTGGAAGACAAAATGTTGCCATCGGTTCTCTTAATGATATAAGTGATTGTAATACTACTATTATACTTGGAACTGCTAATATTGCTAAAGATTCCAGCGCAAATACTATTATAGGAACTTCTATCACATCCAACCAAAATACTATTGGTTCATTTCTAACCGGTAAATCTCACAATGAAGCCACCGGACAATATAATACGATTACTGGTAGAAACCATAGTGTAACTTCCAGTCAAGATAATATACTTAGCGGTAAAGCCAATACAGCAACTACAACAGCAACATCTTCTATTGCAGGCGATTCCAATATAGTAAATGTCGTCACCAATACGTCTGTTATGGGAAATCAAAACAACGTTAGTAATACAACTAATTCTGTAATTGCTGGCGATGAAAATACAGTTTCTTTCGCAACACATTCTTTCATAACCGGTAAAGAAAATAGCGAAACATCTGGAACTGGAAATATGATAATCGGTAATGAGAATACAACAGTCAATGCCGATAATACAATAGTATCCGGCCAAATTCATAATATTAATAATGCCGATGAAAGTATATTCGGTGGTAAAAGTCATTTGGCTACAAATATTGAAAGAACTACTATAATTGGTTTCGGTAATCAAGCTGTAAATGTCGTCGATGGTCTTATAGGTGGTAATCAAAATATTGTATCAAATTTTGTTAATAATTCAATTGTATATGGTGAAAATATTCAATTAAACGCTGGTTCTGCTGGACCAGGAAAATTGAAAAATAACGCTGTATTTGGTAAAGAACACGCAGTTACACGCGATACTTATCAAAATATTATATCTGGCGATAGAAATGTTTTACAAGAAACCAGTAATTCAAGTGTTCTAGGTATATCAAATAATGTATTAAAAGTTGATGATGTAATTGTATCTGGTAGGGGTCATAAATTAACCGATGTATCCAGTTCTAGTGTATTTGGTAAACAACACGATGTATCTGGTTCTACCATGAACGATTTAATATCCGGTAAATATAATCGTGATTTTAATGGTAAGGAAAATTTAATTGTTGGTGAAGCCAATAGTGTAAGAAATAGTAGCTCCAGTTTAATTCACGGTCTATCTCATGTCGTTTTAGATGGAAGCAATAATGTTAGTTTTGGTGAAAACAATCAATTAACTAGAAATAAAGGTTCAATGTCTTTCGGTAGAAAAAATATTTTAACTGATGTTTCTAACGCTGTTGTTTTTGGCTCACATAACAATATTCTTAATAATACTACAAGTAGTTTAACTTCTGGTTATTTAAATAATATTAACAATGGATTAAGAAATACAACACTCGGTGAAACAAATGATATTGATAATGGTGTAAATAATTTAACTAGCGGCCAAACTAATACTGTTAAAGACGGAAGTAATAACTTGTCATCAGGTTATAATAATAATATTGAAAATAATGTAAATTCAATAGTATCTGGTAAAAGCAATGATATTGGTGGAAATAATCAAGTAGCAGTTATTGGCGAATCTAATGATGTTAGTGGAAATACAAATAATTCTATTGTATCTGGTAAAGTAAACAAAGAATTTAAAGGCAATGAAAATGCTATATTTGGAAATGCAAATGATATTAGCAATTCTAATATGAATCTTGTTTCAGGTTCATCAAATACATTATTAAACAATAATAAAGGAACCGTTGGTGGTTCTGGTAATTATGCAACCAATAATAATAATACCATATCAAATGGTTTATCTAATAATGTTAGACATAATAATCAATTGATAACATCTGGTAAATCAACCGATATATGTGGTAATGAAAATACATTTGTTATCGGTGATACTATTATACAATATGGGGATAAAAACACTGCTATATTAGGTAAAAATCAACAATCATATTCCAATGAAAATAGTATTATTACGGGTATTCACCATTATGTTAAAAGTTCAAACAATGTATTAATAACCGGAGATACTCATGACATACGAGAAGACATAAATACATTTTTAACAGGAGATACTCATTCAACTTTCAGAACAAATCAAACAAGTTTGTTAGGTAAAGATAATTCAGCAAATACAACCAATAATTCATTGATTTCTGGTTTAGCAAATAGAGATTGGGATGGCAGCAATAATACTGTTATTGGTAATCTTGAAGATGTTAGTGGTGCTTTAAATACATTAACATCCGGTTTATCGAATAATGTAAGAAATGAGAACAATACATTTACAACCGGTGAAAGTAATATAGTTAAAGATGGAAGCAATAATATTATTTCTGGTTATAATAATACAAGCAATCAAAATAGAAATTCATTTTTATTGGGAAATGAAAATAATAATCAAACTATGTTGTCATCTAGTGTTTTGGGAGAGAAAAACACCACAATTTCTACAACCAATAGTATTATCGTCGGTAAAGAAAATAATGATAATCTATCCAAAAATAGCATATCTATCGGTTTGAAAAATGCTTCTGTAAGACCAATATCATGCATAGTCGGCGGTGAAGAAAATAGTGTCACTGATGTAAGCAATACTATTGTCTATGGTAAAAAGAATATTGCAAACACTTCAAAGCAAACTATAATAGTCGGTTCAACCAATAATAGTAATTATGATAATAATTCTGGTATAATAGGTAATAATAATACAAATAATACCGTCCAAAATATGTTGGTAGTAGGACACGACAATACATCAACAAGTAATTTATCAAATATTACCGTTGGTAAATCTAATAATGTAACTAATAGTCAAACTTCTGGTGTTTTCGGTAATGATAATACGGAAAATAATAGTGAAGCATCTATGGTTATAGGTTCAAGCAATATTACAAATACAAATATAGATAGTATAATAGTTGGAAAACTAAATGAAATTGAAAATAATAAAAGAATTGGCGTAATTGGTAATATTATAGATGTTTCTAATAACACCGAAAATTCTTTGCTTGTAGGCAAAAATCATAGAGAAAAAACCGGCAAACAAAATATAACAGGCGGTGAATATAATAAATTAATAACCACTATTAACAATATTACAAGTGGTTCGAAAAATGAAATTACCGATGGAAGTGCTAATATAGTTCAAGGTCACTGGAATATAATATCATCAAATAAAAATTCTATGGTTGTTGGTAAATTAAATAACGTTTCTAATAATGATAGTATTGGTGCTTTGGGTTATGAAAATATTGTAAACAATACAACTGAAAATTCTCTTGTTGTTGGTTTTAAAAATACAGAAAACAACGGCACAAATGATATTGTATATGGTTCTCTCAATAATTCAACTACCAATCAAAATACTCTTACAGGCGGGGTATCAAATATCATAACAACTAATAATAAATCAATCATTATTGGTGATAATAACACTATAATATCAACTGAAAATACTAGTGTATTCGGAAAACAAAACCAAGTATTACAATCAAATAGGTCAAGTATTATAGGTCTTACAAATAATTCTACAAGATCTGTTAATACTTTAATAGTAGGAGAAAGCAATATAGAAAAAAATGGATTATCAAATGCCGTTTTTGGTAAAGAAAATGATGTGAGTGGAGCTGCTCTCACAATAACAAGTGGTTTTGATAATGACATTGTTGATGGATCATATAATATAATTGTTGGTAATTCACACAATATATCAAAATCAGTAGAAAGTTCCGTTACGGGTAAAAATATCACATTAAATGATAGTTCTCAAGTATTAGCATCCGGCGAAGCCAATAATATAAATACAAATACCATCGGTTCTTTTGTTTCAGGTAAAAATAATAGTGAAATTTCAGGACAATATAATATTGTATCCGGTTTAAGCAATACTTCTACAAGTAATAGTAAAATATTTATTTCTGGCGAAGATAATAACGCCACTAGTAATAATAATTCAGGTATATTCGGTAAATCGCATATAGTATCCAATTCTAATTATATTTTTACGCAAGGTATAAGCAATACATTAAATAATTCAAGTAAATCAATTGCTTTTGGTCTAGGCAATAATCTAAGTGCTACAGAACAATCTATCGTTCAAGGAAATGCCCACGTAGCAACTAATAACCAGAATGTTGCTATATTTGGTTCTACAAATAATTTAAATCAAGAAACTAATTCACTTGCTATAGGTAATACCAATAATATTGATTTGGGTGAAGATAGTTTTTATGGTGGCAAAAGTAACACCAATAACTTAACAAAACAATCTATTGTAGTAGGAACATTAAATGTAACGAGCACAAATACGAATTCTGCTGTATTTGGTAAATCTAATAGTGTTTCATCTACAATAGAAACTATTATTGCAGGTGATAGTATAATAGAACAAAACGGAAAACATAATGCTTTATTTGGTCTAGGACATGTATCCATTTCCTCCGAAGGAACTATAGTAACCGGTAAAGACAATTCACTTTCAGGAACTACAAAATATAGTGCTATTATCGGGGAAACACATAATATAACCGGTGCCATCAAATCTTTAACTGTTGGTAATAATAATACAATAACATCATCAGAAAAATCAGCTTCATTCGGTCAAGAATTAACAATAAAAAGCACAACACATAATACAGTAGCTACTGGTAATGCTAGTGTTATAAATACTAGCACAAATTGTTTTATTACTGGTTTCGGTCATAATGAAACTAGTTCAACCAATACAGTTGTAATGGGAAGGACAAATATAACATTAAATTCAAATCAAGCATTGGTTACAGGTCAAAATAATACATCTTCAAATTCATTGAATACGTTTGTAAATGGGGCTTTAAATCAAACAACCGATTCTTCTGGTGTTTTGATTTCAGGAACAAAAAATACCGTATCAGGAACAACAAAAAGAAGTGTAATATTTGGGTTTCAAAATACAGAATTAGGAGGAGAAGGAAATCTTATTTTGGGTAATCAAAATTCAGTTTCTAGCGACCATAATACTTTAATTGGTGGTGTGGGCAATCAATCGACAAATGAAAACGCATCTTTAATATATGGTGAATTAAATAATTCAACCACAAACACAAACAGTATTATTATTGGTAAATCACATAACTTAAATACCAATAGTGAATTAGCTGTATTCGGTCAATTACATGATATATCAGGAACAAGCATAAGATCATTGGTTAATGGATTTAACATTCATGCAAACAATATTCAAAATACTATTGTATCCGGAAGAGATCATTTGATATTTGGTAGTGACTCAATTGCTTCATTTGGATGCGATAATATTGTTAATACAACCAAAAACACATTGATTTCTGGTATCCAGAATGATGTAGAAAATACAGAACATAGCACCGTTTTGGGTGGTTATAATGACGTAAGTGGTAATACATTATATTCAATAGTAGGAGGTCGTTCAAATAAAGAATTTAATGGTGAACAAAATTTAATAGTGGGTAAATTTCACAATGTTAAAGATACATTTTCATCCGCAGTTGTTGGTCTTCAAAATACAGAAACATCCGGTAATAATAATTTGATAAGTGGTAAAGAAAATATTAATATCAGTTCAGAAAATGCTTTTATTGCTGGTTATTCTATATCTGTTAATAATTCAAGTGGTTCAGGAATAATGGGTATAGACCATACCGAAACAAATGGTGTAGCCAATATAATTGGCGGTCATACTCATCAAGTATCAAATAGCACTCAATCATTAGTTGTAGGCAACGCTCATACGATTGCTATATCGAATTGTTCTGTAATAGGTGGTAAAAACAATCAAGAAACATCGGGTTCTTATAATGTAGTCTCTGGTAATGGTCATGTTATAAATACAGTTAAAAATTCATCTGTATCTGGTAAATCACACAATATTACTACAACAGATAATTCTTTGATTTCTGGTGATAATAATAGTGAAACACAAGGAAAAAATAATGCCGCATTTGGTAAGTCTCAAACATTAAATGACTGTGGAAATGTAATATCGTCTGGTATATCTAATAATTTAACAAGACAACATAATTCACTTGTAATTGGTAAAAGTATAAATAGTCAAGATGGTAGTGGAAATATAATATCGGGGAATACAATAGCAGTTACAGATACATCTGGTTCAATTGTATCAGGTATTTCACATACAGTAGATAAAGAAACAGGTGGATTGATATTTGGAGAAGGTCATAATGTTTCTGGTAGAGGAAAAAGATCCTTGGTTGGAGGTAAAAGTATTATTGAAGAAAGTGGAGAACAAAATTTAATAATTGGTGATAGTAATAAAGTAAGATTTACTAAAAATACAGCTGTATTAGGTAAAAGTAATGATGTAAGTGGAAATACAACCGAATCATTAGTATTTGGTGTTTCTAATAAAGAATATGATGGTTCAAATAATTTTGTAGGAGGAAATGGCAACGAGTCTAAACGTTCTGTCGCGTCTAATGTATCAGGAATATTAAATAAAAATACCGATGGAAATAATAATTTAATAACTGGTGCTTCAAATGATATTAGTGGTTGTAATAATATTATGGTTGGAGGACAGGATAATACATTACAGAGTTTGGATAATATTCTTGTAGCTGGTAAAGGTAATTTAGTTAAAGATGTAGACGAGTCTGTTATATTTGGAAGAGACCACGATGTCTCTGGTAATACCGTATTAACATTTGTAAGTGGAACAGCTATTAAACAATTCAATGGTTCTTGTAATGTAATGTTAGGAAGAGAACACGATTCTAAAAATAGTCAAAATGATGTTGTAATTGGTAAATCAAATACTGATTTAAATGGTATAAATACAATTATAATTGGAGAAGAACAACATGGTTCTACATTAGAAAACACATTAATGGCTGGTAAACAAAATATAGCATCTGGCACATCGGGTTCAATTATATTGGGGCAAGGAAGTAATGCAGCAAATAATACAAATTCATTGGTTGCTGGTTTAACATTAACTACAGATGGAAATAATTCATCTATTATAGCGGGAACTACAAATAAAGCAAAGAACAATAATGAAATAGTTATTGCTGGTAAAAATAATGATATTAGTGGAAATTCTCAACAAACAATCATTTCTGGATTAGCAAATAAAGAACACGGTGGATTACAAAATGCTATTTTTGGAACATTAGTAGATTCTTCTGACAATACACAAAGTATTATATATGGAACCAGTAATAATGTTAAACTGACTGCGAATACAATAGTTGGCGGTAAAACACAAACTATAGATACAGTAAAAGAAAGTATATTACAAAGTTCTAATAGTAGCATTAAAAATAATATTGGTGTAATTGTATCAGGAAAAAATCAAGATATTAGTGGAAATTCTGATAATACTATTTTGAGTGGTATGAATAATAAAGTATCTATATCAAAGAGGAATATCATATCAGGACAATATCATACCGTAAAATCTACTGATGATGGTATTGTTATGGGAAGAAATAATACGGTAGATGGTGCTATTAAGAATGTAATAACTGGTGAAGATAATAGTGCTACAAATAATTCAAATTCTGTTTTATTTGGAGGTTCAGTTACTAGTTTAAATATAGAAAGTTCGTTGGTTGGTGGTTTTACGAATAATGTATCAAATGTAAAATATGCGATGATTGCTGGACGCAACCATACAATAAATACTTCCCATCAAAGTGTTATAGGCGGACATACAAATAAAGATACAACCGGAACAAATAATGCTATTTTTGGAGAATCGCAAGATGTTGCTACAAGTTCTAATGTAATAGTAAGTGGTTCAACAAATGATATAGATAATGTTGAAAATTCTTTAACTATTGGACGTAATAACACTGTAAATGGCGCTGGTGAAACTATAGTTTCAGGTCAAGCACATAATGTATCTAGTGGAGAATATAATATAATATCTGGTGATAATTCTAGTGTAACAAACAGTAATTCATCTTTAATTACGGGTGTAAATCATACTGTATTAAACTCTAATAAATCTTTTGTATCAGGACAAGTAATTCAGGAAACAGCAGGAACAAATAATGCTCTAGTAGGAGAATCACTTATATCTTCAAGTAATACTAATAGTATATTGGTGGGTAAATCAAATAATGTATCAAGTTCAAAAGAAGCAATAATTGGTGGTGAAGGTAATACAGTAGTCAATACTAATCAAGTATTGGTTACGGGTTCTTCAAATAATGTAACTAATACTACAAGTGGTTCATTAGTATCAGGTAAATTAAATATAGAAAATGCCGGTCAAAATAATATGGTTGGTGGCGAAGGACAAAACACAACAACTGTAAAGAGAAGTATTGTAGGAGGTAAAAGTAATACATTAGCAACATCAGAAGATGTATTTGTAATTGGAAAATCAATGGATATTAATGGTGGAAAAAAGAGTATTATTGGAGGAGAATCAATAACTTTATCATCATCTGAGAAAGTATTTGCTTCTGGTTTAAATCATAACATATTAAATACAAATCAATCATTAATTTCTGGTAATACTGTTAATGAAACATCGGGTGTCAATAATGCTTTAATGGGTCAATTAATAACATCAGGAACAACTGAAAACAGTTTAATAACTGGTAAAAGTAATCAAATAACAGGTTCAAAGGCATCAATAATGGGTGGTATGAATAATCAGGTAAATAATTCCGAGAAAGTAATAGTGGTTGGTGATACATTATCTGAAACATCAGGAACAAATAACGCATTAATCGGTCAATCTATAACATCGGCGACAACAGAAAACAGTATAATGTCAGGAAAAGGATTATCAATAACATCAGCAAAAGCCGCTTTGATTTCTGGCGAAGACCATACATTAAATAATTCAAAACAGAGTATTGTAGCAGGTCATACAAATAAAGATAATACTGGTGTTAATAATGCTATATTCGGTCAAACACAAGATGTATTAAGAACTGAAAATACAATTACAACAGGACACGATAATGTAATAGTTGATGTAAGCAATAGTGCTATATCAGGTAAATCACACAACATTAATCTCGTAGAAGAAGTATTAGTAGCAGGTAAAAGCAATACTGTGAATGTAGGAACAATGCAATCTATAGTAGCTGGATTATCAAATACTGAAAATAATGGCGAACAAAATGCGGTATTTGGTAAATCACAAGATGTATTAAATTCTAATAGAAATGTTGTTGGTGGTTTTAGTAATGAAATAGTAAGTGCTGAAACATCTACTATTATTGGAAATTCAAACAAAGTTAAAAATGTAGCAAACGTTATGGTCATTGGTTTATCTAATGATGTAAGTAATAATATAACAGAATCATTAATAGCAGGTAAATTAAATAAAGCACACGATGGAGAATATAATTTAATAACAGGACAAGCAAATGATGTAAAAGATACAATTGGAGCAACTGTTGGTGGAAATAATAATATAGTAGCAGATAATGAAAATACAGTAGTAATAGGTAAATCACACGATGTAAATAATACCGATACTACAGCAGTATTTGGAGATACAAATAAAGTTTACAATAGTGTTAATACAATGACTTCAGGAAATAATCATGACTTGAACGATGTTAATTCGTCATTAGTATCAGGTCATACTAATGTTTCTAGTAATTCAGATAATATGGCTATATTAGGTAAATCAAATAATGTAACAGATACAAATAATTCAGTTGTTGCTGGTTTATCAAACATTGAAGCAACAGGAAATCATAATGTAATATTAGGTAAATCTCAAAATTCAAATACTAATACGGGAACTATGATAATGGGTGAAAATCATGTTGTTTCAAATTCAAACCACGGTGCTGTCTTTGGTATATCTCATGAATTAATTACAACACACAATTCAATAGTATCGGGAAGAGATCATAAATTAACAACATCATCAGATGTGGTTGTAGATGGGTCAACAAATGTATTAACGAATGCGACATTTAGTAAAGTTTCTGGTGCAACAAATACATTATCTGGCGTATCATACAGTAATGTAACAGGCTTAAGTAATAATTTAACTACTGTTAATAAATCATTAGTGGTAGGTGATGATAATACAGTTAATGCTGTTGATAATTCAATATTATCAGGTAAATCAAACAATTTAAATACAGTTAATTATACAGCAGTAGCAGGTTTGTCAAACACACTGGCTACAGTAAATTATAGTGAAGTATTTGGTAATTCAAATAATTTGACTTCGGTAGATGATAGTATTATGGGTGGTAAAAGTAATGTAGTAAATACAGCTGTAAATAGTATTTTAACCGGTAAAAGCAATGATGCTACAAGTATAAGTAATACAAGTGTTCAAGGTATTTCTCATAACTTAGATACAGTAAATGATTCAATAGTGGGGGGAAATAGTAATACATTAGAAAGAAATATGAATACAGTTGTATTTGGAAAAGGCCACAAAGTAAAAGATGTTTCTTATTCAACAATATTAGGTGAAACAAATGATGTAAGTAATAATACATATCATTCACAAGTAGGTGGTTTATCTAATAAAGTGAATAAAGTAGAATATAGTATTGTATCTGGTAAAACACACGATGTAAAAGACAGTTCTGGAAATAATGTTAGTGGTTTATCTAATACGGTAAATAAAACAACGAATAGTATAGTTGCTGGTTCAGTAAATAATGTTGATACAAATCAAGAATCTGCTGTATTTGGTAAAGATAATAGTATGACAACAACAGATACATCTATTGTTTCTGGTTTTGATAATACTGTAATATCAAATAAGAACTCAATTGTTATAGGTAAAACAAATAATGTATCGACAACAGAAGAAGTTTTAGTATCTGGTTTATCCAATACAGTAAATACAGTAAAACAATCAAGTATTGCCGGTGAATCTAATCAAGTAAGCGGAACAACACTTGGAGCAATAGTTGGTGGTAAATCAAATCAAGAATCGGGTGGAATAAATAATATAATAAGTGGCGAATATAATCAAAGCACAAATGCTAAAAGAACAATATTATCAGGTAAAAGCAATATTTTGTCGGGTGGCGAATCTAGTGTAGTATTTGGCGAAGAAAATCAAGGAACAACGAATAGTAAATCTCTAATTGGTGGTTTCCAAAATATACCTTTGAGAAATGAAGCCGGTGTAATAGTTGGTTCTCAAAATGATGTATTAGATACAACAAATACAATTGTTTCTGGTAAAGATAATACTGCTAAGGACATTACAGAAAGTGCTGTATTTGGAACAACAAATGATATTAGTGGTGTAACTACTTCCACTATAGTATCCGGTTTATCAAATAAAGGTAAAGATGTTGTAAACGGTGCTATATTTGGTAAAACACAAGATATACGAAGTTCAAGTAATATGCTTTCTTCAGGTATAGGTAATAAAATATATACAAGCACAAATGCGACGGCTATTGGTAAAGACCATCATTTAACTACGGCTCATCAATCTGTAGCATTTGGTGAAACAAATGTTATAAACAATAGTATTCATGTGTTAGTATCTGGTAAAACAAATCAAGCAACAACAGCAACATCGGGTTCAATAATAGCAGGTAAAAATAATGTTGAGAATAATGGTACGGATAATGCTACATTTGGTGAAAATCAAAATATAGTTGGTGCTTCAAGATTTTTGACATCTGGTGAAACACATAACATAAGTAATGGCACTAATTCAGCAATTAATGGTTATGATAATACAGCAACTACAATACATAATTCTATGATGTCTGGTAAAACAAATACATTATTGACAAGTTCTAATGCTGCGGTATTAGGTTTATCAAATCAATCTACAAGTTCAAATCAAACAGTTGTTATTGGTGAAAACCAAGTAGTATCAAGTATAGATAACGCATTTATTGGTGGTAAAGGAAATAACGTATTAAATGGGTCATTAAATACAGTAATAGGTGAAAGTAATGACGTTCAAAACGATAATCATTCATTTATTACAGGTAAAAGCAATATTGCTTCAGGTAATAACAGAAGTGCTGTATTTGGTATTTCAAATACATTGACAAATACTTCAAGTTCAATTGGAGTAGGTGGAAGAAATAAAATGGTAGATGCTTCAAGTGTAATAGTATTGGGCGATGCAAATGATATATGTGGTAATACAGTAGATACTTTTGTGGTTGGTATATCAAATGAAATACACGATATATCCTATAGTGGTATATTTGGTAATCGTCAAGACATTAGTGGTTCAGAAAGTATAATTGCGTCTGGTTTTAATAATACAATGATAAGCAGTGAGAATTCTGCTATTATAGGTAAAACAAATACAATGAATACAGGAAAACAATCATTGATGGTAGGAGAAAGTAATATTGTAAATACTTCAGACTATGTAATAGTATCGGGAACACAAAATGAGGTAAAAGTTAATACACAAGGGGGTATGATAGTAGGAACACAAAATGTAGATGAAACAGGAATATATAATGTTAGCTTCGGGAAAAAACAAACATTAAATACAGAAAAACAAGCTTTATTAGTAGGAGAAAATCACAATGCTTCACAAGGTATAAATAATTTGGTTGCTGGTGATAATAATACCTTGACAAGTGGTTCTCAAATTATAGCTGGAGGTAAAGACAATACTATAGCTACAAGTGTAAATACATTAGTATCAGGTAAGAATAATACACTGACAACTGCCAATGAATCAGTAGTATTTGGCGAAGATCATACATTAACAACAAGTTCAAATGGATTAATAACAGGTAAAAATAATACATTACAGAGTGGAGCATCAAATACAGTGTTGGGTGAAGATAATAGTTCAACAAATAATAATAGGTCTTTAGTGAGTGGTTATAGAAATATAACTAGTAATAATCAAAGAGGATTTATTCATGGTGATAAAAATACAATAACAGGAACAACAAATACATCAGTGATGGGAACATTAAATAAAGTTGTAGATATATCGTGTGCTTCTGTATATGGTAGTCAAAATGATATTAGTGGAACGATTACAGACAGTATTATGGGAGGTCTTCTTAATAAGATACACGATGTAGTATCGAGTGCTTTATTTGGAAAACAGCAAGATATTAGTGGTTCATCGGGAATAATAGCAAGCGGAGAAGGCAATGTTGTATTAACATCAATAAATACAAGTGTTCTTGGTAAATCAAATACAGTTACTTCAGGAAATAAATCAACTGTTTTGGGAGAAAGTAATAAATTAAATAACAGTGAATTATCGTTGATTACGGGTAAATCAAACGAATCAAAAAATACATCTGTTGGTTCAATAATAGGGGGTGAATCTAATGTTGATAATAATGGTGAAAACAATACAATACTTGGGAAATCTGAAAATGCGGTGGATTCAATAAGAAGTGTAGTAATGGGTGAATTGAATACAATCACAACCGATACAAATAGTTTAACTACAGGTAAATCAAATCAATCATCAACAAGTAATAATATGTTTACACAAGGAGAAAGTAATGTAGTAGTATCAGTAACAAATACATTGGTTTCTGGTAAATCATTGAATATAAATACAACAAATGAAGCCTCGGTTTTTGGTTTAAGTAATATAGTAGCCAATAGTAATCAAGTATTTGTTGCGGGTGCTTCGCATAATGTAAGCAATACTACCATTGGGTCATTAGTATCTGGTAAATCAAATGTGGAAAATGCTGGTGAAAACAATATGATTGGTGGTGAAGGACAAGGAACAACAACAATAAAGAGAAGTATTGTAGGAGGTAAAAGTAATACATTGGCAACATCAGAAGAAGTATTGGTAGTTGGTAAATCAAATCAAACAACAACAGTAAAACAATCAGCAGTATTTGGAGAAAATCAACAAGCATCAACAACCACTCATAATTTAATAACAGGTAAAGACAATAATGTATCAAACGGTTCATTGAACAGTGTTATGGGTGTTAATAATACAGTATCCAATGATACAGCTTCTTTGGTAGGAGGTAAAAGTAATCAAACATCTGGAAATTCACAAAGTGCTTTATTCGGTCAAACAAATACACTAACAAATACTACTAATGTAATAGCGACAGGAACTTCTAACAAAATAGTAGACATATCGTGTGCTTCTGTTGTGGGTTTTGAAAATGATATAAGTGGTGTTACGGATAATACAATATTATTTGGATACAAAAATAAAGTAAATGCTACAAGAAACGGTGCTATTTATGGTAAATTACAAGATATAAGTGCATCAACGGGTGTGGTAATATCTGGTGAAAGCAATACAGTCTTTGCTGGAACAAATGTAGTTGCAGAAGGTAAATCATTAAATATAAATACAGTAGTAGAATCGGCTGTATTTGGAACAAGTAATGCTGTATCTAATAGTAATCAAGTATTAGTTGCGGGTGCTTCGCATAATATAAGTAATACTACCATTGGGTCATTAGTATCAGGTAAATCAAATGTAGAAAATGGCGGACAAAACAACGCATTAAGCGGTGAAGGTCAACAAACAACCACAGTAAAAAGAACTTTGGTTTCAGGTAAATCAAATCAATTAAATACTGTAGATGATAGTATAGTAGGTGGTAATGGTAATACAGTTACTACAAGTATAAATACTTTGGTTTCAGGTAAATCAAATCAAATAATTTCATCAAATGAAGCAGCAGTATTTGGTAGTATTAATGAAGTAAACACAAGTTCAAAATCATTAGTAAGTGGTAACGATCATACATTAACTAATAGTTCGAAAATAGCTGTTATGGGAGAGAAAAACACCGCAACAGATTCAGAAATGTCTTTAATTGCAGGAAAACAAAATCAAATAACAAGTTCTGAAGGTGCTATAGCATTAGGAGAACAAAATACAGTAAATAGTGTTAAGAATGGAATAGCATTAGGATATAAAGGAAGTGTATCTGGAGATGTAGTATTTGCTCTAGGAAGTGCTGAAGTAAATGGTAATATTATGACAGTGAATAAGTATGGGGATACAATGATAGGAAGACATATAGTATCAGATGTTACTGAAGATAAACAAATATTCACAAATGTAACAAATAATAATATAACAATAGGGGGAACAGCAGGAAATAATCATAGTACAACAATTATTGATGGAGATTTACAAGCAAATTTTAATATTACAACGGATGCTGATGAAGACAAAGAAATATTTACGAGTGTAGTAAGTAAGAAGATTAAAATAGGAGGAAGTGTATCTGGTGTTACACCAAGTAAAAGTACCGTAGAAGTTGATGGAGATTTACAAGTAAATCATCACATTATAACAGATGTGGATGAAGATAAAAATATATTTACGGGTGTTGTAAATAATAAAATATACTTAGGGGGTAATAATAGTACGGTTCATGTAGGTAAAGATTTGTATGTTCCAAATAATTTCATAGTTCAAGGAAATTTTACACAACACGGTCAAAGCACAGTAGTAAATTCTACAAATGTTGATATTGAAGATAATGTAATATTAATGAATAAAGGTATAGGAGCAAATGCTAATCCAAACTTTTCAAGTGGTCATGTTATACTGCGTTCTGGTGAAAATAAGTTTATAGGTTGGAATGAAATTAATAGTGCGTTTGTTCTAGGTTCAACTACATATGATGGAACTGGTGCTGCGGTGACATTTACAGCAAAAAGTAAATTAATGATAGATAATTTACAAACAGATAATGATGTTATGATAGGTGGGAATATAACAACAACAACACAAGAAGACAAACAATTATGGAAAGATATAACGGGAAGCGAAATAGATATAGGAGGAGGTACAAGTAGAGTAAGAATAACATCAACAAATGCATTTGTAGTTCCGGTAGGAACACAATCAGAAAGAACAAATGATTGTCAAGTAGGTGGAATAAGATATAATACAACAAAATCACAATATGAAGGTTGCGTAAATGTAGGCGATCCAGCAAATTTAATAGCTCCAAAATTTAAAAAATTAGGAGGATTAATGGATGTTGATGAAGATACTTTTATTGTGACAGAAAGTGCCGATGCTGCGGATGAAGATTATTTAAGATTTGTTACAGCAGGTGTAGAAAAGATGAGAATTAATTCATCTGGTAAAACAGGTATAGGAATAAATTACGAATCACCAATTGCTTTATTTGTAGGTGGAAATGATGCTTTACATCTTCCAAGTGGAACAACAACACAAAGACCTACCGCAACATCGGCTACAGAGCAAGGTTATATTAGATGGAACAGTGAAAAACAGACGTTTGAAGGTTTTGGATTAAAACTAGCTTGGGGTCCATTATCAGCTGGAGCATCTGAAACAAATTCATCTGGAAGCGTAGTAACAGGTGTTGATGATTCGGCTTATCCACATATTGAATTAAAGACAGATCAAAAATTGAGAATGAAAATATTTCAAACAGGAAATGTTGCTGTAGGAGGAACAGGAGCAAGAGTAATATTTGATATATCATCGAATGATGCTATAAGAATACCACACGGAACAACAGGAGAACGACCATCGACAGCAAACGCTGCTTTGGCTCATGAATATAAAGGATATATGAGATACAATAGCCAACTAAAACAATTTGAAGGTTATACAGGGACACATTGGCAATCATTATCACTTTTAATGGATCAAGACAGAGATACATATGTATCAACAGAAAGTGCTGATGGTGTTGATGAAGATACATTATCATTTTATGCTGGTTCTCAAACAACTTTTGCGCAACCATATAGAGTTGCTGCTATGAAGAAACAAAATATGTCTATATATTCTAATACTCAACAAGAAGTATTTAAAGTAGCAACAGCGACAGGTCAGCTTGACTTGAGTGGTAATATTAATGTTAGAGGAAATATAACTTGTCCTGATGAGGATAAAGAAATATTTAAAGGTATTACAAGTAAAAAGATTACTATTGGAGGTGATAATGTAGCTGGTTCAACAAAAAGCACTGTAATAATGGGAGGTGATTTACAGACAAACTACAATATTATATGCGACGATGAAGATGAAAATAAAGAATTATGGACTAGCACTGACGTAAATATAACAATTGGTAGTGATGATTCAACTGTAATTGTTGGAAATGATTTGAAAGTAAATAATAACATAATAGCAGATGCTGACGAACATAAGGAAATATTTAAAAATGTAATAAGTAAAGATATAACAATAGGAGGAGATGATGTTGCTAATAGTAAGAAAAGTAAAATCATAATAGGCGGCGAATTACAAACAAATTATAATATTATATGCGATAATACAGCAGAAAATAAAGAATTATGGTCTACAACTAATGGCACAATTACAATAGGAAGTAGCACTGACTCGACAGTTATAATAGGCAAAGACTTGAAAGTAAATAATAATATAATAGCAGATGCCGATGAAATAAAAGAAATCTTTAAAAATGTAGAAAGCAATACAATAACAATTGGAGGAAGAAATGTAGCTAATGATACAAAAAGTACAACAGTAATTGGTGGAGATTTACAAACTAACATAGATATATATGCTAGTAATCCAAATGATGATAAATTTTTATGGCCTACATCAATAAATAATATCAAAATCGGACACGATGATGCCAAATTAAATATAGGAACAATAGCATTTGGAGGAAATATTGAAGCAACATCACAGGAAAGTAAGGAAATATTTACAGGCGTAGGTAATAATCCAATTACAATAGGTAGTTCAACGGGGCAAGTAGTAATAGGTTATGATTTGGTAGTAAATAATAATATACTTGCTGATACAACCGAAAATAAAGAAATTTTCACTAATGTCGGTTCTAATGACGTAACAATAGGTAGTGCTTTTGGAAGCGTAGTAATAGGAAGAGATCTTAAAGTAAATAGACACATCGTAGCAGATCAAGATGAAAATAAAGAAATTTTCACAAATGTTGTAGGAGGGAATAATTCTTCGATTACAATTGGTGGTTCAGAAAATGCTACAAAAAGTAAAATAATAATAGGAGGTAATTTACAGCCAAATCATGATATACAATCAGGAAATCAAGATATTGCCAAAAATATATTTACAGATGTATCAACGAAAACAATTAAGATTGGTGGATCTGGAGGAACCGTTGAAACAGGAAATCATTTATTAGTTAATGGAAATATAATTGGAACAGATAGTAATACAAATTTATTAAAAGAAATAAGCACAGGAAATACATTAACAATTGCAGGTAGTGGAAGCACAACAACATTTGGAGGCGACATAAAAGTAACGGATAGTATTAAATCATTCATAAATGCTGATAAAAATATATTTACGGATGTAAATAATAGAATAATTACAATAGGTGGAACAGGAACTACTCTAGTATCTGGTGGAAATATGAAAATATCAGGAAATATAACAGCAGACCAAGATGAAACAAAAACAATATTTACAGAAGTTGCGAATAATGATATAATTATTGGTTCTAGTGGCGATGGTAGTATTGTAATGAGAAATACATTACAAGTAAATGGACGAATTACAACAGATTTGAAAGAACACAAAGAAATATTTGTAGATATAAATACAAATAAAAATATAACAATAGGAGGAACAAATTCAACTGTAGTAACGGGTGGAAATTTACGTATAACACAAGATGTATTTTCAGGACAAGTATCCAATAAATCGATGTTTACTGATATGGGACCTAATACATTAACAATTGGTAGCACGACAGGTATAGTAAAAACTTCTAATGATTTACAAGTAGGAGGTAATATAATAACAGATGTGACTGATGAAGATAAAAATATATTTGCTACTACTACAGCAAATATTAGTATAGGAGCAGGGTCGTCTACTGTAAAAATAGGTAATGATATAGAAGTAAAAGGAAATATATTAGGCGGAGAAGAGGAAAATAAAACTATATTTTCTGATATAACTTCATCAAATATAACTATAGGAAGTATAACACAAGCAACAAAGAGTACAACAGTAATAAATGGTAATTTAAAAGCAACATATGATATTCAAGCAGGAACTAACAATATAGTTAAAAATATATTTACAACAGTAAATCAAGATATTAATATAGGTGGAGTATCGGGACAAGTAGTAGTAGGAAATAATTTGAAAGTTCCGGGGGATATTGTTGGAACAGATACAAATACAAGTATATTCGCGGAGGTAGTATCAAGAGAAATATCTATTGGTGGGGCTGGAAGCACAACAGTAGTTAAAGGACATTTGAATGTTGCCGATCATATAAAAGGACCCGATGAAAATAAACAAATCTTTACAGATGTAGGAGCAGGAAATGCGATTACAATAGGTGGTTCTGGTAGTGAAGTAATAATAGGAGAAAATTTGGTTGTTAATAATAGTATTTTTTCTGATAATATTGCTGAAAATAAAAATATTTATTCCACCACGACAGGTGATATAACAATTGGTGGGACTGGTTCAACAACAATAATGGGAGACCATTTGAAAGTAAATGGTAATATCCTAGGACCCGATGAAGATAAACAAATATTTACAGATGTAGGTTCAGGCGCTAACGATAGAAATATAACTGTTGGTGGTGCTAGAAGTTCTTTGATAACGGGTGGTTCTTTCCAAGTAAGCAAAGATTTAAAGATAGGAGGCGATATAATAAATGGTGATAATGCTGAAAATAAAAATATATTTACAGGAATAGCAGGAAATACATTAACAATGGGAGGAGCAACCGGAACAGTTGTTTTAAATAATAATGTAACAATAGGAAATGACTTAACAGTAAATAACAATATATTAGCTGACGCTCAAGAAAGTAAAGAAATATTCACAAATATAGGTGCGAATGCGGTGACTATTGGTAGTAATAATACGACAGCAGCAAGTAAAGTAATAACAAATAATCATTTACAAGTTAATGGAAATATTATAACTGACGCGGATGAATCAAAAGAGATATTTACGGGTGTTGCTGGAACAGGAAATTCATCAATAACAATTGGTGGAGTAAATAATAATACAGGAACAAAAGGAACTGTAATTATTAATAGTCAATTTCAAACAAATTACAATATAACATCTGGTTTAGATAATGCCAAAAATATATTTACAAATGTAGATTCAGAAATAACAATAGGAGGAAATGGTGGTATATTTAAAGCAGGAAATCATTTGAAAGTAAGTGGCGATATAATATCGGATGTCAATGAAAATAAATCTTTCTACACTGATATAACAAATAATATAACAATTGGTGGTTCTGGTTCTACTGTAGTGACTGGCGAACATATTAAGGTAAATGGTAATATAATTGGTGTAAATGAGAATAAAGAAATATTTACAGATGTAAAAACTGGTAAAACATTAACCATTTCTGGACCTGGCAGTGAAACTGTTATAGGACATGACCTTAAAGTTATTAATAGTATATTAAGTAATTCGGCTACAACAAACAAATTAATTTATCCTTTATCTACTGCCAATATTACAATAGGTAGTTCCACATCTACATTAATAGCTGGTGGAGATTTTAAAACATCCGGTAATTTAATTTTAGATGCGGATATTAAAAGTTCTCAACAAGAAGCAAAAAGTTTATTTACTGATATAGGAGCTAATATATTAACATTAGGAAGTGTCTCCGGTTCAATAATATTAAATGGAACAGCTACAAAAATAATGGGAGACATAACAACTGATAATGAAGATAAAAATATATTTGTTGGAGTGACAAATAATACCATTACTATGGGTGGTGCTTCAAGTACAGTTGTATTAGGAGGGGAATTGAAAGTGACAGATAATATTCAATCTGTTGTTACAGGTGTTGAAAAGAAAATATTTACAACATCAACCGGAAATATAATAATAGGTGAAAATACACAATCTACAGTAAAAACGGGTTATGATGCTGTAATAGGAAATAATTTAACAATAAAAGGTAGTATAATAACAGATGTAAATGAAAGTAAAAATATATTTACAGATGTAACTTGGAATGGAGCTCAAAGTTATAATATTCAAATTGGAGGATTAAAGAGTAGAGTAATAATAGGTGATGACCTTATGGTAAACGGACATATAATGTCAGATTCAAACAGTGAAGACAAAAATATTTTCACAGAATTGACAAGTAATAATATTACCATTGGTGGAAATGGTTCTACTGTTGTTATTGGTGATAAGTTAAAGATAAACGGTGATATTTTTACTGATAATGCTGAAGATAAAGGTATATTCACAGGAATAGGTGCGAATACACTAACATTGGGTAGTGCTACAGGCGAGGTTGTTTCTAATAATGATTTGATAGTAAATAAAGATATAACAGTTAAAGGAACACATATTAAATCAGATGTTGCGGAAGCAAAAGAAATTTATACCAATATAGGACAACATAGCTTAACATTAGGTAGTTCAGCTAATTCAGTAGCAGCAAAAGTAATAATGAATAATAATTTACAAGTAAATGGTGAAATATTTGCGAATGATAATACAAATAAAGAGGTATTTGTAAAACAAGCAGATGGAACAGCTGATTATACTGGAGATGTATTAATTGGTGGAACAAAAACAATTATAAAGGGAACATTACAGACCAATTTAAATATTATTGCTGATACTGATGAAGATAAAGAATTATGGACGAACGTGACTACTAATAAGATTACAATTGGTGGATTAAGTAGTAATACAGTAATTGGTAATAATTTAACTGTAAATGGAACAAGTATATTAGCAGATGCTAATGAAAATAAAGAAATATATACAAATGTATCAACCGGTAAAACTATTACCATTGGGGGTTCAGCGTCTACAATAGTAACAGGCAATGACTTGAAAATAAGCGGTCATATATTGAGTGATGCGGATGAAAATAAAAACATATTTACAGGTGTATCGCAAACTATTAATGTAGGGGCTGCTTCTTCAACTGTATTATTAGGAGGAGACTTGAAAGTTGCTGATGCTATAAAAGCGGTAAATCCAGCAGTAGATAAAAATATTTATCCATTGGTTGATAATAATAATATTAATGTTGGTAAATTAGGAACAGGAAAAATAGTAATGAAAAATACATTACAAGTAGATGATGATATAATATCAAACGCCAATAATGTAGATAAAAACATATTTACCAATATCAATACAGCCAAAAATATTACAATTGGTGGAGCAAATACTACTGTAATTACTGGAGGGCATCTAACAGTTACTGATAATATTCTAGGTGGTTCAGATGAAGACAAAACATTCTTTGCGGATGTGTCTTCCAAAGAAATATCTATTGGTTCGGGGACTTCAAAAGTAATAATGAATTCAACAAATCATATGAAGGTTCCGGTAGGAACAACCGCACAAAGAATAGCAAATGGTGTTGGTGCTATAAGATATAATACAACTGTTGCTAGTCTAGAAGTATGTCATGACAATACAACTTGGACGGAGGTTCCTTTATTAAAATCTGCTGATAAAACAACATATATAACGGCAGCAGATACTCCAACGGCTATTAACCATCAGTTAAGATTTTTCACAAATAGTGTTGAAAGAATGAGAATAGAAGAAAATGGAAGAATTGGTTTGGGAATAGCCGTTCCTACTACAAACATTCACTTGAAAGGTCAAGTAAGAATAGAAGATGATATTATAGCAGGAAATGCTACTGAAGTAGATAAAAGTTTATTTACAGATATGACTACAAAAGATATAATAGTCGGAGGTGGTTCTACAAGAGTTAAATTTAATTCAACTAATTCTATTTTATTGCCATCAGGAACATCAGCACAACGAATAAATACAGAAGGTGCTGTAAGATATAATACAGACTTGAAACGTGTTGAAGTATGTGATAGACTTGCCACCGCTAATCCTGTATCATTTCATTGGAATAGTCTTCAAGGATTAATTGACGAAGATAGAGATACGAAAATTACAGTTGAAGATGATGTGGGAACTGACGATGATAAGATTAAATTCTTTACTGCTGGAGCAATGAGAATGTTATTAGATGAATCTGGTAAATTAGGTATAGGTGTAGCCGCTCCACTTGAAGATTTCCATGTTGGAGGAACAGCAAGATTTGATTCCAATATAGTAAGTGGAACTGACGAAGCGAAATCTATATTTGCTGATATTCTTACCAATGAAATAACAATTGGAGGAAAAGGAACTTCACCAGCATCATCAAGTGTTAAATTTGATTCAACAAAACATATTATTTTGCCAACAGGCGATGATAGTGAAAGAAGTGATGTTGAAGGTGCTTTTAGATTTAATAATACAACAGGAATAACACCTTGCTTTGAAGGTTATGACGGTGAAAAATGGGTGTCTTTAACAGGATTAACCGATGCTGATAGAGATACATATGTGACAGTTCAAAATGGAACTACCGATACAGATACATTTACATTTTATACTGATGGTAAACAAGTGTTAAAAATGGATAAAAATCAAAAAGTTGCGATTGGCTATCCAAGTGGATCTAGTCAATTCAATACTGATACAAACGGAAATTTGAAAGAAAACTTTGAAGTATTGGGAACAAGTATGACAGACGAATTGAAAGTAGATACAATAAGAGATAAAGGAGGTAATGGAATTACATTATATACATCGATAGTTCCTGACAGTGATTTACAATATGATTTGGGTGCTCCTACAAAAAGATTTAGAGATTTATATGTAAGCACATCGTCTATTTGGATGGGGTCAAGTAATAAGATTACAGTATCTAGCGATGGACAGATGAAATTTAGAAAAGTTGGTACAGCAGTTCCAGCAGTAGTTTTAGCTCAATTTAAAGTAAAATATAATAATAATTCGGCTATAAATGCTGATGTTGAAACAGATATAGTATCAAAATTGACTACACTAACTGATATAGCAAATGTAAAATCAGAAGATTATCTTCAATACTATAACGAACATTTATTTTCTACTGTTCGATCATTTGATTTAAATACAATTTATACTGATGATGCTGCGAATTTCGCAGAAGAAGCTGTTACAAACGCTTGGTTGGCAAGTAAAGTAAATGTTAATGCCATTTATTCAGGATATCAATTTGTAGGAATTGGAACAGAAGATCCAGATACAACAACAAGATTACACGTAAACGGTAAAGTTAGATTTGACGATAATATCATTAGCGGAACTGATGAAAATAAATCTATATTTGCGGATATTACAAGTCAAACAATAACTATTGGCGGCAAAACAGAAACAAAAACATCCACACCTGGAACAGAACTTGGTGGTAGTATTGTCAAAATGGATTCTACTAATTCTATGATTATACCAGTTGGTAAAACAAGTCAAAGAACTGTTACACAAGGAGCAATTAGATATAATAGTGAAACATCAACATTTGAAGGTTGTGATGGAACTAATTGGGGTTCGTTAGGTGGAGTAATAGATGTAGATAAAGATACTTATATTAGTGCTGAAAATAGTGCTAATGCCGACAACGACCAATTGAAATTTGTTACAGCAGGAGTTCAACGAATGATGATAAATAATGATGGTAAATTCACATTTGGCAAAGATGCCGGACATACACCAGAAACAATTGATATCAAAGGGTCTACAATAACAATAGAAGGAACAAAACTTGAAATGGTCGGTCAAACGGACTTTTCCAATGATGTTGTATGTGAATCTAAAATTATACTTAGTGGAGATTTAGATGCTCCAAGTGATATAGATAAATCTATATATCCTTCAGTTACAAGTAAAACAATAACAATTGGAGGAAAAACAGCGAATGATGGTAGTGTAGTTAAAATGGATTCCAATGATTCTATGATAATTCCTGTAGGAACAACAAGTCAAAGAACAAATGCTGAGGGAGCAATTAGATATAATAGTGAAACATCAACATACGAAGGATGTGATAGTAATAATAATTGGGGATCGTTGGGTGGCGTGATAGATGTAGATAAAGATACTTATATTAGCGCTGAAACAAGTGCGAATGCTGATAATGATGAATTGAAATTTTATACAGCAGGTGATGAAAGAATGAAAATAAAGTCTAATGGCAAAATTGAAATGGGTTATGTATTACAAACAGTTAATTATACCGTAACAGCATCAGGTGGTAAATATTATTTAAATGGAGTTCAAAATCCAACTTTAACATTTGTAATAGGAAATACATATAAATTTGATATAAGCGATGCTTCATTGGGAAGTCATCCATTTAAATTTAGTGAAGCAGCTGAAGGTGAAACACAATATACAACCGGTGTATCATATGGTGCTACAGAAATAACAATTACAGTAGCAAGTAGCACACCAACTACATTATATTATTATTGCGACGCTCATTCATCAATGGGTAATAGTATAAGTATTACAGCTCAGCCAAGAGAAACCGTAGATATTAAAGGTTCAACTGTAACAATAGAAGGGACAAAACTTGAAATGGTTGGTCCAACTGACTTTTCAGGTGCTGTTGTGTGCGAAGATACAGTTGTATGTCAATCAACAGTTCAAATAGATAATACTTTAACAAGTAAATCTGGAATAACATTGACAGGTAATTTAGATACTTCAACAGATGAACATAAAAGAATATTTACAGGGGTTACAAATAAAACTATAAACATTGGTGGTTCTAATTCAACAACATCGGTCAATGAAATGAATATAGAAGGCAATATAACAACAAATCAAAATGAAAATAAATCAGTGTTTAAAGGTGTAGTAGGAAACACAATAACAATTGGAGGTTCAAGCACTGGTTCGCCAGATAACAATGGGTTGATAGATGAAACTAGTGATATAAATGGATTAACAACAAATGACTTTATTTATATATATGATAATGTAGGCGTTTTAAGAGCAAAAATACCTATATCTGCTATTAGCAACGGAAATGCTACTATAGCTTAATTAGCATATAAGATATTAAATTAAAACTTATAATTTAATATCTATATTTTATTTATATGTTCTCAATAAGCAACAATAAATTACATTTTGATCCTCAATTAGCAACAAAAGATTTACAAAGTATTATCGATCAATATTCAGTAGCAGGAACAGGTGATGTATCTGATTTTAATTTACCAACAGATGCAACATCCTATACTACAGATACATATGGAGAAGGAACAACTTGGTTTATTAGGTCTGCTCCGCAAACATTTAGTGGTACAGTAGAACACTGTAAGGTAAAAATAGATGGTGATCTTGAAATAAATTTTAACATACTAGCAGATACTAATGAAAATAAAGAAATATTTACAGGTGTATCTGGTGGTAATACAATAACAATTGGAGGTGCAACTTCGAGTATTATTGCTGGAGGTTCATTAACAATAACAAATGATATAACAATAAATGATAATATATTTGGTGGTAGTGATGAAAATAAAACAGTATATTCAGACGTATCTTCAAAGCAAATATCAATAGGTTCGGGTTCAAGTGTAGTAAAATTTAATTCTACAAAATCTATTGTTATTCCTGTAGGAACAACCGCACAACGAGATGATGCTGGAGGTAAAGTGGTTGGGTCAATAAGATATAATTCAACAGATTCTACTTTTGAAGGTTGTGATGGAACAAATTGGGGTTCATTGGGTGGTGTTAAAGATGTAGACCAAAATACTTATATTGAAGCCGAAAGTTCTCCAGGAGCAGATAATAATGAATTAAAATTTGTTACAAATGGTGGTGAAAAAATGATAATTAAACCAGATGGTAAAGTGGGTATAGGCACATCTTCGCCAGAAAAGTTATTAGAAGTAAATGGAGACACTGTAATAAGAGGGAATTTTGACGTAAGAGGTGATATAACCTATGTTAATACCAGTAATTTAGATATATCAGACAATGTAATTGTTTTAAATAAGGGATTGGGTTCTAATTCAAACACAAATGTAACAAGTGGTATATTGGTTCAACGAGATAAAGTTACAACACATACATATGCGGTTACTGTAGTATCAAGTAAATTTTATTTAAATGGAGTTGAAGCTCCAAGTATTACATTGGTAAAAGGCGACACATATATATTCGACCAAAGTGATAGTAGTAATGGTACTCATCCATTTAAATTTAGTACAATTCAGGATGGAACATGGGCTAGTGGTGGAACAGAATATACATCAGGTATAACAGTGACAGGTACGAGGGGAACAGATGGAAAAGTTACATTCGTTGTTCCTAATAATGCACCATCTCCATTATATTATTATTGTGGAAATCATTCGGGAATGGGAGTTAATAATGAAAATGTTGTAAAAACAAGAGATAATAATCAATTTATGGGATGGGATGACAGCACATCTACATTTATATTGGGAGAAACAGTAAATGATGGAGAACAAAGTCCAGCAGGAATTACTATGGTTTCAAAAAGTAATTTAAATATGAAAGATTTGAATGCTACAACAGTAGTTAGTGTTAATGCTGAAATTACAAGTAAAATTGAAGCGTTAGATGTTTCATGTAATAATCATTTGTCTTCAAAAGATATATCTTGTAATAGAATTCAAATCTCTACTTTATTAGTAGATGGTGATCTTGAAATGACACCAACCATTCAAGCTGGAGATTTTAAATTACCTAATCCTGATACAAATAATGTATTTAAATTATCGGAACTTGTAGGTCCTCCTGATAGTATAACAATAAGTTCAACATCAAACACAGCAGTTGATTTTTCTATTATAATTCAACCTGTTGTAAGGTATTTTGTTGGATTCACGGCTGATAAATTACCAATGATTACACATTTAAATGTTAAATTATCAGACGAATCAAATAACGCTGTTATATTAAATACATCATTAAGTTCTAGCGACATTAATGATTTTGAACAATTGACTACGATTAAATTTAATAAACAAGCAGGAACATCAAGTTTCTCAGGAAATACATATACATTTAAAAATCTTACGGCATTAGATGATACAAAAACATATAAAGCTGAAATTTCTTTTAAGAATTATCATCCAACAATTTATACAACAAATCAAACAAGTTTATCACTTGTTGTTGCTAATGCACCAGGAGTAATTAATTCTATTACAATATCAATACCAGATTTAAGTTTAGGTTCTACATCAAGTGCTTCTTACACAATAGATAATAATCCTCGTTTCAGCATTAATTGGAATGAACCTTCGGCAGGAGATGGAAATGTAATAAGTTATACAATTCAATATGAAAGCACAGCAAAATTAAATTCAGCAAGTGCTGGCAGTGATACACAAACAATAACCACATCAAGTACAAGTTTAAATAAAAATTTATCAACTGGCATTTTGTATGGAACAAAATATAAATATAGAATACAAGCAACAAATGATGCTGGAGCAACAGCAGCTTATGGAAATTGGATTACATCTTCCAAATATACAACTGTTCCGTCAAAGCCATCATTAAGTAGAATAGATACGACCGATATAAATCTTGATAACTGGAGTGCTTCACAAGAATTTGGTGATGTAGTTGAATTAGGGACAGGTTTTGGTGGTTCTAATTATGAATATGCAAAATATGAAAGTAATAGCTGGAATAAATATGATACAGATAATAGAAAATTATTAAGGTCAGCGTATGTAGCATCAAATGCTATTAGTTTTGGAACTGTTTCTGATATAAATTGTAGTAATACTCTTGCTGAAGAACCTTCTAACTGGTTGTTTAAATTTGAAGTATTAAACGACTCTGGTGCAACTCAAAAAAGTGTATCAAAAAATATTTCAGCATACAGTGTTGGAAATACAAGACATTCTGGAGAAACTTTTAATGAAAGTTATGAAGATTGTGCTATGACAATTAATTTAAAAGATAAATATCCAAATGGCACTGGTAGTAATACAACACAAAATAAAGGTGGTTTTTGGACGGCTGCTAATATAACAGGATTGTCTGCCAAAATACCTACTAATGTTACGAAAGGAACAATAAAATTAACAACAGATGTTCCTTCTATTACAACTACAAGTTATAAATCATCTACATTTGATTTTATGACAGATACACTTTCAGTATCTCCAACTATTTCATATAATAATCAAAATGATAGATTAATTGGTGTAAAAGCTAGTCCTGGAGTTACTTGGATATGTGGTGTTGCTAGTTTAAACGCAAATACTTTACTAGAAATAGATTTAAATGCTACTAATTTGGCAAGTGCTGCTCCATCATCTGGTGGTATTTTTCGTGGAGATTATAAACAATTAGAAGTGGAATCTACCCCTACTAATTTAGTATTAGCTACAACTATTAAAGTAAATAACGGCACATATGGATCAGGAACAACCGGTAATAATGGTAATTCAATATCTTATACTAATTTTTCACACCCGGATATAAAAATACAAGATGTATCGTTACTTGGAGATACAACAATAAGTTTTACTGCTTATAATATTCATGGAACAACGTCTACTGATAGAACAATAAAATTACTAAGAGATAAAAATTCTATTAACAATCCTTTACTAAGTTATAGATATGTAAGTTGGAATAATTCATTGGCACACGATAATGTATCACCAAGTGTATCAGGGTTGTCAACATTTAATAACACCGTTCAACTACCTTCGCACGAATTATTATTATGGGACGGTAATTTTACATCCGATTCAAGTAAGTATGTTGATTTTAGAGGGATATATAATAAAAATCTTGCTGGTTCCGTTCAAGGAACTGGTTATGAATCTGTTACAACTACAAGTTGGTTGACAAACGATAAGAAATGGGCTTTATTTAAATTAACAAATACTATACAAACCGCTGGAACTTCAAGTTTTGGTATTAAATTCACAACCCCGTCGGGTCATTCATTTAGCACAGGATCTGCCAGAGAAGCAAGTGGATTTGAATGTAATATATTATTACCTTCTATGCTTAGCGGACAAGAAGGAACTTTATTTTGGTATAATGTAAATGAAAATTATCAATCTGAAAGTGGTAAAGATACAGGAACAGGTGCGACTGGCGTTACGGGTTTAGGAGTTTTTGACAGCAAAACACGAACGACTACATATACTACTTATAAAATTACACCACCTGTTCCTGCTACAAGTTCTCAAGTTCCTACAGATATATGGATAAGAATAGGATTAGATAAAGGTGCAAATGCAATACAAATATCAAACATACAATTTGTTTCAACATAATTTTTTTATTTTAAAAATTTATAGTTTGGGGAGAGAAAAACACGTTATTTTTAAAAATACAGGATTTTTCTCTCCCAAGATAAATAAATTATAAAATAAATTATAAAATAAATTATAAATAAAAATATATAATTTATTTATAAATGTCCTTTGTTTATAACAACGAAGTTATTGACCTCTTGTTAAAAAAATCGTTAGGGTCTGCTTATACATCATCAGCATTAGTTCCAGGACAGGAAAACCAAATCTTGCCTAAGATATTAAATCAACAGCTTTTGGCAAGTCCTATTACAAATAAAACAACAAGTGCATTTACTTGGTCTGCATCCTCTAATGTTGCTGGAGGAGGAACCGTGAAATCACTTTCTAATGTTGCTGGAGAAACTGAACCTACGAGTTTTACATACATAAAGAAATATGAAAATATTCCTATGACTGCCGTTGCTGGAACTAATTATAGAGCTTGGAAACCTTCCAACGTGGATATGATTGGTAAATTAGAAAATACTATTATCGGTAAATCAAGTTTTCCTTTTACATTGACTACAAATATTACTAATTATAATACTATTTACAATACAAATAGTAGTTTTAAACCTGTAATTAGCAATGGTGTCCTTTTATTTTTAGGTAATATTGCTCCAGATAGTAGTAGCACAATATCATTTACAGAAGTTCATATTTATGAAGGTGAATTTGGCGCTAAAAGCGAATTAGAATTAAACGAATTAACTAATGTTAATGTTCCCACGCCAAGTAACGGAGAACTTTTACAATGGGATGCGGCGAATAGCCGATGGATTGCCGGTGCTGCCGCTTCTTCAGCAATTGCTAATGCTAACATTGAAGCTTTAAATAATGTTAATGTTTCACACGCTACAACTAATCAAGATGATTCTTTGATTTATGATAAAGCAAATAGCCAATGGGTGGCTGGAACACCAGTTACAACACTAGAAGGATTAAGTGATACAACTATTACTACACCTAGCGATAAACAAAGTCTTGTTTACAATGCTAGTAATACTAAATGGGAAAATACTAATCTTACTACTACTAATATAACCGATATTAATTTAACTAGTGTAGCAAACGGACAAGCTCTTGTTTATGATTCAGGAACAAGTAAATTTGTTAATGGCTTACCAACCATGAATATTAATAACGTTAGTGATGTAAATATAAGTAATGCCGCCGATAAAAATGTTTTAATTTACGATACAGCTACACAAAAATGGATAAACGGCTTACCTGTATTAAATGTAAATGACATTAATGATGTTAATACTTCAGGTTTAATTGACGGACAAGTTCTTGTATATGATAATAATACGCAAAAATGGGTTCCCGGTTCGGCAGCAGCAAGTTCAGTTACTGGTGTATATTTGAGAGATTTACAAGATGTTGATATGACAAATATAGCACAAGTTGTTCCTGTATGGACACAAACTCATAAACTTGTTGCTACTACTGGTGAAGATAATGAAAATCTTGGAAAAAGTGTATCTACTATTGGAACTTGGACTGCTGTTGGAGCACCTTAAAAATGATTTTCCCAGTGT
>Ga0222715_10000608_pt1 | contig 35787 bp, 49 predicted proteins | sample C33_9DmetaG_FD_165056 | JGI IMG/M metagenome (GOLD analysis project Ga0222715, IMG submission 165056) | Estuarine water microbial communities from San Francisco Bay, California, United States - C33_9D | ecosystem: Environmental > Aquatic > Marine > Unclassified | place: USA: California...
ATATCTACATAAGAAGCAGAAGATGTCTGTAACCCATTAAAAACAGCAGCAGTACCAATTTTACCTTCTATGCTTTGTGTTGACCCATTACCTGTATAGGTGTTGATTGTAAAATTATCTGTACTTATAAACTGCTTTGTAACAGTTATAGAAAATGCTCTTGGCGTAGCTTGATTCTCGTCATCTATTGCTTCAATAGTAAAATTGTACAGGGTGTCTGCGTTTTCTAAAGATGTAGTACCGTTAATATTAGCGCCAGTAAGTGACAATCCAGTAGGTAGTGTACCACTTATGATATCAAAAGTAATTGTCCCTGCATCAGGTTCAGATGCTTGTAAGGTTATTGTAGATATAGTTGTATCAGAAGCAAAAGTTCCTAAAGAACCCGCAGCGGTTGTCCATGCTGGTACCCCATTATAAGATATACCATTGATTTTTGTTCCTATACCTGTATCTGTATTGGTTACAACAATATCATAGTCACCAGCGGCTTTAGCAGGTGTTGTAATTGTAAGTGTAGTTGCTGATACAAAAGAAACAGAAGTTGCAGCAGTACCACCAATAGTTACATTAGCGCCTGTTTGAAATCCAGTTCCTGTTATAGTTACAGTTTGACCTCCTGTAGGATCTGCTGCTGTGTCGTCACCTGGATATGCAACAGATAGTACTGTTGGGTTAACTACATTAGCAACCCACTCCATATCCCCATTGCCTGATGATTGAAGTATATACCCATCAGTACCATTGCCTATAACTCCAGAAAACTGTGCTGCTTTAATTTTGGTTTGTGCCATCTATCCCTTTCTATTTTGTTTTTTACTTTTTCTTGCTGTTGAAAGTGCAATTGCTACAGCTTGTTTCTGAGAATAACCCTCTCTGACAAGCTTACTAATGTTTTCTGATACAACTTTTTGACTTAATCCTTTTTCAAGAGGCATAACTACTTCTTTTTAGGAACGCAATTTGGAACTTTGCGTCCATTTTTATTCTTCATTCCAACCATCTCGTATCCTTTCCAACAAGGACGATTCATTTTTGTTTTACTTTTGACCATACGGAAAAAGATCGTTTAACGTTTTCTTTCTTTGTTGGCACCCACACGGTTTATTAAAAGCTTTAGCTCCAGCGTCTACAATAGCTTTAATTCCAGTAGCTTGTGTTATAGCCTCCACGGTATCTCCAAGACCTTGATGATTTTTTAATGGATTCATCCCCTACCTGGTTTGTATATCATTTTACTTTTCCCAGTTTTTGGGTCGTATACTTCTACGTCCCTTACTGGACTGGGTGTAAATCTATCTACAGTAGAATTTTTAAATCCATACTGTTCGTATACAGATTTTGGTTGAGGTTGATTTTGTGACCTCTTGTCGAAAACTGGTATTTTTCCGTGCTTTGCCATATTATTAATATTTGCCTTGTTTTGATTTTGGTGATGACTGTGTTGACCCTCCTTTTCCTCCCCACAAGTCTTTACAAGCCCAGTAACGAGCCGTAAGCTTATTTGTTGCAGAGGAACACTTGTGTCTTGCCTTAAATGATTTTCTTGCCGCAGCAGAATAATTATGACCGTAACCTGTAGCTCCGTAATGAATAATTTTTTCTTGTCCTCCAGAGCAAGCTTTTACAACCCTTTTTTTATCTGGGTTAGGGCTCTTTCTTGGAGAGTTACATTTCATTTTAGATTTATCTAATCTACTAGACGGCATAACTTTTATATATGATGCAAAGATACAGAAAAAATTAATCTTGTATATTTGACAATCGAATTGAACTGGTTTATATGCATAAAAGATTTTATCTGAAAAAAAAGACAAGAAAGACCCCAGTATACTCTCCAAACGACAAACAGCACAACTTTTTAAAATATCATAGAGTTGTAAGGTATTACATAAAAACAAAGTACAATATCACCGATCTTGATTTAGACATGATACTGTTTTTGTATGATGAGAATATATTCAATAAAGACACCTTCAATCAGTTTGCAAGAACTATGTCTTGGAATAAAGAAAGATTTTCTCAAATGATTGAGTCTGGATATATAAAAAAATGGAGGGACAGGAAACAAACACAAAGATCAAATTTATACGAGCTAACTATTTCTGCAAAAAGAATTTGCAATCACATGTATAAAAAATTAACTCAAGAGGAAGTTATATCTGAAGATCCCTATCGGAATGAAATATTCAAGGGGAAGTCTTATATGGATAAGATATATAAGGAAGTAATAAAAAAAATGAACTCTAGTACGCAGTCTCGTACCTCTTAAAAGCTTCTTTGATAATAGAATAGTCCCTGACATTTGTTAAGTTCTTGATTTCCTGCATTTTAATGCCATCTCCAGAATCAGACAAAACGTCTATCCATTCGATAACCTTTTCAATAGCACTTTCTCTTTTAATTATTACATTTTCTTTTTTAATTGTATCTTTTAAATTTGCAGTCATTAGTCTATTTATTGTTTTAGTACTACACATAAGTTGATCTGATATGGATTTTTGAGTTATTACTATTCTAGATCTAGATAAATTGTCGATAGCAACTCTCAAGTCTGTTTCTGTAAAGGTGAGTCCTTTAGATACCATCTGAGCTACAATGGAAAGTTTTTCGCTAAATGATATTATAACTTCAGGATTAAAAACCACACGCCTCATTCTCCTACAGTAAGGCTGTTTAGGATGACGATACACATCCTCTATCATGTCGTCTACACGTGGTTTAGAATACGTTCTAATAGTTCTTCCGTTTTCCCTATCACCAAGCCATCTAAAAAGTCCCTTTAATATTTCAAAGGGAATGTCTGGATTTAAATAAAACAAAACTTCAGCGTAATATTTAAGTTGATTAAAGGAAGATACTCTGTGATCTATTTTAAGTAAGTCAAAATGAACTACGGGGTCATTATACCAAACAAAGTCACAACCACGAAAGTCATGACCTGTTTGTAATATAATGCTGTCGTTCTCTAACTCAAATAATGTCACAACTTTACAACTACTTGTCTGTCAGGAACTACAATCATTTTCTCTCCTTCAATGCGAATTTCAGATCCAGCAGCAGAGTCATAATAAACCTTATCTCCTGAATCTAGTCCAAATACATCCTCCCCAACGGAAATTATTTCCCCTAGCTTGTATCGAATATCTTTATCTGTGTATTCTGTCATAATGAGTCCGCTTTGACTCTTGACCTCTTCAACTTGTTTTTTAATAACTACAAATGATCCTAGCGCTCTCATGCTCTTTTATTTGATATTACACAGTTAGTTGTAAGTATTGTAATAGAAACCGATATAGCGTTTTGTATTGCGTTTCTAGTTACCTTTAGCGGATCAATAATCCCCATAGCAAACATATTACCAAATCGCTTCTTTTTAACATCATACCCATAGTTTCTTCTGCGAACTGAATCAATTTTTTCTACAAAAGAATCGTAATCAATAGAAGAGTTTTCTAGTATTTGTCTTATAGGGGCAACAAAGGCAGATGCCAATATTAAACAGGCTTCTTTTACTTCTTTGTCTTTTTCTTTAAAATACCTGCTCTGTATATCCATGGCGGCATTATAAAGAGCCACTCCTCCTCCAGCTACAATTCCCTCTTCAAGAGCAGCTCTTGTTGCAAATATTGCGTCTTCAACACGATCTTTTTTCTCTTTCATTTCAATTTCAGTCAACGCACCAACGTGTATAGCAGCAATACCTCCAGACAGTCTAGACAGACGATCCTTATAATGCCAGGTGTTTGCTTTGTCCTCTTTCTTTTTCAAAATATTTCTAACCATCTCAGCTCTTTGTTTAACAGCGTCAGCTGTTTTTTCATTTTTAAGTGTTATGATGGTTTCTTTATCTGTAGAAACAACTTTCTTTGCCTCCCCCAAAAAGTCTTCAGTCACAGCAGAAAAATCATTTCCAGTCTCATCTGATACTAATATCGCTCCAGTCATAATAGCTAAATCTTCAAGAAGCTCAAATCGATTCATGCCAACCCCTTCTGGATTAACCACATTTACATTTAAAACCCCTCTAGATTTATTTACATTCAATAAGTTCATTACAGCCGTTTCCATTTCAGATACAATGAATATAGGGCGCTTTGATTGCATTGCCACTCTAAGGCAAGACTCTATGTCTTCAATGACTGTTATTTTTTTATCAGAAATCAATACAAAAGCGTTTTTCAATATAGCTTGGTTTTTTTCTTTGTCTGTAATCATATAGGGGCTGTGAAATCCTCTTTTCATTCTAGTTCCCTCTATAATCTCAGTGTATGTTTCTTTTGTCATTGATTCTTCTATAGTTACAGCACCATCAACGCCAACCCTTAAGTAAGCGTCTGCTATAATGCTTCCAAGATCAACATCATTGTTTGCTGAAATTGTAGCTACATCTTTTAAGTTTTCTTTTGTAACAGCCTTAGATCGCTTTGAAACGCTTTTTACAACATCCTCAGACAGCGTCTCTAATGCGTTTCTTAATTTTGTAACATTCAAATCCCCCCTTTGTATTCTGTCAAAGGCAGAATTAACCAATGACTGTGTTATGACAATAGAGGTTGTTGTTCCGTCTCCAGCTTGATCGGCAGTTTTAATAGAAGCCTGCTTTACTATTGTAGCCCCTAGATGTTCTACAGGATCAGATAGGTTTATAGATTTCGCTACCGTAACCCCGTCCTTTGTGATGTGAGGTCTCCCAAGCTCATCCTCTAAAATAACTGTATTGCCTGCTGCCCCTAAAGTTTGTTTGACAGCATTTGCCAGCTTGTTGATGCCGTTTGACAATTTATACCTTGCGTCTTCATTGAAGTCGATCTCTTTTTCTATCATTTAAATTAAATTTAATTATATGCAAATATAACAAATTTCATTCATAAATAGCAGATGTACACGACTTACATATTGTATTCCATGAATTTTGTAAAACTTCTTGTCGTTTTTGTGATTCCCAAGCTTCTTTTAGTGATATTTCTTTTAGATTTGCGTATTTATGCTCCATCTCATAATCATTGCAACAAAGGAAAAGTTCTGATTTAGCATTGACATGTATCCACTCTGTGTCTCTTTTCCCCATACATCCCACAACCTTTTTCTCTGGATGCACGAATGGAGATGAACTTATGTATTCGTCTATCAATCCAACTCGATCTATAAGATGAGGTTGCTTGAATACATTTGCATTTGGGAATAGTGCTTTAGCAGCGGCAACCTGTTCTTCAAGCTCTGTTTCTGTGATATCTGGAAACTTTGGTCCTTTTAGAGCTCCTGAGTCTTTATCGTGTCCATTAACCTGTATTGATAGTATGTTTTTGTTTTTCAAGTTTACATAGGCATAGGATACGTTTATTTTTAGCTTTTGAAACAAACTCTTGTTCATATTAGTTCTTTTTGCAAAAAGCTCTTCATCACTCCATATTGGAGCATTAACGCATAGTCCCCACACTACATCTTGATATTTATTGATTATCTCGACTTTATCTGGTGTTAATGGAGTTCCGTTAGTTAGTATAACTGTTCCTATTTTAAACTCCCTCAAGGTCTCTAGCATCTCTTCGAAATACCTGTACAACAAAGATTCGTTATAATGAGATGTATATATGCCATTAAACTGTGGGGACACAATGTCTCCTTTAAAATAATCTATTTGCTGTATGATATTCCTAAAGTCTTCTGGAGGCATCTGATTGACATACTCTGTTGGATTACCTTTATAGGATACAGGACAAAACCAACACCCAGCATTACAAAGTCCGTTTGGATCTATCTGCGCATACCTTATACTTTCCATGATTCGATTGTTTCTTTTAATATATTAAATTCTCAGGACTGCTGTTTTAATCAAAGATCTAGATTTTGTATTTTTTCCCCATCACTTCTCCATCTATAGGCGATTGCTACAAATAGAATATAAACATTGATCTCATTGAATTGAAGATCCTCAGTTTCTTCGAAATATTCAAACCCAAACATCAACGCATTTGGAAAAAGAAAAGATATTATAAACATCCCCCAAAGTTAAAAAAGAAAAAAGAGCTGTCGACATCTAATCAACAGCCCTTCTCCCAATTAATGAAAACAAATTATAAACAACAAATAACACAACAATATTACACAATTATTTCTAATCAACAACCCTATTTAATTAAAATAAATATTAACAGTTGTATATACAACAGATGGCATGAAAAGTGGACAAATAAATGTACACATATATATAAACAGTAAATGTCCCTTTTTTATGCCACGTGTAAACTACCGTAAACACTAGACCTTTGTGTTTTTAAACACGTTTTTAGATGTATGTAGGTTTTGGGTTATATATACAATACAAGACCCATGACCCTTTGGGAAAACCGATTCCTCAAACCCACCCAGTCCCTTTGAATCGAAAACGTCTGCAAAGTTTTTAGGTTTTTGCTTTGACTATGGTGCAGATTAGCTAAAAAGCCATGCTATTTCTATGGAATGGATAAGGATTTACGGTTTTAGATGCGTCTGGATTCCGAATAACCTCCAACACGTTTAGCATTTTACACTAACACCAGGTAACGATATGTCATCACAAGAAAACAGCCTTGAGCCCAGTGTTTATAAGGGCTAATCAACACTTTGTTATTATCGGCATTCGTGCTAATAAGATTACGTGCGTGTACACGTGTGTGCGTGCGTGCGCGATAGGGCAAATAAATAACATATCCAAATTTTTTTTCAAGAATTTTTATGCATTTCATCGATTTTTTTGGTTGATTTTGATGCTCTGGGAAGTACTGTAAACATTGGGAAATTAAAAAAAGATGTGCACTTTATCGATTTTTTTCATTGTCATATTGAATATTTAAAATAATATAGCGGTGTCGATGGACGTGTAGCTAGCACATGTAGATTACTTCGACTGGGTGGTGAGAGACACTCTTCTGAAACTCTCCCGAACAGGACAGCAAGATAGCTGGATGACGGAGACGACCTCCCCGATAGGGACAGGGTTAGTGTTGAAGAGTAACAGGTATGCCCGAGGGACAACTGCGAACAGCGTAGGAAACAACGTTTAAGATTTACATATAACTGATGAGTCCAAACAAGGACGAAACGTTAAATCGGACGGTAGCAATGCCGTCCACGTCTTATATTAATCTTAAATATCAATTAAAATGAACTACAAAAGATTCAACAGACACGAAGTATTTGAAATGAGTGACACATCATTCATTTTAGACTGTATCAGTAAAGTTAAAAGCTTTGTACGTACTGAAGACGATACAGCTGAACTGACAAACATGTTATACGGTTTGTTTGATGGTTATTACTATGATAAAATCCATCAATATGCCGCTCTATATCTACCAATAGAGATGTTTGAACAGCTAGAAGGCATATTAGTAAAAATAGATGATTCACTCATCCACGTAATCTCATATTAATCTAAACAAAACACAATGAAAAATTTATCAAGCAAAGCGAAAGAAAACCTTAAATGCCTAAACGGAGCAGAGGTGTATTCAGTATGGAACTACGAAGGAACCGTATATGTCAAAGGAACTGAGGTGTTCCAAGGCGGAAAGCAAATTGATACCCTTGATACCGAGGAAAAAATACAAGCGCTGTTCGATGAACTGTTCGAGAATGAGTTTGGTGGAACAGAGTTTTACTTCTAGTCCAAGGGGAGCTACGGTTCCCCTAACGTCTTATATTAATCTAAACAAACAAACAATGTCACAAGATGTAATTTTCAAAAAAGTAAATGAAGCGGTCATAGAGGGACTGAAGAAGAATGGATTCAACTGGTTCAAGCCTTGGAAGGCTGGTTCTGAGAATCAACCAATGAATTTGTCAACTAAGACATACTACAACGGCTTTAACATCTTCATGCTTAACGCTGTGATGCTAGACAAAGGCTACGAGTACAACCAGTGGTTGACCTTCAAGCAGTGTGTTAGTCTTGATGGAACGGTCAAGAAGGGTAGCAACTCAACACCAGTGTACTTCTGCAAGATAGGATACCAAGATATGAAGACGGGTAAGTTTCTAACAGACAAAGAAATCAAGACCGTCAACCTCAGAGATAAAATGACAACGGACTCTGGTAAGCTGGTCAACAGATATCGTCCAACGTACACATGGAAATACTACAATGTATTCAACGTAGCACAGTGCGAAGGTATTGAGCCTATAGACATTAAGACTGAGAAGATAGTACATGAGCCAATCGAGGTTGCTGAACAGCTAACGTCAAGCTATATATCTAGAGACGGAAAGCTAAAACTTAATCATGGTGGAGATAGAGCATACTACCACACTGTTGCGGACAGAGTACAAATGCCAAAGCCAGAGACCTTCTGCGACTCTGACAGCTACTACAAGGTGCTGTTCCATGAGCTGGCTCACTCAACTGGACACGAGTCAAGGCTAAACAGAAAGACACTAACTGAGGTATCCATGTGGGGGGATGAGACCTATGCACAGGAGGAACTGGTTGCTGAAATCAGTGCAATGTATATCACTGGAATGCTAGGACTTAATCCTAAAGAATCAGTGAGCAACAGCCAAGCTTATATAAATGGATGGTGCAAGGAGCTGGAGGATAAACCAAAAGCATGCCTATTTGCGATGCAACAAGCTACCAAAGTAGTTAAGTACATCCAAGGGTAGATAATCAAACAGGGGGCTCCTATGAGCCTCCTAACGTCTTATATTAATCTTAAAACAAATAAAATGTATTACACGGTAGAAGTACACCAACTGCTAAACAAAAAACATGATGTGATAGGCTCGTGCGTTATAGCCTTTAAACGAGACGAAAACCACAACCTATTAGGATGCCTAAATGACTACTATAAATTTGTAAGTGAAGAAGGGCATGCGCATATCGATGATAGAAATTTTATTATCGAGGATGAGTTTAACTCTGCAAAAGATATGGAAAATGCATACAATTTCCATAAAGAAACTTTAAGTAATTTCTTAATCTAAAAACAAATAACATGGCAAAATTTATTATTGACCAAGCAATTGCACTTCGAACAACAATAGAGGTGGAGGCAGAGAATTGGGAGCAGTTCAAAGAGAACTATCACAATGGAGAGTATAATGATATTATCTCACGTGAGCAATTAAATCAGTGGAACGTAGAAGATGAAGACCCTATAATCTTCAACGGAAACATGGAATCGTATGAATACCACCAGATAGGTAAAAGTTTAACTATACAAAGAAAATAAGAGACACAATGAAAATTATTTTAAAACCAGAGGACGTGGTAAAAATGTCCAAGAACAAGGTTGATGAATGCTTTGATATATTCAAAGAACCACTAACCCTTGAGGAGGCAAGAAGTCTTATAAAAATATTAACTCCAAGACTGGAAGATATTATAAGCAATAAACTCGAGGAGGAAATCTACGATGAGCTCATGGATAAGAATGGAGCTCATGATTTAATTGATGAAAGTCTATCAAACTTTTAAAACCAATAACAATGGAACAAATTAATGATTACGTTTACGATGACGGAGGTCGTCACAAGTATTTTCAAATGAAATACAAAAAAGACAGGGTTGCAGATTGTGTTGTCAGGGCTTTGTCAATAGCCACAGATGAAGATTATCAATCTGTAAGAAAGGAGCTTTGGGAAATTTCATACAACAATGGAGCAATGCCAAACGAAAAACAAACCTATGAGGAGTTTTTGGAAAAAAGAGGATTTATAAAAGAAAAGAAAATCAAAGGCTATACACTCAAAGAATATCCATTAAGTGATACCGAAACGTATGTTGTAATATTAGCCAATCACTTAGTGTGCCTAGACCAAGGAATAGTGAGAGATGTTTGGGATTGCAGACATAAATCCCCATACAACACTTGGAAAAAACCATGGAAAAAGCAACACTAAAATTAAATAATTAAAAAAACAATAGTAAAATTTAACAATAACGAGGGGGCTGAAACGCCCTCTCAAAAATCAAACATTATGAGATACATTATAGTACACACATGGAACGGAGAAGGTTACTCAGAAAGTGGTATAATCGAGGACACAACATATACCGATATAAGTGAAGACAATGCTCGTCATTTAGCTTTAGAATTAGCGAGAGCACATTTTGCTGAACGATACTTACCATCATCATATCATCACGAAGTTAAAATCACATTTCAGCAAGATGCTTTATGTGTTGAGGATGGTGAAGATAATGGTGCTATTCATTTTATAAAAGCAACAGATAGCTACGGAGTATTAATACATCCTCACACTAACGAAGTCAAATTACTTAGCCAAAAGGAATTTATTGACACATTAGACACACTATCTAGTGATGGCGAATTACAAGGAAATCTGAAAGCCGACAATATTACTTGGGCAGAATGGATTGATGATTTGTACTCAGAAGGACACAATGATGGACACGGAATGGAATATTTTATCCTATATAAACTTTAAAACAAACATTATGACTATAATACAGATGCAAGATTTAGGATATGTAGGAGTGGATATCCTAGATAATTTAGAAGAAATAAAAGATTCGCTTTCAGAGATTAAAAAAGCTGACTTCATAAAGCATTCTACTTTTGAAGATGCAGAACACCTACAAGAATATGTAGAAACCACTATCGATATGATTAAAAACAACTTAACTAAATTAAAAGAGAAATGAGATACGCACCTTATGAAACAGACCCATTCGAGGATGTATGGGACGATGCAGTAGCAAATACTGTTCATGAAATCAATAAAGACCTAATCGATATGATAGAAGAGAAGGTAAGAGAACACGTTGAGGAGTACTTCGATATTCCACATCAATGGCACGATGAGATAATAGACCAAAAGTACGACTTCATTGAAGAAGTAATAACAGAGGTAATGAGTAAAGTTAAAATCAAATTACAATGAAACACACAAGACAACAATTAATTAGTGAACTTAAATGGTGGAGGGACTACGGATACTATGTGTCAAGAGCACACACAAACGTAGACGCAGAGGCATGTGGCTATGCTGATGGAGATGAGGAATATGAAGAAAACTTTGATGATGATTAGTGCATGGACGATGCTAAGATGCGCTTAAACGATTATTTATGCACTTTATCGAGTATTGTCCACTATTGTCATGCATTTATAGGACATTAGAGGACAACAACAAACAGAGGAAGCCGAAAATCTGCGAACAGAGTAGGCAAAATTAAATTTAATTATTATGACAACAAAAAAAGAAGTAAAAACAAAACGTCCTCACACAGGAAAACTTGGAGTAAAGCAGATGGAGTTTATCTATCAGCTACGAGACAAACACACTATGCGTATCAAATCTGAATTTAAAAAGAGATACGGATATGAGATTACATCTGGAAGAATTAAATCTGCTATTGAGAATTGTGAAATCAATAACAAAATTCAAAAAAGACCAGAACAAACAAGTAAGTTTAATGCGACAAATACTCAAATTTTAATTCTACATCAAGGGAAGGCTTATACCTTTAGTGATTTAGTAAAATTGATTGAAGAGAACGCAAAAAACGAAGTCATTAATCAAATAAAATCTATCTGTGGATAATATTATTAGATTAAAAACGGGCATATACGTCTGCTCTCGAAAGGGGGCAGATGGTATTGTTCGTTTCAAGGTTATGTCCCAAAAACAATTTAATGACGCATACAAAATGAATGTATGGTGGACAAATGTGAAGTATTCACTATCATCAAATCAAATTACAACGACGACATGAACATAGATATTAGAAGTAACAAATGCTTATATGTAACTATTGGACAAAAAATGTTTTACATAGATGACTCTACTGATGAGGCAATTATAGAGTCTTGGAATGTTTGTAGAGTTTGTGGAACAGCTTTAGGTATGGATTGTGGAGATGCTGAGCCTGACTACAATGATGAATATTGTAGCGAAGGTTGTTATAAGTCCAAAGATTTAACATTTTATGATGAGGAATTATGAGTGGAATAAAAAGAACTTTAGAGGAAACATGGTACGAAAACGCAGGTAGAATGGAACTTCATTGGATGGAGCAAGAATATTTTAATTATATTGCCTGCCCTAAAAACAAAAAGAATGATAAACTTATTCAAGAACAAGAAGAAGTCTCATATCAAGAAAGTGAAAGACCATATATTCGACATGCACACGAAAATGATTTCGGAACTGAAAGATTTGCACATGCTAGACGATCTAGATTTACATCAAAAGATGGTGGAGATGAGACAGAAGAGCAAGAGATTAAATGAACTTAAAAAATATTTAAGATTGATTTTAATGTAAAAAGCTTGCGTTTTAATAAACTAAAATTTAATTTTGTTAACAATGGAACAAACATTTGAACAAGCACAATACGAGTGGCTATTGGATAAAATGCCTAAACTAAGGGCTAAAATAGCCAAGTTAGAGTACGAACTACATATGGCTGAAAAGCAACATGAGTACGACAACATGATTATCACACAAAAATCTGAAATCATTGAGGAAAACTTTGAAACCATGAGAAGATTGGAAGACCAAGTTGATAAACTCTTAACACTAATTAATGGAAAATAGAGACTATAAACTGAAAGTGATTTGGAACTGCCAAGATACTGCAGATAAATTCATATTCTTAGACGATAGCGAACAGTATTTCTTCCCTAAACTAAAGTTAGAGAAGGTAGGTGATAAGAAATATGAGCTTTTGTACACCACATCAGACATTTACAGACCTGTAGAGGACGTTTTGGTGGACTATGCATATGAAAACACATTAAAAGAGTTATCGTACATCTTATCTTACTCAGATGCGTTTGATAAAATGGAGAAACTCAAGAATGACGATTCAGTTAGCGAAGGCATACTGAAAGCGAGTCAAGAAAGGCTTGATATTTTAAAAACAAAAACACAAACACATATTAATGAAATCAAACTAAATTATGAAAAAACTACAAAATTTATTTCTCCCTCTTGAAGGCGAATACTTAGAGGTTCGAGAGGGTAAAGGAGGGTATCAAGGTAAAAAGAACATTCTTATTTACAAAGACGCACGTGTTGACATGAATATACTTGACAAGGTTGTTGGCTCAAGCAACTGGCAAAGAAAACACTACGAGGTTAAGGGTAACTTATATTGTAGTGTTGGAATTTATGATGAAGATAAATCTGACTGGGTGTGGAAAGATGATGCTGGAGCTCCTAGTAATTTTGAAAGTGAAAAGGGAGAGTCTTCGGATTCTTTTAAAAGAGCATGTACAAATTGGGGAATCGGCAGAGAACTTTATACGGAAGCATATAGGGGAATCTCTATAAGCATGGCTCCAAGTGAGAGAACATTTGGCTGGTACGTAACAAATCAAATTGTTGACGCTAAAGTTGTCGGCGTGGGTATTTATGATAACAACGGTAATGCTAGGTTTAAGAAAAAGTATGATGAAGGTTTGAAGAAATGGGTTGAAGTAAAATTATAATAATTTAAAAATGGAGAATTTAACTCATAACAAAACAAAATTTTCAAAAATTGAGATGTTGTCTGCTAAAAGGGGATATTTTGTGGACAATAGCGGACAAATGTTTACGCCTAATGGAACTTTAGTGCAAACAAAAAACAGACAAGGTTATATAAAGTGTACAGTTTCTGTAAACGGAAAAAACAAAACACTAACAGCCCATAGGCTTGTGGCGTACAATAAATACAAGGATAAAATATATGAAGCGGGAGTTGTTGTTCGGCACTTAGATGGAGACAAACTAAATAATAAAAATGACAATATAGTTCTTGGTTCCAACAGAGAAAATTCCATGGATGTTCCTTCTAAGGAAAGACTTGCAAGGGCTGTAAATGCATCTAAAAAAACAATTAAATACGATGCAGATGAAGTCTATAATTTTTATATCGAGTGCGGAAAGTCAAGAAAAAAGACTCAAGAGCACTTTAATATCTCTAGCGGAGGTACACTACACTATATATTAAAAAACAGAAAAATTAGAAGAGCATGAGTAAAATTTCATTTGATAACTATCTCTTTAGATGCTCGTCCTTAGGCAAGTTGATGACGTACCCTGAAAAGGATACGTTGTCGGCTGGTCCTAAAACTTTCTTGGGGAGCATATTCAAGGAAGAATTGTTTCAGAAGTCATCTACAGTTCGATCTAAATATCTAGACAAGGGACTCATAGTAGAAGATGAATCAATATATATGTACGGAAACTTCATTGGTAAGGATTATAAAAAAAATGCAGAAAGATTTGACAATGAATTTATCACTGGAGAACCTGATATAATAGACGAAGAACTTATAGATATTAAATCGTCTTGGGACTATAGCACATTCCCTTTGACCGACAAAGAGGTGCCAAACAAAGATTATTATTGGCAGATGCAAGGATACATGGCTTTAACCAACAAAGAAACATCAAAGCTAGTTTACTGCCTTGTAGATACTCCTGATGAAATAATATTTCACGAGATGAGGGTTGTGGAGAGAAAGCTAGGAGTCATGGAACTCCCAAAGAATCTTGAGCAAGAAATATGGGATGGTCACAAGTATGGTGAAATGCCTATAAAATACAGAATTAAAGAGTTCGAAATTGAAAAGAACGAAAACGACATTGAAAAAATCTACAATAGAGTTAAGCTATGTAGGGAATATTTAAACGACTTAACACAAATTTTAATTTAATTTTTTTATTATGGGAAAACCAATTTCAAAAAAGAGTATCGCATTTAGTGTAAATGCATTAGGAGATTTTGTACGACAAAATCCAAGTCAGGTAACTGATCATGAAAAGTACGGAAAACAAATTTGGCTTGACTTAAACGTATGGGAGGATGGCTCTGAGTCTATCTCAGCATACAGCAAAGAGCAAAAGACAAGTGTAAATTTGGGAAAAGTATTTCCTCCTAAAGATAATGGACAAATGAGTCCACAAAAAGCTTCAGTTGTAGCGCAAACCGTTACTGCTGATGATGACTTGCCTTTCTAGTTTTGTTTATTTGATTTTTGATTAATAACTTGAATGACACAAGGGGACTCTTGGCAAGTGAGTCCCCTATTCAAGACAATTCTAATTTAACACACATTAAAATGAAACAAGAATATTTTGAATTTTTAGATGAAAGTAGTAAAGCATCAATAATAATTGAAGTATGTAATGATATATTTGGTCTTGGATATAACGTACTGTCAGATACAAAAACTAGACGTAGAGAAATTGTAGAAAGAAGACAAATAGCTATTTATATTCTTAGGCACCACACAGAATTAAGCCTTTCAAGTATAGGGGGCATTTTCGGTAAAGATCATGCTACAATATTATATGCTGTACGCACAATAAAAGACCTTGTTCAGGTAGATAAAAAAATAATGTACTACGTGGTTAGTATAAAAAATAAAATCAATTCCATATTCCCAGTATTGGATATACCACAAAAAACAGTTTATGAAGAACTAGTCTCTGCTAAAAATTTAAACAACAAATTAATTAATAGGCACATAAACACTAAGTCTGAAATTAAAAGAATAAAAGTTTTTATCAATAATCTACCAGTGACTCATCAAAAAAACTTCAAGAGATGGATGGCTCATTCATAACGATAGATAGAAAGATACTTGAGTGGGAATGGTATGAAGACTTGAAGACGTTCAAGTTATTCATTCACTGTTTACTCAAGGCAAATTGGAGAGATAAAGAATGGAAAGGCTTTAAGGTTAATCGCTCAACCTTTATAACTTCCATTCAAACTCTCTCTAATGAGACTGGATTATCTGTAAAAGAAGTCAGAACTTCACTTAAAAAATTACAGAAGACAGAAGAGATAAAAGTCGAAAAAAGGGCAAACCTATTTAGCCTCATAACTATCTGTAAATATGATGATTACCAGTCAAAGAAAAAAGATGGGGGCAAACGAGGGGCAAACGAGGGGCAAGCTAAGGGCAAACGAGGGGCAACTACTAAAGAAGATAACAAGAATAATAATAGTAACAATAATAACAATATAGTTGATGTCGTATATAGGGATATCGATGAAATTCGTCATCGTCTGCTTGAAAACGATAAATATAAAAATGCCTTAGTCACAAAGTTTAAATTTACTGAACAGCATCTTGAAAATTTATTCACTGAGTTTAATCTTCATCTTGAAACTGTGAATGAAAGCTCTAAACTTGAGAGTGATTACACCAGACACTTTTTGTCTTGGTTTTGCAAACGATACAACTACGACCCTAGAACAGGAAAACAAAAATCAATACACAGAAGTGCATTATGAAAACAATAGAATGGAATCAAATTGACTTAAAAGGAAAATCATCTGGGCAGATAAAAACAAAATGTCCGTTGTGCACTCCTGATAGGAAGAACAAACAAGACAGAAGCCTAAGTGTAAACGTTGCTAAAGGATTAGCAAAGTGTCATCACTGTGAGGCAATATCAATTCGTGATGATGGCAATACTATAACAGATAAAATCTACAAGCTACCAGAACAAACCTGGACAAACTACACAAAATTATCTGATTTCATAGTTAAGTTTTGCGAATCTAGAGGGATCAATCAGTCTACTCTCAAGGAATTAAATGTAACTCAAGAAGAATATTTTCAACCACAGGCAGGTAAAAAAATGAACAACATAGTGTTCAATTATTTTGAGGGAGATACTTTGGTAAACAAAAAATATCGTTCTGGAGGTAAGCACTTTACACAAACGGCACAGACAAAGCCTATATTCTACAACATAAACTCTGCTATCGGTCAGAAGGAAGTGTTTATAGTTGAGGGAGAGTTTGATGTATTGGCTATGCATCAGTCTGGATTCAAGAACACAATCAGCATTCCAAATGGAGCAAATGACAATGATGACTATTGGATTAACTGCGAGAAGTATCTACAAGATATAGAGAAGTTTTATATTGGAACAGATAACGATGCTAAAGGCGAGGCTGTAGCTGAAAAGATAGCACAACGACTTGGAAGATACAGATGTGTTCGCATACTATTCAAGAACAAGGATGCAAACGGAGATTTGGTTGAAGGAAAAGAAGACTTGGTTAGGGAGTCAGTCTCAAATGGAAAGAGATATCCTGCTTCAGGAACATTTACAATTCAAGATTTAGCGGGTGGTATACACGATCTGCACATAAATGGTCTCCCTGAAACTTTGTATCCTAAGCACAGATGTTTTGGGGACTTGAAGGAGATTTTCTCTGTAATGCGTGGACACCTAGTAGTTGCTACTGGTATCCCATCTCATGGTAAATCAAACTTTACAGAGTGGTATGTAATGAACTTAGTTCGTGACTACAACATGAAAGCGTCTTTCTTTTCTCCCGAACATTCTCCAATGTCACTACACCAAACCACATTCATTGAGAAGTTTTTTGGTACAAACTTTTGGCAAGAAAATCCAAACAGACCTAGAGTAACCAAAGACCAGATTGATAGATATGTTGAATGGGCAAACGAAAGGATCTACATAACTGCTCCAGACAAAGGAGATATTCCTACGTGGAGTTGGATTATGGAAAAGTTTAAAGAACAGATGTTTATCTATGGGGTTGATATTTTTGTTATAGATGCATTTAACAAGATTGACTATGACAAATCAAACGATAGCGAATTATCTAAAATTAAGAAGGTTCTGACCCATCTAACTATGTTCGCTCAGATGAATAACGTTATTATATTTCTAGTCGTGCATCCAACAAAGATGCGAAAGAACGAACATGGGGTATATGATATGCCGACTCTTTATGACTGCAGTGGTTCTGCGGATTTTAGAAATCAGACTCATGATGGTTTTTCTATTTTCAGATACTTTGAAGACGATGCCATCCACAGTAAAAACGATGTAGAGTTTAAAGTTCAAAAAATTAAAATGAAGTTTCAAGGAGAAATGGATGCAAGTTTATTTTTTAGATACGACATTGTCTCTGGAAGATATTATGCCAAAGACCAAAACCCTCCAACATTCATATTTGACAGAAAAGAAAACGATATTCTGAACAGAACTATAAGTCAAGCGTTTGAAATAGAAAATAATGATTTACCGTTTTAATTATAAAAAAAAATGGGAAGACCAAATAAAATTAAAAAATCAGACTTCAGTCCAACAAAGCAACACCTTAATGCTATGGCGTATTGTATTGCAAATGGAATAAAGATTTATCCTGAAATGATTAAGGATAATAAGTTTTTGTTAAACATAGAGATAAATCAAAACAAACTAACAAAGCATGTGCAATCCACAAAGAAATATGATCAACACGAGCTACTGGAGCCGACTTACGAGATATATTTAACTTATTTCAAGAGGATGGTTGATGAACAAACTTTAAAAAAAAGTGAAAATAATTACTTAAGTTTTAAAAATAATATATAATTTTGATAACATGAGAAAAAATAATCTGTTTCTTAGAGAATATAATAAAATAAAACAACCCATGTATGATATACATACAATTGATGTTTCTTCATTTTGCGACAGGGTTGTTGGATATTCAAGCAAATCTGATACAGAGAAACTTGATGCTCTATTAGAGCTTGACTCAATGCTTTATACTGAGCTTGGTATATCTTCATCACTAAAAGATAAAAGAGAAACCAAAAAAAAATCTAGAATTATTTACAGAGCTATTAAATCATTTAACAAGAGTCTTGGGGATTCTTTTCTGCAACATATGGATGCTGATGTATGATACAAAGAACAAGGTTTATAGAGAGGTTAAGATTAACTCTACGGACAAGTGTAGACACTATTATCGACTCTCTTTACGAACCTGACTTTGACAAGGTAAAGGGAATGATATCTTCTTTAAAACTAGATTTAGAAAAAATACAAAACCAAATAAAATCAGATGAGTAAGGAAGAATTAAATGAAATAAAAAGTTTAGCTGAAACTTATTTTAAACAAGGACACAGAAACTTTACAGACATAGCCAGGCATATTCATGAAGACTTAGATATAGACGAATCGACTAGAACAATAGAGATAACCAGAAGAAGTATCTCCAACCATTTAAACAAATTAATTAGGTCGGAAGAACAACCAGCGCTTGCTGAGGCGTGTGAGGAAAGAGGAATTGATATCAGCTCCGTTGGTATAGCCTGGTCTAAAGATAAAAAATGGTCTATACAGTTTAGACCCAATAAAGAAAGTGGTCCAACGTTTGATCAAATGCTTGAGGATCATATTGATGCAGTTAAAAATCATACTTTTAAATATGAAACTATTCAGCGAACAATCGGTACTAATGATTATCTACTTGTTATTGATCCTGCTGATGTACACATTGGTAAGTTAGCGTCTTCTTTTGAAACAGGAGAAGATTACAATACACAAATAGCAGTTAATCGAGTTAAACAAGGGGTACAAGGAATACTAGACAAGTCAAGTGGATTTGGAATAGATCAGATACTTTTTGTAGCGGGTAATGATATTCTACATATAGACACCCCAAAGAGAGTTACAACAAGCGGAACTCCACAGGACACAGATGGAATGTGGTACGAAAACTTTTTGGTTGCAAAGAAGCTTTACATTGATGTTTTGGATTCTTTAATTAAAGTTGCAGACGTTCATTTTGTTTTTAATCCATCGAATCACGACTACCAAAGCGGCTTCTTTTTAGCTGACTCAATCAAATCGTGGTACAATGAATGTAAAAACATTACCTTTGACACCTCAATTGCACATCGTAAATACTATCGATACCACAACAACCTCATCGGAACAACACACGGAGATGGAGCCAAACCACAAGACTTACCGCTACTTATGGCGCAGGAGTCTAAGGATGATTGGTCAGTCGCCAAACATAGATATGTGTACATACACCACATACACCACAAGATGTCTAAAGATTTTGTTGGCGTCACTGTTGAAGCTCTCAGATCACCTTCTGGAACTGACTCCTGGCACCATAGAAACGGCTTTCAACATGCGCCTAAAGCCGTTGAAGGTTTTATTCATTCAAAAGATTTTGGGCAAATAGCAAGATTCACACACTTATTCTAGAAAATATGCTTCTAATTACACTGCTAGATATAGCCGAGATAACCGCTGTGTTTTCTGGAATAGGACTGTGGATTATGGTTATTAGATATTTTATAAACGGAAGATTATGATAAAACTACTAACAACAATTTTAGTTACAGCAACAGTTTATAACGCAGTTCCTGGACAAACGGATGACACACCTTTTATAACGGCATCAGGAGCTCATATAAGTGAGGAAAATGCAATAAACCATTGTTGGGTTGCTGTGTCAAGAGATCTTGAAGCAGAGGGCTTTAAAATGGGTTCTAAAATATTAGTTAAAGGCACTGGAATGTATGATGGTGTTTGGACAATACAGGATAGAATGAATAAACGTTGGGAAAATAAGATTGATTTCCTTGTAAATGAGGATGTTAAACTTGGTAAATGGGATAATCTTAAGATAACTTTAATCGATGAGTGATGAAAGAAAGCGAGTTGATACAAATGAAGAACAGCATCAGAAATCTGGAGGGACAGATGATGGCGGTAGTGGGGCAACTAACAAATCTAAAAGACCTATCAGTTGGGACGCTAGAGACTTTGAAGAGAGTGCCTGGATACCAAAAAGCCCTGAATCAATTAAAGGAAGATATACAGGAAGATTCTGGGAAGAAGAATGACTGATCCAATAGTTTCAATGGTCATTGCTCAGTTCAGAGATAGGAGCAAGAGAGGTATAGAAAAATATAATACGACTCTAGCTGAAAATGATTTATCTTTGTTGGAGTGGTTGGAACATGCTAAAGAGGAGGCTATGGATCAAGTACTTTATTTGGAAAGAGCAATATATGAGATTAAATCCAAAGAAAATCGTATTCAACCAGAAGATCTCCCTTTCTGAAGCAATAAATGTATATAAAATACTTCTAGAAGTTATTGAAGAGTGGGATGAATCCCTATACTATTACGTATACATAAAAAAAGATTTTGACATTTTTATTGAGACCATACATCAAGACGAGGTTTATTGGTTAGCCTCAAAACTTTCAGTAGACGATAGAGATGCTGTAGTTTGTTTGATGGAATTTCCTTCGTTCTGGGAGGACTTAAAAGATCACCTGTATAACTGTTCCATAAATGATTATAAAAGATATAGCGTTTTTACTAAAAGCGACTTGATGGGAAGTGAGGACAGGACGTGGGAGGAGTATCTTGGGGACAATGAAGAAGATGCCTATATTTTTTTTAATAGTGTTTTAATGATTGAAGACATTGTCTCCATAATAGAACTAGATGATGAAGCGTAAAAGAGTTGCAAAAAGAAAACAAATAACTCGATCCACAAAAGTAAAGGAAGATGGTATTGAGTTTGCCTCCAAGCTAGAACTATATATGTACAGGGCGCTGAAGAAGGCTAAAATCAAAAACAAATATGAAGGCAAAACATTCACTATCATCAACAGCTGCGACTTCCCTATGGCATCCTATGAAAAGACTAAGTCTAAAAAAATACTACACGATAGGGGAAACAAGAAACTTTTGGGAATAAAATACACTCCAGACTTCATAGACGTACAAGATCCACCTAGATTCATAATAGAGACCAAAGGTAACCCAAATGAGAGCTTTCCTATACGCTGGAAGCTGTTTAAGATGCATTTAGTGAATGAGGGGATACAAACAAACCTATTTATGCCAAGAAATCAAAAAGATTGTGACGAAACTATTGCTATTTTAAAAAATATATTATAGTTTTGTTTTGTCAAGGAAGTAGTGAGCCTTGATATCGAACATGATGGATGATTTATTTCATCTATAAAAACAAAAAGCAAGTCAACGAATCAACTTGCAAATTGGAGAATGACCCAGTGAAGATAGTAGCTGGGTCTTTTTTTTATTCAAGTCCTTTCTTGGCTTGATACTCTGAGTAACCAACCGACCTCTTTACCACTTCTCTAGGATCCATGTCTTTTTCAAATAAATCAAATATAAAGTCTGCGTACTTATAGGTTGATATTGGTAAACCAAGGTTGGCAGCTGTATCAAACCATGCTTTCATGTATAAATCACGATTTTTTTCTGGATAAGGATTTTCTAATGCTCTATCCCAGCTTTTTAATGAAGCCACGACACCTTCAACTATAGGGTAAGATTGAATTTCACCAGCCCATGGCTTATCTTGAGCGTAATCTAATATTGTTGTAAGTAAATCACCTACCGCAAAGTAGGCATTTATGTTTCCAAGAATTGCAGCTCTTATTAAGTCATCTGCATCTTCATCTTCAAACTTGGTGAATAAACCAGGCAATCCAAGGGATACATATTGAAATATTAAAGGAAGCCCAAGTCTATATAACATTAGTTGATATAAATTCCTACCTAAAGATCTTTTGTATTTTTGACCAGTTGCCCATCTTCTAAGCTGTCTAATTGATTGAGTAGACTTTCTAGCATACTGCTTTGGAGTAGTGGTAAATGGTAAAAAGGATCTTGCATACGGGTTCATCTGCAATAAATCTCTGTCCGTAAGGTCATAAGATTGTTGTGCTTTTGAGGTATCGTATTCAAACTTTTTTACAGCATAGTCAATTGCCTGTTGTTCTGTTGCTTTTGGATTTTTAGATATAAATTGGTCTTTATAATATAAATAGTTTGGAAGACCTCCAGTAATACCTCCTTTATCACCATACTGAATCATTTTTAGCATAAAAGAAACATAATCATTAATTCGCTTTTTGTATTTTTTGGGAACTATCTCTTCAGCAGATTTAGTTTGCGATGCTTTCAGGGCATCCTGTATTCCTTTATTGTATCTGTCCTTTATATAAATACTATTATCTGTTATCTCTTTCCACGTTGAGCTAAAATTAGACATAGCTTTTGGTGAATATTTAACCCAATTACCTAATCCTATGTCAGCCGTATATGCTGGTATAGAAGTGAGCTGCTTTATCGCTATAATTGGATTTAATCCTAGCCTTGCAGTTACAAATAAATCAATTCCTATATTTATAATATCCGCTTGTGGACTTCTTGATTGACCTCTATTTGATATAGCTTTGATAAATTCATCAACAACTCTTAAAATACCTTTTCCAGATGTTTTTTCTATAGATTTTCTTATGTCTGAATCTTTGAATAAAGCATCAATATCCCTAACCGCTGTAGCGTAAGCCCTAAACTGCTCCATATCTAGTATGTAAGAAGACAATGCAGAGTTGCCATCAAAGTCTTTTATAGGGGATGTGGTACGAACTCTTTCTTTTGTTGATGGACCAGAAACAGAGTTTCTATATGAAAGAGGTTTTTCTATAATATCTATTTCAGGTTGAGTTATTCCATCTCTATATATCCTACCAGCATAATTATTATTCCATGGAAGATTTGTATCATACATCTCCCTGTAGGTTTCATTATATCTTTCATAAAGCATTGGAAAAAGTATGTCTGTTTGATAATCTGCCCATTTTTTAACATTTGGATCTAGATAGCCTTCAATCTGCTTAAGTATATCTTTATAGTTTTCACCATATTTTTTTTCAAAAGACTTATTATTAGAAGGATCCTTAGACTGATTATACAGATAGTATGCTTCAGATTGACTAAGCTCTAGCTCCAATCCACTTTCTAATTTTATTCCTGTAAACTTCTTGAATCCATGAGATCGCATTTCTGTTTTCCAATTTTTACCAAACAACTGTGCTAGTTTTTTGTTGATCACATCATCCATAAGGTGCATCTTACCAGCCTTATATGTGTTTTCGGCAGCTTTAAATCTCATGGTAACCATGTCTTCTAGCTTACCTCCAATCATTTCCCCAGTTGTTCTAGACAAAAGATCCATTATATCGGTCAAATCACTAAGCATCCAACCTCTCGCTTTATCCATTTTTTTACCAAAATCTCTTATAGTTTTATTGATCCTGGTTTGGTTTTTCCTTGATTGTTGCTCTAAAACATCAACTTTATCAAGTTGATTTATATCTACATCAAAACCATAAATTTCATTTAGAGCTACGGCTTTATTTTCTTGCTGTTGTTTTTTTATTGCTATCTTTTTTTCTGCTCTTTGATTTTTACCTTCGTTTATAAGCTGTATAAAATCTGATTCTAATTCACTCAAAGAAAGCATCTTTCCAAAAGACTTATCGTCCTGATTTAAGGCTGACAAGTAGTCCCCAGCTATAAGTAGATCGTTTATATCATTTGCTGTTGTTTCTTCTTTTAGAAGCCCTGCAATATCCTCTTCTGTCTTAGTTTCAATATTCTTGTTGATTTTAGATATTCTGTCAGAAACCTCAACTGACACAGACCTCCCAATAGCTTTCCCAGATTGCTTTGATGTTGTTTTCAATGCTCGTAGCTTATCAACCCTGCTTAACAATTCTTTGTTATGCATTGTCATAATAATATCTTCAACCTCTTTTATTGCAGAAGCAACATTGTTTGGTGTTTTAGCGTCAGTTGTTATCTTGATTAGCTTATTAACTTCCGATTTTTTGTATTGAGCTTTTGGAATATATTTTCTTACAAAGTTTCTTATTTCTCTCTGCAGGGTCATTAAATTTTTAGCTCCTTTATCAAAGTCTCTTTGCAATATTCGATACTTCTTCATGTCTTCAGACATTGAGGCGGTCCTTTCTTTTGGCAAAATAACAGCCCTACCTATACCCATCAACACTCTTTCTGGAGCGGGTGCCGATTTAAACTTTTTACCCATAAACTTACCAAAGTCACGAATCATCTCTTCTTTTGTGATGTCATCTGACTTTTTAAATACAGGGCTCTTCTTTATTAGGTTGTCTGTTGTGAGCTCTATGGCTTTACTAGAGCCATATGTTTTGACTCTTTTTTTAGCGTATTCAAATGCTTTCTCAAATAGGTTAAGACCGTCTATAGCAGTATCTGTAGCGTTATAAAAAGATGCAGGAAGCTCTTGTAAAGCGTTTACATTAATCTTCTTAGCTTCTGCTATTTCTTTTTTCTTGAAACCTTTTTTCTGTAAAAACTTTTCGATAACACTGTCAGGAAACCCATTGTTTCTTGCAACGCGAATGATTTCGTATATATTGGAATCCTCCAGTTGTAGCTGCAACTCGTCTATTGTTTTGACCTGAGACTCTTCAAATAAGGGCTCTCCTTTTAGTATATCAACAGCAACTGCCTCAGTAAATTCATCAAGGCTGAGGTTTTCTATTTCTTCTGCTGAGTATTGTGATATTCCAAGCTTAGTCTTAATGAAGTCATATAGGTTCTGTAACCATTGACGGAACTTTTGTAGTGTTGAAGCCTTTACATACGCCTCACCCTTATCTCCAATAGCAGTGGCTAAAGCTTCTTCTAGTATATAAGAATCAACCTCAGCATCGCTAAAGCCATTCTTTTTCATTTCCTTGACAACCTTTGTATACTGTTTAGAGTCTCGTATTCTTTTTTCGTACACTGATCCTTTAATTAATGATATACCAGTGTTGTAGGTGTCCGCAGCCTCTTCTTTAACAGTATTTATCCATATGTGACCAAACTCATGTATCGGTGTGTTAAAGTTTTGTAGGTCTGGGTTTATATATAAGGTGTTTCCTCGCACAGCACCATAGACCTTCTGGTCTTTTGTAATCATTTGCCGTGCATATATGTCATCACGAAACGTGCTAAACTCAGTTTCATTGGTTACAACATTTATGCTTGGGAATGACTTGCTAACCATATTCACAAACTTCTCATATTGAGTTACGTCTGGTGCTGAAATTCTTTGAGCTGTTGCGGAAGACATCGTTCCTGCTCTCTGTGCGGCAGACCTTGCCTCTCTAGATGTTGTAGGTCTATCCCCAGTTTTTGTGGCTGTTTTAATTACACCAGCTATTTTAAGGTCAATCGTATCAAGAGCATCGGGCATGTAATTCCAAAATGGAGCTGTATCGTTTATTAAGGCTTTGTGCTTTCCTCTAATGTAGAAGGGGTAGTTTTCGTGTATAGGAAGACCCTCTTTTGTAGCCTGATCCCTTGAAACAATTGCCTTATCTATATCAGCCTCATCTGTTATTCTGTTTCCGTTTTCGTCTGTGATTTCAAGGATTGAAAGCATAGCGCCCATTGGAGCACCCTTTATTGCTGGCTCGATATTGGCATCTCTTGCACTTTCAATAGTTATTCCCAAGTCAATTAACTCTTTGTTATATGGAATTTTTGTTTCAACAGTCTCTGTTGGTAGTGCGTTTTGAGCTATAGTGGCTCTATCTTTTGTATTAAGGGTGGCAAAGTTATCTACAAGATCCTTAAATGTATCGGCTTTTGATAAAAAATCTTTTGCTTGGTCGCTTAACTTTAGTCCAGACAAGTAGTCCTTGAAAGAACTAAAAATGGCTTTTTGGTTTTTAGCCCTTCCTTGTATCTCTTGAAACGCATACTCTACCAAAGCTACATTACTGTCTATGGCAGATGGGTTCATATTAAATACAACAGTCTCGTCAGACTTTATAGCTCCACGTACTATATTTCGTGCAGCCGTCATATCTATGGATGCCCAAGCAATCTTGTCTTTTAGTTCAGGGATAAGAGAAAAAAACATCCCTCCCTTTCTTTGTAGCACTTTTCCAGATGAAGTTTTTATTTTACCAACCATGAGCTGGTCAGCCATAACTAAGTTTATAAGTTTATCTACCAAGGTATCGGCAGAAACTTGAGGAACTCCTTCTGCAAGCGGTTGTGAAGAATAGTCAATCTTGGTCTTTTCTACATCAACCTGGTTTGCTTTGTACACATCTTCAGATATCTCAGCTGACTGAGCTTCTTTGATTTGCTGAACTGCAATGTCAAGGAGCTCTGCTTTCTTTTCTTCTGGAGTTGCTTCGGATGATAATTGAAACTGTACACCCTGATCTATTAGCGTTTGCTCAAGATCTGATATTTCAACATCCTCTACAGCTTCTTCCTGGATTGCATCAATGTCTTTTTTTAGTTGTGATATTTTTTTCTTAGCCGTGTGGCTTTTTTTACCATCAAGCTTTTGTATTTCTAACTCTTTATCTACTATCCTCTCTACTTTGTCACTTGCTATATCTGGATCAAGGTTCTCTCTAATTCCTTGACGTTTTTTTCTGTTACTAATATTTTTGTTTAAATCGCTATCGTTAGTAGAAAGATCAGCGTTAGCTAAATCAGAGTCATTAAGAGCTTCAAGTGTATTTGTAAATGTTTCTTTTGTTACTTCTTTTCCTTTTATCTTATAAGATTTTCTTACTTCATTTACAACAGCAAAAGAGCTTGTTGCAAAAGCACTGGGCACTTCAGCAAAAAATTCATCTATAATTGCTCTTGTGTTTCTTTTTTCTCCAGTGACAGCCTGTGCGGCAGCTTCACCAAGAGCTCCTCCAGAGGCATCTATCAAAGTACCTGCAACTCCACCAAAACCAACAGTTGCAGCTCTTTTAAACCTACCAGCCACCTTCATACCTTTGGATGCTGTTTTAGCAGCTACAGATGCACCTAATAATGTTGTAACTCCATCTATAGCCCCAACTGTCAATCCCCCCTTTAGTGCTTTTATTTGTAGTTTTTGAATTAGTTCATCGTCCTCCAATATCTTTTTATAGTTTTCCTTGCTAGGCTCAAGACCTTGCTCTGCAAGAGTTTCGTTCAAATATTCATTAAACCTCAAGGTTGTGTCAAGAAGTGCTGAGGCTCCTGCAAAAAAACCAGCAGTCCCTGCAATACCAGTTCCTACAACCGTAGGAGCAGCTGCAAGTGCGGCAGCACCTCCTGTAGCTGCACCAGCAGAAATGGCAGCTGGGTTTGTAAACATTGAAACTAGTGAAGATATTGCTATCTCACCCATAGCGGTTGGCATTCCACCCTTGCTTGTTGCTTCGAAAAAAGCTCCTAAGTCGTCAAGAAATGTTACTTCTCTTTTTGGCAGCAATTCTTTATTTAAAACTCCAGTTTTTCTGTAGTCTTCATAAGCAACCTTTTGATTTTGTGAAAACTTGCCTTGGCTAAAGTTAGACTCTATAAGTTCTAAATCTCCATAAGGATTATCAGCTATTTTTTTATTAACTTCAGATAATGCCTCATAATAGTTTTTATCAAACTTTTTTCTAGACTCTGATTGTGGGGCATTTTTTAGTTGTTCGTTAATAGAAATTAACCTTTCTATCTGTTCTTCTGTAAACTTATCTTTACTCGTAAGTAGTGGGAATATCTGCTGTGATAATTCTGATTGAATTGAACCAGTAGTTATACCAGCCTCAAACATACTTGTGTAACCAGCCTGATCCCCTAGGTAACCAACAGCAGAAATAAGAGGATTTAATCCTCCCTCTTCATCATCAAATTCTGATCGCTCCAATAAACCAGGATGCGATCCGTACTCCAATTCTCTTTTTTTTATTCTTTCTTCTATTTTTTTTTTACTTGGAGTAACTAGCTCTGTAAAGTCATCAAATGATTTAGTATACCCCTCCTGTAAGGAAAGATCATACATCGTTTTTCTAGCCTCTTCATCATCATTCATGAGCTTTTGAAACTCGAATGAATCCTTCATGTAGCCATTTTCTTTGGCTATAGTATATAGTGACTGTAAAACTTCCTCTTCCATTATTAAAATTTATTCATTCTATTTCCAGGAGCTATAGTTGATCTAGATAATATTTGACCTGAGTAAAGTAAAGATCTATGCTCTGGAGCCATTCCCATTGCTTGCATTATGTCCTGAGCCTCAATTGACTGAATTGGAATAGCTATTGATCCATGAGTTATTTGATCCTTCTTAATTGTTTTAGTAGATATTGTCTTTCCAGAAGCGTCTAATTTTCTTCCTTCTTCTGTATATGTTGGTGCGTAAGTTCCATTAACCACAATGTATTGACCATCGGCAGTCAAATGAAAGTCTCGTACGGTTATGTCTTCAACATCTAGCGCCATGTTTAGGTAAAGAGGATCTTCACCTACTCCTGGAGCTCCAGGCGCTAAATTAAATCCTTTAGCTATTTGATTGACAGTCTCAAAATTAGCTCCTTCAGGAACTGGCACACCTCTAACTTTTGTTAGTTTAAAGTCCTTGTCTGGGTTGAAAACGGCATTACCATTCTCATGCTCGTAAATAGAGTATTTTTCTTTTTTAGTTCCGTATGATTTGTTTGCGTTGTACTGTAGTCTTTTTTCTCCAAGAATTAAGGAAACATTATCCTCTTCGTATTGACGTAGCTCATACATGTCCCTTATGGATTCTTGTATTTTTGGCAATAAGGCGTCTTCAATAGCTTTTCTGTTTGCAAGTTTAAACTCATTGGGATCGATATCTATATCGACATCGTATTGCTTTGCAAGATCCATTAAGTCCCTATCATCATATCTCTCTTTAAAAAAATCCTTGATAACATCTTTCTGCGCTTGACTTAATTTGTTTCCACTTTGCAAAAAAGTTGTATATGCTGTAGAACCTGAAAACAATTTATTTCCTTTACTGTCTATAGAGAATAAAGGCTTTGCAATATCTTCAGCTATATTAACGCTAGACCTTTCTTCAAAAAGATCTTTTATAGCAGATAAAGGTTGGCTTTTGATCCCAGTGTTTTCGTCAATTTTTGATATATATAAACGACCATCTTTGTCTTCTGTTATAGACGCACCATACATAAATTCATTGAGATGTTCCATTGCTAGGTTCATAGATTCCCCTCTACCAGATTCGCCAAGCTCATTATATTTGTTAACAAAGTCACCCATTTGGTCATATGACTGCTTTAGTGACATTAATTGACCTTTATAATTGTTTGTCAAAGCTCTTGCCTCTGTTAACGACATTTTTTGAGCATTAACAGCTTCATTTACAGCATTAAATTTTGATAAAAGTCTAGCTTGAAGTTCATCCCCGATAGCGTCTGGCTGCGCAAGACCAGCATTTAATTGATCTAAAGTAAATATATCAGCATATTTCTCTTGCTGCTCCATAAGGAAGGTATCTCTTTTTTCTTTTTGATACCTATACTCTTTAGCAAAGTTTAATGCAGACGCACCAAAATCAACTGGTTTTACTCCTTGGTTTGAATATTTTAATCCCTGATAATATGCTCCTTTAGCCATTTATAATATTTTTAATTTCATCCATTAAGAAATCGACTAAAATCAGTATTCGTCAATTTAGGTACTTGTATTTTTGGAGATGGAATATTGTATTGAGGTAAATCAAATCCACTTTTAAATGAACCAATCATGCCTCCAGTTATATTAGATGTTGGTATCTTAGGAGTTTTGTTTGTAAGTAAACCATCAAAAGCTCCATCTGAAGCCATCATCCCAGCAGATAGACCCGCATTCATTAATCCACCAATACCCGCTTGAGTTAGTTGACGTCCTGCAGCAATTTCAGAACCTATTCCAGCAATTTCTTGAGTTTCTCTTTCCTCCTGCATAGCACGAATACGAGCTTCATCCTGGGCTCTCATCATTTCAATCTGTTGTTGTTGCCTGTCTAAATCAGCGGCTATTTGTTGCTGTTGTGTTTGTTGAAGTTGTTCTTGTTGACCAAGACCACCAACTAAACCTCTAACGCCTCCAGATCTTAATGCTTCTACAGATGTTGCAAAACGTCTTTGAGCTTCTTGAGTTTGAAGTTCAGCTCCAAGAGTAGAAACACGCATTCCTTCTGTTACATTTCTTAATTCTTGTCTTTGATAATTTTCTAAAGCTCTTTTTGCTTTTGATGTTCTTGAGGCTCCAGAAATTGCTTGTGCAATTCCTCCTATCGCACTAACTGCAAGTCCTCCTATCGCTATTGCTGCTGGTAACATATATATGAGTTATTTAATGCAAATATACAAATATTAAGAGTAGCTTTTGCTTACTTCACTATTAACAGCATAAAGCTCTACAGCATTAGTGTCGCTACTTACAAGTCTCACGTTAGCATAGTATCCTTTTAGTCCATATGACTCAGCAATTGGGCTTTTTGCAGCAAATATGAAGTCATTTACATTAGGAATAACTGATGCTGTTCCGACTGTAATAGTGGTTCCATCGTTATTTGTTATAGTTCCTATTCTATTATATGCACCTCCAACTGCTTGATAAAGCACATCTCCAATGGATAGCGCTGAAGGTACAGATGTAAAGGTGTAATTTGTTCCTGCTAAACTTATTAGATTACCAATTCCTTGTACAGACAAGAGTTGAGTATTTACCTCATCAGCAGTATTTCTTCTTATATGTGTAGAGTACATGCCTTCATTGTAGGCGTTTGTTGAGTCCTCTGTTTTTGTAAATGATGTTTTATCTATATGCCCTTGATCTAAATCAGTTATAATAGTTACATCCCAGTTAGGATTATTCCCTTCAATCTCTATAGTCTTAAATATTTTAACTTCTGAAGGAGCCGCATTTGATACAAGCTCTACTTCAGTATTGTAAGAAGTTCCGTAATAAGTGTTACGAGCACCTGTGGTTTTGTTGTGTTTATACAGCTGTCCGTTCTTAAAAGTGTAAAATACGTTGTTTAGATTAACCATCTGCTCAGGTATGTAGGAGTGGAATGAGGTCCATCCTCTAACCTTTTCATCGTATGTTAATGTATTATTGGGCATAATATTTTATTTATAGAATAAGTTATGGGCATCCAGTTAGACCCGTAGATGTTATTGCATACAATAACCCACCTGGATCAGCTAATCCCTCACCTGTTATTACTAACGTTAATCCACCTACTGAAGTAACTCTTTCATTAATTGCAAAATCTCCTTCATTGTACTGTTGTGAATATTTCGTTGAACTGTCTGAGCAATCCGTCATTTGATACCACACTGATCGTAGTGTTGTCGTTGTAGAAGTAGAAGTCGTAGCTGCAGTAGTTGTAGTTGTAGTTGGAGCCGCCGTTGTAGTTGTTGTGGTTATTTCAGATATAGGACAATCCACTGTATCTACATATGGTGGAATATAGTCTGGATCACTAGATGAGTTTGCCTTTGTTTCATTGGTTGGCTGACCATCAATGTATTTTCTCAAAGTCAAAACAGTCTTTGTCCCAGTAGTATACGGCATTATAATATTTTTTACAAAGATACTAAATTACGGATTACACAAGAGCCTGCTGTAATACTCCATAATATCTATAAGAACACTTGTCTTTTGATATTTCTAAATTTAAATCAGGAAAATCATCTATGTATTTACCTTTAAAAAACATACCAGATTCCGCATTTGTAACTCCAGCGTTATGAAATATACTTGTTTTATGCCACTTTTCTATAGGATCTGTTGCCCAGCAAAAGTCTAAATTTTTATGAACAGAAGTTATTATTCCTTTTCTCCAAGCAACCCAAAGCATAGCCCACATCTCTGCAGTCCATATTTGAATAGGGAAATAATCATCGTCTTTTTGCTTTTTCTCTTCACTTATCACAGAAACGTTTTTATATATCTCGTGAGAAACATCAACAACTTCATTCCAGAACTCTTTCTTTACGTTTTTGTATAGGTACTGCGCTCCTCCAGCTGCATTGTTCATTGATTTTACTATATCTTCTGATATGCCACCATACTTAAACATGGCATCCATTATGTCCCTGCCTTTAGATTCAATGTAATCATATCCTAGATAACTGACAGTATCACTAACATACCACACATTATCATCTAGTAATCCAGAAAAATCAATTGGTCTAGTTAAACATATATCAGCATCAACTAAAAATATTGTTTCATTTTCCATTTCTGGGAATGCCGAATAGTGTTTGTATAAAAGATGCTGTTTTATTGATGGTATATAGTCTCTGTATTCTCTTGTATCCTCATAAAACGAAAACAATACGCCTGTATACTTTTTCATCAATGTGTCAAAGTATGGATCTATCTCACCATGTATAGCGCATATGACATGTACATCTTCTAGATTTACGCCAACATTTTTGAAACTATACAGTAGAGCATCTATTTGCCATCCAAAGTATTGGATTGCTGGCTGAGCACATATGTATTTCATTTAATTTCATTTTAAGTTAAAAATGGGAATATAATATTATTAGAGTTATTTGAAAATGCATTCTCAAGGAATATCTTGTCATTAGGCGCTGTTCCATACTTATCAAACCATATATCAAATACAATAAGGTCGTATGATTTTGTAGTTTCATAATCAAAAACATCCCCTTCTATTATACCAATAGATTCAGAAAGATAATTCATTTCATTGACCTTTGATATTAATTCAGGATTTATTTCAAGAACATCAACCTGACAACTCTTTTCTGTAGCCAGCCATTGTGGTATTACACCTATCCCTAGTCCAACAACTAATGCGGTTGAACCAGAAAAATCAGATATCTCAGAAGTTCCTTGCTCTATATATCTTCCGTCATTATAGAATGAACCATTGCTGTCTGTGAAACGAATATGATCCCCGTCATACGTTATTGAAAATGTATTTCCCGTGTGTTCCGCTATCTGTGTTTTGTCTAAATATCCCATATTTATTATGTACAAGTTGAGCAGCTTCCAAATGATGATCCACTCCAGTATCTATAAGATTCTCCATCAGAGACCCAATAACTTCCAGTTTCTTGCACGCAGGAAGAGCTTGTTCCATAGTAAACTGTAGCTGAGCAGAAGTCAGGACTATCAAAGTAGTGGGTTGCTCTTTTCAAAGCATTACAAGCAGTTGTGCTACTACTAGCGTCTCTAGCCACAAAGGTTATACCATAGCATGTTGCTTGAGTTGTCGTAGTAGTTGTTGGCGCAGCCGTAGTTGTCGTAGTAGTTGTTGATGTTGACGTTGTTGAAGGGCATCCTGTTAAACCTGTGGATGTGATTGCATACAACAACCCACCTGGATCAGCTAATTCCTCAGCCGTAATAACTGCAGTTAATCCACCTACTGAAGTGACCCTTTCATTAATGCTGAAATCTCCTTCGTTATACTGTTGAGAATAAATTGTTGAGCTATCGCTACAATTCGTCATTTGATACCAAACTGATCGTAGTGTTGTGGTAGTAGTTGTACTTGTGGAGGTAGTGGTTGATGTTGTTGCTGATGGACAGCCAGTTAGACCTGTAGATGTTATCGCATATAACAACCCACCTGGATCAGCTAATTCCTCACCTGTTATTATTAACGTTATTCCACCCACAGAAGTAACTCTTTCATTGATTGCAAAATCTCCTTCGTTATATTCTTGAGAATACTTTGTTGAACTATCAGCACAATCGGTCATTTGATACCAAACTGATCTTAATGTTGTGGTAGTAGAGGTTGTTGTGCTAGTACTTGTGGAAGTAGTGGTTGATGTTGATGTAGATGTTGATGTTGATGTTGATGTAGAGGTTGTAGTTGTAGGATCTGGTCCACATTCTTCCGAATCTAATACGATAGTATACGAGTTAGACCCGTATTGTCTTGCTATACTTTCCGAACAAGCACAGAAGACTGGAGTTGTTGAATCAGGTAGAACAATACCATCTGAGATGAAAGTACCAGAACAATCTATGTAGCTATATTCAAGTGTTTCTGTCAACGAGTAGTTTTCAATATAGTAGCTGAAACAAGGACAAGAAAACTGCGTTGTTGTAGTTGTTGTAGGTGTTGGACCTTCCGTTGTAGTTGTGGTCGTTGTAGGTGTTGGACCTTCAGTTGTAGTTGTAGTTGTTGAGGTAGATGTAGAGGTGGATGTAGAGGTCGAGGTTGATGTAGAAGTCGAGGTTGACGTAGACGTCGAAGTTGACGTAGTAGTTGTCCCATCGTCATTACATACATAAGTGTCTTCTCTCCATTCAACTTGTTGGTCTTGAATTGAAATTACATACTGACCATTTATTGGGTCATATCCTCCAACGGCATTTATATTTAAATTCTTGCTTAGATTGTCGTTGAACCAACTTCTCATTCCATAGTCGGAAATTACAGTCATGCCATCCTGAGCCAATCTAAGTACCGCTGAGCGTCTTTCGTCTGCAAAGTATACCCTACTACCCCAAGTCGCAAAAGATTCAGGAGAACCGCTTATTCCGTATTCTCCAACGTATGGCACTTCTTGACCTAAAACACTTAATGTCTGAGAAACGTCTCCTGTTCCAGATGCTGTAAACAATACGTTTTTATTGAAAAGAATTTTATGTATTTTATTTTCTTGAAAAACTATAAGATCATTGTCTCTTGAATGAAGTTTATTTATTTCACCATACTTCTCATCAATATCTTTGTAGTTTGCTTGAGATAGGTTGAATACATTTAGTCCATCATATCCTGTGCTTTCCTCATATACATCACTATATGTCAATGAAGCTATCCTTTTGTTTCTTTTAAATGAGTCTAGTCTTTCATTAACCCTTACTCCTAGATTAAATGTATTTAAAGTTATGTCGTCTTTTATTCTGTTTGACTCCACTCCGTATCCAAAAGCAAATGCATTAAATGCCTGAGATTGTACTATAGCTGGAAGGACTTGTGTTTGATTCTGTTGAGTACCGTTATGAAGACCATTAACCACATCATATGTTCCTGGAATTTCATAAAATACAGAGTCTTGTTCTTTTTCCGAAACAACTTCAAATGTTGTGTATCCACTTAGCGGAAGAGAACCAATATAAGCTGCTTGTGCTAAAGTCTTCAAAAGACCATCGCCACGCAATTTAATATATAATCCAGCTTCAGAAGACGATGCTATCTCATTAGCATCATATAATGCCACAGACTCTACTTCAAATATGTCAATATTATTAACTGGTATAATGCCAATTTTTTTAGCTATGACTTTTGATCCGTCTGGAACTTTATTTTTTTCTTTTTCATCTATCCTTACATACAAATAAGAATATGATGCTGGGTTAGATGAACTTGTTTCGCTCTTATACCA